>JGI12635J15846_10001531_pt1 | contig 20228 bp, 19 predicted proteins | sample BlaSpr_A8_OM2_M2_FD_15846 | JGI IMG/M metagenome (IMG submission 15846) | reverse complement strand
CCACAAGGCGGCGATACGTCGCGGCGAGGTCGCGGTTGCGAAACACCTGCCAGGGCCGCGGCACTCCCGCCTCGAGGTAGACCGCGGCCGAGGCCGCCCAGTGCTCGCGGAACAGCGGCTCGACCATCGTCAGCGTATCGACGATCCGGGGGTGCAGCGGATAGCCGGAGTCTGCATACCCGATGGCGAAATCCATCACGTCCGACGCGCGCCACGTCCCATGGTCCCGGAGCAGCGTCATCCACGCGCCGAAGGCGCCTGGCACGCATGCGGCCACCAGGCCCGTGCCAGGCACGTCGGCGAGCCCCATCGCCAGGACGCGGTCGATCGTCGCGGCGGCCGGCGCGGGCCCCTGGCCGCAGATCACCTCCGCCTTCTTGCGCCGCGAGTCCCACAGCATGATCGGCACCTCGCCGCCGAGTCCGTTGAGGTGGGGCTCGACGACCTGCAGCACGAAACCCGCCGCGACCGCGGCGTCGAACGCGTTGCCCCCGCGCTCGAGCACGGCCATCCCGGCCTGGCTGGCGAGCCAGTGAGTCGAGCTGACCATGCCGAACGTGCCTTTGATCTCGGGCCGCGTCGTGAAAGCCATCTCAGTACGCCTCCTGCAGTCCGCCGCGGCGGGCGTAGTTTTCGAGCAGCCTGAACAGCAGGTAGCCCCCAAAGGCCCACACCAACCCGACCAGGACCTCGCCACCCAGGAGTCCAGCCACCTGCTGCAGCGACGCACCCGCCGCCGCTTCCCGCGCAGCCTGTACCCCGCGGGTCAGCGGCAGGATGAACGAGACGAGCTGAAGCGGCCCGGGAAGGCTGCTGACCGGAAAGTTGATCCCGCATACGACCAGGAGGATGTAGTAGACGACGTTGGCGATGATGATCGCGTCCCGCATGACCAGGCCGATGCTGCCGAACATCAAACCGAGGCCCGCCGTCGTCCCCGAGATCACCAGAACGCAGAGGCCGAGCAGCGGTAGGTTGCCGTGCTGCAGGTCAAGCCCGAACAGGACGACAGCGACCAACAGCCCGATGATCACGGTGGCGATCCCGTCGATCACGTTCACGATCGCCCGACTCAGGAACGTGACGAGGCGGTTGGCGGGGGAACCGAGAAGGATCGGCAGGGTGCCGAACTGACGCTCATTGGCGACAGTTCCGATGACGCCGAAGATTCCCGCGTTGGCCGTGAGCTGCAGCGCGTTGCCCAGTGCGAAGTACAACGCGTTCTGGCGACCGGTGGCGTAGATCCCAAGCTCCACGAAAAACAGGATCTGCGTCACCGGGAGCAAGACCTTGTAGGCGACGTATCCGCGAACGCTGGCCCACTGGAAAAGCGCGACGTACTGCAGATAAGTGGAGCGGGCGAAGACAGCTGCCTCGGCGGCGACGCGGCTCATGCGAGCGCCAGGTCACCGGACACGCGCGCGTGCTTCTCCACGAGCCGGTAGAGGAAGTAGCTGGCGACAAGGTAGGCCACGCTCACCGCGATGGCCGCGAACCACCACGTGGAATAGTCATGCGCTCCTTCCGTCGTGGTCGATGCGTAAAGAGCGCGGGTCGCCCAGGTCGGCGCGAGCGCGCCTGCGATCAACTGGGCCCATGGCGCGAGGATCGCCACCGGGAACATGAAGCCGCAAAGCACATACACACCGAGCTCGAAGCCGTTGAGCATCTGGAACGCCCACCGCCACAGCGCGAAGAGCGGCGTCAGCGTGAGCGCGATTGCAAAGAACGTGAAGCTCAACACCCCAAGTGAGATGGCGAATCGAAGTGCGTCGACGTGGGGAAGCAGCGCGTGGAACCCGAAGTAGGCCAACGCGACAGTCGGGATGAACGAGAGGATTCCGAACAGGAGGCTGCCGGCGACCTTGCCGAGCAGGATCACCACGAGGGGCGTCGGCACAGCGAAGATCTGCTCCAGGGTGCCGTTCCACCTCTCGTCCTGGATGCCGTTGCCTCCGTCGAGATACGCGACGGACCAGTAGCCGATGAGGCCGCCGCCCAGCACACCGTATGTGAGGTGCGACGCAGGCGCACCCGGGCGGCTCAGGACGAAGAGTCCCACCGCAGCGAAGATCATTGGAAATACAAGCCAGTTCAAGTAGGCCCAGGGGCTGACCACGCGCAGGCGCATGCTGACGCGAAACGCGCTGAAGGCGGCGCGGGCCAGCGTGCTCAAGACGACTCGCCGATGAGCTGCACGTACGCGTCCTCGAGGGTAGGCTCACGCGAGCTGACCCTGCTCAGCGAAAGGCCGTCGAACAGCATCCCGAGCTGAGTCATCACGTCAGCCGGCCGAGCGCACTGCACGGTCACCACCTGGGCCAGCTCGTGCTCGGACACCACCACCGAGGTGACACCGGGAAGGCCACGTAAGCCGGCCAGCCGGTCAGCCGGCATGCCAACCACCTCAAACTCGACCACGCCCTGGTTCTCCACCACGCCTTTGATGCTGCTTGGCGTGCCCTCGGCCACGATCGAACCGTTCTTGATCACGGCAATCCGATCGCAGATGGCGTCCGCCTCGAACATGTAGTGCGTCGTCAAGAAGATCGTTGTGCCGCTGTCGGCAAGCTCCCGCACGATCAAGCGCAGCTCGCGGGCCCCGACCGGGTCGAGGCCGATGGTGGGCTCGTCGAGGAAGAGGACCTCGGGATCGTTGAGCAAGCCTCGCGCGAGATGGAGTCGCTGCTTCATGCCCCGGGAGTAGTGCTCCACCTTGTCACGCTCGCGACCCGCAAGGCCGAGCCTGTCAAGCAGCTCGGCGATCCGCTTCCGCGAGATGTGAGGGGGAATCCGGTAGAGGTCGGCGAAATAGCGCAGGTTGTCGAGACCGGAGAGCCGCCAGTAAAGTCCGCGCTCCCCGCCGAACACAAAACCGATTCGCTTCCTGACCGCCCACGGATTGTTCACCGCGTCCAGGCCAAGGATGTTTGCTGAACCGGACGACGGCAGCAGCAGGGTGGTGAAGATCTTGACCATGGTCGTCTTGCCGGCTCCATTGGGGCCGAGCAGGCCGAAGAGCTCACCTGGCTCGATCGCGAGATCGACGCCGCGCAGCGCGGTCCGTTCGACCCGAGAGCGGCGAATGATTCCACGTGTCGTGACGTACGTCTTCCGCAGCGCGCGCGCCTCGATGGCGGCTGATTTCATGGACCCCATTAGGCTACCCGGGGTGATATAGGTGACTCATGAATGAGTTCTTTGAGAATCTCGGCCGAGACTGGGTCGCCGCGGCGGAGAGGCGAGGCGCGCGGATCACGGCGCCGTCGTTGGACTCTCGCGTGGCGCTCGAGCTGCTGGAGCTGGCGCGCGTGACCGCCCATACGCAGGAGCGCCGCTTCGCTCCACTCTCCAGCTACCTGGCGGGCGTCGCCGCGGAACGCCTGCGCGCCGCCAGGGGAGAGGTCGACGACGGCGAGGTGGCGGCATTCATCCAGGAAGTCCGAATGAAGCTGGAGCGCGAGGTCCCCGGCTTGTAGCTAGCGCACGTTGATGACCGGCAGCTGCCGGAAGGTCTGGACCGAGACCCGCGCCGCCACCGCCGACGCCACCTTGCGAAGCGCCTCCGCCCCTGGAGTGTCAGGGCGGGACACCACCACCGGCGACCCTGCGTCGGCCTCCTCGCGAATCGCCCGCTCGATCGGGATCGCACCGAGGTAGGGAACGCCGAGCCGCTGGGCGGCGCGTTCAACTTGACCGTGGTCGAAGATGTGGTGTTCTTCGCCGCACCGCCCGCAGACGAACCAGCTCATGTTCTCGACGAGGCCGAGGGGCGTCACGTTGAGGCCACGAAACATCTGCAGGGCCTTGACGGCGATCTTCAACGCGGTTTCCTGGGGGGTGCAGACGATCGCCACCCCGGTGAGCGGGATCGACTGAGCCAGGGTCAGCGAAGCATCGCCCGTGCCGGGGGGCAGGTCGACGACGAGGTAATCAAGCGCACCCCAGCGAACGTCAGTGAGCATCTGCTCGATCGCACGCGAGACCATCGGACCGCGCCAGACCATCGCCTTGTCGGCCCCGGTCATCAGGCCGATGGACATGAACTTCATTCCGTAAGCCTCGAGGGGAANGAGCTTCTGGTCGAGCACCTTCGGCTGGTCGGTCACGCCCAGCATCCCGGGCACCGACGGCCCATAGATGTCNGCGTCCAGCAGACCCACGCTTGCGCCGGAGAGCTGCAGCGAGGCCGCGAGGTTGACCGCGACGGTCGACTTNCCCACTCCACCTTTGCCTGACGCGACCGCGATNNCGTGCTTGACGCCGGGAATGGCCTGTTCACCGGCCCGTCCGCCAAACGAGGGNCGGATGTTGGCGGTCATCTTCAGGTCGACCGCAGTCACGCCTGGCAGTCCNNTCACCAGCTCCTGTGCCATGGTCTGGAATCGGTCGCGCACCGGGCATGCCGGCGTGGTGAGCTCAAACGTGAAGCTCACCTTCCCGCCTTCGGAGATGGTCACGTCTTTGATCATTCCGAGGCTGACCACGTCGCGGCCGAGGTCCGGGTCTTTGATCGCGGACAGGACCGAGAGGACCTGGTCCTTACTGGGCACTGAAGATCACCGCGGCGCGCACCGCCAGGACCGCAAGGAGCACCACCGCCGACACGACTGTCGCCTCGATCGCGACTGGCGCCATCGCGGCGCTTTCGCCACTCGCCTCGACGCGCGCCGGCCGGCGAACGCCGAGCAGCGACGCGCCTATGCCGATCAGGGCAATGATCCAGAGCGCAAACCACGGAAGGATGCGACCCGCTTCGCCCGCGGCCGCCACGGTGACGAAGAATGCGATGAGCAAGGCGAGCTCCAGCACCCCGAAGTAGCCGTCCGCCAGGCGCAGCCGCTGCAGGGAGAACCTCGCGTCGGGCCGAAAGCGAACCAGCAGGGTGATCAGCGCCGTCGAACCGCTGAGACCGGACGCGAGGAACAGGCCGCCCAACGCCCATGTGTCGCTCCACACCGGTTGGTTGCTCACGCTGAGCAGGACGCCGGTGTAGGAGGCGATGAACAGGCCAACGATGGCGCCGGTGATGTTGAACACCTGGTTGAGGCCCGGAGGTAGCAATCCGCCGCCTTGTCGATCGCGAAACCAAGCGTCGACTGCCGAGACGAAGCTAAAAAATCCGAACACCATCAGCGCCCATGCGCCGACCGACATGGGCGACCAGTACTTGAAGCTCAGCCCCGTATCTCCCGGGGTCACGTTGATGAGCATGTGCCAGAACCTCACCCAGCTGACCGAACCAAGGTCTGCGGTCAGCAGGACGGGACAGAGCACCGTGGCCGCCAGGCTGATGTAAAAGGCGAGCCGCGCCGCGGATTCGTCGTGGGCATCCCGGCTGAGCCGAAGCAGCGTACCGACGACATACGAGCCACCAGCCAGACCGGCGAAGAAGAAGTAGAAGAGGATGAACCAGGTCCACTGCGGGGCGCGGGCGAAGTGCTCGGCGGCGAGAAACATCACGCGCCCCCCCGGCGTCTGAACGCGACGAGGCCCGCTACCACCCCAAGCGCGGCGGTCACGAGCGCGGCGAGGTAACCGCCCACGTTGTTGCGGGTGGGAAGGACCGCGTTGCTCGCGTTGGGAAGACCGTAGGTCTCCGGCTTGTCCATGAGCAGGAAGAATGCGTTCAGCCCGCCGTACACGGTGTCGTCGCGGCCGTAGAGCTGCGCTTGCGTGACGCCCTGGCTCTGCAGCGCCGCAAGCCGAACGTCTGCTGCCTTCTGAAGGTCGGCCAGCGGCCCGAACTGGATCGATTGCGTCGGGCACGCCTTCGCGCACGCCGGCTCCATGCCGCCCTGCAGCCGGTCGTAGCAGAGGGTGCACTTGTGTGCGGTGCCGGTCGACTGGTTCATGCCGATCACGGCGTACGGACAGGCGGCGACGCAGTTGCGGCAGCCGTTGCAGACGTCCTGCTGGATGAAGACGGTGTCGAACTCGGTGCGGATGATGGCGCCGGTCGGGCACACCTCCATGCAGCTCGCGTGCTTGCAGTGCTTGCACACATCCGACATCAGCAGCCACGCGGTGCCGTTGCCCTGCGTCACCGGTTGGTCGGGAACGTGTTCGATGAACTTCACGTGGCGCCAGTTCTGGGCGTCGAGGTCCCCGGTGTTGTCATAGCTGTCGGCGAGAAAGGCCGGATCGTTGCCCTGGAGCTGGTTCCACTCCTTGCAGGCGACTTCGCAGGCCTTGCAGCCGATGCAGATGCTGGTGTCGGTGAAGAACCCGTACGACTCGCCGGCTTTGATGGTCGCCATCCTCAAAAGCCCATCAGGTTCGGGATGATCTTCGTGAACCCGCGTTCACGTGCGACAAGGTCGAGCGGCACGGCCGCGAGCTCGTCGACCACCGGTACGGCGTCCGGATCGGTCGCGAGGTCGACGTTGAGCACGTAGTGGCGGCATGACTCGCAAGCGTCGATGCGGAGATGCGGAAACAGGGCCGGCACGGCGCTCGCGGCCGCGGCGCCGGGCAGGCCGCGCACGACGTTCCCCCGCTCCCCCGAGCTGGTGCCCTCCTCACTCAACACGAGCAGCTTGCCGCTCGAGTCCTCGCCGCACGAGGGACACGTCATGCGCGGGTAGCCCCAGCTCGATCCGCACCGTGCGCACAGCAGATATCGTGGGCCGGCGGCAAGGTCCTCGGCAGCCTGGGCGAAGTAGCTGAGCTGCGGGAGCCCACCGCACGCAGGGCAGTGGAGCGCATCTCGCGGCCCAGCGCAGGCGGCCTTCGCCTCTTGTCCGAGCGCTTCCAGCACCGGGCCGAGTGCCGCGCGGGCGAGGAATCGATCCGCCGCCGGCTGCTCTTCGCCACCGATCCACCGCTCGACGATGTCGCGCGCGTCCTGTGCGTCCGTCCGATGCACCAGCTCGACGCGAAGGCGCTCCGGCCCCAGCGCGATGCCGACGTCGAGCACGCGGGGCACCACGACCTCGGCGACGTACGACGCGAGGCGGTCTGGTGATGGGCCGTCCGCCGCGGCGTGCAGGAAAGCGTCCTCCTGCACCGGCAACAGCGCGCCGTAGAAATCCAGCAGCTGGCGCACGAACGGCTGCTTTGCTCGCAGCTCGCCTGTGCGGCGCCCGCGCTCGGCCCAGGTCTTGACCGGCGCCGCGATGGCCATCAGATCTTCTCCAGGTTGACCAGGAAGGCTTTGAACTCGGGGGTGCGCGCGTTGGCGTCGCCGACGAACGGGGTCAGCGCGTTGGCCATCCAGTACCGGCCGTGGCTCGGGTCACTGTCGGCGGCCAGGCCCACATAGCCCCAGTGGATCGGGATGCCGATCTGGTAGACCTTCTGCCCGGCCACCGTCATCGGGCCGAGGCGCTTGGTCACCATGGCCTGGACCTCGATCTTGCCTCTCTTGGAGGAGACGCGAACGTGGTCGCCGCTCTTGATCCCCTTTTCGCTCGCGAGCTCGTATGGGATCTCGACAAACGGTTTCGGCTGCAGCTGGACGAGATGCGGAACGTACTGCGTGATGTAGTGCTCATGCTCGGTCAGCCGGTAGCTCGTCGCGATGTAAGGGAAGTCGGTGACCGTGCCGAAGCGGTTGGGTCTCCCCGCCGCCTGGTCGTACAGGAAAGCCACCGGCGACGCCGAGTTGTTGGGGTGCAGCGGGTTCTGCACGGGCGACTCGATCGGCTCGTAATGCTCCGGCAATGGGCCGTCGATCAGGCCGTTGCTGAACATTCGGCCGACGCCCTCCCCGTTCATGATGAAGGGCAGGTAAGCGTTCGGGTCGTGCGGGTTCATGGTGGCGGGGTAGTCCGGAACGTCACCGCCCCACTTCGCTCCGTCCCACTTGATGCCCGGCCGTAGGGGGTCCCACGGATTGCCATCGAGGTCGGCCGATGCTCGGTTGTAGAGAACGCGGCGGTTGAGCGGCCAGCTCCATGCCCAGTTCGGGTAGAAACCCATCCCGGTCGCGTCGTTCGTCTTTGGATCCTGGACGCCCTGGCGGCGCTTCATGAGGTTGCCCGTGTCGGGATAGCTCCCCGTGTAGATCCAGTCGCCGGCGGTGGTCGTGCCGTCATCCTTCAGGTTCGCGAACGAGGTCATCTGCTTGCCGGATGCCAGGTCCTTGCCGTTGATCTCCTTCGCTATCTCGTCGAGCGTCGGCTTCGACGGGTCCTGGTAGTTGAGGGTCACGCTCAGGACGGGGTCGGGAAACTTTCCTCCCTGGGATTGGTACAGCTTCTTCACGCGCTGGAAGATGTCCGCCAGGATCCACTGGTCGTCGCGCGCCTGGCCCTGCGGCGGCAGGACGCGGTCCTTCCACTGCGCCCACCTTCCGCTGTTCGTGAACGAGCCCTCTTTCTCGATCCAGTGCGTGGTCGGGACCATGAAGACCTCGGTCTTGATCTGGCTTGCGTCCACGCCCGGCGCGTGCCAGAACTCGGAGCTGGTGGTGGGCAGCGCATCCATGATGACGAGCCACTTCAGGTTGCTCAGCGCCTGGCGCACCTGGTTGTTGTCGGGACCGATGCTGGCCGCGGTCATGCCGGACAGAATCAGCCCCTGCATGCTGCCCTTCAAGGCCTGGTCGAAGATCGACATCCACGAGGAGTTCGATGCCGGCTTGGGGAGGAAGTTGAACGCGAATCCGCTGTCCTTGGTCGCCGCGTCGCCGAACCACGCCTTCAGCAGGCTTGTCATGAACTTGCCGTAGTTGGTGCCAAAGAAATTCCACGAGTGCGGATCGGATTTCTTGGCTGCGCTCTGCGCGACGTAGTCGGCGATGTTCTTCTGCCCGGGCGCCGGCACTTTCAGGTAACCGGGGAGGATGTCCCACGAGATCGCATGGTCGGTGTTGCCCTGGATGTTGGCGTGTCCACGCTCGGCGTTCATGCCGCCGCCAGGCCGCCCCATGTTGCCGAGCAGCAGCTGGAGGATGGCGCCAGACCGGATGAGCTGCGACCCGGTGGTGTGGTGGGTCAAGCCGACCGCGTAGACGATCGTCATCACCTTGTCCGGCTTGCCCATCTGGCCGACCAGGTCCGCGACCTTGTTGAAGTCGGCGACCGGAATGCCCGTGATGCTCGAGACCATCTCGGGCGTGTAGCGCGAGTAGTGCGTCTTCATGAGCTGGAAGACCGAATGCGGGTCCTGGAGCGTCATGTCGCGCCTTGCGTAACCGCTGCTGTCGGTTTCGTAGCTCCACGTGGAGATGTCGTAAGTGCGCTTGGCGGCGTTGTAGCCGGAGAAAAGGCCGTCGTTGAACGCGAAGCCCTGCTTCACGATGAATGAGGCGTTCGTGTAGTTGCGGACGTAGGTGTCGGCGAACAGGTTGTTCTGCAGGACGTTGTTGATCAGGCCGCCGAAGTACGCGACGTCCGTCCCGGTACGCATGCGGAGATAGAGGTCCGCGACAGCCGACGTGCGGGTGAAGCGCGGGTCGGCGTGCACGATCTTCGCGCCGCGGTCGAGTTTCGCCCGCATGAACCATTGGAAGCCGACGGGGTGCGCTTCAGCCGGGTTCGCGCCGTTGATCAGGATCAGGTCGGCGTTCTTGATGTCGCGCCAGTGGTTTGTCATCGCTCCCCTTCCGAATGTGGCGGCCAAACTGGTCACCGTGGGGCCGTGTCAAACCCGTGCCTGCTGTTCGAGGAATACCAGTCCCAGGCCCCGCATCAGCTTGGCGGCCAAGTAGCCCTCCTCCGAGCTGAACGCGGCGCCTCCCGCGAAGGCGATGCCTTCGGTGCGGTTGACGGTGTTGCCGCTGGCGTCGGTCGTCACGAAGGTCGCATCGCGCGACGCCTTGATGTTGTTGGCGATCTTGTCGAGCATCGAGTCCCAGGAGATGCTCTGCCAGGTGGTCGAGCCGGCCGGGCGGTACTGAGGCGACTCCACGCGATGGGGTGATACGGCGAGCTGCATCGCGGTGGCGCCCTTGGGACACAGCCGTCCTTCGTTGATCGGGCTGTCGGGGTCACCCTCGATCTGCAGCAGCTGCACGGTCCCGTCGCTGTTCTGCCGGGTGTAGGCGACGAGTGAGCAGCCGACCGCGCAGTAAGGGCAGATCGAATGCGACTCCTTGGCGCCCGCGATCCGAAGGTTCAGCTTGACCTTGGTCGATTCGGCGTACGCGACGTCGAAGCCGAGACCGGAGGCGACCAGACCGCCGGTTCCGGCAGCTCCGACCTTCAAGAATTCCCGCCGCGTGATTGTCGGCACTATCCCCGAGCGAGCCTGAAGCTAACTCACGGCTGGACCTCTGTCAAGTTTGCAAACGCACGCTGGGGTTCAGCCTGTCGACATCAGCAGGTCGGAGCGATCGTCCGGCTCGGGGTTACGCAGCAGGTCGATGAGACGTGGGTCCCATCGCATGACGACTCCGGTCACGCCTGAAGACTCGTGGTCGCGGAGCATCGCCGCCCATGCCTCCCGGTCCGGCGGCGCCGGGATGGACACCCAGGTCTCGCCCTCCGGCAGGCCGACGACCACCCGTCCCCCGCTCAGCCTCCGGAGCGTCACCTCCGGATCGGTCTCCGACAACCGCAACATGATGCGCTCGGTCATGACGGCGATCGCGCCGAGCATGACGGAGCGGCCGGGCCCGTCGCCCTCCAGCCCGATCATCGCCGCGCCCGCCGCCTCGAGGGCCCTGGCGTCAGCCAGGAGCTCGCCGGCGTCCTCGGCCGCGGCGGGCAGCATCACGGCAACCTTGACCACAAGGTCAAATCTAGCGGCGCGCCGGCGACCGGGAGCGCCTCCTAGGGTTTCGCGACCGCCGCCGCCATCTTCTCCCTCAGCTCGTGCTTCAGCTGCGAGGAGTCGAGCGACGCGCTCAGATGCCCGGCGACAACCTTCTTCAATCGTTCTGGCAGCATGCGCTCGAACGTCGCGCGGGCCTCCTCGGGGCCCGCCACGTAGATATGCATGTACGCCCCCGACGCCATCTCGCGCTCGACCGTCTTGACCGCGCTCTCGAGGTTGGCCTTGGCCTTGTTGTCCGCCTTGCGCTGGTTGCTCGGTGCTGATGTGCCGCCCGCCCGGGAGTGGCGGACCTCGGCGCCGTTCACCTCCCCCAGCGGGATGATGTCGTCGAGGATCGAGCCAAACGTCTTGGCGTGCTCCTTGTCGACAACGGCGATCAGAGCGGGCGGGTTGTGTTCCAGCTGCCGCAAGATCGGCGCCAGCAGAAGCTCCCCCACCTCCATGCGCTCATCGACCTCGGACCGAAGCTTGACCAGCTCGAGCACGCCGTGGGGCTCGTCGGCAAACCCGGCGAAAGCAGGGCAGCCCGCCGGCCGTACCACCGCCACGTGGTTGCGAAGGCGCCGAAGCTCGAATTCCATCAGCTCGCGGTCCTTTTCGCTGAGGCGGTGGCTGTACCTGTGCAGGAGGTCGCGGAACTCGATGTCGTAGAAGCGGGAGTCGTATCCCTCGGAGCGCGCCGGCAGATAGATGCTCACGGCTCGACCGGAAGCCCGGCGAAGTCGCGGCGCCAGGGCGAAGACAGCCAGCAGGGGGCTGTACTTGCTCATCCCACAATGTTGAACGAATGTCACGGGGGAGGCAGGCGTCTGTTCACGGGGGAGGCAGGCCTCCCCCGTGGAGCCCCCACCGAGTCACAGGATGCATGGAGGCGTTTGGCGGGTCACGCTGGGTGACGGCCGGAATGAATCCGGCCTGCGGCCCGCACTCGTCTGACTTTCGGTAGGCTCGATCGCCGGTACAGTGGTGGGAGGGAGATGTTCGAAGACGAGACGCAGGTGGCCTGGACCATGATGCCTCGCGAGGCGCCGGTCGTGGCCGCCGACGGCACCGAGATCGGGAAGGCGCAACAGGTGCTCGGAGACCTCGAGGAGGACATCTTTCATGGGATCGTGCTCAAACGAAGTCATGACGGCGAGCTGGTCGAGCTGCCCGCCGTTCACATCAAGAGGATGACCGAACGGCACGTGATCACAGACCTGGGCACCGACGACGTGACGAGCCTCTCGCGCTACCGGCGCCGCTGAGGCCGAACGGAGCCAAAACCCGCCCTCGTGCGTCCTTATATGTGAGGCGCGTGGGCCATACTTGGCCCCCCTCCCGCATTACGATTCCGCCCACCGCTCGTTGTAGAGGTTTGAATGGCACGGTCCGACCGCCGTTTTGCCGTCAGGTCGGTCCTGGCCGTGATCGCGGCGGCCATCGGCACCTCGGCGTCGACGGTTGGTTCGGAGGCAGCCAGCACCAACCCGCTGGTCCTCAACGTCCAGGTCGGTTACTCCCAGACGGTCAAGCTCGGCCAGTGGATGCCGGTCTCGATCGACCTGGTCAACCACGGCGCCGATCTCGACGGGGTGCTGCAGGTGTCGAGCACCAGCTCGTTCGGAGGCGGAGGTGGCCCGCCGGGCGGCAACGCCGTCTACGAAACGCCGGTCAGCCTCGCGGCAGGGGCGACCAAGCACTTCCGGACCTACGTTTCTGAGGATTTCCCGGGGACAGTGGACGTGTCGGTGATCCGGAACAACCGCAGCCTCGTAACCCAGCAGGTCTCGTTCAACAACACCCTGACGGGACTCCTGGCCGCTGTGATCTCCGACCAGGCGACCGCGCTCGACAACCTTGGCATCATTTTCCCGGGCCCCACCTCGCCCCGCGTCGTGCACCTTGCGGCGGGCGACATCTCCGACTCGGCGCTGGTGTTGCGTGCCTTCGACCTGATCGCGATCGATGACTTCGCCAGCGACACCCTTACCTCCGGCCAGCGCACCGCGCTGACCGACTACGTCATGAATGGAGGGTCGCTGATCCTCGGCACCGGCGGCTCGTGGCACAAGACCCTCGCGGGCCTGCCCAGCTCGCTACTGCCGATGCAGGTGACCGGAACCACGACCATCGTTCCGTCTGCGGCGCTCGGCCACCTCGGCGGCCTCGAGGTCGCGACCGGAACGCTGACCGGCGGGACCGCATGGCTGAGCGACGGAGGGCATCCCCTTCTGATCGAGGAGAAAGCCGGCGCGGGCCTCGTCTCGATGGCGACGTTCGACTGGACGCAGGATCCGATCGCATCCTGGAGCGGGTCGACCGCGCTCCTTCGCCAGGTTTACATCCGCAGCACATACGGCAATGGAGCCAACGCCAACAGCAGTGGCGGGATGTTCTCGAAGTTCGGCCTCAGCGGCTCGGTGGCGACCAAAGGAGGATCGCTGTCGCAGGTGCTGGCGAGCCTACCGACGCTGGATTTGCCGGCCTGGTGGTTGATCGGCGCGCTTGTCGGCCTCTACATCCTCCTTGTCGGACCGGTCAACTACTTCGTGCTCAGAGCGCTCAACCGTCGAACCCTCGCATGGATCACCGTGCCGGCGCTTGCCCTGGTTGCATCCGGCGGCGCCTACAGCGCCGGCATCGTGACCAAGGGCACATCCGTCCTGGCGAATGAGATATCGATCGTCCACGTCCAGACAGGTTGGGACCGCTCCTACCAGGAGACATACACCGGAATCATGGCCCCGACACGCGGCGACTATCAGGTAGGGGTCTCCGGCGGCCACACGATGATCAGCCCGATCTACTACACGTCGGGAGGCACGACAGACACGAATCTCGGCGCGATGCACGTGAATACCACCACCGACGGCATCACGCTGCCGGGGATGACCGCCTTCAACTTGCGTGGCTTCGCCAACGAGGGCGTGATGGGCTCGGCGCCGAAGATCGTCACGCGCGCGCAAATGGTCGGTGGGCAGATCACCGGTACTGTGCAGAATCTTTCTTCGATTCATTTCACCGATGGCCTGGTCATCGCCGGGAACAGCTTCCACAAGCTGGGCGACCTTCCAGCCAACGGAACCGCGTCCTTCAGCGTGCAGCCCACGGCGGCGACTCAGTTCAACGGCCAGCCGATCGCGATGTCGATCTACCCGAGCGCCTACAGCTGCTGCCCTCCCCAGGCGCAGAGCAACTCCGACGTAGAGCGCGAAAACGAAGCCCGGGGCGCTGTGCTGTCCGTGATTCCGGCCACCAGCTTCAACGGGGTCTTCACCGCGCCGGCCCCGACCATCGTGCTCTGGACCAAGCAGCCGTTCCAGGAGGTCACCGTGAACGGCGGTCACCCGCGCACGTACGGCGAGAGCGCGGTCGTGGTGCCGTTCTCGGTGGGCGAGCTCGGCGCGGGCGCGCTGCCGTCGAGCGTCGTCCTGGGACGGATCATCGACCTCGACACGGACATAAGCCAGGGCGGCGCCCCCACGATGGTCATCCAGGCGGGGAGCATCACCTACGACTTCGCGCCGACTCTTGCGCCGGGCACGCATCTTTCCGAAGTCGCGATCTCCAGCTTCAACCCCTACGGCGGCAAGGGAGCGATCGGGCCTTCAGGCACCGTCCCCAACGTCAAGGCGCAGGTCTGGGACTGGTCCCAGTCGGCGTGGGTCAACCTCGACTACTCCGACAACAGCGCGATGCTGGTGCCCGCACCCGCGGTCAACCCGACCACCGGCGAGGTCAGGCTCAAGCTCACGACCGACAACCAGTTCGCGACGGGAAACTACTCATTGGTCGGGACAGTGAAGTGATCGCGGTCGAGCAGCTGACCAAGACATACGGGGCGCGCGCGGCCCTCGACCATGTGTCGTTCGAGGTCCCGCAGCGCGAGATCTTCGGCTTCGTCGGACCCAACGGCGCCGGCAAGACGACGACCCTACGCATCCTCGCGGCGCTGCTCGAACCGACAGACGGCAAGGCCTACATCGACGGCGCCGACGTGACCAAGGACCGCGAGAAAGTGCATTCCAAGATCGGCTACATGCCCGACTTCTTCGGCGTGTACGACCAGCTGACGGTTGGCGAATACCTCGACTTCTACGCCGCCTGCTACCGGCAGCCGAAGCAGCGGCGCCAGAAGATAGTCGACGACTTGCTGGCCCTGGTGGGAATGACAGAACGCAAGCACCAGCTCGTCGACACGCTGTCGCGCGGCTTGAAGCAGCGCGTCTGCCTCGCTCGAGCGCTGGTGCACGATCCGGCGGTGCTCCTCCTCGACGAGCCAGCGTCCGGTCTCGACCCACGGGCTCGCGTCGAGATGCGCGAGATCCTCAAGGAGCTCCAGGGGATGGGCAAGACGATCATCATCTCGAGCCACATCCTCCCCGAGCTCACCGAGCTCTGCACGATGATCGGCATCATCGACCACGGGCGCATGCGCGCCACAGGTTCGGTGCGTGACGTCATCGCGCGGCTGTCGAGCGGCCGGCGGCTGCGCATCACCGTGATCGAAGAAAGAGACGCGGCTCTCGAGATCCTGACCCCTCTTGCCTTCGTCCGCCACGCCGAGGCGGTGAACGGCGCGATCGAAGCCGAGTACGACGGTGACGAGAAGACGGCTTCTGACATCCTGAGCGCGCTCATCGGAGCAGGCATCCACGTCTCGAGCTTCGCGCCGGTCGACGGCGGGCTCGAGGACGCATTCATGCGGGCGACGTCGGAGGAGGTCGGATGAACGCGGTAGTGGGCGCGCTGTGGAACCCGATCGTGGCCAAGGAGTACCGCACCCGCATGCGGACGTGGCGGTCGCCGTTTGCGATCACCCTCTACATAGTCCTGCTTGGGGGGATCGCCTGGGCGATCTTCACAGTCATGTCCCTCACCGCCACGGGCCAGTTCGGCGGCTCGCCAACCAACTACGGCCAGCAGCTGTTCACCTTCCTGATCCTCTTTCAAGTCGCGCTGCTCGCTTTCATCACGCCCGCCCTGACCGCGGGATCGATCAGCGGCGAGCGTGAACGGCAGACCATCGACCTGCTGTTCGTCACCCCGATTCGCCCGTTCTCGATCATCTGGGGCAAGCTGCTGGCCTCGCTCTCGTTCGTCGTGCTGCTCCTCGTGATCTCGGTGCCTATCTTCAGCCTCGTCTTTCTCTTCGGCGGGATCGAGCTCGACCAGATGCTGTACTCGTTCGCGGTGACCGCGATGACTGCCCTCACGCTTGGTTTCATCGGGGTCGCCTTCTCGACTCTGTTTCGCCGCACGCTCGTCGCGACGGTCGCCGCGTACGGAGGCGCATTCGTGCTGCTCGCCGGCTGCTACCTCTACGGCTTTCTCTTCCCGGTCGTCGCCGACCCGAACGCGACGACGACCCCGGCTCCTCCGGCGATCACGCTGATCAGCCCGGTCATTCCACTGCTCACGATCGCGACCAACGCGCCCGTGCCCCTGTACGGCGTCCGCTACCCCAACGGCGGCTATGGCCTGGCCGGCGGCGGCAACAGCGGCGCGTGCGCGACCCAGCCGAATGGCGCAACGTTCTGCAGCACAGCCATCTCAGGCGTCAAGGGCGGCGGCACCCTCTCGCCGACCGGTGTGGTTCAGTCGGGCGGCGGCCCGACCATTGCCACCGGCCTGTTCCAGGGCTGGCAGTACTGGCAGGCGAGCATCGTTATGCAGGTCATGATCTGCCTCGTGGCGCTTGGGCTCAGCGCGCTCGTGCTTCCTCCTGTCCACAGGTTCCGGCTGAGGCGCCGGCCGGCGCCTGCGCGGGTGCAGGCCTGATGGGCTCGCTCGAAGCCATCGTCCGCGAGCTGCGCTGGTCGGCGGCGCGCACAAGCGCCGTTCGCTATCTGCTTCACGCGCTCCTGGCGGCGGCTGCCTGGGTGTTCGCGGTGATCGTTGCGGCCCGGCTGATGCCCATCGAGCAGGTCATTCGGATCGGGGCCTACGGCATCCCGATCGCGTTCGCGGTCGTGGCCGTGGCCTGGATCGCCACCCGGCCCCGGCCGGCCCAGCTGATGCGGGCGGCCGACCTGCGGCTCGGTTTGAAGGAAAGGCTCTCGACCGCATGGGAGAGGCGGGGCGAGGACGGACCGCTGGACGGCCTGCTGCGCCGCGACGCCCTGGAAAAGGCCGCGCGCGCGCAGCTTTCCGCCGCGTTCCCGGTCGGGGCTCGGCGGGGCGAGGTGTGGCTGACGGCCGCGGTCGCCGCCGCGGCGATCGGCCTCATCCTGCTGCCCAACCCGATGGATCAGGTGCTCTCGCAGCGCCGCGCCGACCGCGCCGCGCAGTCGCGTGCCGCCACCACGGTCGGTGCAGTGGAGAAGAAGCTCGCGTCTGCCTCGAGCCCGCCGCAGGTCGACCCGCAGGTGCAGAAGGTGCTCCAGGACGCGAAGGCGAAGATCGCGGCTGCGCCAGATCCCCGGACCGCGCTCCAGAACATCACGCCCGCCGAGCAGCAGCTGCTCCAGCTGACCGACCCTCAGACCCCGGCCAGGGCGAGCTCCGCTCAGAACCTCGCCAACAACCTTGCCGGCACGAATGCGGGCAAGAGCGCGAGCCAGGCGATCAGCGCCAGCCCCTCGCAGGGTGCGCAGGCGATCCGGCAGCTGGCCTCGCAGCTGCAGAGCCTTTCTCCGCAGGATCGGGCCGAGCTGGCGAAGGCGCTTGCCGCGGCCGCGCAGCAGGCGAAGGATCCCCAGACGGCGGCCTCCCTCCAGCAGGCCTCGTCGGCCCTGCAGTCCGGCGACCTCGGCGCCGCGGCGGCCGCGCTCAACGACGTCGCCGGGCAGCTCGACTCTCTGCAGCAGCAGGAGAACAACAACCAGGAGGTTGCGGCCGCGATCAACGGACTCGAGGCCGCGCGGCAGCAGCTCGCGGCGCAGGCCGACCGGGACAGCGGCACCTCGCCCTCCGGCGCAGCGGGATCGCCCAGCGGCGCCGCCAGCGGGAGCGGAAGCGGCAGCGGAAACGCGAACGGCAACGGCAACGGGAACGGCAATGGGAACGGAAATGGCACCGGAAACGGGAGTGGCAGCGGCGGGAGCGGCGGCGGCGGGACCGGCGGGCAGGGCAGCTCGGGCGCCGGAGCCGGCCAGGGCAGCGCCGCGGCCGGGACCGAGCGCGTATACGTCCCGGGCCAACCCGTGCCCGGTCAGTCCGAAATCGACCCGGCGCCCCTCGGTCCCGGCCAGGACGTCCCGCTCACCCCGTACACACAGGTCGTCCAGGCCTACCAGCAGGCGGCCCTCGACGCCTCCGACCAGAGCCTCATCCCGGGCAGCGAGCGCGACCTGATCCGCGCGTACTTCTCGAGCCTGGGCGAGCAGCCGGCGCCGTGATCGCCGAGGAGCCGCGCATCGACCCGACGCGCGTGACCGAGCTCGCCCAGTCGCTGGAGGCTGAGCTCGCGCGACTGATCGTCGGCCAGAAGGAGCTCGTCCGCGACACCGTGATCGCGCTGATCGGAGGCGGCCACATGCTGCTCGAGGGCGTGCCGGGGCTCGGCAAGACCGTGCTCGTGCGCGCCCTCGGCCAGTCCCTCCGGCTGAGCTTCGCGCGCATCCAGTTCACGCCGGACCTGATGCCGGCCGACATCGTCGGCACCAACGTCATTCACGAGGAGAAGGGCCGGCGCGAGTTTCACTACCAGGCCGGTCCGCTGTTCGCCAACCTCGTCCTCGCAGACGAGATCAACAGGGCGACGCCGAAGACACAGAGCGCGCTGCTCGAGGCCATGCAGGAGCGGACCGTGACCGTGGGCACGGAGACGCGGCCGCTGCCGGTGCCCTTCTTCGTCCTGGCGACGCAGAACCCGATCGAGCTCGAGGGAACGTACCCGCTGCCCGAGGCTCAGCTCGACCGCTTCTTCTTCAAGGCGCTGGTTCCATTCCCCAGCGAGGCGGAGCTGCTCGAGATCGCGCGCCGGACGACGGGCAACTCGCTCCCGCAGCTGAAGCCGGTCGCCGATGCCGAGGCGATCCTGGCGGCGCAGGAAGTCGCGCGAGAGGTGCCCATCGCCGAGCACGTGCTGGCTTACGCGGGGCGATTGATCATCTCGACGCACCCCGCCCGGACCGACATCGACCGGGTCCGCAAGTACGTGCGCTACGGCGCCAGCCCGCGCGGGCTCCAGACCCTCGTCCTCGCCGGCAAGGTGCGCGCCCTCCTCGAGGGTCGTTACAACGTTGCTTTCGACGACCTCGACGCGGTCGCGCACCCTGCCCTGCGCCACCGCATCTTCATGCAGTTCGAGGCCGAAGCCGATGAGGTCACGTCGGATCAGATCATCGACGAGATCCTGGAGAAAACCGACAAAGCAAAAGCAGCGGGATAGCCTTGGCGACTCCGTTGCTCGAGCCGTCCCTGCTTCGCCGACTCGAAGCGCTGGCGGTGCTCGTGCGGCGCGCGGTGAAAGGCCAGATGGGCGGCGAGCGAAGGTCGGTCAGCCGCGGCAGGTCGCCGGAGTTCGCGGACTTTCGCAACTACACGCCAGGTGACGACTACAGGCTGATCGACTGGAACGCATACGCCCGGCTCGATAAGTTCGTGCTCCGCCTGTTCGTCGCTGAGGAAGAGCTGCCGCTCAGCATGTTCGTCGACCTGAGCGGCTCGATGGACTGGGGCAGGCCGAACAAGGCGCTGACCGCGAAGAGGCTCGCAGGCGCGATCGCCTATGTCGCCCTCGCTGCGCTCGACCGGGTCAGGCTCACCGTCTTCGCCGATGGGCCGACGTCAGGCGGCGTGCCCTACCGCGGGCGCCACTCGGCGCAAGCGTTGTTCGCGCGCATCGAGTCCTTCCCGGTGGGCGGTCCCACCGATTACTCGAGGCTCGTGTGGCCGATCAGCCGGCAGCGCTCCGGCATGACGATCCTGATCACCGACGGCCTGGGTGAGTCGGCGCTCGAGCCCGCGATCACCGCATTGCAGCTCGCCCGCCAGGAGGGCGCGGTGCTGCAGATGCTGGCGCCGCAGGAGCTCCAGCCGGACTGGACCGGCGACGCGCGGCTTCGCGACGCGGAGACCGGGGCGGAGCGGGAGTTCACGTCGACGCCTGCGACGGAGCGCGCGTACCGGACCGCCCTTGCACGCCGGACGGGCGAGATCGAGGAAGCCGCGCGGCGGCGAGGATTGCAGTTCGCGTTGCTTACGTCCGATCAGCCGATCGAGGACATGGTGCAGCGCACGCTGCGCCGGATCGGGTTGCTGGGATGAGCGTCCTCGCGCCGGCCGCGGCCGCCCTCGCGCTCACGCTGCCCGTAATCGTCGCCCTGTACTTCCTGCGCATCCGCCGCCCGACGCGCGTCGTGCCCGCCCTCCACCTGTGGCCGGACCAGATCCGCGACCGCCAGGCCAACGTTCCCTGGCAGAAGCTGCGCTTCAGCTGGTTGTTGCTCCTGCAGCTTCTCGTCGCCGCTTTCCTGGTCGCTGCAGCGGTGCAGCCCGCGCTGTCCGCGAGCGTCGCGTTCGCGCCTCACAGCATCGTGCTGCTCGACGCCTCAGCCTCGATGCAGGCGCGCGACGTC
>JGI12635J15846_10001530_pt1 | contig 20235 bp, 31 predicted proteins | sample BlaSpr_A8_OM2_M2_FD_15846 | JGI IMG/M metagenome (IMG submission 15846) | reverse complement strand
GAGCAAGACTTTGAGGCCAGCGATCGCGGCCTCACCATTGGCCATCTCAAACTTCTTATGGATGCCCGGCGTCAGCAGAAGAGCACGCACGGCATCCATTAGCGTGCTGCGCCAGAGCTTGTTGGTGTGCCCCGACGTCATCCCGATCATGAAGAGGAACGGCGTGACAAAGCCGCTGCTCATCAGTCCATGGTGCGTAGCCGACTCATAGAGGTCGAATGTGCCGGCGATTGGCATGATCGCTTTGAGATGCGGAGGCCGCTCGACGGCGGCTTCCATCTGCGTTCCAGCAAAGTAACTGATGCCGATCATACCTACATTGCCGTCCGACCATGGTTGTTGTGCCGCCCACTCGACCAGGTCGTGCATGTCACGACGTTCCTGACCGTCAAAGAAGCCGAAGGTGCCGCCGGAACCGCTGGTGCCTCTGCAGTTCGCGATGACGTGCACATAACCGCGCGGTACGAAGAAGTCGGTGGCGCCCGCTTCAATAAAACCTGCCGGCGCACCAAGGTTTTGAATCTGTCTCGGATAAGGAGAAGCGGCAACCAGCACCGGATATTGGCCAGGTTCAGTTGGACGATGCACGTCTGCCAATAGCACAATTCCATCACGCATGAGCACGGCAACATCATCGTCACGCGTCATGCCGTATGCAGGCCGCGACAAGTTGCGATAGTTGCGCCCAGTAGTTTGCGGACCGTTAAGGCGACGTTGACCGGGCTCGATACCGGAAGACTGAATAGTGGTCATGGCAATGCTCCAGTGTTCAGAAGGCCAATTCGTAATCAGTCTACCTTCCGCTCGACTCTCGGAACTGGCGGATCGCACTTGGACAGTCGGTATATGGGAAGTGATCTCGATTCGTCCCGTTTGACGGGCAAGCCGGAAGTTGATCGGAAAACTGCCGATCGGCCGACAGTCACTCACTTGCGCTTGATCCCGGGGCCAATTCCGGAGAGACGGTTATCGAGAACGGGCGCGCCCTTTCGCGAGTTGCTTGGGGCTGCGTGGGACGGATGCCTTGGGGATGAAAACGTCAGCGGGAAGTTTGAACCGAGTGCTCAATTTCCGCACTTGTTCTAAGGTGAGATTTCGTTGTCCAGTCATGAACATCGAAACGGCGCTTTCCGAACCAAATTGAGGAATGAGGTCGCGCTGTGTCAGATGTTGCTGTTCAATGAGAAATCGGACAATTGAAACCGGATCAGCCTTGGGCACGGAGTAATGCTCTTCCTCGTAACGTTCCACAAGCAAGGTTAGGAGTTCGATCGCCTCAAGTTCAGAGCTCGAAGGATTTTCCAGCGCCGTCAGTTGGAAAAGAGCATCAGTATACATTTCGAGTTCTTCATCGTTGTGTATGACGCGGGGGGCGCCATGCGCAATCATTTCCGCCGGGTTGGCGAGAACTGTGCTCATTATTTTCCGTACCTCCTGTCCCAGTTGCTGCGATTGTCGTATTCCTTATGCGTCAAGAAAGACCGGGTGTAAACATGCCCGTGCGTTTGCCTTTGGTTCGTCGTCTTCGCATAGTGGATGACAGTTACAAGCCTGTACCGGTTGTGCCTAATATTAAAAATGACGTAGCCTTCTACCGAATCGGCATCTTTGAACGTTCTGCGGACCTCATCAAAATTGTGCCAGCGAACCGCGCCTCGACAACGGCGGTCCAGGCTGTAATTTCGTTCGCTGCATCTGGGTAGGTTTCCATCGCCTCCTTCAGGTGCTTACGCGTAACGATGTGCACCTATCAAGAGGAAGACACAGTGAGACGATCTATTTGCCCTGTGTTAGCTCCCGCAAAGTACGCGCAGCAGCTTGATTGACGTCTTCTTTCGCGGGGTGTTTATCCTTCAGGTGGTTAAGAAAATCGGCCCCAATATCATCGCCAGAGCGATTGTGTCCGTTTATTTTGAAATCGCAAGCGGTGCATTGGAAAGTTAAGATCGGCGCTTCCAAGATGCGCAGGTATATTTTCTGGGCCATGTCCCACAGTTTCCCACAGCGCCGAGCCCATTACCAGCCCTGTGGAAATTCAAACTGCACCACTACCAGTAATCCGATAGTCTTGACAGGGGTCATTACTCATCTATTCTGGTTGATCCCTTCTCTTCGTTGCACCACCAGTGTGTTGCCTGGATATTGTCCGGATGATCATCTCGCCACGCTCCGCCCATTCCTTTCGGATTCTTGTGGTCCGGAACGATGTCGTTGTAGTCGGTGAATTCTTCGTGGCAGATGGCGCAGATTCCGCCCTGCTGCCGCACCTTGCGGTTCAACAGTTTCCTTATCTCCGCCGGTGACCGCAATTCCCGGTATCCCCGCGGGTGGTGCGGGTCTTCAATTCTCTGAATACCAAGCCGGACCATCTTTGGCCTGGGGAGAAGCTCCCGGCCACAGCAGGAGATGGATTTGTGAATTGGGCACAATTCATTGCTACGAAGTCTCATGGCAATTGCCTCCGATTGGCGTCTGAAGCGGAAAGCGTGGCCAAGCGCGGGAGTGCTTGCGGATGGAACGGAATCAGACGAAGGCTGACCTGCTACAGTTCCCGGCTGAGGAAAATCGGTGTCGAACCTGGCGAAGGTAGTTCAGCACTCAAGGAAGGAACGGGATCAGGCGCAGAGCGGACTCGATCAACTGGATCAAGCTTTAAGAGCGCTGACCGGAGTCCGCGGCGTTAGTGGAAGCGACGGAAGAAGCCNCAGCCTTGGCCCGTCCGTCAGNAAAGCGCAAGACCATGTCGGCAGACGCACGGAAACGGATCGCGGCGGCGCAACGTGCGCGTTGGCCGAAGTGGAAAGCTGCTCAGCGAACGAGGTAAGCGGAATGGGACCTGGTTTTCCACATTCCGATTCACAGATATTTCGTTTTCACCCCGGATTCCGCATTGACAGCGTTCGCGAGACTGTTTACTTTGATCGACGTCGACGGCTGAAAGGATTGGCGAAATAAAACTTGCCAGCCCGAAGTAGGCTGGGTGATCTGCCCGGCAGGGCGACCTGTAGGGCAACCAGACCCGAAAAAACCGGCTGACTCTGCGAGGAGGTGCCGGGGTTTGGGACGCGAAAGCGGCGATCGCATCAAGGGCTGCGACGGTGCATGAATCCACGCTCTAGGCTCCCTCGCAGGAGCAGATGGCTGGAACATAACCAATGTCGCAGCCTTTTCCATTTCCACGTCCCGCATTCTGTGGTAATTCCCAAGCCTCCGCAAAGTTTCGCATAAGGGTCTGAGTCCGGGTTGAACCGATCCCGGATTTCAACAGCAATTGTGAAAAAGCGTGTGCGTCTAACTTCCAGATCCTGATACCGGGCGGCGTTGACCGGTTTGCACCAGCCGATGGGCACGACTTGTTTTGTAAAATCCGGTCACGGTGAATCGATGAGAAAAAGTCGAGCTGTGCTGGATCGGTCCAAGGATGCAGATGAGAAACTCGATGACCTCATCGTTCGCGCGCTGAACAAGATCAGGAAACCCAGTACAGCCGGAGAAATTACCGAACTGCTCAATCGCGAACTCGGTCCACGAGACCAGTTCTTTGATGCGATGGAAGTGGAAACCTGGCTCCGAAGCGGTTGTGGCCAAGCCCTTCCACTCTATTGGCTGGCAACNCGTCCTCGCCGGTGAGTTTCTTCCTCGTTTCGACCTACGCAAACAGGGTTGGTTGCCNAGCAGCATCNAGCGGATCCTGGAAATTGCTCAGGCCAACTCCCACCAATCGATACCGTTGTTGTGGATCAGACTCAACTCGTTCGNGAAGCTGGAGTGCGATCTCGGTTAATTCTGCGCAAGATGAAGGAGGTGCGCCCGGCGTATGGCTGCGGGTGAAAATCTTGAATTCGCTGGTCTTGAGTTTGAGCACGATGGTGCGCGGGATTCGAGTCTCCTTGCGCGAAGCCAGCCAGAGCTTCTCGGCAAGCCGCCGGATCATGGGCTCGGTTTCAGTCAAGAGCACGTCTTGCTCAAACGTATCCTCGACCGATATGGATTGGGTGGGCCGGTCGGATACAACTGGATTGTCGTCGANGCCGCGCGCGAGTTCATAAAGCCGCACACCGTACTTCCCAAACTGTTCTTCTAGTGCGGNCGCCTCCAGCTTTCGTAAATCTGCNACGGCTTTCACGCCGAGACTGGCGAGCTTGTCCCCCGTCACCTTCCCGACCCCGGGAAGCCGTTCGACCGGCAANGGAAGAAGAAAGGCATCGATCTNCTCCGGCTGAATCACGAACAGCCCATCAGGTTTGCGCCAGTCAGAAGCGAGCTTCGCTAAGAACTTGTTCGGCGCCACCCCGGCCGACGCAGTCAGATTCAGCTCCTGTCGGATCTGCTCACGAATTTTCCGCGCGACCAGCGTAGCCGTTGGCANTCCCGTCTTGTTTTCGGTGACGTNCAGATACGCCTCATCCAAGGACAAGGGCTCAATCAGATCTGTTTGGCGTTTGAAGATCTCATGTACCGATCGGGANACCGCGCGATACCGGATGAAATCCGGAGGCAGAAAGATCGCCTGCGGACACAAACGCTGGGCTCGCATCGCCGGCATCGCCGAGCGCACCCCGAACGCTCTCGCCTCGTACGAAGCAGCGCAAACGACAGAGCGTTTCGCCTGCCAGGCAACGATAACCGGCTTTCCGCGCAACTCAGGATTGTCCCGCTGCTCTACGGACGCATAGAAGGCATCCATGTCGACGTGGATGATTTTGCGCACGGTTCTCTTTACCAGGATATTCGTTCCAGACCGGCAGCCACGGAGTTCCGGCCTCCCCTGCCGAGGCGGTTCTGGTTAACCGGCGGGAATAATTCCATATTTCACGTTCAGAAAACTCTGCAGGGCCGCAGGCAAACATCCGGCCAGTTCTTGCCAGGCGAGCGCCTTGCAGCGGACACGAAGTTCTGCGGATCGTACCGAGCAAACAGCCGCGTACCAGTCTTCGATTAGATCTGGACGGCGAGCGTCAATCAATGCACAGAAATCGAGATCGAGCGCGTAAGCCGCAAGAATATTGCGGATGAGCTGATAGGAAACGTAGCTCTTCCCGATTCTTGGGAGCTGGCGGCACGCAAAGACCTCTCTGAAATCCCTGTAGCCTTCAACCAGTTCTGCCTTCTGCACCTGAAAGTCCGCCTCGGTCAGCTTCGCTTCAAAGAGTACATTTCCCAACTTCATATCGATTTCTGTTCGCTCGATGGTTCCGCTGAGAAGCGGCACACGCGGCCTGAACCCGAATTGTGGACGACTTCCCTGCTCAATTGCTAAAACTCCGCAAACATCGGTTCTCGAAGTGACACGGGGATAGCAGAAGATGTTCATCAGCAGCGCGTCGGAACTTACCGAAGAATCGAGTTCGCGCCACGGTCCGTCGCCCGCTGGCAGACAGCGCCGACCCTGAGCATGTATCTTCTGGAGACGTTTGTGCCACTGTGGTTTTCCGAGAATTGCCCGGTAACTGGCCGGGATGAAGTTTCCGTGAGACTGGCCGCATTCTGATCGCTGGTAGACCACGACCGGCAATTCGCCATAGCTCATGACGTGCGGCACGGCGTTCAACCTGGCGTAGGAACAATTGCGAGCGATCAGCTCTTGTCGCAGCAAAGAAGCGTGGCTCCTTGGTAAGGAAAGCACTCGAGCTACCCTCTCAGCCTTGCTTGGATCATCTCGGCCAGGCGAATGCTGTCGGCGATCTTTGCGTAAACGACAGGAGATGACTTGATCTCCTCGCGATTGAGTCGCACCGCTGCGATCAGCGAGGCAGCGATGAGCAGGACGGAGTCGGTTTTTCTTGCCTCCTTATTATTATTATTGTTGGCATGGTTGGCGCTTCGACTTGCCTGGCAGCTTGCGCTCGGCCCGGGCGGGCCTTTGAACACGTCAGCCGGATTGTACCGATACGCAGCCCAACAGCAGGAGCAGGTTACGACGACACAATCTTGCGGTGCCGGCTCAGCTCTTTCCGGATCGGCATGCTCGCTCTGCCCATGGATGGCGCGGCAGTTGATAGTGCAGCCGCACTTTTTGCACTTCACAAGCCAGGCCGTCGGCAACGCCAGCTCACTTGTCACGCTGACCATCATAGGCGAACACACAGCGAAAGTCATTCGCAATCAGTGAGATGATGCTGCCAGATAGATCTGCCCTCGATTCTGCTAAAGTGACGGTCATGTGCGGACGCTATCGGCTCACGGCAAAGGAGCGCTGCCTGCGGGATCACTTCAGCCTCGACGACGATCCTCCTTGGCAGCTGCGCTGGAACATCGCCCCACTCATCAGGTCGCCGCAATACGCGAGCACCCCAATGAGCCGCAACGCATCTTCGTGCTCATGCGGTGGAGTCTCATTCCCTACTGGGCAAAAGATCAATCGTTTGGCTTGAGGAGCATAAACGCGATGTCTGAAACCGCAGCGGAGAAACCCGCCTTCCGCGACGCACTGAAGCGGCGCGGGTGTCTCATCCCTGCGGACGGCTTTTTCGAAGGGACGAAAACCGGGCCTAAAGAGAAACCAGCATACGACTTCGGCGCCGACGCTTTTCTGACTTTATCAAGCCGCGGGAACCCGTCTGCATTTTCTCCAAAGTACGCTTACGCTACCATAAGCTCCTGGCGACGTGGCATGGCGGCGTATTATGTCGGTAAGTCCGACAAGGATACGTGGTGGTCACCGTGGATCCAGCCGACAAGCCTGAAGGGCTTCCAAAAAGAATCCCGAAAAGAGAGTGGAAGATCGCCACACTCGCTCTCGTGGTCTCCTCGGCCGTTCTCGTCGTCGCCGTACTCGTAGCCAATCTTCAGTCTCCGCGCGTGGCCATGGCGCTGCAGATTTCCTTGATCGCGGCCATGCTGATTTTCGCGCTGGTGTCGGCCGACGTGATCCGCCAGATGCGCAGGAGGGAACGCCAGGTACGAACCGTCTTCGAAGACAGGGAGCAGGAGTTTCATCAGATGGCCGACAACATTCAGGAAATCTTCTGGGTGATCGACCCCGAGACGAGGACAGCTACCTATGTCAATCCCGCCTACGAAGCGATCACCGGCCGCTCCTGTCAGTCCTTGATTGAGGAACCCTCCTCGTATGAGAAGGCAATCCATCCCGAGGACCGAACTCACGTGCTCGGAGAGCTTAAGCAAGCGGCGCAAAGCGGCCACTTCGAAGGAAGGTTTCGTATCGTCAGGCCTAAGGGTGAGGTTCGCTGGGTTTGGGTTCGCGGCTTTCCCCGGAAAAACGCCCATGGAAAGATCGTCCGCCTGGGCGGCACCGCGCTCGACGTCACCGCGCTGAAGGAAGCCGAAGACCGGGTCGCGGCGAATCTCGCCCGTGCGAACTCAGCATGGGCCGAGGCGGAGGCTTTGCGCAAGGCCACACTTGCACTAACCGAGGACTTGCACATGGACTGCGTTCTCGACGCGCTCCTCCGCTCTTTGGCTGAGTTGGTCCCCTACACGTGCGCCCGGGTGCTCGTCCCCGAAGGCGGTCCCCACTGGCTGGCGCTGGGAGAAAAATCATGCCCTGAATCCACGAAGCACTCTCCTCGCAGCCCGCTGACATTCGTTGCGGACGAGTCCCCGTTTTTTCAGCGCATCTGCTCGGAACGAAAACATGTCTTGATTGCGGACACGAAACAAGAGCCGGGATGGCAGACGTTTGAGGGACATGCGCAATTCCGTTCCTGGCTTGGAGTCCCCTTGCTTGCCTCCAACGACTTCTTGGGATTTCTTTCCGTCGGCCACTTGGAACCGAAGCACTTTACCGAAGACCACCTCCGGCGCGCCGAACTGCTAGCGATCCCCGCCGCTGCGGCAATTCAAAATGCGCGCCTATACTCCACCGCTGAAATCTATGGGTCGGAGTTAGAGAAGCGACTATCGGATCTGCAGAACGCAGAACTCGCGCTCGACCAAGCGGAGGAGTGCCGCCGGGTTTCCGAAGAGAAGTTTCAGAAAATATTCGACTCTAGCCCGGTCGCATTCTCGATTACGACGCTCGAAGAGGGACGCTTCCTGGAAGTCAACGCAGCATTTGAAGCGCGTTATGGGCACTCCCGCCAGGAAATCCTCGGACGCACTGTGAACGAGCTGAAGATATGGGACGATCCTGCCGACCGAAGATTACTGGTTGCACAGCTTCAGCGAGGTGGTCCGATTCGAAATGTAATGACCCGACTTCGAGCAAAATCGGGTGAAATCAAACTCACGGCCTATTCCGCCGACCGGATCGAATTTGACGAACAAAAGTGCATCCTGGCGGTCTCGGAAGATGTTGTGATCCATGATCCCAAGTCCACAAATTAGGATCTTGCTGTCGGGCGGCTGGCTGCCGTTTGCGTTTATTGCGTCCTCTAAGGGAAGCGTGCCTCTTCGTTTCTCCTCTGTCCAGAATTCCGACCGCCAAAAATAAATTTCACCACCTGCGCGCGGAAATGGGTCACGATGGTGATTATCCTTTCCGCGAGAAAACGTTGTGAGGACAAGCGACCAAGTAGTTCGGAAAGCGATCGGGCGGCCAGCCAAACTGCGACGACCGAGTAGGTGGCGCTCCGGAGGTTTCGCAAGTTGTCCGAAATGTGGAACTTCGCGCGTGGAGGGCGCGCACTCGTGGCGGATTGGGCGATTCGAATCGAACAACCTTCGACCGCCCCATGCGGAATCCGCACGATGCCGAAAGCCGCACAGCGTTCTGTTCGGCATCAGAAAATCTCGACAAACAGCGCTCCAGTCAGGCAATTTGTACGGTTTCCCGACCGTCGCCAGAGGCTTTTCCGCAGGGCACTTCGTGATCGTACCGACCCATGTCATGCTCGCGCGTTTTTGCATCGCGTGGTCGCTACCCTTGGCCCGTGAAATGATCCCGTTGAGTATGACTTTATGTGGAAACAAACGCCTCCGCCTGGCCCGGATGTAATCTGAAAGCCTTTCTTCGCGCATTGTGCTTCGTCGTCGATCAATGGTGCAGTGATGGCGTGTGCATGGAGAATACTTGCTTGGTGGGACCGGGATTTCGATCGCTCGGGCCGGCCGATTCGGCCTGATGTGCGATTGGCCGGCCATGAAATTTGGGATCAAGCCTGTCATCGAACACGGGTTCTTCTTGGCGATTATGCGCCTGCGGCTGAGCTGATGGAGTCGACCGTGGCGCAGGTCTCCCGTTACCTGGATCGGATCGGCGCGCCTTCGTCGACGCGGAAGCACGGGCTTCTCTTGGTCGCCTTTTGCCGGGCCCTTCGCCGCTATGCGGCCAAGTCGAAGCGCCTGGAATTGGTGGGTGGAACTGCCGAACTCGCAAATTACACGGCAGACACCGCGTGGGTCCGCCAAATCGATGCCCGCCACGACCTCGAAAGGATCATTCGACAACTAAGCGAGAGAAATGCCGCCGTCTTGACACTCCGGGCCGCTGAATACGAGTGGAAGGAAATTGCCGAGTTGTTCGGAGCCTCGGTTGCAGCCATTCGTAACAGCTTCTGGCGTGAGATCGAGAAAATCCGATCTGCAAACCGAGCGGAGTAACCGGAAAAAGATGCGCCTAGGATCCCGTCTCCTGCAATTCCGAACGATAGAAGTGACGGCGCTCGAAAAGCGGCAGCGGAACTTCGAAAACGAGAGCCTCGCCCGCTTCGAATTCAAACTCTCTGCCACACTCTGGCGCAGGGCAAATCGCTGCGCACTTCTCTTTGCCGAACGTGAGTTGATCTTGCGGCCGGACGACGACCCAGATTCCGCACTTCGGGCAGGTGACGCACGAACACGCAATGCGATCGGCCATACGAAAATTATACGGCCCTCAAGACGTTCGCCGGCCGCTCCCGGACGACCGCTGGACCCTAGTCTCACGCAGTAGCGCCGGGTTCATCCTCCGCGTCCGCTTCCCGATCTGCTTCTTTATTTTTCTGTTCGTCGTACGCCGCCCGCTCCTTTTTGGCTTCCCGGACCGGCAACAGTTCCATGTGACTCGGCGGAAAAACAAAGGTCTGCACAAAGCTCAGCCGATCCCTATTCAATCTTCGCCCCACGATTTCGCCGCGGTTCCGCTTGCAGAAATCGCAAAAGGCTTCGGCGTCAATAATCTGTCTTTGAAGCCCGTTTGTCTCGACGACTCGGCTCCGCAGCAGTCCACGATCAATCCACTTCTGTACCTCTTCTGCCCGTACATGCAGCGCTTCCGCAAGCGTGTGTTTCGTNAACCAGTCCTGACCCATGCGAGCGCTGGCCCCCAGCCGGTGCAGCNTAGCGCGAACGGAAGTCNGCGAGCGCCGGAGTAGCACCGTGACTTCTTCGAGAGTATGCGATGCGATCAAGTCGAGCAGTTTTTGTTGCTCGGCTCTCGTCCACTGCCGGTACTCTCGCTTCGAGATCACCCCCAACTGTTTTGCGAACCTCCAACAGGCGTCTCGCGGATTTCCCGACACGGCGGCGATTCCTGTGATCAGCGCTTTCAGACCGATTTGCGCGCCATGCTCGTCCTTGCGTGATTGGGGCGGAGCGGTGTTCAAATATCTCCTCACCATCTCTCGCGCCGCCCCAGGCCAGCGGAAGGTGCGACGCCTTGCTGATCGATTCAATTCCCCCATGTCCCTTACTGCAGAAGCCGGATTCCACATCCCTCCTACTATTTACTTGGCCGTCAAACAGGAATGCGTCTCACTCTCGGTTGAAATCTTCAAACATGCGCGACGCCTCCTGGCCGGACATGCGATTGAGGAACGGCTAAGATCAGACACCCTGTTCGTGTCTGCGCGAAAAGGCGAAAGGGGCACAAAGATTTTCATCGACACCGATCAGGGATCGTGGGATGCTGCTGGGGGTGATGTGGGAGTTAAGCTCAGATTCCCCGTTTAACTGGGACCTACAGAATGGATTCGGAGAAGGAACTGCTCGAGGCATTTGATAAGGTTGTGCATGAAGACTTTCCCAATCCTCAGCGCGTCGCCTGTCCCGGACGCGAGGTTCTGCTAAAACTTGCGCACCAGGCTGCGGACGATCAGCTTGCCCATCTGCTAGCCCACATCCGGCAATGCGCTCCCTGTTTTGATGAGTTGAAGGAACTGCGGCAAAAAGAGCGACTTCAATCTCCGTAGGATCTGCCTCGCAACGGAGAATCAACCATTGCCGACACTGAAGGCTTCTCCTCAGTTTCTATGCGGCGGATCGCTCAAGAAATGGGTGTCGGTACGATGAGCCTCTACTACTACGTAAAGACCAAGGCCGACTTAATTGCGGTCATGGACAACGCGCTCATGGCTGAGGTGCTGGCGCCGTCCCTGCCCGCGAACTGGCGCGAGGCATTGACCGTGATCGCAGCCAGGACACGAGATGTCTTCTTGCGGCACCCTTGGGCGCTCTCCTCCATGTTGTCGGCTCCCCCCGGCGTCAACGCGATGCGCCACATGGAACAATGCCTGCAAGCGCTCACTGGGACCGGTATGACCATACGAGAAAAACTCGCTTTGCTTGCCATCATCGATGACTTTGTCTTCGGCTATGCCCTTCGCGAAGCTGCCAGTGACCCGAGAGTTGATCTGACCTTCGCCAAAGTGCAACTCAAGGAAGTCTTTGGCAAAGGCCGCATGCCCGCAATGCCAGACCGGTTTCGACGGGGTTTGCGGGCAATTCTGGATTTGGAGAAGCACAGCAGCGAATGAACTGCTCATCACGGAGAGTGTGCGAAGCTCATCGGTGGCCATGGGCTCAACGATCATGTTTGTCGCTTCGTTTCTGCTAAAACGAAATGGACCAGGCAAGGGTGGCAGGGTGTCAGTTCACTAGAACCGGAACAAATTCGCACCAGCGGTGTTCGTATAGGCATGCCAATAAGCTCAGAAGAAAGGGAAAAGATAGATCGTGTTTGTGACCAAATCCAGACTGAAATGAATCGCCTTTGTGAGCAACCTCAGAGTGAAAACGATCCTGCCACGTTGCCGAAGCTTGCGGATCAGTTAAACGATCTACTGGAACGCAAACGGAAGCATCTCGAATCTCCCACTAATTTTTCTCGTCAAGGAACCTTAGACACACCATAAGCGCATTCACAGGGAAGGCTGATATCAAAGTTTGGTGAACGTAACAAGGCCGTCTACGTTACAGACGGCCTTTGCACGATGGAAAAAGGGATGGTGATGCTGTCGCTGACTAAACTTATCCAGTTTGGGGACGTTGGTTGCAATGGTAGATCGAACTTCACGGCGTCAGGATCAGCGAGGAGGCGTTGCACCTTTTGTTCTTCATCGGCTGGTTCGACTTCAACCATGTTCTCTCGGTGAATGGGTTGCCATAAGCAGGACATGAGAGTAAATCTGCGATGACACCCATCGTGATTGCTCCGTTGTGAATTCCCACCACAGGACCACAACGCTGCTCACCCGCAGAGGCTTATCAGCGCGGCCTCGACTCGCAAGCTGCGAGCCTTGCGCCTCTTCTTTGACTGCTTCAACGCTTGCTTCGCTTGTTCGGTGAACTTTCCCATTTGTTTGTTCTTCGTCTTTCGAGTTTTAATTACTGTTCCGTGTTTCGCTCCGTCCATGCTTTTCTTCTTCATGGAAGCACCTCTTCACACGCAACTCGGTGCCGATTTGATTCATTCGTGCGTTCCGTTGTTGTTCGTTCATTGTGTTGTACCCCATCGAAGACTGTGAAAACGAGGAAGCATGTTAACTACGGAGTCTCTAAGAAGATAGTGGTTACGCGGACCGCTGCGAACGTCTGAAACCTCTGCAACACAAGCTGGTACGCGACGCGTTGAGGAATGTCACGGGCCAAGAAATCGGCCCGCAACGGCCCCATATCAGACACTCTTTGCGATACAGCTTGTAGGCGGCCTTCTATTCCGTTGTCATTTTCATTTCATTTTTCCTCTAATCGACGTTGATTGCTTCGAACGATTTCGAGTTTCGCTGACAGGCGGGAACCGCGCCAGTCCTCTGAAGTGGCGATACGTGTAAGGTACTCAACGTTTAACGCACTCTGCAGCGAGCTATGGTGAAGTTTAACCAATGAACACGAGGGTAATGTTGTTTCCAACGTGCCGAACGAGGGAGTCCCAACCTTTAACGTGCTGATCAGTGAGTGATGTCATCTTTACCCTCGACGATTTGTTGTGTCGTGCAAGGACATTGCAATGTCACCTTTCTGACACTAGAATTATTGTGTTTCCGATAACTCCGTTCCGGGAAAGCAGGCGGTGGAGAACAATCGCGTGTGGCGAGAGCAGAGCACGAACGCAGGCGCGTTCGATTGGAAAGGATCAGAGCCGAACTTCTTCATCTGCTCAGGCGCCAACCAAATTAAAGTGGGCTCGGCTGATGTTCGAGGAGGAGAATGGAGGCCGAATGGCCGACAGGTTCAACCCTGGTGACAAAGTAGAACGGTCCGGTATCTACCGCGTAGTACATGATCCACATCACTCGCAGGAGCACGAAGTGACCTCCGTCTTCAGAAAGCTCTTTGTCCTCCGTGCCACCACTGTGGGCACAACGCGCGTTTCGTTTTAGTTCGCGCAGCAATTCACATTGATTCGGACGACAATTTTACGAAATAGAGGCGGTCGTATCAGCCGTTGTTCATTTACTACTGAGCGATCTTCTGAAACGCCTGGGTTCTCAGGGCACGAGACGGCTTTTCCAAAGGCCGCAAACGTACATGCCGCTTTCATACCTTGGGCCTGTCAGACGAAGGCAGATGTTGAGCCTGGTCAATTTTGCTCATACAATTTTAATTTTCTAACGTAGCCTTCTTGTGACCGTCCGAGGAGGCGTCCATGGGTGGTCTATCTTTCCCAATGTCCTGCAAAATTTGCTGCAAGCCGGTCGATCTAACCGTGGATCTTTATGCGGATGAGAACGGCAAGATTGTCCATGAGGTCTGCTACATGCAACGGATCACCCTGGCCCAAACTCTACCGTCGATTGCAACGATGACCGATCAAAAGGTGCGGCAATATCGGACGGACAAGGCGATCAAAGCCGCCTGGTGAGCGCCGGCATCGTTCGATGTGTGTCCAATGTGATACAGACACGCTCGGCTTCACAGTCTTATAGTTCGACCGGCAAAACACAAGGGTGACCCCTCTGCCCCGGTTGCCAAAAGCGCCGGGGCTTTTTGTTGGCTGAACATGGTGGGTCAGGCCGCCGATGAAGTCTTGCTGCGTTCGACAAACGCGAGTACTGCCTGCTTTAACTGCGAGTCCACTTCGTCGGCGATAGTAATCACGTCAAGGAGGACCTTGCTGAAGTCCACCCGGTCTAAGTTCTTTTGCAGAGTGTTGAAAATACTAACTTGCAGAATTCGCGATTCCTCGACCACCATCGCGATGGTGTAGCCTTGCTCATATCGCAGGGTTCCATGCAATCGTGCCGAGACGGAGATCGTGGCTTCCTCAGCTATAGGGAGGCGCAGGCGGTAGATCAGGTCAGCGATGAGGTTAGGAAGATGACCAGTACGGTCCGTGAAGCTCAAGGGAACATAATTCAGCTCTTCGTCGCGGTCTACAAGGGTCATCCAATCCTGAATCGTAGCCTTGAGGTCATGCTCCAATATCGAAGCCACGGTTTGTGTAGGTTTCGGCCTATATGCCACGCGGTGGGCGAGCTTCCGGTGAATCGTTTCGCGAAGTAGATGGACTCCGATTGGCTTTACAAGCACCTCATCAGCGGTCATACGGATAGCAGAAAGTGCTTCGTCAATCTCAGGGTATCCGCTGAGAACCAAGGTGACCGCCTCCGGGTGCATATGTCGCATGGCGCTGACGACGGTAAATCCGTCCCCGGCATGTGGCATGTGCAGATCAGAGAGAAGTATGTCAAATTTTTCCGCTACGATGCGGCCCAGCGCTTGGCCGACGCTTGCCACGGCGACCACATCGAAGCCATCCCGCTCCAGTGCCGCCTGTAACATGCCACGCACAGCATCGTCGTCCTCTGCCAGCAACACTTTGGGCATCGTAATCCTTCTCTCCGCCCCCTAGTGACATCATTACTTTGATTGACTTACTTAAACAGTAGACTCACCATCCGACTATTTTATGGTCAAAATTGCTCATGCGTGTGTGCGTAACCGTAGAAGATGCCATGTATGATGCTTACTAATACATATCTTATATAAGTGGTAACTTGTTGCCTTTTCCTGCTAATGACTTCGGAGCGCACGCACTTCTTGAAAACGCTACGTTCTTGATTCGGTTTTCGGTGCGGCGAAGAGTAAAGAGGAGGGAACTGCCATGATTAACGCGGTGAAGCAGTCGGTTCACAGAATGACGAATCATCTCCAACTTATAAGTAGCTACTTGGAAATGGGGGATTATGCTAAGGCGTTGGGGAAGACGAGAGAAACCATAAAGGAGCTGCACGCATTGGCTACGAGCTTGGCGGGTCTATCGGCTAGAGGCATGACAGTGCCCAAAGACGGGGCTGTTGTCGTTCCGCACGGCTCCAGAGTAGTGAGCTACGAAGATGTGAATGTGGACATTGACAGCGATGAAGTGCGGTCGGTTGACAAAGAGGAGGTTCGCGACGGACACGGCAACGATAATCCTAAGACGAAGTAAAAGGGTGCGCGGGACCAGTCCTAACGGCACTTCGAACAATCGAAAAACGGGATCGCGAAGTGCGCTCCAATCACAAGCAGCATCTCTCCAGCGGTAGCGACGCCGACGATCCAAAATCGTAGCCGCCGAACCATTCGTACTACGCCCATTATCTGTACCCCGCGAACCGCCGGAATAAGGAGCTTGTCTTCGCCTCGCTGCACAAATATAGGAGTAGGAAATAACCGACTCCTGCAATAGCGAGGCAGACCTCCGCAACCACCCACTGCGACCGGAGTTCGCACGCGACCACCGCATTTTGCGCAACAAGGAAGCAGTAGGTTGCGCCCTGCACGAACGAAAATGCCGTGAAGCCATCAGCGTACGTACTCAGCTGCTTTGCAAGCTCCTCTTCCTTCCCATCACTGTCAGCGTTCTCTTGATCGGACATCAGCCACTTCCAAACTGTCGCTTTTGGGGATTTTCCTTCCGTAGGTCAAAGGCTTCGGCGCTTACCTTGTAAACACTGCATCCTGCGCGCGACCCGACATGTTCGGGCCGATTACGACCTTTGGAGATTGCCGGTCACGCCCTTCATCGAGCAACTTCTAAGCCTTGAACTGCCTGTCCCGGATATTCATTTTATGCTATGTGCGTTTGCCGACAGACAACACGAATTTTGTGGACGTATCATTTTGCCTCCGATGCCATGAAAGGATGTTCCCTGCGATGGCACTTTCAGAGAAGCGCATCCCTCAGATTGGCGACCACGTGTCGGTGCGCGGAGAGACGGGTGCATTCGTAATTTACAGCGTGGGCCACAGGCATCAGGTAGTTCAAGTTAAACAGATAGGAAAAGACTTTGCATTAGGCACCATCCCTTGGAAGGCGTTAACTTTCCTCGACAAGCCAACTCCTAGCTGACATGGTTCAACTCACTCAAACGCAAGCCCGCGCTGTAGTGTCCGCGCTGCAGATGCAAAAGATGCTTCTAGGATAAGGCCATCTAAGCCGCCCGGTGAAGTACGCGGCTAATGCCACTAGACTCCCCAGCCTTTGGCCGCAACAAAGGTGATGCCAGCCATGCTGCCCACCACCAACAAATGGAGTAATGCCAGCTTAAGACCGGCTGGCACAAAGTAAATGCCGATGCACACAAATAGCAGGAAGTAGAGGGTAGCGATAATCCGTTGAGCGAGGCTCATGGCGCGGCAATCTTACAGCAAGAACCTTCACGGTGGGGCTTTTTTATCTTGAAGAAAGCTGGCTAATAAAACGGGGAGTATTCGAACCGACGTTTCATCTCGTTCTCTTCCGACTGGAATTTGTCAGCGAGGCACTGATAATGCACAGCGCGTCCGCGTTCGTCTATTGCACACTCCTGTAAAGTGCATTCTCTAGTACACAGGGCGCACTGGAGAACTGTGGACATTTTCCCAGGGAAGGAACTTCAGAATGGGTGATACCGACTATAGTCGCGTGTAAAGTTTTGTCAAATGCATTTACCGTTCGCGGCCTTCGTCACGCGAATACTCTAACATATTCGCTTTTTATTCGTTATTTTCCTCCGCAACTGGACCTGCTAAGCGTACTCCTCAAGAAGATCCGCGCCCGTAAACCGTAAACGGTTGATAGCCCGTCCCCCGGGCTCACATTCTCCCCTTGCACAGCTATCGGGGCAAGACTATAGTTCTCGGCGCAAGGCAAGACTAGGGTCCCGATAGTCTCTAGGGGGAGAGAGATCGGGACCTTTCTATTTCAAAATGACTGTGTGCGCTTTGGGGCAGACCTCCTCTTAATCCATTGGTAGACTGCCCACGTAATCTCCATGACCTCAGACGAACGCGAACGATTGCATAGGCTGTACGCGAGAATCCAAGAAGAAAACAACCTTGAAAATCTTGGACGAACTCGTGCGCGAACTAACTTCCCTAGACCCCGAGAGAGATGAGCTGGAGCGCATGTTCCGCCTGGAAGATCCACGCGCTTAGGCTCCTGCTTTTTCTGTGGGAAAGTGAGTATCCAAAACGGCGATCTGCGAATCTGTAGTGTATGTCCCCAAAAATCTTTATGTGCTGGATGTGCGGGAAAGCTGTTGATCTGAGGACCTGCAACACCGACGAAACTTCCGGCGAATAGAAAAGCGAGAAGTGCTGTCCGAGAACCACTGGTCGGCCACGAACAGATGGAGGCCTGGTTGAAATCTGCAATTCCTGTCATGAAGCCTGGGAGATGCTGTAGAACTCCACGATCTCTCGGCCTCGGTGGGACGAATTGACTGGTAGAAGGCTGACAAGGAGCTGCAGAACATAGCCATGGCTTCCGGTGGCCGCGCCTACTCCCTACAAAACACGATTGATCTTTCCGCAGTTTACGACGACGTGATGGAAAATCTAGAGACTAGGTACGTGATTACCTATCGATCGTCCACCAAAGACATGGCATCATCTCGCACGGTGCGCGTCGAGTTAGTCAATCCCAGAACCGGCGCGCCTCTGCAGATTGTCGACGCAAGCGGCAGACCAGTCCACGCAAGCGTGATTGTGCAGAGCAGCTATCTGCCAAACGCTGCTTCAAGTAAATGATCCCGGAATGCCGCGTCCTCTGCAGCCTGCTTTAAGTTGTATTCCAGGTCGTTGTCCTCCAGAACATTACTTAAGGCGAAAGTCGTAAATCCCGTTTGTCCTAATGAAGAATTGTTTTGCCTGCGGCCCATGACTAGCCTCAGGTAAGCAGGAATTGACTCGCTCAAGCGAGCCCATCGAAGGAGTGCATTATGAAAAGCTGATGGTAGTGTTCTTAGCTTTCACACCAGCCCTATGGGGTATGGCTGGCGGCCAGACGTCTGCCCAACAGAGCGGCAGCCAGCAAGACCAGAACTCTCCGAGCCAATCCAACTCACCGTCCAATCAGAACATGTCTGGCAGCGTAAGTACGAATGGTAAGACTTTCACAAACGATAAGGATAATAAGAGCTATAAAGTGGATAATCCAGCCGCCCTGAAAGGCCATGAAGGTCAACACGTGGTCGTTATCGTACACGTTGATCCTGACACTGGAGTGATTCACGTAATGCAGGTTGCGGTTCCCGATCAGCAGTGAGGCTCGTTCGGTTCTAGCGCAGGTTGGATTCGGCCATGACGCGCATGCGCGGTCTGCGTTGGGCGGTCAACGTTCGGCATCTTTGGACTTTACTCAAAGGTTGAACGCTCAGCCCATCGGTCAGGCCGCGTCGCTGCCTCGGCGATTGCGGCCCTTCAATAATTTCGAAGTAGCTGTCAGTGATGGCGTTGTGACCATCGCCGAGGATGCCCGGAGCTACAGGGCTTCCGCCCTCTGCATTGTCGAGAACACTCCTGGCGTGCGTCACGGATGGGACGCAATTGACGTTGTGCCACTCCCTCGCCCACAAATCGTAGTCGGCGGTGGGATCCGCTTTCGATTCTTCGTGACAATCGGGGACTTCGTTCGCCCCTGGGGCTGGGATATTGGCCCTTTGATTGGGTTCGCACGTGGCGATCATCGACAACGTACCCTGGCGGCGGACCTGATGTATGTTCATCCATACGGGTCCGGCGGTACGGACACTTTTGTCTGCGCTCCCCTTCACACTCGAAATACAGTCGGGTAGTAGGCATGGGGCATAATCACGACCCAGCGCGTTTGTAATCAGCGCACCAGGAAAGAACTCGCGTTCGGCTCAGTGTCCACCTTAGACTTCTGTTCGGAGTTCGTGAATAGCCCCTCGGTGCTAAGTAGAAACCCCGATTACCCACGGATCCCACTTCCCGCCAAAGTGCTGCGCTAGGCCCACAGTAGGACTGGAGCATTGAGCAACTACTTTAAACAGGTAGCGTCTGAAAGGCGCGTTTGAAAAGAATTGAGGAACGCGGATGAACTGCTGATTGGGGAGTGCGCCTCAACTCTGAAGGCACCCCCCACTGCGTCTGCTTAACTGCTCAGCGGAACGTACTCGACTGCCCCAGTGTCGCCGTCCAGAATCTCTTCTGCCGGGAACCAATAGATTTCTTCGTTCCCGTCATCATCGATATAGGAATACCCGATCTCTACCGTACCCAAGTCCGTGTCTTGCGGTAAAGCGAACGAGGCATAGGTGAGATGCGTACCTGTCGCCTGCACCATTTTCTTGTTGGTCTTGTATTTCCTAACCGGGATCGCTCCCTTGGTGTCATGCACGACATGGAAGGCGGCAATCTTTCCGCCTTTGCTATCGACTGATGTTGTGTAGTGTCCTTTTTTGTCGATGTCATGGTGTCCGTCAGCCTTGAGCTTTGCAGCGACCAGTTGTTTGCCGTCGTGATGGTTCTGCTTCTTAGCGGCTACTGCAAAGGCAATGTTCACAATCGCTAGTAGGCTCAACATCAGAACGCCCCCTGCGAGAACACGATTCATCTTCATATCAGTCTCCGATTGACCACGATTTGAAACCCGAGCTGAACATGGATGCCCATCGGTCAGATGGAGGTTGGCTGGGAGCTAAATCGGAGAGAACGTTCTTGGCAAGGGTATCTTATTTTTTGAGGCACAGCGAGTCTATTCAGTCACACTGTGCAGGCGGGGTGGCCACAGTCGCAGGCTATTTCGACCTCTTCCGAACCGGCCTCCTGGCAAGTCTGACTGCAATATTTCTCTCCGACAGGTGGTACACAAATACAAGGTGGGTGGGCGCACTTCGTAGACGCTTCGCTAGTCATAGTATCCTT
>JGI12635J15846_10001527_pt1 | contig 20247 bp, 10 predicted proteins | sample BlaSpr_A8_OM2_M2_FD_15846 | JGI IMG/M metagenome (IMG submission 15846) | reverse complement strand
TCACCATCTGATTTATTATTTTATGCGCAATGGTGAGTGGTTGCCCTTCACCGCCGGGAACTCTCTTAATTAGGTATTCGGCGATCGGGCGGAGATTAGGTTTCTATTGACAATCGGGTTAGTGGTGCCCCAAACTCAGCCCGTCCAACACATGCTATTCCCTACCCGCGATTCATCTGCACTCGGATTTACAGAACGTTTTCCAATCAAACGGCTCACTAGATATCATCCCTTGACGGCAAGGAGGAAGCCCTGCCGTAGTTATGCGTTCTGCCTTCGACTGAGTGAAAGGACATCATCCGGAAAATGAAGAATGTGATGTTTTCATTATTGGGCGCAAGCTTTTTCGCGTTTGCGACATTGCTTGCGGCGGAAACTTTCTCCGGCGTTGTTGTACTCAACGAGCCAGGAATGCCTAATGCGGATTCGGCTGCTCCGTCTTACATGCAGATGGAGAGCCTGCTCCCGGGTGCGAACTTTGTCGCCGTTACGCAGCTTCAATCTCAACTCAATGCCTCCGCGACTCGCTTACTCGTTCTTCCCAACGGCTCCGCTTTCCCGGAACAGGCGTGGCCGGACATATACGGATTTCTCCAGCGGGGTGGAAATCTCTTGGTGCTGGGCGGCAGGCCTTTTACACGTTCTGCGTATCACGACGCATCAGGCTGGAAGCTTCGAGATTACAGCGTGCGATTCACGCGTCCTCTAATGATCGATCAGTATCAGACCACGCCGGGTTCGGAGGGACTCGATTTAGAAGCTAATCCCGATCTGCTGGTATCGCTGCCTCGCTTCCCCTGGACACGTGCTTTCAGCCCAGTCATCCGCTTGAGCGCGGTCGACCTTTATAAACGCGGAGGAGCGGCAGGCGCGATCGATGCCCGGCTCGACGCGATTGCGTGGGGTCTAAAAGATGGGCGCAAACTGGCCGCCCCGGCCATTGCCATCGACCACTTGCGAAATGGCTTCGACGGCGGCCGCTGGATATTTTTGGAAGCCGAACTTACACCGGACTTCTACTCAAATGGGCAGGCATCTGCCATCATTCAAAGCTTGGCGCGAATGGCAATGCGCGGCAGCCAGGAATTCACCGTCCGGCCGAACTTGCCGCTTTACTTGCCTGGCGAGCCGATAGAACTTGACGTAAATTGGCATTCCGCTCAGGAATTTACTGCGCCACTCTCTCTTAAGGTCACCGTATCGGCTGAACAGGGCTCGTCCAATCCGTCTGTGACCACCCTTGCGGTGCCCTCTTTGGAGCCGCTCATTTTGCCCGCGCCGAATACCAAGGGCCTTCATGTGATAGACGCGGAATTGCTTCAGGGAAATACGGTCCTAGCCCGCTACCGTTCCGCATTTTGGGTCAGAGACGAGGCCTACCTTCGATCTGGCTCACATTTAACGGTCAATCCGGATTACCTGGAACTCGATGGCAATCCGCTAGCAGTAGTCGGAACGACATACATGTCGAGCGAAGTTCAACGCCTCTTTTTTGAATACCCCAATGTGTACGTGTGGGACCAGGATCTCAGCCAAATCCACGGCGCTGGTTTGAATATGATTCGCACCGGCTGGTGGACAGGATGGGATAAATTCTGCGATGAGAATGGGCATCCCTACGAACGGACGCTTCGTACTATTGAGGCTTATCTAATGACCGCGCGCAAGAACGGGCTTCCGATTCAGTTCAATTTCTTCGCATTTCTGCCTGATGTTTTGGGAGGTACGAATCCCTATCTGGACCCCGAAGCGGTGCGCAAACAACAAACGCTGATTTCCTCGGTGGTCTCGCGGTTCCGCGACGTACATTGGCTAGCGTGGGATTTCATCAACGAGCCAAGTATTTCCCAGCATCTGTGGACGACGCGGCCGAATGGCGATCCAATCGAACTGCAAAAATGGAATGAGTGGCTTGATAAGCGATATGCGGACCGCGCTGCACTAGCCGCGGCCTGGAACCTGCCGACCAGTGCCATGACTGGAACCATTTCCCTACCCGAAGAACTCGAATTTGCACCACGCGGAATGTACGTTGGCCACAATTCGCTCAAGGTTTACGACTTTTTCTTGTTCGCTCAGGACGTTTTCGCTGGTTGGGTGCAGACTATGCATGACGCGGTCCGCAAAGCAGGATCGCAACAATTGGTCACGGTCGGCCAGGACGAAGGGGGCATTCAAGACCGGCTTTCGCCCGCTTATTGGGGACAATACGTGGACTTTACGACTAATCATTCCTGGTGGCAAAACGACTTTACGTTGTGGGATTCTTTGCTAGCGAAGCAGCCTGGAAAGGCCATGCTGATCCAGGAAACGGGACTTCAAAGGGAGTTGAACCTTGATGAGGTGGCACGTCGCACGCCGGAAAATGAGGCGGCACTGTTGGAGCGGAAAATTGCATCCTCGTTCATTCAAGGTGGCGGGGCTATCGAGTGGCTTTGGAACACGAATTCATACATGACGGAAAGCAATGAGACCCCGATCGGCGCGGTTCGCACCGACGGAACTGAGAAGCCTGAAGCTACCCTGTTGAGGGATTTTGCCGGGTTCGCGAAATCTTTGCAGCCGCATTTGCACAACCCTCAGCAGGCGTCCGTGGCGATAATCACCTCACAAGCAGCCCAATATTCGGCAATCGCAAATTTACAGTTAGAGGCTCAACAAAAGGCCGTTCGAGCATTGGCGTACCACGACCGTCTGGCTCCGTATGCTATTGCTGAGAACCAAATCGCGAACCTTGGATCGCCGAAGCTGGCTATTTTGCCTTCGCCTCAAGCTTTGACCAACACCGCCTGGCATTCTTTGATGAGCTATGTGAATGGAGGCGGGACTCTACTGATTACTGGACCGGTCGATCACGATGAACACTGGCGCGTCACGTCGCGGGCCGCTGAATTGAAAGTAAATGTCTCGACCGAGCCGCTGACATACCACAACGCCACACTTCAAGCAGGCGAGCGCACGATTCCGCTCTCCTTTGACCAGCAGAAGCAGAATTCTCTGGAGGCACTCCGGTTCACCGATGGATCGACTCTCAAGGAGATTCCGCTCGGTAAGGGACGCGTGTTCTGGGCCGCCTATCCGGTGGAACTAGCGGAGGGAACGCAAGCCGCCGCTGATCTATACCAATACGTTGCGACTCGAGCCAGTATTGCTCCAATATTTGATGTGCCGGGATCTCTTTCTCCGGGCGTGCTGATTTATCCGACAGTGTTCGATGATTCGATTTTGTATACGATCATTTCGGACAACGCCGATGACACAGGCGTGGATCTACGCGACAAACTCACTGGGTTACGAGTCACCTTGCGGATTCCCGCGCAACACGCTGCGATGATCCTGATCGGAAAGCAGGAAAAGAAAGTTATTGCGAAGTACGGTTTTTGAAGCGGACTGCCTTGACTCTTTCTACTCTCAATCAAATTTTCTTTTCCATCGCGGATCGCGATAAGCCATGCGTGATGAGGCACCAGGTCTCAGACCAATGGACTGCCATTTCGTCGATTGATTTTTATCGCGATGTCGCCGGCGTGAGCCTCGCGCTTCGCGAATGGGGGATCGCCAAAAGAGACCGCGTCGCCATCCTGAGCGAGAATCGTCCCGAGTGGACGATGGCGGATTTCGCCTGCCTTCTAATCGGCGCGGTGGTCGTACCGATCTATGCCACGCTCACCGAGGAGCAGACCGCATACATTCTGCGAGACGCGGGCGTCCGTGCTGTGTTCGTCTCGTCGCAGAAACAGCTTCAGAAAGTGTTGAGCAAGCGGGAATCCACTCCTCTCGAACGCGTCATCGTAATGGATGATGTGGGATCAGACGCGGCCGTTCCGATGTCTCGACTTCGCAAGGATGGACCCGCGCAACGCGACGCGTCATTCGATGAAGCCGCGCTCTCAACCGCAAAGCCCGAGGATCTCGCCACGATTATCTACACCTCCGGAACTACGGGAACTCCCAAGGGCGTGATGCTCACTCATGGCAACATCGCCTCGAACATCTCATGTTCCCTTGCGGGTTTCGATGTTGGCCCGAGCGACTCCAGTATTTCTTTTCTGCCTCTTTCGCACATCACGGCCAGGCATCTTGATTTGGCATTGCTCTACCGAGGCGCCACTCTGGCTTATGTGCCGTTCATTGAACAGCTCCCGAAGGCACTCTTGGAAGTGCGCCCAACCTATGTTGTTGCGGTGCCGCGAGTGTATGAAAAGGTTTACGCTCGCGTCGATTTGGGAGCCAAAAGTTTCCCAAAGAACTTGCTTTACAAGTGGGCCCTTTCGACCGGACGTTCTCACCGCGCGGAAATCCTTGCAGGGGATACACCCACTTCTATGAGTTGGAAGCTTCTCGACCGGATGCTGTATAAGCGCGTGCGCGCCGGATTTGGAGGGAATGCTCGATTCTTTATTTCCGGGGGTGCGCCGTTGGGGCGTGAATTGGCCGAATGGTATGCCGACATGGGGATTCGCATTCATGAGGGATACGGCTTGACCGAAACCTCTCCCGTAATCGCGTTGAACACACCGAAGGCTCATAAGCTCGGAACTGTTGGCAAACCCCTCTCCAACATTGAGGTTCGAATTGCCGAGGATGGCGAGATCCTAGTTCGGGGCCCATCAGTATTTAAGGGATATTGGAATCTCCCGGAAGAGACTCGCAACGCCTTCGTGGACGGATGGTTTAAGACCGGCGACATCGGAAGCCTTGATGCCGACGGATTTTTATCGATTACCGACCGCAAGAAAGATTTGATCAAAACATCCGGAGGAAAGTTCATCGCTCCGCAGCCGATCGAGAATTCGCTGAAGCACAATCCCCTAGTAGCAGAGGCTGTAGTGCTCGGGGACAAGCAGAAATTTCCGGCAGTGTTGATCGCCCCTGCATTTGCCGTGCTCGAAACTTGGGCGCGTTCTCACCAGGTTACTTTTACCTCTCGACAGGAATTGGTTACTGACCCGGCTGTGCGGGACCTATACGACGGAATCGTGGGAGAGGTCAACGAAAAGCTGGCGCGATTCGAGAAGCTCAAAAAACTATTGCTGATCGCGGATGAGTTCTCGGCTGAAAACGAAACCCTCACCGCGAGCATGAAATTGCGACGGCGCGCCGTCGAAAAGCGCTACGCGAAAGAGATTGAAGGGATATATTCGGGAGCAGATACGGCGGGTGCGATTTCTTGGGAAAAATAGAGTGCCCGATTTGGACTTCCGAGTCCCCTAAATGGCCGATAAGAGGCATTAACACTGACAGCCCGTGCCAATGAGTGAATCGCGATTTGTCGCCAACAATCGCGATAACAACGTGGCAGAGCTTACCAATCAATCTGGTAAAACGCATACCAATTCGCTTTCAAAGGCTTAAACACGTATGCGTAGTGCCTGCTTGGGTTCTTGCGCGCTTCCACGTCTAGGTCGTCCTGCGGCGATTTTGCGGTCGGAGTGAGAGGTACAGTCGAATAGACGTACCCTGCACTGGAACCACCCGTACACAGCCCCTTCACGCGAGTGATAAAGAATATCGCACCAGGAAAATCCTCGGTACGTACCATCCCTTCCGACAATGAAAGCTTCTTGAATGCCGAACGATATTCGCTCCAGCGGGCCTCACTGAAACCAACGTTCTCACGTGGCCACTTACTATCCGCGTCAAGCAACGTGAAATCTACCGCAATTCGTATCACATGTGCATCCTGTTCAGCCATCTTGCGCAGTCCATCTAATCCTTCGGCATCTCGCAAAAAGTTGCCCTGCAATTCGGGGTAGTCAAGGCTTCTTACGTCGTCTCGCGTGGGCTTGGCTGACTGCGCTAGTGCAATGAGTGATTTCTCGTCCAAACCCGCTGCACCACCCGTCGCGCCGAAGTTGAATTGTGTGGAGTCACGATATTGGAATCCTTGCTGCTTATAATCCCACTGTCCGTACTTCCTCCATTTTTCGTACAACGCGGGCGGAATCGGAAAAGCAAGCCATTCGGGAACGACCGCAGTATCAGCGGACGCGGGCTGACTGGTTGTCGCAGTCTTGGTGGATTGAGCGTACGCCAGCAGGGGCTGCATAGAAACCACGGCGACGGCAATAAAGGTGCGCCAATTACTCATGTATCCAATACCATCGACCGTGTCGGACGGGCGTAAAGGTGATCCTTGACGAAATCGGATTGGCGGGCTGGCACACTTTCGCACTGACATGACTGTGGCTGCCCCGCTCTTGCGTTTTTTGCAAGGGTGGGAATTCCGACCGTGTGCAGAAGAGGGTTCTGATTTTTTTGAGCCAAAGCATACGGCTTCGGAAGCATCGATTCCCATCCGTCGAAAATCGCGACGGATGGGGCAGCCTCGCTCGTCATAATTTGTCGGGAAGTCAGAATCCATCAAAGGTGCGCCGGTCCGCCAAAAATCTCCTAAGCGCTTACTACCACTCGGTAGTGGGTCTTTAGATAAGTACCCACTACCCACCACTCGAGCTCATTGACTTGTAGCATCATAGCTCCTAACATTCCCAATTCGCCCATCTACAGGCCGCGTCGACATTTTGATGATCGAAAAAACTCTGATCGGCCAAACCGTTTCCCATTACCGCATTACCGAAAAACTAGGCGGCGGAGGCATGGGAATTGTTTACAAGGCAGAAGACACGACCCTTGGCCGCTTCGTTGCGCTTAAATTTCTACCTGACGATTTCGCCAGAGATGCGCAAGCTCTGGAGCGGTTCCGGCGTGAAGCGCGTGCTGCGTCAGCCCTGAATCATCCCAACATTTGCACCATCCACGAAATTGACGAGCAAGGAAATCAGTCTTTTATCGTGATGGAGTATCTGGAGGGCCAAACCCTTAAACATCGCATTGCGGGACGTGCGATGGATGTGGAGGCGATGCTGGGCTTAGGCATTGAGATCGCCGATGCTCTCGACGCTGCGCACACAAAAGGAATCATTCATCGCGACATCAAGCCTGCAAATATTTTCATCACCAAAAGAGGACAGGCGAAGCTGCTCGATTTCGGACTGGCAAAGCTGACTCAGCGGCATGGAATGGACGGCGCTACTGTAACCGGGGGCGATCTGATGACGAGTCCGGGCTCCGCAGTCGGAACCGTCGCGTACATGTCGCCGGAGCAAGTCCGCGCCGAGGAACTCGATCCGCGGACGGATTTATTTGCGTTCGGCTCCGTGCTTTATGAGATGGCGACCGGTGTCGTGGCATTCTCAGGCAGCAGCCCCGGCGTGGTGTTTGAAGCGATTCTCAACCGGACACCCGCTGCAGCTTCGACGCTGAACACGACCCTTCCACCGAAACTTGAAGAAATTGTTTCCAAGTCGCTCGAAAAAGATCGGGAATTTCGCTATCAGACTGCCGCCGAACTTCGCGGCGATCTGAAACGGCTGAAGCGCTCTCTGGACACGTCGCGAATCCGCGCCTACAGCGCTGGCTCTTCTTCCTCAGAAACAATTGCAGCGCTCCCGTCCAAGCCTCAAACGAGAACTCCGCAGCGCCGCAACGTCGGCCCGATCCTCCTTGCTTCCATCCTGGCTCTGGCGGCTGGCCTTGCTGCTGGCATGTTCCTGTTCAAGCGCCATGCTGAGGCTCCGCTCCCGATTTACCATCCTTTGAGCTTCAGACGGGGTGCTGTACATGCGGCCCGCTTTGCGCCGGACGGCAAGACGGTCATTTACAGTGCATCTTGGGAAGGTAAGCCTTCGCAGATGTTTACAACTCGGCCAGACAGTCCACAGGCGCGTGACTTGGATCCTGCCGGGGCAGACGTCCTTGCCATATCTTCTACGGGCGAAATGGCACTGCTGCTCAACAGTCGAACCATGAAGCCGTTTCTTCTCGGCGGAACACTCGCCCGCGTGCCTTTGGGTGGCGGCGCTCCTCGAGAAATTCTTGAAAACGTGGAATTCGCCGATTGGACACCCGATGGAAGTAATCTGGTTATTGTTAGGGAGGTCCAGGGACGCGATCGGCTGGAGTATCCGCCCCAGAAAGTGCTGTATCAGCCTGAGGGGTGGATTGGCAATCCGCGGTTCTCGCCGAAGGGGGACGTCATTGCATTAGTCGATCATCCTCAGCCTGGGGACGACGGCGGATCGGTCGCGATCATTGACCTTGCGGGCAAGAAAACGGCGCTGTCTGGCGGATGGGATTCCATTCAGGGATTAGCATGGTCGCCCACTGGCGATGAAATTTGGTTTACCGCTACCAAAACCGGCGGCGACCGGTCTCTCTTTGCGGTTGATCTCTCTGGGAATCTTCGGCTGATGGCGCGTGTCCCCGGTGAGCTGACTTTGCTCGATGTAGATCGTCAGGGAGGTGTGCTTCTGACGCGCGGAAATGATCGGGCTGGCGTCCTCGGAATGACTGCGGGAGATGCAAAGGAACGCGACCTCTCATGGCTGGATTGGTCCGTTCCAAATAGTTTGTCGGCTGATGGACGCGTGCTGCTCTTCACTGAAGCCGGTGAAGGCGGCGGGCCAAAGTACGCAGTCTACGTTCGGAATACCGACGGATCACCCGCCATTCGCCTGGGTGAAGGATCTGGATTTGCGTTGTCACCCGATGGAAAGTGGGCAGCGTGTCACCCGAATGTCGTGCCGTCTCCCATAGTTGTGCTTCCCACTGGTGTGGGGGAAACAAGAGCTGTCGCGCCGGATGGTTTGAACCACGTTCGACTTCAGTGGCTGGCGAATGGAAAGCAATTTGTGTTCTCCGGGAACGAGCCCGGCAAGGGCCTTCGCCTCTACGTGGAATCGTCGGAGGGCGGCAAGGCCCAGCCCATTAGTCCAGAAGGAATTGACGATACCTTTTCAGTGTCTCCCAACAGTGAGTTCGCAGCCGCAACTGGCCCCGATGGGAAGCTTTATGTTTATCCGGTTGCCGGAGGTGAACCACGCCCGGTTACGTCGGCGGAGCCGGGAGAAGCGGCGACCGGATGGACGGCGGACAGCGATTCTCTATTCGTTTTCCATTTCGGCGAAATACCCGAGCGGGTGACTCAGATCACTCTCGCAACTGGACAAAGAAAGCCATGGAAAGACCTCGCGCCGGCGGACTCCGCGGGACTCACAAATCTGCGCGGCCTTCTCATGGCTGCCGATGGCAAGAGCTATGTCTACGGCTATGTCAGAACGCTATCGGATCTATATCTGGTGGAAGGATTGCAATAGCCCGCGGAAACATCTGATCACACAGGCGGACCGGGTCTCGCCAGTTTAGTGAGACCTGGGATCCTTCCGCGCTTCCCATTGTGAGGTGAAAATGCTTCTTCAGGGTCAAGCAGCTCTCGTAACCGGTGCGAGCCGGGGAATCGGCAAAGAGATTGCGCTTGAGCTGGCCCGCAACGGCTGCCAGGTCGCAGTCAATTACTACAACGATGCGGCACCGTTCATTGACGCAACCGTCTCCGAGATCCGCGCGCTCGGAGCCGAAGTATTGCCCATCGAGGCGGACATTCGAGCGGGCGATCAAGTCTCTGCCATGTTCGAGCGCGTAATCGGAAGTTTCGGACGTTTGGATATCCTTGTCAACAATGCCGGAGTCCAAACCTGGAAGCCACTTTTGGATGTTACCGAAGAAGAATGGGATTTGGTCATCGACACAAACTTGAAAGGATGCTTTCTGTGCACTCAGCAGGCCGCCCGATATATGAAAGACCATGGTGGTGGATCGATCGTGAATCTCGGCTCGGGATGCAACAAACTGGCGTTTCCGGGCTTGGTCGCTTACACCGCGAGCAAAGGTGGAATTGAAATGTTCACCAAAGAGGCTGCCGTGGAATTAGGGCCTTACGGCATTCGCGTCAATTGCATCGCGCCCGGGTCAATCGAGTCGGAGCGTACCAAAGCCGAAGCTTCGGATTACGCCGGCACCTGGTCAAAATTGACACCTCTGCGACGCGTGGGTACTGCCGCCGATATCGCACCAACAGTTGCATTTCTGGCTAGCAAGGCCGCGGCATTCGTTAGCGGGCAAACCATTTGGATCGACGGAGCCCTCTTTTCGCAAGCCCAATGGCCGTATAAGAAATAAGCAGTATGTGGGTTTGTCTCCTGGGCAGAATCTAAGAGGCGCCTTTTTTTATTGGACCGCTGATGGCGTCATGAGACCGGCAACGTGGGTGTGACTCTCGCACACGTTCAACATTCCGGGTTCATCCTGAGAAAACAGCGATCGGGGATAGGCGCAGTGCAGGTGGAACGCTTTCTGGTCGAGCAGGTCGTTCCAGAGACCCTCGAGCGCAAGGGCACCGGCTTTATTCCCTTTGTCCCACAACACTGCAACCATCTCTCCGAAAACCGTCAGGCCCATATCTTTGCTGCGGGCGGCCTTCTTGACGTCCATCAATAATTGGCCAACGGTCAAAAGGAATAAACTTGGATCGGGCATATCCTTCACCATGAACTTCGAGAGCATTTCTTCGGCGTCGCACATGGTAAAGCGATCTTCTCTCGCATAATTCCGCACGTTTACCTCAAGCCTGTGGAGCGACTTCGTCAACAGTTCCCGATGATCTTTGGTCGCGACAACCAGTACGGAGTTGCCAACCAGAAGCGCAGACGACACCACGCCGCAGAGCCTGTCAATTAGCGCTTGGTGCGTATCGTAAAACTGGACAGAATGAACTGCGGACATAAAGACCCCTCGAACTTTCATTAGGATACACGATCAGCGCGGGCTCCTGAATCGGCTTAATTCTCCCGGGCGATAGTACTCTTCGGCCACGACTGTGCGGTGGCCGGCATGGATTTTCCGCGCGAAGATTGATTCGGATTCGGTCGTTGCAGTTGGCTACCGCTCTTTAATAATGCTGCTCAGCATGTCGGGCTTCGATTCGTCTCGCAATAAGTGGGGATATTTCTCTCCCCCGTGGTAATCGATTTTGTAAGTCTTGAAATATCCCGCATTTTCGATCAGCAGTTCGATTGGTTCCTTGGTTCCTATCGCAGCGTGCAACGCATCACGAAGAACCTGCGCCGAATTCGCGTGTTCTCCAGCAAAACGGCGGCCATTCACGGCTATCAACTGCATACCGGGCCCGACACCGGCGTTAGCCGCCGGCATTCCCTCTACGGTGTCTACAATCGTTCCGTCGTCCTTCACCAGCAGGCCTAGCGAATAGGAGGCATTGATCTCGCGGCGATCATCTTCGCGGATGCGCATAAGCTCGGAGCGGTTTTGGTCGTAAATCAACCTCCAACCGCTGTTTTCGATCCCCGTCAAAGGTGGCCCGGGACCGTGGTTACTGAGCCGGTCAATCCAGAAGCTTCGCCAATCGTAGGGAGCAACTTCGTTCAGAGTATTGACTACATCGTCGAAGTCGTAGGTCTTCACCATGGGCGGACCGCCAGGAGCTCCATGGAAAACGTGACAGAAGTCATCGATGGACTTCTTGCCATGGGTCCGCTCGCGAATAATGGTATCGACCCACAACCAATTCAAAACATCCTCGTCGTAAAAGTCCACGGTTCTTCGCCATGAAGCCCAGCCATCAGGAGCGAAGTAAAGCTGCGCGGCGGCATCGGCGGTGTCTTGCAGGTTCCTCCAGGTGCGTCCGGGCTCGTGATCGAGTCGCGCCGCAATTCCAGCCAAGGCGTCTCGATATTCTTCCGGTGCCCAAAGCCCGCTGCGCGCGGTCAGCATGTCGCCAAGGTAGGAAGTCAATCCCTCGTATACCCACAGGAGATCGTCCTGCATCGGCTGCTGAAAGTCGGGCGTAGTTAAATCCGCTGGACGCCGGTATTTCCCATTCCACGAGTGCACGTACTCATGCGGCAGCAACCCGGAATCTAGCTTACGCAGGTCATAATCCACCAATCCGCGCTCGCCAATTCGGCTGTCATCGGATTCATGGTGCTCCAGTCCGAAATGTGCCACATGGTCGCTTAGAGTGAACAGGAAGTGATAATCCCGATAATGGTGCGCACCGAACAGGATGTACGCCTGTTTCACGAGATTTCTATAGTCGTCCCAGACCTCCGCGGGTGCGTCGAGTGCGGCTGCGCTGTCAGCGGCAATGTCCATCTCGACGGGAGCGTCGTCGTGGGTCAAAGGGACAACCTTCAGATATTGCCCCGTCAGTACCGGTGAGTCCACCAGCATGGTTAGGGAAACGGGCGCGAAGTTGATTTGCCTCTGCGCACTGGGTTGGTCTCCAGTCTTCGAAACAACCGGCAATGAGGTGCCGAAGCTCCATCCTGTGGGCAACCGAATGCTGGCCTGATAAGTGAGGTCGTCGGACTTCCAGCCCTTGGGATACAACAAGAGCTGATTCCAACTGATGATGGCCAAAGTCGCCGTTGCTGACGAGCCTGCGGAAAACCCGCTCTCGATCGTCGGAGGCGAAAGATAGTCTAGCGAAGCGTTCACTTCGCTGACTCCAGGGGGGATCTCGACGTTGATCGTAAAGCCGTCGAGGGTGTCGCGACGCCATTTTAAAGTTTGTCCGGCTGTGAAACACTTCAGGCCGGCGAGATCAGTGACTGGACCGTCTGGTGCATGTTCGCCCGGGATCCACTTCGGATAATAAAGAGTGAGCGTGCCCGGAGCCGCCGGGATTATGAGCTGAGCGTGGAAGATTTTGCGCGGGGCTTCGGTCGCATCAACGAAGATCTTTATCGTTGGCGCGTTGGTCTGCGCGTAAGAGCTGCAGATAAACATTAAGAAAAAGGCACCAGCGAAAGCCTTCTTGATCAAGTTCCCTCCCTCGGACGCTGGACAAAAAGCAGGCAACAATATAGCAGCCGTACGCGGGCTGCTTTATTGAAATCTGCCCGGTGTCCCGAAAAGAGAACTCTTTGGACTTAGCACGAACGATTACCGCGTGTGACGAACGTGACGCGGTGGTGTGCGATCCCTTGGAGTTGAATGAATGCATGCGACGCACAATATTCTGTGCCATGGTTTTAATTCTGCTATGTCGCGTGGCCGCCAGCGCGGGCGGAGAAGCGGCGATTCCAGATGCACCGTCATCCTTGCTGCCCACGAACGCTGCGCTAAAAATCACTGCTACTCCGAGTTCAGTCCAAGCTGGTCTGCTGTCACCTGAGCATTCGGGGGTGATCGACAAGCAATTCTTGATTCTTTCTGCGATCTCAACCGCGACCATTTTTGCCGATTCTTACACAACGACGTGGATCGGACAGAATTATCGGGCCCATGGTTCTGGCCCCTGCACGGTAGAAGGCGGAGAACCGCTTCTCTACGGTTTACACCCTACGACTGGGCGCGCCTATGCGGTTGGCGTAGGAATGGCCGCTGGCGCCATTGCAGTCAGCTATATCGCCAAGAAGCACTTGCCGTCAAAATTAAAGTGGATGTGGCCTGCTCCACTTCTCTATGAAACTGGCGTCAGCGCACACGGTTTCAGCACCAACGTGGTGCGATGTAATCCGTAGCGGCCAACGGGTCATCAAAGAAGGTTCCTTGTGCTTGGAGCGAATTTTTGACTTTAATTCCAGGCGGACGCAAGGCCTGACCAACAAGCGAAGACGCGCTAAGTCCCTGCCAAAATATCCATCTTCACTATCGAAATTCTGAATTGTACTTATTTGGCCATTCGATAGTAATAACTATAAGTAGGCGTAATATCAGCCGCAGAGTGTGCCGCCTGTAGGCTGATGCATGCAATTGCCAGCCTAACATTAAGTTGTTGTTTCTGTAGAGTTTCCGGGACGATGCAAACCCATCTCAAGAACGGGCTTCCCCCTGCGCAAGGGCTTTACGATCCTGCCTATGAGCATGATGCGTGCGGCATTGGCTTTGTAGCTAGCATTCGCTGCGAAAAGAATCACGAGATCGTTCGCCAGGGGATTCAGGTACTCATCAACCTCACGCATCGAGGTGCATGTGGGTGTGATCCCGAAACTGGAGACGGCGCTGGTATCCTCATACAAATCCCGCACAAGTTTTTTGCCCGCGAATGTTCGCAGCTTGGTTTCGAATTGCCAGCCGAGGGCGAGTACGCCGTTGGCATGACGTTCTTGCCTGTCGAAAAGCATCAGCGACTTCAGTGTGAAGGAATCTTGGAACGCATCATCAGCGAGGAGGGACTGACTGTCCTGGGTTGGCGCGACACGCCCGTCAATGGAGACGCGATCGGGCGGGTGGCCCGCGCTTCGCAACCTTACATACAGCAGATCTTTGTGGCGAGGCCCGAGGGTTTGGATGAGGATGCATTCGAACGCAAGCTCTATGTGGTTCGCAAACTCGCAGAGCGCGAGATCGCGGAATCCGACGTTGAAGACAAGGAGTTTTTCTACATCCCGTCATTGTCGGCGCGAACGATAGTTTACAAAGGCCTACTGCTGGCGCCGCAAATCGAGAACTTCTACGCCGAACTCTCTGATCCGGATGTGATGAGCGCGCTCTGCCTGGTGCATCAGCGTTTTTCGACAAACACGTTTCCGAGCTGGCAACTGGCGCATCCCTATCGCTACGTCGCTCACAACGGTGAGATTAACACGCTCAAAGGCAACGTGAATTGGATGCACGCCCGCCAGTCGATTCTCGAATCGCCTCTCTTCGGCGACGACATCAAGAAATTATTTCCAATTGTTGCGCCGTCGGGAAGTGATTCGGCGAACTTCGACAACGCAGTCGAACTTCTATTTCAATCGGGACGCGGCCTGCCGCATGTGCTAGCTATGCTGATTCCAGAAGCATGGTCGGGCAATCCCCACATCAAGCCGGAAAAGCGTGCGTTCTACGAATATCACGCCTCGCTGATGGAACCATGGGATGGCCCCGCGGCAATGGCATTCACCGACGGCCGCGTCATTGGCGCGACACTCGATCGTAACGGATTGCGTCCGGGACGTTTCGTCGTGACGCACGATGGTTTGGTAGTCATGGCATCCGAAGCCGGAGTGCTCGACATCGATCCCGAAAACATCAAGACCAAGGGCCGGTTGCAGCCGGGAAAAATGTTCCTGGTCGACACGGTTGCTGGGCGCATCATTGCGGACAAAGAGATCAAGCGCCAGCTCGCTTCGCGTCAGCCTTACCAACAATGGCTTGAACAGAATCAAATCACGATGGCGCAGTTGCCGGAGCCATCCCGCGTGCACCGCTCCGATACCGGCACAATTCTCTCCCGGCAGCGTGCATTCGGGTACACCGAAGAAGATTTGCGAATGATCCTCGAGCCGATGGCCTCGAAGGGCGAGGAACCGGTTGGTTCCATGGGGACGGACACGCCGCTGGCCTGTCTTTCGGACCATCCACAACCGCTGTTTAATTACTTCAAGCAGCTTTTCGCCCAGGTTACGAACCCTCCAGTCGATCCCATCCGCGAAGAGATGGTGATGTCGTTGATCAGCTACATCGGGACTGAAAGAAATATCCTCGAAGAGACACCGGAGAATTGCCATACGCTGAAATTGCCACATCCGATTCTCACCAACCGTGATCTCGAAAAATTACGGCGAGTTTCGCGGGGAGATTTGTTAGCCACCACTTTGCCTGTGCTGTTCCGCGGTGCGGACGGGGAAGCAGGACTGAAGCGCGCTCTGGACGAGCTTTGTCAGCGAGCATCCCTCGCGGTGAAATCGGGCTATACCTTGCTGATTCTTTCGGATCGCGGGGTAGATAAGGAGTACGCTCCTATTCCGAGCTTGCTCGCGCTGGCAGCCGTTCACAATTTGTTGGTGAGAGAGGAGACTCGCACCCAGGTTGCGCTCATCATCGAATCCGGAGAGCCTCGCGAGGTTATGCACTTTGCCTTGTTGATTGGCTACGGTGCGAGCGCCGTGAATCCATATTTAGCCATTGAGACGTTGGAAGACTTGGCAACCCGCGGATATTTGCCGGACGGAATCACCGCAGAACTCGCGGTCAAACACTTCATCAAGGCAACGAATAAAGGACTGCTGAAAACGTTTTCGAAGATGGGCATCTCGACTCTGCAAAGCTATCGTGGGGCACAGGTGTTCGAAGCTATCGGCCTCAACAGAGAATTGGTAGACGCATATTTTGCGGGCACGACGTCGCGTCTGGAAGGAATCGGGCTCAGCGTGATCGCCCGCGAAGCTCAGATGAAGCATGAGTATGCTTTCGGTCCGGTAACGGAGTCCGACACTGAGCTTGCGGTGGGGGGAAGCTATCACTTCCGCACCAAAGGCGAATATCACCTTCTGAATCCGGAGACCATCAGCAAACTGCAACACGCGGTGCGCCAGGATAGCTTCAAGACTTTCCAGGAATATACCGATTTGATCGACCAGCAGAGCCGCAACATGGCCACGCTTCGCAGCCTGATGCAAATCAAGAAGGCGAAGAAGCCAATCCCGATTGAAAAGGTCGAGCCCGCCAAAGAAATCGTCAAACGCTTCACCACCGGCGCGATGTCTTTCGGATCTATCAGCAAAGAAGCCCACGAAACGCTCGCCATCGCCATGAATCGCATTGGCGGAAAGTCGAATACAGGCGAAGGAGGCGAAGATGAAAACCGCTTCAAGCCGGATTCGAACGGCGACTGGCGGCGTAGCGCGGTCAAGCAGGTAGCTTCCGCACGCTTTGGTGTGACCACGAATTACCTGGTGAACGCCGATGAGCTGCAAATCAAGATGGCGCAAGGCGCCAAGCCCGGCGAAGGCGGGCAACTTCCGGGGCACAAAGTAGATGAGGTTATCGCCCGTCTGCGGCACTCCACCCCAGGGGTGGGGTTGATATCGCCACCGCCGCATCACGATATTTATTCCATCGAAGATTTGGCGCAGCTGATTTATGACTTGAAGAACGTAAACCCTCAGGCGCGAATCGCAGTGAAACTAGTCGCAGAAGTTGGCGTGGGAACCGTCGCAGCCGGCGTGGCGAAAGCTCATGCTGACGTTGTTCTGATCAGCGGGGACAGCGGCGGGACTGGGGCATCCCCGCTGAGCTCGATTAAGCATGCCGGAATTCCATGGGAATTGGGACTGGCTGAAACTCAGCAAGTGCTGCTGCTGAATGATCTGCGCAGCCGCATCCGCGTGCAAACCGATGGCAAGCTGCAAACCGGGCGCGACGTCGTGATCGCTGCATTGTTAGGTGCGGAGGAATTTGGATTCGCCACTGCACCGCTAGTTGCGCTGGGCTGCATCATGATGCGCAAGTGTCATCTCAATACTTGCTCTGTAGGAATCGCCACGCAAGACCCAGTGCTTCGCGCGCAATTCGCGGGACAGCCCGAACACGTCATCAATTTCTTTTTCTTTATCGCGGAACAGATGCGCCAATTCATGGCCGAAATGGGCTTCAAGAAAGTGGATGATATGGTGGGCCGCGTCGACATGCTGGAAGCGCAGCCAGCCGTAGACCACTGGAAGGCGAGCGGTCTTGATCTGTCCGCGATTCTTTACAATCCAGCGGTTCCAAGTCGCGTCGCAAGACATTGCGTGCAGAAGCAGGATCACGGACTGGAAGTGGCACTCGACCATCAGTTGATCAAGCATTCCGGGGAAGCGTTAGAAAACCGCACTCCAGTGGAAATGAGTTTCCCCATTCGCAACGTGCATCGCACGGTCGGTGCGATGCTCAGCGGTGAAATTGCGCGGCGATATGGATCAGACGGCCTGCCCGATGACACCATCCGCATTCGCTTCGACGGTTCAGCGGGCCAAAGCTTCGGGGCGTTCCTTGCCAAAGGGGTCACGATGACTCTCGAGGGCGAAGCCAATGATTACGTCGGCAAAGGCCTTTCGGGGGGACGCGTGATTGTTTACCCGCCAAAGAACTCTGGCTTCGTCGCAGAGGAAAATATTGTGATCGGGAACGTTGTGCTATACGGCGCAACCAGTGGCGAGGCTTTCTTTCACGGAATGGCCGGAGAACGGTTTGCCGTGCGCAATTCGGGCGCGGTCGCTGTGGTTGAAGGAGTTGGCGACCATGGCTGCGAATACATGACAAATGGCCTGGTCGTCGTATTGGGATCATGCGGAAGGAACTTTGCCGCTGGCATGAGCGGCGGCATCGCTTATGTGTTTGATGAGCGCGGCGACTTCACCGAGAAGCGTTGCAATCTTGCATCGGTCGATTTGGAGCCGCTAATCGAAGCGCCGGATGTGAAGATCGTCCGCGATCTCATTACGCGGCATTACGAATTCACGAACAGCGCGCGGGCAAGATCCATTCTAGATAATTGGTCTGAAGTCTCCGCTCGCTTCATTAAGATCTTCCCGCACGAGTTCAAGCGTGTCCTTGGTGTGAGCCGCTCCCGACAGCCGTATGTACCGGGCCAGCCCATTGCAGTTCCTGAATTAGTGGAGCAGGTGCAGCATGGGTAAGACCACCGGCTTCATGGAAATTCCTAGAGAGTTACCCACCCGCCGTCCTGTGGCCGAGCGAGTCAATGATTGGTTCGAGATTTACCAGGATTTTCCCGAAGCGAAGCTGCGCGACCAGGGTGCCCGGTGCATGGATTGCGGTGTTCCCTTTTGCCACACTGGCTGCCCGGTTAACAATCTTATCCCTGATTGGAATGATCTTGTCTATCGCGGCCGCTGGAAAGAGGCCGTCCGCCAATTACATTCCACGAATAACTTTCCGGAATTTACCGGCAGGATTTGTCCCGCGCCTTGCGAGGCGTCCTGCGTTCTGGGAATCAATCAGCCTGCGGTAACTATTAAGCAGATCGAGAAAAGCATTATCGAGCGTGGATTCCAGGAAGGATGGATCCAGCCTGATCCCCCGAAATTTCGCACGGGAAAGAAGGTCGCGATTGTTGGCTCCGGTCCGGCGGGACTTGCGGCGGCGCAGCAACTGAATCGCGCCGGCCATTGGGTGACGGTGTACGAAAAGGCTGATCGTATTGGCGGCCTACTGCGTTATGGCATTCCTGAATTCAAAATGGAGAAGAAAGTTCTCGACCGGCGTCTCAAACAAATGTCCGCCGAAGGCGTGAAGTTCGTCACCAAGACCCATGTGGGTCACGGCGTTCCGATCGAAGATCTCCAGCGCGAATTTGACGCCATCGTTCTTGCCGGAGGCGCTGAACATTCCCGTGATCTGCAGGTGCCTGGGCGCGAGTTGAAGGGAATTCATTTCGCGATGGATTTCCTTCCGCAACAGAACCGCCGCTGCGAAGGGGATAACCTTGAAGGCGAGCTAGAAATCTTGGCTCAAGGTAAGCACGTTGTGATCATCGGCGGCGGAGACACGGGAGCAGATTGCCTTGGAACTTGTCATCGGCAGAAGCCCGCATCCATCCATCAATTCGAAATTATGCCCATTCCTCCGAATGATCGGTCGCCGTTAACCCCGTGGCCGCTTTGGCCGATGCAGTTGCGCGTCGAAGGCGCTCACGAAGAAGGCGGCATCCGGGGTTGGAGCATTGCTACGACAAGCTTTACCGGCGATGCTCAAGGAAACGTCAAGCAACTACACGGCATTCGCGTAGGACCGCCGCCGAAATTCGAACCTCAGCCCGGCACTGAATTCACCATGGACGCTGACCTAGTACTACTTGCAATGGGCTTCTTGGGCCCAGTGCGAAATGGCATGATCGAGAAGCTAGACGTGAAGCTAGATACGCGCGGAAATGTCGCGACCGATGAGAATTACATGTCATCAGTTCCGGGAGTTTTTGCCGCGGGAGATATGCGTCGCGGACAATCGCTTGTCGTGTGGGCAATCGCCGAGGGGCGCAAGGCCGCAGCGGGCGTAGACAATTACCTCAAGCAATCGGGAATGGTCGCGGCTATCGCGCCTGCCGCTTCGAGAATGCGGTCAATCGTAGCATAGTGAAGCTGACAAAGCTTCCAGCACGCTTTAATTGGGAAGGGCCCGACTTCCAGTCGGGCCGAACTCGATTCAGCAACGCTTTACGGCACGACTGGAAGTCGGGCCCTTCCCTGTTCATGTTCACATTTACCTTTTTGATGGAATCGTTCCCTAGCCTCCTTCGAGCTTCCTGTAAGATGTTCAGCGTCCTCTACCCAAAATAAATGATTGCTCTCTCCGACATCGAAGCGGCATTAGCTCGCATTCGCGAATCCATCTATCTCTCGCCGTGTGAGCGCTCTGAGACTTTCTCTCAACTCACGGGCAACTCCGTTCACTTCAAGCTCGACAATTTACAAAGAACCGGAGCTTTCAAGGAACGCGGCGCGCTAAACAAGTTGCTTACGCTCACCAAAAAAGAGCGCGACCGCGGCGTAATCGCAGCGTCCGCCGGAAATCATGCTCAGGGTCTCGCCTACCACGCGGGCAAGCTGGGCGTTAAGGCGCAGATCTGCATGCCGCTGACGACGCCGCTCACCAAGGTCTCCGCTACAAAAGAAT
>JGI12635J15846_10001526_pt1 | contig 20252 bp, 11 predicted proteins | sample BlaSpr_A8_OM2_M2_FD_15846 | JGI IMG/M metagenome (IMG submission 15846) | reverse complement strand
TGCCAATCTTTTTTTACGGTGCGGCGCGTTCCGAGGGTTTGGGCGCGGCGTTCGACGGCGCTGGTGTTGACGCGGACGTCTTCGACCCAATCGAGATTGAGAGGGACGCCGCGATTCGCTTCGAGGCCGCGGCCGCGCAGGTGAGCGAGGGCGGTATCGCCAGGCGAAATCGGGGCTTCCGATGCGCGGTTGTGCAGGCTATGCGTGCTGCCGGGTGCTCTGGTCACGTTGGACATCTTGGAATTCTCTTATGCGGAAGTCGTTTTTTGGTACAAGAGAAATCTTATCACTTTGGCTGGGGGCGTTTACAGGCGCGTGCTGTGAATTTGCCATTGCTGTTCGAAGTCAGCTCGATTGACGAAAGATTTTTGGGTCCCCACTTTAGTGGTGGATAAAGCGGCATAGAGATTCGCTCGCGTGAGCGCTTCTTTTTCCGGGAGACCTTCGCCGAGAAAGACGGCGAAGCTGCCGATGAAAGCATCGCCGGCGCCGGTTGTGTCAACGGCCTCGACTTTGAAGGCAGGAATCAATTCCGTGCCTTCCGGGCCAGCCAGGAGGGCCCCACGCTCTCCGAGCGTGATGACGACGCGTTTAATTCCGTGCCGCAACAGGTAATTGGCGCATTTTGTGGCGTCCTCAAGGGAATGGACAGGCATACCGGTAATCAGCTCCGCTTCGGTTTCGTTGGGGATGAAATAATTGGCGCCGGCCAATTCTTTAAAATCCACGGGTTGCGCCGGTGCGGGATTCACAATGGAGCGGATGCCCTCGGATTGCGCGAAGCGTACCGTGTGATAGACGGTGCGTAGGGGAATTTCGAACTGCATCACCATGGTGTCTGCTTTACGGAGAAGCGGGGCAGCGGCATCGACGTCTTCCGGTGAAAGTGTGTCGTTCGCGCCCTTCACGACGATGATGCGATTCTGGCCGCCCGGCTCGACAAAGATTGGGGCGACGCCGCTCGATACACCTTCCGCGATGCGGACGTGGCTCGCGTCGATGCCTTGCGACTGAAAATTCTTGATGGTTGCGGGACCGAAGAGATCGCTGCCGACTTTCGCTATCATCGCGACGGAGGCGCCACACAAGCGGGCGGCGACAGCCTGGTTGGCGCCTTTGCCGCCAAAGCCGAGGTCGAATTTTTTGCCAAAGATGGTTTCGCCGGGGCGCGGAAACACATCATTGAACGTGGTGAGGTCCACGTTGGCGCTGCCTACGACAGCAATGAGGGGTGGCTTGGCCATCTTTGCTCCTGCGGTGTCCGCCGTTCGCGGTTTGCGGGCACCAAGTCGATCCAAAGTTTCGGGCCAAAGTTTCGGGCCAATCGCGATTCGTCCGTCGGCGAGCGGTTCCGCGCGCGGATTATATAGGAACTTTGCAGCATAACGGAAAGATGCCGACGCCGTAGAGCATCGCGAGTAGCCGAACAAATCAGCAGGGGCATTGTTGTTGACAGGCGGAGCGGCGGTGAATATAAGCACGGACGGAACTTAGAGGCTCGAAGCGGCAAGCCAAACGGGGGACGGCGGATTTGGACCTTTGGCACTTCGAGGCTGTTTTGGTTATGGCAAAAGGCCGATACAGCGAACTGACAAATTTACTGGAATTCTTAGTAGAATGAGCTAGATAACCCGGTATGCTGCGCCCAGCCCAGTGTGAAAAAGCTGTGACAATTTCGGAACTAATGGGGCGTCCCCACAGAGGTCCCGGAGTTCCGATGGGGTCAAAAACACCCATAGACTTGGGCGTTCCAGTCACAGAATGCCTTGATCCCCGGGTCTGCGGGTCCTCATGTTCTTGCCTCTCAACCGATTTCAGCCCTATTTTCAATGGTTTGCAGGCTGAAAAGGCCGGCCGAGTGAAACTGTTTGGGCATCACAGTCACCCTATACAGGACGGGAACTTCGTCTCCATTCGGAGCGCGCGGTTTGGCCCTAATTTTGTTACCATCCAGCCGATAGGGGTGTGTGTGTGCAGTATTTAGGCAAGTACGAGATCATCGCGGAGATCGGGCGCGGAGCTATGGGCGCTGTTTACAAAGCCCGTGACCCGCTGATTGACCGTTTAGTTGCCCTGAAGACCATCACCGGTGGACCTAGCGCGCAGACGAATCTGCTCGACCGTTTTTACCAGGAAGCGCGTTCGGCCGGGGCTCTGCAGCATCCGAATATCGTTACGATTTACGAACTGGGGCACGAGAAAAATACTCCGTTTATCGCGATGGAGTATCTCGAAGGGGAAAGCCTCGACCGGATTATCGAGCAGCATCCGGTGTTGCCTTTGTCCGTCAAGCTTGGATACATCGTGCGCGTGTGCGACGCGCTGGCGTATGCGCATCAGCATAACGTGGTGCATCGCGACGTGAAGCCGGCGAACATCATGGTCACGAAGGAAGGTGTAGTGAAGGTGGTGGACTTCGGGATCGCGCGGCTCACGGATATGTCCATGACGCAGCCGAACATGATGATCGGTTCACGCGCGTATATGTCTCCGCAGTTGTACAAGGGCGAACGGGCGGATGCGCGGTCGGATATTTGGGCGGTGGGCGTGTCGCTGTATGAATTGCTGGCATTCAAACGGCCATTTACAGGTGATAGCGAAGCCGAATTGATGTTCCACATCATTTATGAGAAGCCCGAGGATCTTTTGGCGCAGTCGCCAGAGTGCACGGAAGAGCTGATGGCAATCGTCAGCAAAATGTTGGAGAAGAAGAGCGAGGATCGCTACCAGTCCATGGAGGACTTGCTGCACGCGATCGAGCCGATATGGAAAGCCGCGCAGCAGGCTACCGTGTCGGGACTGCTTGCCGATTGCCAGCAGTTGGTTGTGGCGAAAGACCTGCAGCGCGCGCAGGCTCTGCTCCGCAAGGCTTTGCACATTGATGTAGGGAACTCCCAGGCAAAGAGCATGTTGGAAAAGGTTTCGGTGGAGCTTCGCCGGACGGAGATTCTGCCGAGGCTGCAGGAACACCTAAACCGAGGCGAGGGATTTTTGAAGGCGGGCCAGCTCCGCGAAGCCAAGGCGGAAGCGCAGCTGGCGCTGGGGCTCGATTCGAAACATGAGCCTGCGCACAAGCTGATGGCGGAAGTGGAAGTTGCGGCTGCGAAAGCGCAGCAGTTGGAGCAGAAACTGAAGTTGACGAAGCAGCGTTTGGCGGAGGGAGCGCTCACCGAGGCAGCGGCCGCTCTAGGGCAAGCGCTGGAGCTCGACGATGCCAACTTGCAGGCTAAGGAGCTAAAGAGGCAAATCGAAGAAGAGCGGGTGCGCCGGGAAAAGCGGAAGAAGCTGGGCGAAATCCTGCACCGGGCGCGAACGCTTTGGACAGAGCTCAACTATGACGAGTGTTTGACCGTCCTTGCGGCGGCTTTGCAGGAATTTCCGAATGACGCGGAACTGAAGAAACTTCAGGAATCAGCAAGGACAGACCAGTCCGAACAACAGAAGCAGCGCCAAATGGCGGAAGTGCGGCGGCTGCTGGGGCAGCAGAATTTTGTCGAGGCGCGAAAAATATTGGACGTCTTGGTCAAAGACTATCCGCAGGACACGGCCGTAAAGAATCTGCAAAACCTCGCATTGCAAGAAGAACAAGAACAGAAGCGACAAAAGCGGCTGGAGTCCGAGATAACCGGGTTACGCGGATTGCTGGGAGCAGGGAAGTACAAGCAAGTTGTGGCAAAGGGCGAGCCGCTCTTGCAGGAATATCCGCAAGAGTACGAACTAAAGGAATTGGTGAACTACGCACGCGGGGAAGTAGCGCAGCAGGAGCAGAAGAGGAAGGAAGAGGAGCGGGAAAAACAGATTCAGGGCTTCCTGATGTGCGAGCGCTACGCCGAAGCGTTGGATACAGCGCGGAAGGCGGTTGAGGAATTTCCAAAACAGGATGCATTCCGCAAGCTGGCCATGGAAGCAGAGGCGTTGAAGAGAGAACAGGACGACCGCGAAAGAGCTCGCAACGAAATGCAGCGGCGGGTGCGCGAAATCAACAGCAAGATCAATCAGGACAAGATTACGGACGCCATCGATTTGGCCCAACAAACCATGGAGACCATGGGCGCGGATGCCAATGTGACGCAGTTGCTTCAGGGCGCAGAAGAAAAGCGGAAAAAGAAGGAAGACGCTGAACGGAAAGTCACCACGTTGCAAACATTAGTGAACAAAGGGGACCACGCCGGCGCAACGCAACTGTTCAACGAAGTGATGGCTACCCAGATACTCCAGCCGTCCGATCCGCGGTTGCAGGAGCTTCGCGGAAAAATTTCAACTCTCGCCAGCGGGCAGCAAACTGGCGGGACACAGATCTATCCCCCGAAGACTGGTGTGCCGAAGCCTTCCAGTCCTGGGAAAAAAGAGCAGCCCGCCACGGCCAAGCCGGCGGTTCCGCATGGCGACTTGACCCAGGTCAGCGAATCCGCGCAAAACATACCCGCAGCAGGGTTTTCTGCAACACGCGTCATTGGTTCGGGAGACAGGCCCGTCGCGCGGAAAGAAGGTGGTATTCCCCGGCGGCCGGATTCCGAAGGAAAAGACACGACCCCGCGAAAAACGGAAGTTCCCGGAGCGACGGTTATCGCTGGCCCGGCTGTCCGGCAGGCCGCTACACCGAGGGGCGTTCCCGCAGAGCCCCGACAGAGTGGAACCGTGGCAGCAGCCGGTGCGCAGTCGGTTTCTCCGGCCAAGAGCAAGCCAGCAGGACCGGATTTTCTGGCGCAAGTGATGCCCGTCTTGCGACGGCCGCCGGTGTTGGCAGGGATTGGCGTGGTTGTGGTTGTCGTTCTGGCCCTCATGCTGTGGCCGCACAAAACAAGTGGCGGCGCACCGTCAGCGAGGGACTTGAAATTGAAGCAGCAAGCCGAAGAGCTTTGGCAGAACCGCCAATTCGATCAGGCCGAACAGGTTTGGCAGGGGCTGGCAAAGGTCAAGGGCCCGCTGCAAAACGATGCCACGCAGCAGGTCAGTCAGATTGAACAGAAGCGGGCTGACGAACAAAAGAAATTTGACGACGGCGAGGCTTTGCTGAAGGACAAGAAAGACTATGCTGGTGCGCAGCAGGCATTCCAAGATGTGATTCGGTTGAACTTGTGGCATGCCGAGGACGCTGCGCGGGAATTGGACGCGGCAAAAGCGGGTTTAAGCGCAACCGACGTTCATAAGCAGGAGCAGGATCTGTTTGATCAAGCCCTGAAGTTATTCCAGGGGAACGATCTTGAGGGCGCGCGTAAAGGTTTCCGCGCCATGCTCGATCTCAACGTGGCCGGATCGACGCTCAAGCCGCAAGCGGAGAGTTATCTGAACAAGATTCGACAGACGGGCAGCGACGAGAAAACGTACACAACCGCGCTACAGGATTTTAAGGAGGAGAAGTTTGCCGAGTCCCGCGGCGGCTTCCAGGAATTGGCAAAGCACAAGGGACCTCGGGGCGCGGACGCGAAAAAGCAGTTGACTGCGGTGGAAAATGCGCTAAACACGGTGAATACGATTGAGGCCTCCATCCGGAGCGGCGCTTTCCGCACCGCGAAGGGACAGCTCGATTCTGCCGCGCAATGGAGCAAGACGCACGAGCACTTGTCGAACGAATTGCGCAGGCAGGAGCAACAAGAGTTCGACGGCATTAAGAGCAATGCGCAGGCCCTGGAAAGCAAAAACGACCCACCAGCGATTCAGCGAGCCATCGATGACTTGCACGGATTTGAAGGCCGCGCTGAAGACCCTGCACTTCTCACGAGCTGTAAAGAGATCGAGAAGCGCCTGAACGTGGCGTATACCGCGGCAATGGAAAAGAGCGGCGACAAGGCGGCGTTCGACGCTGCGGTGCTTCGTTTCAATCAAGCGCAACAAAAGAAAGACGCCGATGCCCTCAGCCATCTTATTCCGGAGTTTCAAAAAATAGCGAACGGCACAGGAAACTTCAAGGTCGCGGCGGCCCAGTATGTCGGTACCGCAATACCTAACGCGATCCAAACCATCAAACAGACTGCCGGAAAGGTCGTGGTGCAAGCGCTGACCTGCGGGCCGGGCGCTAGAAGCGGGCCGGGAATCCCATCCGCGAATGGAGCCGTGACTTGTGCGCAATTGGATGCCAGTCCGACGCTGCAATGGGTCGGAACCCCTACGGTCGATTTTCCGGATGAGGCGAAACAGTCCGGAAAGCTGCCATATACGCTTACGGTGAACGTGACCGTCGAGGCTAGCGGAAAAGTGAAGGTTGAGAAGGACGGAAACCCGGAGAAAGCCTTTTTCAATAAGGTCAAGGATGCTTCCAAGAACTGGAAAACCACCCCTCCAATGTCGGGCGGAAAACCTGTGTCGGTTCGTTTTCCGCTTACGATAACCTTCCAAAGGTAAGAGCCGAATACGCGCACAAGAACCGCGTCGTTCACCGGGACATCAAGCGGGCAACATCCGCCGGGTCACTTGCTCATAGCCGGGCAGCTGTAGCCTGACAGAAAACCAGCCTGGAAGAAGGGAACGCCCTTAAAGTCCACATCGAAGCGCACCTCGACCGGCTTATCGTTGCTTCGGATAGCCTGCCCGGTTGGACCGATCAGCGGGCCTTGGATAATGTAGCCATTCCCCGAAGCATGCCATGTGTAGGCGGAAAGGAAATGAGCCACAGCCCAAAGGCCCTGATAGTGTGCGACTTCCAGATCTCCGCCATTATTCAGGGTGAGAGTGGCGACTTGGGAGATCGTACCGGGCCAGATAAACTTCCTCGTCCCGCCATTTCCAGTAATCATCCATTCTTGGCCGTCGAATGCCAGCTTTTCATTCTTGAAGCCGCCCGCATCGGGAAGGTGGGCCGTGACCGAGTATTCGAACCGCGGATCCGTTGCGTTGTTCGGATAAACCGCCAGTTGAATCGCGTACAGTTCATTTAATGTGCGAAGGAAATTGTTTCCAACCGGCGTCGTGGAGCCAAGTGCGCGGACGTATGTTGTGCCTTGGAGACTCAGATTGGTTTTTTGTGAAATCAGGAACTGAGAAAGTTTGCCCTTAACCGGTTGGAAATATTCGTTGAACTCCGCGAGAGTAATATCGCGCGTGCTCTTCGCGTTAAAGGGATAGGCAGTCTGAAGATCTTTCAGAGGCTTGCACAGTCCCTCGCCGCCGACCGTGGTCGTTGCCCAGAGCTTCTGCAACGACTTTATCGGTTCGTCGAGGAGCGCGCTAACGGTCTTATCGACATGCCCCTCCGTATCGTTGGGAAGCCCCTGTTCGATCTGACCGGAAGCGCGCAAGGCCTGTGTGGCAGTTTGCAGACAAGATGTTTTCTTGCCGTCCTTTTGCTCAGCTTGCGCATCCGCGACGTCCTGAGCGCAAGCTTGCAAATCAAACAGTCCCTTCATGTAGGCGTCGTTGGAAGATTGAGTATATTTTTCCTGAGCGCCGCAGCCGGGCGAAACTACCTGTTGAGGGGCCTGGAACGCCTGTTTTACGCCGACAGAGGTCACATTCGTGTTATCCGAGGTGTCGCAGAAAAGGGCAAGCAGCGGCGAGGAATTTGCCGAGAGTTTCTTCAGTTTGTTCGCTGCGTCGGCGTCGCTGTTGTACGTGGACACCGACGTTCCATTCAGAAACGCCCGCCACTGTTGAATAAAATCTTTCTCGTACATGGCGCGGAGCTGCGTGCTCAGGTCGGCTGGCGTCAGGTTCGTGCTGGCCATCGATCCTAGAACCCAAGTCTCGCCCTGGACTGCATTGGGATGCTGGATGGATTGATCCATAATCTTCCAGCCGTTCGAAGTGAAAGCTGCGTCGACGTCGGTCCTGGCACGCACGACATCCAGCCCGTCAGGATGCGCAGCCGCGAAGCGATAGTTTTTTGCCTTCTGTCGCGCGTCCGTGAGCATGCTCGTGTACAAACGCTGAAGGCCAGAGAACTTGTTCAGATAGGCGCGGACTTGGTCAATCAGGCTGGCATCGTTCGTTTTCAAGAAGGGATTATCGAGGGTCAACTCAGAGCTATAGAATGCAAATTGGTGCGCAGCGAGATCGTTGCGATCTTGATCTACTTCTCCCAAACCTCGCTTCCAATCTTTCATCAGAAAGTCTTGCAAGAACTCGCCGGAATTTCGCGGACTTTCCGAAGTGGTGAGCAGATAGGCTTTCAGCGCGTCGTAAGCCGCGCCTGAATCCGCGGAGGGTTGAGGATCGCCGCGGTAGCTCCGCAAATCGGCCATCAGATTCTGCTTCGCATGCTGAAAGAGAACTTGATCGAAGGCATGAAAATAGATGGCGCGGGCATCCTCGAGGACGGAATCGCCCGCGTAAAGCCCCCACCGAAGATGCAACGGCACCCCGTTTTGGTTGTAGCCGCGCAGCTGAACAATGGTCTGCCGGAGCGAATCTAGCCGGCGCAACGAATCAACCGTCGGCTGTTGCGAGCCGAGATTTTGCACTGCGGAAAGATCCTGGCTGGCGCTCCGAATGCCGGAGACAAGATGCGCGTTCCCGGCGAAAGAAACTATCGTGACGATGATCCAAATCAAGGCGAGGCAGGCGATGGAGGCAAACAGGATGCGGCGCCCGAAATCCCCGCGAGTGCTTTTGCCGCTTGCTCCCAGGGCTGCGCGATCTTGCAAGAGCACGTGGCTGAAGACGTGGCTCAAGAAAACACGTTGCACCGACCTGCGGGACTCACTCACTCCTTCCATCGATGTGCCGGTGGCCCAAGACGTCTTAGCGGAGGAATCCTGCGCGCTGATCAAACTTGTGGCATCCGGGTTGAAGCCACCGGGAGCTTTCTGCATCGCCGAACGTGTGCCGATCATCGTCTGAGGGCTCGCGGAGACGGTGATAATCCGTTGTCCCACGAAATAAAATCCGCGAAGAAAGGGTCCGGTGCGGAGATGGCCGGGCCGGCAAAGGTCCACGAGAAACTGGACGAGCGGTTTGCTTAGCTTTCCAAATTCACGGGGAAACTCGTAGACCCCTGCCTGCCGGTCGCTATTGCGCTCCCGATTCAGCAGGCCAGGGCGGCACTCGGCCAGTGTGAAAAAGATAGCTTGGAAGGCGGCGGTTAGACGCTTGGTTTCCTGCTCGGCGTAAACACCGGAGCTTGTGGAACCCACCAGCGGCAAAGTAGCGCCAAGGACCTGCGAGGTTTCTTCGTTGTTGAAGGTGCCGGCAAATTCCTCGAAATACGGGATGCGGTCGGCCCGGTTGAAGAGCACATAAACCGGCAAGCTGACGCCCATGTGATAGGAGAGTTCTTCGAGGCGCGCCCGAAGCTTGCGAGCCTGAGCGACAATCTTATCCAGCGCAGCCTCGCGAACTAGTTTCTCGCAATCGACGCAGACCACGGCGGCACGCGGGGCCAAGCTGCCGCCACCGAAAATGGAACGGAAGCGGCCTGGCAGGAAATGCTTAACTAGACGCACCCAAGAACCGGCGTCATCGAGGAGGGGGCCGCCCGCTTCCACAAAGACCGTTTTGCGCGCGAACCACAAATTCGCAACGCGAGTCGGCACGATGCTGCTTTCCTGATAAACCTGACCCGCGAGCAACTCTGCATCGAGGCCGCTCTGGTCCATGGCGCTCGTCTTGCCGCCGCCAGTTTCTCCGAGCAGAAAAACCGCGGGAAGCGAGGACAACTTGGCCCCTGCAGCCAAGCGCGCTGCCGCGACTTTACCAGCTGCTTCGCGAATCAGAATGTCTACATCTTGCGAAGCTGCTCCGCCCGACGCTCCAGCTTGTGGAGTGGGGCTTTCTTCAGCTCCGGGCATGGTGGGCATCGAGGAGCGGGCCCACAAGAGTAACCCGATGATGGCAATGACACCGAGCAACAGGATGCCGCCGCGCAGTACGATAGCGTTCGTGCCAACGGCATGAAAAATCTGCGGGCCGAACCACGTCAGCATCAATACGACGATGGCAGCCGCTCCGGCTGCCAGATGTTGCCATTGAAATCGCATCTCCACTCCCTACGGGTGGTTTAGAGGTGCTACTGCGTGAATATCCGAAACCCCTGAAAGCATTCGCATCTTGAAAACGACAAATAAGAAAACTCCCAGAATCACGCAGCCCAGCGCGCCAAACGCCAGACGGCTAACCCACGGATCGCGCTTCGCGGCTACTGCTCCACCCTCCGGAACGGCCCACGCAGGCGAGAGTCCCACAAGAGGTCCACGGATGCGGCGGATTTTTTCAAGCGAGGAATCGATGATTGGCCGGGTTGCTTCCGGGCCAGACATGCCGTAGCGGCCCTTGTAACCCATCAAAAGACACAGCGCATAGACTTCGAGTACGTCGGCTGCATCGTGCGAATCCTGCCGGGACATCAGCTTTTCAAGATTTTCGAAAAAAGTTTCTCCGGCGACGTGATGGCCGAACATCTCCTCTTGCAGCGGCATGCTGTGCCATGAGCTGAAGACCGGATTGCTCGAATTCAGAATGGATTCGTCCAAAAAGGCGACTGCCGCGAGCGTGGCCGTGCGAATGTCGTCGGGAGCGTAGGCCTTCTTCACCGCATCTTTTTCCGCGGCGCGCAGTCCGGCCTGGATGTTTGCGCGGAAGGCATTGGCGTCGGAGACGGCCTGGCGGTTCTGGCGCACGCGCACGATCACCGTCAAAATCTGCTGATAGATATACGCGAGATTTTCCGCGCGCCGTTTGGTGGATACTTCGCGGGGCTGCACGCTCGTGGCCCCAAACATCGTGGCTCCCACCGGTTCCTCCTAGGACTCCAATACAACCAGAAGCTCGATTTCGGCACCGGGCAAGTCGTCGGGAACGTAGACGCCAACTTTGCGCGTTTGCACGATGTGTTCCCAAGAGTTGCCGGTGCGGCTGATGCCGAAATACTGAAACTCCACTTTTGGCGCAATCGCCGACGGCGGAATCGGCAAATGAACAAGCCCGAGACCGGGCAGCGCGGTTTTCACCAGCTCTGGCAGCAAATCTTTCGAGCAAATCTTCACCAATCGCGGGGTCTTGGCAATGATCTCCGCCTCTCCTGTATCCGCGCGAACCGCGAGAATCCATCGCGCGCGATCGAGGCAGCGCTGATCCAAAACGTCCCCATTCCGGAAATTTCGTCCGGCTAAAACCAGTGGTATCTGCACACAATTCGAGGGCACGACTAGTTCGAGATGCGCGCGAATATGCTGATTCAGCGGGCCGAAACACTTTTCCAAATCATCGTGATTGTAGGCCGGCAATGACTCAGGGTGCGACTCCAGCCCGAATGTGCACAAGGCACCCGCGAGCCGCGACATTTCGAGATAGAGCTGCTCCGGATGGCCACGCTCGGACACACTGAGGTGCCGCAGAACGGAGAGACTTTCGTTGACGGTGTGCACAAACCAGAAACTCGCGATTTCTTCGGAAGAGTATCCCGCGCGGCCTTGCGCGGTAGCCCGACGAGCGCGCGAAAGCGACGCGCTCTTTTCATCAAGGATGTCCACCAGAGTTCGTGCGATGACCAACAGCCGCTCACTCGCGCTTATCTGCAGGCAAGGAGGGATAAAACTCGGGTCGAAGATGAAACGCCCCGAGCCATCGCGGAGAACCCGCGCGACAGACAGCGTGACGAGCCCTTGATTATCCTGGCTCTCCACCACAAATCGAATATTTTTGCGGCCAATCTGAATCTGCTTTTCGTCCCGGCCGGTGTTTTCGTCGGGCAAGGTGAGCATTTCCCCCTGATAGCGCAAATCCAGTTGCGATGGCTCGGAATCGAGCGCGCAATTCGGACCCTCGGGTCGTCGCGCCGGCACAGCAAGCAGCACCACAAGAGATTCGCGCGTGGCGGAGAAAAGATCATTGATGTTCAAAACGGGAGGCATGGCATCGGCGTCCGGCATTTGAAAAGCCAGGCCGTCAGGGAAAAGACCTCGCGCATGCACGAGCGAAAGCATGCCATTTTGCAGGGCATCTGGATCGAGTTTGCAGCTGATCACACCATAAGGGGCAAACCAGAGGCTCGACGTCGAGAAATGAACGAGGTCTTCGAAGGATTGGGATTGTACCTGGAAGTGATGGGGGCCCAGGTACATCCCCTCGTGCCACACCACCTTGGAAAGATGCTTCATTGTTCGGTAGATTGCGCCGGGCTAAGCGCGGGCGGGCTACGTTTCACCCAGCGCGAACCAGCTCTCCTATGACGCAGTGCATACGATCGACGAATCGTCGTTTTGCCAGCCTGGCTTCTCAAGGGTAGACACAGGTATGGCTGCGACTTGCGATCGGTCTTTTAGCCGGTGGAAAGACCCGGAAAAGCCCCTAAAGGCTTGAAACGTGCCTAACTATGGCGTTCGCGCTGATGGATGTCAAGACATTCACCCCGTTGATGTTGGTATTTGGTATTATGCCCGCGCTGTCCGTGAGAGTAGCGCATGCCTGCCCTAGAGATGGTCACCCCCGAACAGTTTTCCACTCTACGCGAACATCTTTTGCGGTCTGGTTTTACGGAAGAAATCCTCCGTCACAAGCTCGATATGCAGTCGGGTAAGGCAATGGACCTCGCAGGAATTGCCAGCCGTCCCTCTCCAAAACACAAGCCGGCCGATAGTCTGGACGCCCTCATTTATCTTTTCGTCCTCGGCGAACCTATTTCGGCCGCGGAGGCCGTGTCATTATTCCCGCCGGCGGTTTGGGATGTTCTCCTACAAACTCGTCTGGTACTCGCCGATACAGCCGACGCAAACCGCTGGCTCGCCAGCGTGGCCCTCTATCCAATTCGAGACCTGTTCCTTGCCTCGGATCGCTGGACCAATCCAGATCATTCTCCCCGTAAAATGTTTCCGGACATCGTCTATCCCGCGCTGACAAAGTCGGCCAAGCAGTTTATCGACTACACCTCCTTCTCACCCTGCGAAGATTTCCTCGAACTCTGCGCTGGGACTGCTCCGGCCGCATTGCTCGCCGCGCGATCAGCCAAAAATGTCTGGGCCACAGATATCGCCGAGCGCTCGCTAGACTTCGCAAAGTTCAACGCCGCGCTCAACGCAATCCACAACGTGAACTTTGCCCAGGGAGATCTCTACCAACCAGTGGAGGGCCGCACATTTGACCGCGTCGCTGCTCACCCTCCCTACGTGCCGGTCCTCAAGCCTGCGGAGATTTACTATGGCGGGGGCGAGGTCGGCGAGGAAATCACCAAGCGGGTCATTGCCGAACTTCCGTCCAGACTAAAACCAGGCGGGCGCCTGTACTGCCGAACCATGGGAACGGAGCGGCCCGGTGAACCCTTTGAAACGCGCATCAGGGAATGGCTGGGAGAAAAGCATCCGGAGTATGACGTGGCTCTTTTCGCCCTGCAAAACCTCGAATCACGCCAATTTGCCCTGGAAGAAACTCTTAACAAGAACGGGGGCCTGGAACAGTTCACGCAATGGGCAAAGCTCTTTGAAAAGCACAACGTTCACGAACTCGTGGTTGGGATCGTTATCATTCAGCGGCACGCCGAGCACCGACCCGCCTTCACCATACGGCGCACGATTGGCAGCGGCACTCCCACCGCAGCTCTTGAGTGGGCCATGCGCTGGGAAACGGAGATGCAGAGGGAAGGCGCAACCCAAAAGCTCCTCCAGGCCAAGCTTGTAGCTACGCCCGGGATCGAAATTAACGTGCGCCACATTCTGCGAGACGGCGAGATCTCGGCTGAGAATTTTACTCTTTCCATTGGGTCTCCGTTTGCGACCGATGGCAAGGTACAGCCCTGGATGGCTCTGCTGTTGCCACGTTGCGACGGCAAGACAACTGCCGCTGACTTGTTCGAAATGGCCAAACAAAATGGCTGGATCGTTCCCGATACGCCTTCCGAAGAGTTTTGTCGCCTGCTCGCGACGATGATCAGCGGCGGGTTCCTGCAAACGGAAGAGTTTAGATTGCCTGCGGCAGCAGTATGAGAAGTTCGAGCTGCGGCTCCGGAATATCGCTCGGCACGAAAGCCGCCAGGCTGCGGCCCTTGGTCACCGTTTCCCAGGCAACTCCGGACTGATTCAAGCTGAAATACTGATAGTTAAGTTTCACCGGAATCGACGCCGGCGGCCTCACCGCATGCGTCAGCTGCATACCGGGCAGCGCCTGACGCACCAACTGCTCGATTTGCGCGGCCGAGCAAACCTTAATCATCTGTGGCGCCTTCTTGATCAAGTCTCCTTGATTCATGGTGGAGCTGACCGCTAGGTAGAATTTCGTTCCTATTAGGTAGCGATCGTCATCGATAGTCGTGGAATAGATCGAAGGCTTCACTAGTTTCAAAGGCAGCGCAACGAAATTGCTGGGAACCACCGTCTCTAGAAGCTCTCGCAGCTTCTCATCCAAATCCGTGAAGCACCGGCCCAAGTTTTCATGGTCGTAAAGCGGCAGGTCTCTCGGTTGGATCTTCAATGAAAAGGTACTTAGTGCTCCCGCCAGCGAGGTAAACAGCCGAAAAAGAACGTCGGGATGGCCGTGCCGGACATCGTGAATATGACGGAGAGCAGGGAAGTGTCCATTCACCGTGTAGAGCAGCCAGAAGCTTGCGATGTCCGCCGCCGAAAAATCTGCCAGTCCTGCGCTGCGCTGGCGCCGCCCGCCCGCAAGAATGCTGCTTTTTGCCGCGAGGATTTCCACGAGACGCCTGGCAATTCCCATCAGGTAATCGTTCGCCGCGATGTCCAGCAAGGGAGGAATATACTGGGAGTCCAGGCGGAAGGTACCGGCCGACGTCCGCAAAATCCGCGCGATTTGCAGCGAATTGCACCCTTCTCGAGACTCGCCTTCGACCAGAAACCGCAGATTCTTCCTCGCGATTTGCACCGGTTTTTCGGTCAAGCCGGAATTCTCGTCCTTCAAATTCACGATTTCGGAGAGATATCTGACGTCAACATTTTTCTGCGCAATGGAAACGTTTAGTCCATGCGACCTGTACTCAGGAATCGCTAGATAGACATCNAGCGAGGTCTGCTCGGCCTCAAAAAAGAGCCCAATAGGCTTGGGCGCCGGGGCCGCGTCAGATTCCGGAATCTCAAAAGGGAGGCCATCCGCGAAGAGACCGGAAGCCCGGGTGAGAGCAAAATTACCCTCCGTGAGCGCCTCTTGATTGATCTGCAAATCGAGAAATCCCCAAGGCCGGAAATTCAGCCCTTCCAAGCGAAATTGCAGACAACTCTCGACATAGCGGTCGCGCGTCTGCAGGTGTTGCGGCGTGAGAAAGGTGCCTTTGGACCAGATGACAGGTTGAAGCTGGCGCATGGCTTGCGGCTAAAGCTAGCAGGTGCGGTGCGTGAAAGTCAAAAGAGATTCCACGGTAAGTTTGGTTGCAAGAGGCAGCCAACATGCATCCTTCACTCCTCTCGATAATCGAGATGCGCCCGCGCTCATCTTAATCCCCTTTCCGGTAGTTACTTGTTCACTTCCAGTCTCTCCACAGTTCACCTCCAGTGCATTGTTCTCGCCAGCGGATTGCGGGATAGTGTGCGGCATGTTGAAGCCGTGGACGGCGACGATGGACGACGGCAAAGCGTAGGCGGGCTGATGACCATGCTGCAGCGACAAACGGGGCAGTTAGCCAGGTCGAGAGCGGTCGCATCGCCTTGCGGCCAGTGGGATAAGCCCAGATGGAAGAGCGCCTGCTCGCCGTTTTCCGAGTTGGCGGCCGCTCCACTCCACAAGTCTCNGGAGNGGATAGCCTTCCACGGCGGNCCTGGGCACGGACACCCCATNTGANTCACGTGAGGATCGTGATTCTCCATTTGAGCTGCTCAGACAGGCGATCGCGGGCTAGTTCTAGGACCTTAGAACCAATTGACGGACAGCGGGAATCGTGATAAACCGTGCGCAGGTAATTTGGTGTCCTGCCTTGGCGAAACGCTTTTCGCTCTCAACACACTACCTACACTGTGAGGGAGACTTAAGGGGAACACATGGCAAAAGAAAGCGTCCATAAGAAGCTTGAGCGGGTACGCCCGCCTCGAGTGCATGTCACATACGACGTAGAAGTTGGCGACGCCATCGAAGTCAAAGAGCTGCCTTTCGTCATGGGCGTTTTAGCCGACCTTAGCGGTCAGCCTACGGAAGCTCTCCCAAAGTTGAAGGACCGCCGCTTCGTGGAGATTACTCCCGACAACTTTGACGGCGTGCTGGAGAGTTTTAAGCCGCATCTCTCGCTGGAAGTCGACAACAAGCTCAGTGACGAGGCCGACGCCGGAAAGATCAAAGTTGATCTCGATTTCAAGAGTCTTGATGATTTCGACCCTGGAAATGTCGCAAAGAACGTCAAGCCCTTGCGCGAACTTCTTGAGCTGCGCCAAAAGCTCGGCGATCTCCGCGGCGCTTTGCAGGGAAACGACAAGCTGGACGACCTTTTGATGGAAGCCGTTGGCAACACCCAGAAAGCGGATCAAATCAAGAAAGAACTCGCGCAGGACAAGCCTAAGGGAGGCTCCGATGAGTAAGCCGGAGAAGGCGGCCGCGCAATCCGCGGAAGCTAAGACGACGGAATCGAGCCTGCTGGATCAGATAGTTGAGCAAGGGCGCTTTGGAAAAGAACAGGTCGCACGTGAACGTGGCCGCGACATGGTCAAGGAATTCGTTGCGCAGGTTCTCGAAGGTGAGATGAAGCTTTCGCGCGACGCCGATGCCACGATTAATTCACGTGTTGCCCAGATCGATCACCTGATCTCCCTTCAATTAAACGAGATCCTTCACCATCCTGCGTTTCAAAAGCTGGAAGCCAGTTGGCGCGGCATCAAGTACATGATGGATCAGAGCGAAACCAGTTCGATGCTCAAGATCCGTGTCCTCAACGTCAGCAAGAAAGAGCTGCTGCGCGACCTCCAGCGTGCTCCGGAGTTCGACCAGAGCGTGATGTTCAAGAAAGTCTATGAAGATGAATTCGGCATTTTCGGCGGCGAGCCCTTCGGTGCGCTGGTCGGCGACTACGAGTTCAGCAAGCATCCCGAGGACATTGAGCTGCTCGAAAAGGTTTCGCAAGTAGCGGCGGGAGCCCATGCTCCCTTTCTGACCGCTGCCGCTCCGGAACTTCTGAATCTTGACAGCTTCTCGCAGTTGGGCGACCCACGTGATATTGGGAAAATCTTCGACAGCACGGAATTCGCGAAGTGGAAGTCCTTCCGCGCCAGTGAAGACTCGCGCTATGTCGGCTTGACCATGCCGCGCGTGCTGATGCGTCTTCCGTATGGAAAAGATACAAAACCCGTTGACGAGTTTAGCTATGAGGAAGGCGTGGACGGAACCGATCATTCCAAATACCTTTGGGGTAATGCGGCCTACGCACTCGGCGCACGCCTCACGACAGCCTTCGCACAGTACGGTTGGTGCGCATCTATCCGCGGCGTGGAAGGCGGCGGCCTCGTCGAGGGGCTCCCGACGCATACTTTCCGTACCGATGATGGCGACGTGGCTTTGAAGTGTCCAACGGAAGTCGCCATTACCGACCGGCGCGAAAAAGAACTCGCCGACCAGGGTCTCATCCCACTTGTCCACTGCAAGGGCACGGATTATGCGGCCTTTTTCAGCGTGCAGTCGGCGAATAAGCCGAAGAAGTTCGATAAAGCCGCGGCCAACGCCAATGCGCGGCTTTCCGCGCAGCTTCCCTACATCCTGGCCGTATCGAGATTTGCCCATTACATGAAGTCCATCATGCGCGACAAGATCGGTGGTTTCATGAGTCGCGGGCAATGCCAGACGTTTCTCACTCAGTGGATCATGCAGTACGTGACCGATGACGACCAGGCTAGCGCCGCCGTCAAATCGAAGTTTCCGCTTCGCGAAGCGAGGATCGAAGTCAGTGAGATTCCAGGCAAGCCGGGAGCTTACCGTGCGATCGCCTTCTTGCGCCCGCACTTCCAATTGGATGAACTAACCGTTTCGCTCCGGCTGGTGGCAGACCTGCCACAGCCGGCGAAGTGATCGATTTTCGGAGGATTCGGCTGCTCAAATGGGATTAGCCCTCCCCGGTTCGTGTTTTCGAACTGGAAGCTCGGTGCGTAAGAGATTTCTAAGTATCTTCGATAAATAGGAGGAAACGAGAATGGCATCCGCTGCTGCTGAATCAAAAATCTATGCGGGAACGCACTCAGATTTTTTCTTGAAATTGGGAGATGTCAAGGGCGAATCTCAGGACGACAAGCACAAAGGCGAAATCGATGTCTTTTCCTTTTCGTTTGGTGCGAACCAGCCAGGCTCTTCGGCCATTGGCGGCCAGGGCGCAGGCGTGGGCAAGGTCAATTTCAGTGAATTTGGCATCACCAAACAGATAGACGCTTCTACCCCCAAGTTAATGCTTGGATGTGCGACCGGGCAACACTTCCCGGAAGCCACGTTCACGGCGCGCCGGGCTGGAGGCACGCAGTCCGAGTACCTTAAGATTAAACTCACCAATGTGTTAATTTCATCCTACCGCACCACCTCTCACGGCGAGGGTGGCGCAACGGACTCGGGATTAAAAGCTACTCTGCCCATTGACGTGATTTCTCTCAACTTTGCCAAGATCGAATTCAATTATAAGGCCCAAAACCCGGATGGTACAGACGGGGCCAACACTCAGGCTATCTATAACCTGCAGACGAACAAAAAGGAATAAGAAATCTGATTCGCCGCCCTGAGGCTGGGCTGTCTCCCAATGGACACGGCCCAGCCCCTTGGTGCGGCGCGTTTCATCTCTCGCTTCCTGCTCGACCTGCTTTAGACCAGGGGTGTCATGTCAGTTCAACAATTATTTCAGGCGGGGCGCCTCGACGATGCCATTCAAGCTTTGAACGCCGAAGTCCGCGACAATCCCACGGACGCCAAGCGCCGCACTTTTCTCTTCGAGCTGCTCTGTTTTTCTGGTGATTTCGTTCGCGCGGAAAAGCAGCTTGATATTCTCGGCAGCGAAGGCCGCAACGCCGAGATGGGCGCTCTCCTCTATCACGCCGCCCTTCATGCCGAGCGCACTCGCCACGATCTCTTTAGCAAAAAGCAATATCCCATGCCGAAGAATACCGCGGGCCTCGGTCAGCTATCGGTCAGCATTAATGGGAAGCCGTATCACAATTTGTCCGACGGCGATCCGCGCATTGGTCCCAACCTCGAGGTCTTTGCCGCGGGCAGTTACATGTGGATCCCTTTTGCGCTTCTCACCTCCATCGAGATTGCCCCTCCGAAACGGCTTCGCGACTTGTTATGGCTACCTGCAAAAGTGCGCACTTCGGAGAAGTATGAAGACCGCGAGCTGGGTGAAGTCCTGCTTCCGGTCCTCACTCCTTTTGCCGGCCAGCATACCGACCCCGCTGTTCGTCTCGGCCGCGCGACGGTCTGGGAAGAAACCGACGACGGCGAAGCTGTCCCCGTTGGTCAAAAGATTGTGCTTGCCGATGATGACGAGGAATGGCCCATTCTGGAGTTGCGCAACATCCAAATAGCAATTGCCCAGACGGCCTCTTAACGGCCATGCCGCTTCCCGAAGGCCTCCTAAACCCCATCCCCGGGGACAATCCCAGCGGAAAGACTCTGCGCTACGATCCTGTCTACGATAAGATTCGTGAAGCGCGCCGTGAAGAAGATGTGCTTCCGCAGGGAGATTGGTCCCGCGAAGTCAAGAAAGCTGATTTCCCCCTGGTCATCAAGCTGGCCACCGAAGCGCTATCCACCAAGAGTAAGGACTTGCAGTTAGCCGCATGGCTCACCGAGGCGATCCTGTTCCGGGATCACATCGCGGGCCTTCGCGAAGGCCTCGACCTGCTGCGCGGCTTCATGGAAACGTTCTGGGACACGCTTTACCCGGAAATCGATGACGGCGATCTGGAGTTCCGCGCCGGACCTCTTGGTTGGGTCGGTTCCAAGCTCGATGGCCCCGTTCGCCGTCTGCCATTGACCAAAAGTAAGCTTGATTATTTCAAGTACCAGGAATCTCGCCGCGTTGGCTACGAAGCTGACGCAGCCGCCAGTGAAGCAAAAGCCACAGAGCGAGCCGCGGCCATCGCCGAAAAAAAATGTACCGCGGAAGAATACGATGAGGCCGTCCGCGCCACGGGCGATGCGTATTACGAAAAGCTTGCCACCAACCTAGTTGCTGCTCTCGAATCGCTTCAGTCCCTCGAGACCTTGAGTGACGAGAAATTCGGCCGCGAAGCTCCCAGCTTCTCCAACCTCCGCACCGCTCTCGAAGAGCTGCAGGACATGGTCAAGCAGTATCACAAGCCAGCTGAAGAAGGGACGGAGGAGACTGCCGAAGCGCACGCCGAGGAAGCCGTCGACGAAGCTGCCGCCCCGACGACATCAGGCGCGCCCGCCGCCAAGAAAAAATCCGTTACCGCTGAGCCTGC
>JGI12635J15846_10001525_pt1 | contig 20261 bp, 16 predicted proteins | sample BlaSpr_A8_OM2_M2_FD_15846 | JGI IMG/M metagenome (IMG submission 15846) | reverse complement strand
TCTTCAAACGTGGCCCCAGAAATGGGGCCACACTTTTTTGCGGCTTGCATTTCGCGATCTTGGGTCGGCTAGAAAAGCCTCCACACAAAGTGGGCCAAAAACGTGAACAGAGCCAGCATGAACACCCCGCCTACCCAGATCAGAAAGTTCAAAGTCATCTTGGGATCGTTAATCTGTTTCTTGTCCATACACTCAACCTAGAGACGCGCCTCTCGGGGAGACATAGGGTCCTTACGGTAGATGGTTGTTTGGTTCCACGGCTCCGGTCAGATAAACTGCTGCATCTATGGCCACGCTCTCGCGTTTTGCCCTCGTCGCTGCTGTGCTGATTACAACCGCTTTTTCACCGGCTCAAAATTCAAGCCAGACGCCGTCCACGGCGGTATCCAGGATGGCCGCGCCGCAAGCCTCTCCGGCCGATCGGCAGAATTTTCCTCCGCTTTTGATACAAAGACTTTCTGACATCAGGGACGCAGCGCTGCATGACGCTTACGCCTACCATCAACTCGAACGCCTCACCGAGAACATTGGCCCGCGCCAGACGGGGTCGCCGCAGGCTACGGCCGCTGCTGAATACGTGGCGGGCGAGCTCCGCAAGCTGGGAATGGACGTGCATCTCCAGCCAGTGAGCGTGCCTCATTGGGTGCGAGGAGCTGAAACCGCGGCGCTGGTTGAGTATTTCGGCATGGTTCCCAACACTACGCAGAAAATCGTGCTTACAGCTTTGGGTGGTAGCACGTCTACTCCTGCGGATGGCCTTACCGCGGAAGTTGTAACGGTCAATAACTTCGAGGAACTTTCCGCGCTGGGGCGCGATAAAGTCGCGGGCAAGATCGTGCTCTTTAACGAACTCTTCGACAAGCAGAAAGCTGCTGCGGGCATGGCTTTCGCGGCCTACGGCGAGGCGGTGCGCTATCGTGCATCGGGACCGAAAGCCGCGGCCGATCTGGGCGCTGTTGCGGCGCTGGTGCGCTCCGTGGGCGGTGCGGACTACCGTTTACCGCATACCGGTTTCAGTGTTCCCGCCGGAATCCCTGCGGCGGCGGTGACTGCGGAGGATGCCGACCTTATTGCTCACCTCGGCTCGCAAGGCAAGGTGCGCATGCACCTCACGCTCACTCCGCGGCAACTGCCGAACGAAACCAGTTACAACGTTATAGCGGATTTGAAAGGTTCGGAACATCCTGAGCAGGTCGTAGTGGTCTCGGGACATCTGGATTCGTGGGACTTGGGCACAGGTGCGATCGACGATGGGGCGGGGGTGGTGATGGCGATGGAAACTGCCGAAATCCTGCAGCGGCTAAACCTGCGGCCAGCNCGGACTTTGCGCGTGATTGCGTGGATGGATGAAGAAACCGGAGGGTCGGGGAGCAGAGCCTATACCGCGCAGTACTCCGGCGAATTTGCAAATTGCGTGGCGGCGATCGAGAGTGATTCGGGAGCGGCGCATCCGCTGGGGTTTGAAGTGAAGGCACCGGCGGCGGCGGTTGAGATGCTTCGCCCAATGCAAGCGGTTCTTCAGAGCATTGGCGCGACGATGTTCCAGCCAAGCTCGTACGCTCCGGGGGCGGACATCACTCCCATGTCAGAGGCGGGTGTTCCCGCCTTCGGCATCATGCAGGATGGCCGCAACTATTTCAATTACCATCACAGCGCCGCCGACACGCTCGACAAAGTTGTTCCAGTTGAACTCAGTGAGAATGCCGCGGCGATGGCGGTGCTGGCGTATGCGTTAGCCGACATGAAGGATGCTTTGCCGAGATAGCTTATAGAATGTGCGTTGGCGGTATAACTTTGCACAGTGCTTATGGTGTGGACATTCAATTGCTTTTTGGGGTAGAGAGCGCAGGGGAGAATCGGTCGCCCCTTACGGGACGCCGCGTTAGTTGGAATCAGCCGCGAACGCCAGCAGAACGTTTCCCGCGATGGCGTTGGTGTAGCCGGTGTTGACGTAGACCATGCCGCTAACAATGGCGGGACCGGCGCCATTGAGGGAGCCGCCGTGGCCGCGGATGCCGTTGGTGGTTTGGAACGGTTGAGCGGTGTCGAAATCCCAAAGTACAGCTCCGTCGCGAGTATCGTAGGCGCGGAGATGGCCATCGAGCGACCCGGCGAAGATTACGCCGGGGATGGAAGTTGGCGGGGCCATTTGCGCCGAGCTGCAGCCGAACTGGCCGGCACAGGCAGGCTTTGGGGGATCGGCGTGCCATGCTGGCTTTCCGGTGCGGAGATTCAGCGCGAACAGGCCTCCCCCGCCGATTGGTTTATCGAAATCGTAATCGGAGAGCGGAAAGTAGGCGTAGCGGTTATCGGCTGCGCCTCCCCATTCGATGCCGCCGAGCGGGCCGCCATGTCCGATGCGGGTTTTCCAGAGCAGCTTGCCGTGATGCGCGGGATCGACGGCGTAGACCACTCCGGATTTCTGCGCCAGCAGTAAAACATCCTGACCTCCGCCGGCCGATTTGAGCAGTGGAGGAGCGCCGAAGTCGAAGTCGTTGCCGCGTTGTTCAGGACAGTTATCTTTCTTCTCCGCCACGCAACCCGCTGTTCCATACATCGTTTGTTGTGAATTGACGGGACCACAACTTCTTGCCCGACTTCAGGTCGAAGGCGATCACGGCATCGGAAGTATTGGTGGGCGGACCGGAATAATTATTTCCCGTGGTCACATAGATTGCGCGCCGTTTGAGATCGGCGGTAGGCGATGACCAGACCGGCACACCCGAGGGTCCCGAGTACTGCACTCCCTGAGCATTCTTGCGAATGGGCTTGGGTTCCTCAGCCAGCGTGTACGCCCTCCATATCTGTTTCCCTGAGGTTGTATCGAGCGCAATTAGGCTGCCGCGAAATGTGCAGCAAGGGTAGCTGGGATCGGCTGCGGCACCCTCCTCGCCGGAAGCGATGGGAACATATAATCGTTCACTCACCAGCAGCGGAGAACCGGTGATGCGTGCGGCGGGATGCGCATCCGGGTGGACTTTCCAAATCGGCGAGCCATCGGAAACCTTGACCGCGTACACATATCCGTTCGTATCGCCGAAAAAGGCAGCAGTCCCGTGGTTGCCGATGGAAATCGCCGTCTTGACGGTGGCCGAGGCTTTGAAGCTCCACCACAGGCACCCGGTCGCGGAATCGAGCGCATAGACTGTGCCGTCCTCGCTGCCGACGAAAAGCTTTCCCGCATACGCTGTCGGTTGTCCGTAGGTCGCTGCAGCTCCTGGAAAGCCGAACGCCCATTTGAGTTTTAGATTCTTAACCTGGGTGCGATTTAAGCCCGCGGCCAAAAACGGCTGAAAACGGCTGTTGCCCGGACCGCTCCCCCATCCGCTCCAGCCCGGCGGATTCGGTGGCGGATCAAGATCGCGGGCGCAGTAACCCGTCATGACTGCAGCAACGGGAACGTCCGGTATGCCCAAATAATTGGCGATGGCGATTTTTTTGGCTTTAGAGAGAAGCTTACCCTGCCATCTCATCCTTCCTGAATCGAGCGCAGCGAGAATTGTAGAGCGGGACATCTCACGCAGAGCCTGGGGTTCCGGAGCGCGCATGTCATTATTCGGACTGTGGCAACTGGCGCACTTCTGGGTGAAGAGCGCAGAGCCATCCGGCGGCGCGACAGCGGCTTGTTTTCTGGAGCAGCCCGCTAGCAGAAGGCTTAGTCCGAACACAACCAACAAACCGCGGCAGCGCAGTCGAAGGTGTGGCGCAGGGAGATTGTTATTAGTCAAGGAGGGAGCTCGCGGAGTCACTTTATCTTTCTGAAGTTCGCTCCAATGCTCTCGGCATGGAGTTTTTATCTCAGTCGAATTTCAGCCTGCCTCTCGTTGGATGACAAGTTAGGCGCCAGCGAAGGTCCCTGTGCGTAGAGAAGGGTAAAGATTCCTAGAGGATTCACCTTTGGGCCGGCGATACATGATGAACAGTATCGAATACCTGCCGGCAAACGCCGTAGAATCCAAACGGTTTAACTTTGATATTTAACTTTGATAGAGGAGAAAACCTTGAAACTAAAACTAGGAAAAAATGCATTGTCAGCGGTGGTTGCAGCGGCGCTGGTGTTCTTTGTCGCGGCTCCGCATGCGCATGCCGAAGACCGATCAAAGTGCCAACACGCGGTCGAGAAGGCGGAGGCAAACCTCGATAAAGCCATCCATGATCATGGCGACCACAGCCCCCAGGCTGACAGCAGACGGCGCGATCTCAACGCCGAGCGCCAGCATTGCTGGGACCAGTACCATCAGTGGTGGAACGGGAAGGAACATCGCTGGGAGACTGAGCAGACCTGGGGCAACAATCCTCACTGAGTGCCTTTTCTCGAAGAACCCCACCCTTCCCGTTTTACCGGGGGGTGGGATTTTTTTGGATGCAGGTTCTGGAAACTTTCCAGCCCATAAACGCCGTTCTGGGAAAGGGTGCAGACGTTTGCAGCCGCTGGGCAGGTTGACGCATCTTATTTCAGGCGCTTATGATTTTTGTTTGGTCTTTACATCACGGGCGGCTCCGTACAACCGCAGGACTTTTGAAGTGACATTATGGACAAGAAGAAGTTAGATACATTCAAAAAGAGGCTGGAGACACGGCAGCAGGAGTTGCGCCGCACAGTCTCGCGGACACAGGCCGATGGCCGCTCCGCAGATGAAGATACGGCCCAGGATATTGCCGACCGCGCGGCCAGTTCCTACACGAAGGAATTTCTGTTCAGCCAGAGCAACAATGAACGGCAACTCTTGCAGATGGTGGATGGCGCGCTTGCGCGAATCCGCGAAGGCAGCTTTGGAGAGTGCAGCCATTGTGGAAAAGAGATCAACGCGAAGCGGCTCGAGGCTGTGCCGTGGACGCGGCATTGTATTGAGTGCCAGGAAAAACTGGAACAAGGGTTACTCGAAGAGACGCCACAATAGTTACTGATAGCCCGCCGAATATTTTCACGTCTCTTGCCGGAAATGAGGTGCGCAGATGAATCCACGCCTGGTGATTCTGTCGGCATTCGGCATTGGGGTGGTGGGGGGGTTGCGCTCCATGACGGCTCCGGCGGTTGTGGCGTGGGCGGCGCACTTGGGCTGGATGAGTCTTTCCGGTTCGCCACTAGCGTTCATGGGGTCGCGCTGGGCCGTGCTTATCTTTACGCTGGCGGCATTCGGGGAGTTTGTCGCCGACCTTCTGCCGGGGGTTCCGGCAAGAACTTCTGCATTTCCGCTGACGGCTCGAATTGTAGTGGGCTTTTTGACCGGCGCGTCTATGGCTGTGGCGGGAGAAGTTTCGCTGTGGCTTGGGGGACTTGTTGGGGCAGCCGGAGCGATTGCGGGAGCGGTAGGCGGTTATCAGTCCCGGGCCGGGTTGGTTCGCACTCTATGTGTGGCGGACGCCCTGATTGCGATTCCGGAAGATCTGGTTGCCATAGGACTGGGACTTGCGCTGGTCAGCAGATTGAGCTTGTCTTGAGCTTGCCTGAGCTTTGACTGCCCTGTTTTCCTCCTGTTAAACTGTTGATTCGTAATAAAAGCTCGTCATAGTCCGGCAATATAGTCGGTCAATCCAGCCAGCCTCCATCGCTGCCATTAGAAGGGATCTTCGTGCGCGCACAAACACGCCATCAACTTAAACAGGACGCATTCAGCCGGGTTACGATTGAGGCTGCCGAAAAAACCGCCCACTGGAGCGTGGAACACAGGAACACGCTGGCCATTGCNATTGCCACGGTGGTGGTGATTGCAGGCGCAGTCGCAGGCGGATGGTATTACCTAAACGCACAGAACGAAAAGGCGAGTCTCGATATGACTGAGGCNGTACGAACCCTGCAAGCGCAGCTACGTCCCGCGGGAACACCCGCGCAGCCTGGGGTTCCAAGCTTTACTTCTTCAAAAGAACGTGCCGAGGCGGCGAAAAAGCAGTTCCAGGCCATCGAGAATAAGTATCCTCACACGCGATCGGCCGATATGGCCCGCTATTTTCTGGGAGTAACTTCAGCCACCGAGGGCGACAACGCGGCCGCCGAAAGTAATTTTAAAGAGGTGGCATCGTCGGGCGGCAAAGAAGTGGCTTCCATTGCGAACCTGGCGCTTGCCGACCTGTATGGCAATACTAACCGCGTGAAAGACGCGGAGGCTATTTACCAGGAACTCATCAATAAGCCGACTACCGCGGTGAGCAAAGTTACGGCGCAGTTGCAACTGGCCGACCTATACCAAAATAACAATCGTCCGCTCGATGCCAAGCGTCTTTATGAGCAGATCAAGAAAGACAATCCGGGCAACGAAGCGGGCCAGATGGCGACGCAGAAGTTGACGGAACTGAAGTAGTTGGTGTTGAGTAGAGAAGTCAGCGGAGCTAGCCCGCGCCAGCCGCCTATTCCAGCGATTGCTCGATCGCCAGGCTGCGGCAGGTTTTCTGGATGGCTTCGTGCTTCGATTGAGACTCCACGAATTGAAAGCCATAGCGAAAGGCTCTTCTCTCGCGTACCGTTGCCTGAACTGCTACTGGACCGAAGGGAACGGTGAACTCCAACTGCACGATTTCGCCCATCGGGATTTCTATCTTGAGCAGGGCCGCGATGCCAGATTCACTGATGTCGACGGTTTGACCGGTGAAATAGCCAGAGCTACGGGTAAAGATGTTAACTTCGACTTCTAACTTGAAGCGCGACTTACCGCGGTCGTCGGTAATTCCCGGCCGCCATTCTCCCGCGATTTGATTACGACATTCCAATGTTGATTTTCCGAAGCGATCCATTCCTATTTCTAAGCGTTGACCGGCGGCAGAAAAGGCCTGCTGAGCCTTACAGGAAGGAGAGCATGCTTCTTTATCGGCACATGAGTGCGTGAACTTTAGGCAGGGAGTTTCGGGCGACATTTTACTTTTTTCGCAGGTTGAGTAGGATGATTGTCCAAGCGGGTTTTTAGGATTTACCCTATGGCCGAAATCACATTGCGCGTGAACGGGAACGAAAGAAAAATCAGCGTGCCACCAGAAATGCCGCTGCTCTGGGCGTTACGGGATACCCTGGAATTAACCGGGACAAAGTTTGGATGCGGCGCGGGGTTGTGCGGGGCTTGCACCGTGCATGTGGACGGAGCCGCAGTGCGCTCCTGCTCGATACAGGTGTCGCAGGTTTCAGGAAAGAACGTCACCACGATCGAAGGGTTGGGCGCGAACGGCCTGCACGTTCTGCAGCAGGCGTGGATCGCGGAAGAGGTTCCGCAGTGCGGCTACTGCCAGACCGGCCAGATCATGACGGCGGCCGCGTTGCTCGCGAAGAATCCGAATCCTACGGATGAGCAGATCACGTCGGTGATGAATGGAAACTTATGCCGCTGCGGAACCTATGAGCGGATTCGCAAGGCGATTCGCCGGGCTACGGGTGGGGGTGGTATGGCGGAAAGAGGCGGGTTATGACCACCACGACTTCAACGAAAGTGTCTGGGCTGAGCCGGCGCGAGTTCGTAGCAGCGGGGATCGCCGCGGGTGCGGGATTGGTAGTTGGTTTCTACTTGCCGCATGGCGGACGCGGGAAGCACCAAACTTTCTCGCCGAATGCTTATCTGCGGATTACTCCGGATAACAAAATCACAATTGTGGTGGCACGCTCCGAGATGGGACAGGGCGTGCGTACGGCGTTGCCCATGATTCTGGCGGAGGAACTGGAAGCAGACTGGAAGCACATCGAGATTGAGCAGGCGGGGGCGAGCACGCTATATGGTGACCAGACTACAGGCGGCAGCGCCAGCGTGCGGACGACCTGGGATCCGATGCGCAAAGCGGGAGCGGCGGCGCGCGAGATGTTGATTTCAGCGGCGGCGCTGACTTGGGGCGTTGCGCGGTCACAGTGTGTGGCGCAGCTGGGGAATATAGTGCATTCGGCATCCAAGCGGCAACTTAGCTATGGAGAGCTATCCGAAAGGGCTTCAACCCTGCCCATTCCAACAGATGTGACCTTGAAGCAAAGCAAGGATTACAAGATTGTTGGGCAGCGGCTGGCGCGGGTGGATACGCCATCGAAGGTTCGCGGCGCGGCAGTGTTTGGCATTGACTTCAGAATGCCGGGAATGAAGTATGCAGTGCTGGAGCGATGTCCTGTGATCGGCGGCCAACTGGCGAGTTTTGATGACAAGGAGTCGAGGAAGATTTCTGATGTGCGGTATGTGGGGAAAATCGGAGAAGCGGCCGTCGGTGTGGTAGCGGACAGTGTTTGGGGCGCGATGGAAGGACGGCGGCTGCTGGACGTGAAGTGGGATGCAGGTCCGAATAAAGATTTGAATACCGCGGTCGTAAAAGAATCGCTGAAACAAGGTGCGGCGAAAAAGGGCGTGAGTTTGTGGTCGGTGGGAGATGTATCAAAGGTTCAAGGGCGCAGAATTTCCGCGGAATATCATCTTCCCTTCATGGCGCATGCGCCCATGGAGCCGGGAAACTGTACTGCGAAGTATTCAGCAAATGCCTGCGAATTATGGGCTCCGACACAGGTTCCGCAGGATTGCCGCGACTCAGTGGCGCAGGCAGTGGGGCTGGATCCGGACCAGGTGAAGGTGAACGTCACGCTGATGGGCGGAGGTTTTGGGCGGCGGCTCGAGCACGATTACGCGGTGGAAGCGGCGCTGGTGTCAAAGGCGTTGGGCGATGCAAAAATCGGCGACTCAAAAGACGGAACGCCGGTGAAGGTTTTGTGGACGCGGGAAGATGACATGCGGCACTCAACGTATCGTCCCGCGAGTCTGCATCAGTTAAGCGCGGTGTTGGATGGCGCGGGTTGGCCGGTTGCATTTACACACAGAATTATTGCGCCTTCGATCAGCGGGCAAAAGGGCCAGCCGGGGCCGAATGGAGTGGATCCTGATCTGCCGGATGAAGCGGCGTTCGTGTATGGCGTGCCCAACGTTTCCCTGGAATACGTGACGACGGAAACGCCGGTGCCGCTGGGATGGATGCGGTCGGTGTATGCGTTGCAGGTCGGATTCGCCAGCGAGAGTTTTATCGATGAGTTGGCGGCAGCGGCGAAGAAAGATCCCCTGGAATACCGACTGCACATGCTGGCGCAAAATAAAGATCAAGATATCTCATACTTCACGCAGACCTGGCATACGGCGCGGATGCGCGGCGTTCTACAACTTGCGGCCGATAAGGCAGAGTGGACAAAACCCTTGCCGGCCGGGCGTTTTCGCGGGATTGCCTGCTTTGGATGTTTTTCTTCATACGTGGCCGAGGTGGTCGAGATCAGCATAGCGGATGACGTGCCGCGAGTTCACCGCGTGGTGGCGGCGGTGGATTGCGGGCAGGTAGTGAATCCCGGCATCGTCGAGCAGCAAATTCCCGGCGGCGTGGTTTATGGCCTGGGCAATGCTTTGCGGGCGAAGATCACGATCGATAAAGGCCGCGTGGAGCAGGGCAACTTTGACGATTATGCGCCGCTAAGAATGGAAGAAGCTCCGGTGGTGGAAGTTCATATGGTGCCAAGCACCGAGGCTCCAACCGGCATTGGTGAACCGTCGGTACCGCCGCTGGCACCGGCGCTGTGCAACGCGATCTACGCGGCCACGAAAAAGAGAATTCGGGCGCTTCCGATTTTGAGTTAAGGACAGAATGCATTTTCGTTTTCTTCGTTGCACCTCGGCGCTGATTGTTATTCTTTGCTTTGTTACAGCATTCTTGCGAGGTCAGACTCTTGCAGCCGTTCCCCCATTGCTGACGAATTCTGTGCCTGCATCCCGGCTGGCGCATTTGCGGCACGGGATTAATATCAGCGCGTGGTTCGCGCAGGTTTACGATACACGCGGCTACACCAAGGAGCATTTCCAGAACTGGACGACCGCGGAGGACGTTGCCCTGATCAAGTCGATGGGGTTCGATCACGTCCGACTGAGCGTAAATCCGCAACCCTTGATGGTGAGCCATAAGCCGGATGAAATTCCGGCGGAATATTTGAGCTATCTGGATGCAGCCGTAAAGCTGATTCTGGATCACGGGTTGGCGGTGGTCATCGATATTCATCCCGAGAGCGACTTCAAGGCGCAGCTGGCGAAAGACGACACTTCTGTGCAGGAGTTCTCCGATTTCTGGCGAGCGCTGGCGTTGCATTATTCGACGTGGGATGCGGATCGGGTGTTTTTTGAAATTCTGAACGAACCAGAGTTTTCCGATCGGTACCGCTGGTATGGAGTGCAGGCGAAAGTTGCAACGGCGATTCGCGAAGGCGCACCGCGGAACACAATCATCGCGGCGGGAGGGCGCTGGTCGGATGATGATGAACTGGTTTTTCTGGAGCCACTGCGCGATCCCAATGTGATTTACAATTTTCATTTTTACGATCCGCATATTTTTACGCATCAGGGAGCAAATTGGGGTGAGTATTCCTGGCATTGGGTAAAAGGATTACGCTATCCCTCTTCACCGGAATCTGCCGCAAAAGTTGCCGCGGGAGTGCCGGATACCGTAGATCGCATGGCGGTGATTCGGTATGGGCAGGATCACTGGAACGCAGAGCGCGTCGACGCGGAAATTACCCAAGTAGCGGAATGGAGCAGCCAGCGCGGAGTTCCGGTGGTATGCAACGAGTTCGGAGTATACCGCGAATATTCTGACCCAAAAGACCGTGCGGCCTGGATTCACGACGTGCGCATGTCGCTTGAAAAGCACGGCATGGGATGGGCGATGTGGGATTACTCCGGGAGTTTTGGGGTTGTCACCAAGAAAGGCGGGCGGAGCATTCCCGACGAAGAAATCCTGCGGGCGCTGGAATTGAGCAGCTCATCCGGAAAATGAAGCACACTGATTGATGGCACGGCGGCCGGCATCGGCTGGCCGACGGTGAGTTTGAAGATCTTGATGTTGGCGCCGAAGGATTCGAACTGCAAATTGTGGAATTCGGCGTAGCTCTTGCGCAGATCTTCCGGCAGACCAATTCCCCACCCTGTTTGAAAAACCCAGACGGTGGCGCCGGGCTTCAGATTGTAAGCTCCGATCAACTGCCGCCAATGTTCTGGAAAGTTGTCCGCCCAGAACATCCATTCGGTTTTGTAATCATCCGAGACCACGCGATAACCGTCGCAAGTGAATTGTTCGAAATTATCGGGAGAAGCGTCGATCGTAATCGGCCGCTGCTGGCAGAGATAGTGGCCGAGAATAAGGTCAGTCTGATAGTCGGTAAAGATGAGATCGGAGCGATTCAGATTCTGGTGAATAAATTGAATTGCGTCGGCCATGTTGGCGTGGCTTTGGTCGGCACGGTCCATTCGGGGTGGACGAGTTTTTCCAAAAACAATACAGGCGAGAAGAATCACCGCGGCAATGCTGAGGCTGCGGTTTACTTTGTCTTTGGCTAGGCACACGATGGCGAGGCTCACTCCGGCAAAGCCGGGAATGATCAGGAAGGCCACATGCCGCGTCCCGCCGAAGGGATAGACATGGGCGAGGCTAACGGCTCCGATGATCACGAAGGGCAGAAGCAAAAGTACTCCCAACCGGCGCGCGGCGCCTGAATTCTGCTGGAGACCCTTTCCCCGGAACAAAAAAACTATTCCGATGATAAACAAAAGCCCCATGACATCCCCGGCGGCGAGCTGACCGAAGAAATATTGGAATACTCCGAAAGCGTGACCCAGAAGGAAAAGCGCGGGATTATCGCGGGTTGAATCGAAGTAGGAGCGCTGAAGATAAACGTCGCTCATCCAGCCCTGAAGGACCGTTCGAGTCTGGCCTAGTCCGAGTTTCGAGATGTGATTCTTGTAGAAAAAAATTGCCAGCGCGATTCCGCCGATTTGCCCCGCGGCCCAGACCGCGAACAGGCGGGATGAACGGTTGAAAAAAAAACTTATGAGCGCGTAGATCCCGAGAGCGGCTGCGAAAAAAAAGGCGGAGTAATGGGAAAACATCGCGCCATAGAGACAGAGAGTGAACGCCGCCATTTTGGCGGCGGAATCTCTCGCGAAGGCGTCGTCGAGAAAGTAGAGAGCGCTGGCCAGGAAGGCCAGCATCAGTGGATATTGACGAATCTCTACCGAGAGTAGAACGATAGGGGGAAGAAATGCTCCGAAGAGGAGTCCGATGAAGCCCGCAATCGGACCTGCGGCGCGGGCGAGCCATTTGTAGAACATCCAGCAAAAAACCACGCTGGCGACCACGGAAGGCATGCGCAGCCAGAGCTCCGATGTTCCAAGCGCCCGCCAATAGTAAAGCACCACCGTCAATAGCGGAGGGTGAGAAGCGGTGAGGCTGGCTTTATAGGCCAGGAGTAGCGACGGTTGATTCGCCAAGCGGAAGTGCAAGGCCTCGTCGGGATTGAGGAAGATACCGTGGGCTGCCCAGAGGCGGGCGAGAAATCCAAGAAACGTAACCACGACTGCGATAAGAGTGTCGTAAGTTTTGAACCAGTGGTCCTTATCTTCTTCTGAAATCGCCGTCATCCTCAACCATTTTACGGTGAGCTGACAGTCGGTGCGTTGCGCTGATCCAGCCTTGACACTGCTTTCTCCTTACACTTATTCTTATGTATTGCTCCTTGCGGTACTGGCGTCTCTAGACGCGCTCCGCGGGCTAGGCGGCCAAGTACGTCGCGGAGGTTTCCCATGTTCTTCGAAATCAAAGACTTGGAACTTCATCCGATTGAGTTTGCGGAGAGGTTCGAGCCCGGCATGATCGATCTGGGTTCGGACTATCGCCAGATCACTCCGATTGAGAGCAGCGGACGCGCCGATCTGGTGGAAGAGCATTACGGGAAGCGCAAGACAATTCAGGACATAAGGATTCAGGGCCGCTTGACCACCAGCCTAGAATCTTTTTGTGCACGCTGTCTGGAGCCGCTGACGCAGGATGTGAAGCGCGAGTTTGACCTGTTGTACCGGCCGCAAGGGGCGGATGCAGGCCGCGACGAAATGTCGGTGACCGACGCCGAGGCGGAGATCAGTTATTATGAAGGGGACGGGATTCTGCTGGACGATGTAGTCCGGGAGCAGATCCTGCTGTCTGTTCCGTTGAAACTGACCTGCCGGGAAGATTGCAAGGGGCTTTGTCCGCAATGCGGCAAAAATCGGAATGTGGAAGAGTGTTCCTGCGTGACCACCTTGGAAGAACCACGATGGGCTGCGCTTAAGGATATCCGCGGCAAACTGGCGAACTAGAATCCAGTCGCGAAATTCGAAGCTCGGGATTTTAAGAATCAAGATTTTTCAAGAATCAAGATCTGAAAAAAAGTTGATTCATGCAGGCCGACGGGCCTTAGCGAGAGGAAGTTAGACCATGCCTAATCCAAAACGACGACATTCTCAGAAGCGCACTTCTACGCGGCGTGCGCATGATGCTTTGAAGGGCCATTCGCTCTCCGAATGTCCGAATTGCCACGAGAAGAAGATGCCGCACCGCGCCTGCAGCAAGTGCGGCTACTACAAAGGCCGCGACGTGTTGCAAGTTGAAGAAGCCAGCTAACTCCCTGCCACCATGCCTAGCGTGATTGCGCTGGATGCGATGGGTTCGGATCGAGCGCCGAAGCCAGAAGTCGAGGGCGCGATCCATGCTGCGCGCAATTACAACGTGCGCGTGCTTCTGGTCGGTCCCAAAGACATTGTTCAAGCTGAATTGGATCGGCACCCATCGTTTGCGCGCTTGCCGATTGAGGTCGTCCATGCCAGCGAGGTAATCACCATGGAAGACAAGGCGGTTCAAGCCGTCCGATCCAAGCGCGATTCGACCATGCGCGTGGGAGTGCGCTTGGTGCGCGATGGGCATGCCGCGGGATTCGTTACCGCCGGAAATACCGGCGCAGCCATGGCGACCGCAAAAATGGTGCTGGGAGCGCTGCCTGGCGTGGATCGCCCAGCGCTGGCGGCGGTGTTTCCCACGGCTCCTGGTACAGCGGCGATCCTGCTTGACGTGGGCGCGAATGTCGATTGCAAGCCCCATAATCTTGAACAGTTCGCGGTAATGGGCGAGATCTATTCTCGCTCCATGTTTGGAAATATGTTTGGAAACACATCGGGAAGAACTGCCCGCTCATCTTTCGGATCTGGCCGATCTCCGCGCGTGGGCCTGCTTTCGATTGGTGAGGAAGAAAGCAAGGGAAACGAATTGACCCGTGAGGCGTTTCCTTTGTTGAAGCGCCTGCCGTTGAACTTCGTGGGTAATGTCGAAGGCCGCGACTTGTTCAACGGTCGCGTCGACGTGATTGTCGCGGACGGATTTGTCGGTAATGTGGCGCTCAAAATTTCCGAAGGCGTGGCGAACCTTGTGCGCACGGTATTGAAAGAATCATTGCGCTCGACGATTACACGGCAGGTTGGCTATATGCTTTCGCGCAGCGCGTTTTCCGATTTTAAAAAGCGCATCGATCACACGGAGTATGGCGGAGCGCCGTTGCTGGGGGTGAAGGGCGTGTGCATCATCACGCATGGCTCGTCGAACGCCAACGCCATCAAGAATGCGATCCGAGTAGCCGCCGAGTTTTCCGAGCGGAACATCAATCAATCGATTGAGCAGGGCGTGGCCGCGATTCATCCGGTGATCGCCGAAGTTTCAACGGCACCGGCTCTCTGACCTTTCAGTCGCAAGATTTTCGCAAGAAGAAAATAATGAACAATCGCACCGAAGCTCCAAAATCTTCTGAATTGCATGCCGAGCCCGGCAGCAGCGAACCTGTCACTGCATTTATATTTCCCGGCCAGGGATCCCAAGCCGTTGGCATGGGCAAAGATCTTGCCGAAAAGTATCCGGTTGCGCGGCAGACGTTTGAAGAGGCGGATGACGCGCTCGGCTACAAGCTTTCACAACTATGTTTTGAAGGGCCGGAAGAGCAGTTGCGGTTGACGGAGATCACCCAACCCGCAATTCTCACCGTGTCGGTGGCTGCGCTAAGAGTTCTTGAGGAGCGCATTCCCAGACCCCATTTTGTGGCCGGCCACAGCCTGGGAGAGTATTCCGCGCACGTGGCTTCCGGCACGATGACTTTTGCCGATGCGGTTCGCACTGTCCGAAACCGCGGAAAATATATGCAGGAAGCTGTGCCGGTTGGGGTAGGAGCGATGGCGGCGATTCTCGGCATGGACCTTGGAAAAGTTTCTGAAATTTGCCAAGAGGCGGCGCAAGGCGAAGTTTGCTCTGCGGCAAACATTAATTCGCCGGAGCAGATTGTGATCTCCGGGAACACCGCGGCGGTAGAACGTGCGGCCAAGCTTGCGGATGAGCGTGGCGCCAAGCGCGCCAAATTGCTGCCGGTGAGCGCACCCTTCCATTGCGCCCTGATGAAGCCGGCGCAAGACCGGCTGGCGGCAGACCTGAACGCTCTAAGAATGCAGAAGCCGGTTTATCCAGTGGTATGCAACGTGGAAGCTGCCTTCGTCACCGACGAACTGCGGGCGCGTTCCACCCTTGTTGCACAGGTCACCGGTTCGGTGAAGTGGCTGCAAAGTATGCAACTGCTGATTGAAAACGGCGTGCAGACTCTGATCGAGATTGGTCCCGGAAAGGTTCTCTGCGGACTCATGCGGCAGATCGACCGCTCAAAAACGTGCCTCAATGTAGGAGACGAGGCTTCGCTGAATAAGACGCTGGAGGCCTTCGGAAGCTCGCAGCCTAGTGAAATTCCAAGTCGCACGGAGGCGTGCTGATCGTCTTATCGTGCTTGTCGACGTAGACTTGCGCATGTTGCGCGCGATCATTCACCACCAGATCAACCACCACTCCAGTGCCGCTGCTGGGACAATTGCTGGTTCCATATACCTTAAAGCTCTTGATCAGTCCCCACTGCCCGCCCGGTCCCCAATCCTGCCAGAATTCATTGAACGGATACTGCGCGTGATTTTGCGGATGCTGCTTCCAGTTGGGATCGTTGTAGTAAATCCCGTAGGCAGCTGCGAAGTCTTGCTTTTGCACTGCCGAAAAGAATTTATCGGCAATATGCTTCTCCGGCCAGAAGCGGTTGAACCAGGCTATGAGTGCGATCACGAGAATGATAATAACGATAGAAATAATGCGAATTCTTCGTTTGCGCTCTTTTTCCGGGTTATAAGCTTTGGCGTCCAGGAGGGTCATAGCTACTAGCATAATGGACGCCGGCGCTAAGTCAAAAGTTCCCGTGGAAATGAGGCATCGAATCAAGAAAGGGCACAGTTCAACCCCTCCCTCAAAGCTCAACCCGCCGCAAAAAACTTATCCAAAGCACAAGTCCCGACACCACCCTCCAAACGACCGTGCTGCGTGATCGATTGTATTTGGCCCTTGAATGCATTCAGCGGCTAAACAGGAAATATTTCAAGCCACCACGCCAATCTCGCAAAGAAAAAAGCACGACCGAAGCCGTGCTTTTCGAGAATTTCTCTGCGGGACTCTGTGTCTCCGTGGTGAAGGCTCTCAGTCCCTAACCCCATCCATAAATGCCCGCAACTTCCGGGAGCGAGAGGGATGCCGTAGTTTCCGTAACGCTTTAGCTTCGATCTGGCGGATGCGTTCGCGGGTAACTGCGAAGCTCTGCCCGACTTCTTCGAGCGTGTGCTCGCTGCCGTCTTCGAGTCCGAAGCGCATCTTGATGACTTTTTCTTCGCGTGGGGTCAATGTGCGCAGAACCTGACCAGTCTGGTCCTTGAGGTTCACGTTGATCACGGCTTCGGCCGGCGAAACTACGGCTCGATCTTCGATGAAATCGCCGAGATGCGAATCTTCCTCTTCCCCGATCGGAGTTTCGAGCGAGATTGGCTCCTGCGCGATCTTCAGCACCTTGCGAACTTTCGCCACAGGGATATCCATGCGCTTGGCGATTTCTTCGCTGGTAGGTTCGCGACCAAGTTCCTGCACCAGCTGCCGCGAAGTACGGATCAGCTTGTTGATGGTCTCGATCATGTGCACCGGAATACGAATCGTGCGGGCCTGATCGGCGATGGCGCGGGTGATCGCCTGACGAATCCACCACGTGGCGTAAGTCGAGAATTTATAGCCCCGGCGGTACTCAAATTTATCCACTGCTTTCATCAAGCCAATGTTGCCTTCCTGAATCAGATCAAGGAACTGCAAGCCGCGGTTGGTGTACTTTTTCGCAATGGAAACTACCAGGCGAAGGTTGGCCTCGATCAGCTCACGCTTGGCCTGCTCCGCGTCCATGTCACCCTGGATGATCTCGCGCTGTGTACGCTTGAGTTCCTGGAACAGCACGCCAGCTTCGGTCTCCAGCTTTTCAATCTCGCTGCGCACAGCGCGCGCCTGACGCTTGTATTCCTTCTTTACATCCTCGCTGCGTGTCGCGTCGGCTTTGCGTTCCAGATTTCCCGCTTGNCGGTCCAGAGACCGCATGCTGTCCACGGTTTTGTTGAGACGGTCAATCAGCCGCTTGCGCTCGGCATTCGTGAATCCCAGCTTCCGAACCGCGCGNGAAACCCGCACGATGGCGCGAGCCAGGTTGCGCCGGGCGCGGCGATGGTCCTTCGGCCGCTTGGTCTTCGACATCTCCACGAACTTCTCTTGCAGCAGGCCAGCCTTTTTGTAGAGCTTGGCCATGGCGTCAATCTTGCCGGTAAATTCGTTCAACCGGTTCTGCAGGATCTCGTCGGTAATTTCCTCTTCATCGAAGGTGACAACTTCCTTGATGGAGCGGACGCCCTTTTTCAAGTCCTCGCCCATCGCTAGCAACTCGTGAATCACGATGGGAGATCGCGAGAGTGCCTTGAGAACGCGCACCTGGCCGCACTCGATGCGCTTAGCGATTTCCACTTCGCCCTCGCGCGTGAGCAACGGCACCGTTCCCATTTCCCGCAGATACATGCGGACGGGATCGTTGGTTTTCTCCATGGCACCGGGAGTTAGGTCGAGTTCAACATCCTCGCCCTCTTCCATTTCGTCTTTATCCAGCGCGGAAGAAGGCGGTTTAGGGCCTTCCAGCACGTCAATGCCTTGCGTGCCGATCGTGGTGAGCAGGTCATCCAGGTCTTCCGGACTGTGCACATCGTGCGGGATGAGATCGTTCACCTGGTCATAGGTGAGATATCCCTTTTCCTTGCCGGCATCGACCAGCTTCTTTATGTCGTCAAACTTATCTTCGAGAGCCAAGAGGTGTTCCTCAAATTCTTCAATTCGCCCGCAGGGAGCGTGTCATAATGTTTTTACTGGTGGGAATTCTGGGGTCGTGCGGAGTTGTGCACCTAGCACAAACTTATAGAGTTTAGCACATAAGTACTGACTAGTCTATTAGTTGCGCCGCTGCCCGCTGAAACCCTTCGTCCGCCGCTATCTCCAACTACCCTAAATGCTTAGATGGCTTTATTCGTCATTTTGTTTCAAGCTGTTTTCCGGGGATGAGAGCTCTTTTCACCCAGCTTCCGCTAAACCTGGATCGCGCAACGCGCGGCTTATTCGTTCAACTTCCCGCAGCAGTTCGTTCATTCGTTCCCGGTCGTTGCCAATGCCGGGCTTCTTTAACTCGCGCTGAACCTGCTCTTGCTGACGCCGCAAGTGAATGCGCCGAAGCGCGCGCACCGCGCCTTCCAGTCGCTCGGCGGTAAGCTCTTCGTCTTCCTCCTTCAACAGAATCGCCGCCAGCATGCGGCGCTCGGCGTCGGTGCAGGACACCTCCATAACATCGGCAACTTCCGACCCGGCATTGAGCAGGGCTTCCACCAGCGATTCTGTGGCTAGGCCGCGGTGAAGGCTCTCATGGCGAAAAGCATATTGCGCCTGGCGCGCGGGATCGAATTCCTCCTCGGCGCCATCGCGAGCGGAAATGTGTTCGTCGACCGCTTGTATTTGGCGAGACGAGGCCAGCGCACGGATCAGAATCCGCTCCGCGTCGGTCGCCTGCGCTTCCACTGGCGCCTTCACCACTGTGGCCGATCGTTGTGCCGCAACGTGACGCAATTCCTGGCGGAGGACTGCCGAATCAATCCCCAGCTTTTGCGCGATCTCCTGGCCCAACTCATCGCGCACGATGCGGCTGGGCACGCGCTGGATGTGGGGCAGCAAATAATTCACCGCCTTCACTTTGCCCTCGGCGGTGCGCACCGGAAAACTGCTACGCGCCCGGTCAATCAGGTAGTCAAAATATTTTTGCGATCCGCGCATCGCCTCGCCGTATGCCTCTTTGCCCTTGCGGCGAATGTAAAGGTCGGGATCGAAACCCTGCTCGAGGGTCAGCACTTTGATCTGAAATTCTTCTTCCACCAACAGGCTCAGAGTGCGCTCGGTGGCCTTGGCGCCTGCGGTATCGGGGTCAAAGTTGACGACAACATTTTTGCTGAATCGCCCCAGAAGCTTGGCCTGCATCTCAGTGAATGCGGTACCGGAACTGGCGATTACGTTGTGATATCCCGCCGCGTCGACGGAAATGCAATCCATTTGGCCTTCAACCAGAATTGCGTAATCGAGCTTGCGGATGGCTTCTTTGGCGTGATCGAGATTGAAAAGTACGCGTCCCTTGGAATAGATTCCGGTCTCGGGCGAGTTCAAATACTTTGGACCGGCCTTCTCGTCAGCCGCGAGAGTGCGGCCGGTGAATGCGATAATCTTGCCCGCATCGTTCGCTATGGGGAACATGACGCGGTTGCGAAATTTGGAGTAGATGGTTGCGGCGGTTGGTCGTGGGCCGTTGGTCGTTGGCGCGGCGTTTCCGGTCTCCGGTTTGTCGTCTCCTTCCTTCCAGGAAAATAATCCGCTCTCGCGCAGGACTTCTTCATTGAATTCTGACGCCAATCGGTCGCGTAGCAGGAAGCCGGAATCCGGGGCGTAGCCGATGCGAAAGCGAACAATCGTTGCTTCATCCAGGCCGCGGTTCTGCAAATACTCTCTGGCCCGCGCGCCTTCGGGACGCCGCAAACATTCCTGGAAAAATGTCGCTGCGCGCTCCTGTATATCGAGCAACTGCCCACGCATCCGGGCTTCCTTGGCTTCGGATGGACTGGAATACGTAGCCTTGGGCAGCGGAATGCCCAGCTTCTGCGCTACGAAGCGAATGGCTTCCGGAAAGGTGATGTTTTCGATCTTCTGCACGAAGCTGAAGACATCTCCGGAGACGCCGCAACCGAAGCAGTGATAAAACTGCCGCGTGGCATGCACCGAGAACGAAGGCGTTTTTTCTCCATGAAACGGACACAGCCCGGAATAGTTCGAAGCTCCGGCCTTCCTCAGCTTGATATATTCGCCGACGATGCGAACAATATCGGCCTGCTGCTTCACCGTTTCTTTGAAATCTTCGGTCGTAGGCATGGAGGAGTTGCGGCTACAATACTCCCTTTTGATTGTGCGCCAGGAAGCCCGGTAGATGAAATATAGCTGAGGCGGATTACTGTGGAGAAGCTGTGGATAGG
>JGI12635J15846_10001522_pt1 | contig 20271 bp, 12 predicted proteins | sample BlaSpr_A8_OM2_M2_FD_15846 | JGI IMG/M metagenome (IMG submission 15846) | reverse complement strand
AGTGCTGCAGCAGCCAAAGCGCGGCAGAAATCCGCATCGATGCCCGACCAGCGCCCCGACGCGTCTTTCGCAGAAAACCCCGCGACACCTTCGCTCACGCCGCGGCGCAGCGTACCGCGCGACTTGACTTGGGATAGGGTATCGCCGTCCGCTGAATAGGCTGGCAAACCGACAGCCGTAAGCAACGGCAGGATACCCAGCAACAACCATTTGACGATATATCCGGATCGGGTCATGGATGCCCTCGAAGCCAGGGTGGATATACGAATGCAGCCTGGCCCGGACTACGGCACCAGCGATCTGGAGGTGGGTCGACTGGCCTGTGCAGCACCGCATTGTTGAACCTGATTGAAGTGGCCCTTGAGGCCGCCACGGAAGGCCTTCCGAACGTCAGGCGGTAGGAGCGCACCTGCGAGATTGGATCCAGGAAGCCGTCACCGCCCACAAACGCCTCGGTTTGCATCCCGACGGAGCACAACAATCGTTTGATGGCCTCCCCGCTGATTCGTCGTACCGAAGATGGCGACGAATGGTTTCATTCCCGGTACGGGCCAACACCCCACAGGAACCAACTACATATCAAGAAGAGTAGAAGGATATCGGAGATACGGCCATTGGACCTTGGTCCAACCCGAATGTGGCGCCGCCGCTTGCATCGCGTTGAGATGCACGTGTTCCTCGCCTTCCGCACGGTGCGGTCGCAGTTCCGCGCAGAAGCAGCCGGGTGAACAGTCGAATAACGGTGCGCTGTGCAATTGTCCAGACGACCGTAGCGATGCACTACCATTCAAACGGCGTACGAGCCAATCAAACGGTCTTGTGCCGATCATGTCCGGCAGGATATACGTCAAAACTGCCGNCAATCAGGGGGTAGTTAATACATATCGTACTGTTCGACCACCGCGATTCGTATTGGCCGTGGGACTCGGAATCGGGCCATGACGCAAAGCGGCTTCACTCAATAAGCCAGAAACATGGGGAGTGTCAGGTGACCGCAGAGCATAAGCGTCTTCTGGAAGTGCGCGAGCAGGACGTGCCCTGGAAGAAGTGGGGACCTTATCTATCGGAGCGACAGTGGGGAACCGTGCGCGAGGACTACAGCGAGTCAGGCGACGCATGGAACTATTTCAACCACGACCAGGCGCGCTCGCGGGCCTATCGCTGGGGAGAAGATGGCCTCGCCGGTATCTCCGACGACCGCCAGCGCCTCTGCTTCGCGCTGGCCCTGTGGAACGGCAAGGACGCCATCCTCAAGGAGCGTTTGTTCGGCTTGACCAACGGTGAGGGAAACCACGGCGAAGACGTCAAGGAATACTATTTCTATCTCGACTCCACACCGACCCACTCGTACATGAAGTATCTGTACAAGTACCCGCAGGCGGCCTATCCGTACGACGACCTCGTGGCGACCAACCGGCGCAGGGGCCGACAGGATTTCGAATACGAATTGCTCGATACGGGCGTGTTCAACGACGATCGATATTTTGATGTATTCGTCGAATACGCGAAGGCATCGCCAGAAGACGTTCTTATCGAGATCACCGTCTGCAATCGCGGCCCTGATCCGGCTGCGCTGCACGTGCTGCCGACGGTATGGTTTCGCAACGTATGGTCGTGGGATGTCGACGTTTCCAAACCGTTACTGCGGCAGTCAGCCGGGCACGACGCCTGCGGTACCGTCGTCGCGTCAGATGCGGATCTCGGAGAGCGGTTCCTCTTTTGCGAAGGTGAATGCTCGCTGCTGTTCACAGGGAACGAGACCAACACAGAGCGCCTCGCGGGCGTTCCCAACCGGACGCCATACGTCAAGGACGGCATCAACGACTACATCGTTCACGGCCGCGAGGGCGTAGTCAACCCAGCGAATGAAGGCACGAAAGCCGCGGCCCACTATTCGCTCACCGTGGGCGCACACGAATCCCGAACGCTTCGCCTGCGTCTGAGCGATCAGGCACCCGCGCCGTCCGCCGCGCCTGGAAACGCGGACGGCGGACCGTTCGGAACTGCGTTCGTTACGACAATGAACGCTCGACGGCGCGAAGCCGACGAGTTCTACGCTGAAGTGATCCCGTCATCGCTGGCCGCGGATGCCGCCAACGTGATGCGGCAGGCGCTCGCGGGCGTGCTGTGGTCGAAGCAGTTCTATTTTTATGATGTCGACAAGTGGCTTTCGGAGGCCGGCACCGACCCGTCCAGGCCGAAACGACATGCCCGCCGCAATGACCGCTGGCACCACATGTACAACGCGGACATCCTCTCGATGCCGGACAAGTGGGAATACCCGTGGTACGCAGCCTGGGACCTGGCGTTTCATGTCCTCGCGCTGACCCTCGTCGATGAGGACTTCGGCAAGCAACAGTTGGAACTGATGTTCCGGGACCGCTATCTTCACCCTAGCGGACAGATTCCCGCGTACGAGTGGAACTTCGGCGATGTGAACCCGCCGGTGCATGCATGGGCCACAATCTTCACATATCGACTCGATCAGGGGCGGCATGGAAAGGGTGACGTCGAATGGCTCGAGCGCTCCTTTCAGAAGCTGCTGCTCAACTTCACCTGGTGGGTGAACCGCAAGGATCGCTCTGGGGACAATGTCTTCGAGGGTGGATTTTTGGGGCTGGACAACATCGGGGTTTTCGACCGCAGTGCGCCGCTGCCGACGGGCGGCTATCTGGAGCAGGCCGACGGCACCGCGTGGATGGCGCTGTTCTGCCAGAACATGCTTGAAATCGCGCTCGAGCTGGCGCTCGAGCGGCCTGCTTACGTCGAAATGTGTGTCAAGTTCACCTCCCATTTTCTGTGGATCGCGTCGTCCATGCTCCATGCCGGCGAAAATACCGGAATGTGGGACGAAGAAGACGGCTTCTTCTACGATGTGCTTCGACTGCCGGACGGTGGCTCACAGCGCCTCAAGGTTCGCTCCATGGTGGGACTACTCCCTCTGTGCGCGGTCACCTCGTTTACCGGAGACCTTATGGACACGGTTCCCGAGGCGAAACTGGGATTGCGCAAATTCATGGAGGCGCGCCCGGAACTCACCGCATTCATTCATAACCCGAACAAGCCTGGCCATGCCGGTCGCAAGCTGGCGGCCGTCCTCGATGAGAGCAAGCTGCGCCGCGTATTGGCGACGATGCTCGACGAAAACGAGTTCCTGAGTCCCTACGGCATACGCTCGCTCTCTCGCTACCACGCGGAACATCCCTACGTGCACCGCGTGGGCGACCAGGAGTACCGGGTGTCATATCTGCCGGCCGAGTCCGATACGGGAATGTTCGGGGGCAACTCCAACTGGCGCGGCCCGATCTGGATGCCGGTCAATGCGCTGATTATCCGCGCCTTGCTGCAGTACTACAGCTACTACGGAAACGATTTCACAGTCGAATGTCCGACGGGCTCCGGTCGACAAATGACCCTGTATCAGATCGCGGAGGAGATTGCGCGTCGGTTGGCCAGCATTTTTTTGCGCGCCGCGGATGGCCGGCGGCCGGTCTATGGGGGTAGCCGGTTGCTTCAGGAGGACCCGCTATGGCGCGACCATGTTCTCTTCTACGAGTACTTCCACGGCGATAACGGAGCAGGTCTCGGTGCGAGCCACCAGACCGGCTGGACCGCGATTATCGCGCGCGCCATGCATCTCTTTTCTACGACGACGGCCGAGCAATTTCTCGATTTGGGCAAGGGCGCCATCTTTACTGGAGGCGAGAGACCGGCGGGCAACACAGCAACGCCGATGGGCAGGGAGCGCTCGTAAAGTTGCAGCCCGTGGAGAGTGCGACCTCGACCGCCAGGTGCGGAAGCTGTCTGCGTGTTCAAGCAGACCCGCAGTTGATCCTCGCTCTCCTTTAAACGCCATTCTTTGGGTAGTGACCCAAGGCAACGCTGGCACCATCTTCCACCCGGCTTTCCAGCGTCCTGGACGATCGACTGTCCGTTGCACCCTCCCGAAAGCTTCCCCTGCCGCCCTGGAATTCGTCTGCTACACTGGACCAAGAAGCAGACCTATTGGGCGCTCGGTTTGACCCCTCGGTTTGACCCTGATGGCGGCGGCTGAGTTGCGAATCAACGCGACTCCGCTAAGACTTCAACTCCCGCACACTCGATACAGAATTCGGCCTTAGAGAGAAGGGCTTCACGGCCACGCTGCTGCTCGCATTGGGTTATCGAGACGATTCCGACCCCTTTGCCAAAGCTCCGAAGTCGCGCCTGCCGATGAAGCGGCATTTCACATTCATTCAAATAACGAGACTCAGTAGGCAGTTCACGAACTCTTTAGCTAGGGATTCGCTATGAAGCAGATAACCGACTCAATTATGTTGACGTTTTTTCTGTTCATGGACCCGGCGCCACAATCGCACGCTCAAGCATCGGTCCTTTGTCGCTGGGCGCGAGATAGTGCGGAGGTGTCGTCATGATTGAGCCTTCCGACTTTCGAAGCAAAAGGATAGCGCTTAATCACGGCGGCGGCCGTATGCCCGCGCTCGGATTTGGCACGCTGATCTCCGATGCAGCTACGACTATCAGTGCTACCAGAGAAGCGCTGGAAACCGGATATCGACACATCGATTGTGCCGAGCGATATCGGAACGAGCGTGAGGTGGGCGAGGCCCTGCGGGTAGGGCTCGCTGCTGGAGGGATCGCGCGCGAAGGCATCTTTGTGACCACAAAATTGTGGAACTCCAATCATCGGCCAGAGCGTGTCGAACCGGCTTTCGAGGCGAGTCTTGGCAGGCTCGGGCTCGACTATCTGGATCTGTATCTCATTCACACTCCGTTTGCGTTTCAGCCAGGGGATGAGCAGGACCCGCGCGATGAAAACGGCGATGTCATCTACGATAAAGGCGTGACTTTGCTCGACACGTGGAGGGCGATGGAAGATCTTGTCGACCATGGAAAATGCCGCGCCATCGGATTGTCTGACATCACCTTGAACGGATTACGGCCCCTCTACGAATCGGCACGAATCAAGCCGGCGGTAGTGGAGGTCGAAGCACATCCGTATCTTCCAGAAACGGAACTTCTGGAATTCTGCAAGGAGAAAGGGGTCGTGTTTTTGGCCTTTGCGCCATTAGGTCACGGAATAAGGCCGGGGCCGCTTGAGGACCCAGTCATTTCCCAGATTGCCGCGCGAATTGGAAAGACGCCAGCACAGGTACTGCTTGCCTGGGCGCTGCAGCGTGGCGGGGCTTTGCTTACCACGCCCAAGACTGCGGCCCGCGCGCGAGAAAATTTCGACATCTCCGCGCTTCCAGCAGACGCGTTTGACGAGATCAATCGGATTCAGACCAGGCAGAGGTTCAACGAGGTCGTCAAGACCGGCAGCGGGGGCTTCCTCCCGCAAAGTAAATGATAGTGAAACGTGGACCGTGTACGGAGGCAGCCGATGCAGGAAGAAAAAATACGTGAAGCCCTGAATGCGCACTGGCACGCGTCGGCTGCCGGCGATCTCAACGCGGAACACGATATTTACGATGACGACGCCATCTGTGATTATCCTCAATCAGGTGAACGAATCTTCGGGCGAATCAATTTGCAGGCATTGCGGAGTCATCACCCAGATAAGCCATCGGGTTTCGATGTCAGGCGAATTCAAGGAGAAGGTAATCTCTGGATCACGGAATACACTATTGCCTATAAGGGGCGAGCGACATGCGTGGTGAGCATCATGGAGTTCTGCAACGGTAAGGTCATTCACGAGACCCAGTATTTTTCGGATCCCTTTGAGGCCCCGGGTTGGCGCAGTCGATGGGTGGAGCAGATCGCGTGACGTCGCGTTGCGGCGAGATAAGCCCGTTAGCTTAATGGCCGCACAGATTTGCACAGCGTTTCAATCATTGCAGCGCTTTCTTCATTTTTTCGCGTCACACGATAAGGATCGTTGTGCAGCCTGAACCTGCCGATCGGGCGGCCCCGTGTCCACCGTCCGCTTCACGCCCTGAGTCAGTCCGTCAAGCGTTTAGAGGGGGAAGCGTGAGGTTTGCAAGAAGGGGCGAGCCTAGCTTCGTCAATGCGTTCAGATAGATGCTTTCGTCGTACCGTGTCCCGGTCCGCCAGCAGCTCCGCGGCCCGATGCCACGCCGTCATGCCTGGAGATTTCCGCCGGACGAGCGCCAACGCGCCGGCGAAACACCGATATGACGCTTGAAGACGCGTTGAAACGCCGCATTCGATTGATAGCCCACCGCCTCACCGATCTCGGCGACCGGCGTGGCGGTACGCAACAGCATTCGGCCCGCGATGGTCATTCGAACCTCGGTGAGGACATCGGAAGCCGAGCGACCGATGGCCTCCTGAAACTGACGTATGAATGTTGCTCGGGACATATTGCAGAGCCCCGATAACTGATCCAGGGTCCAAGGCTTACCCGGGGTCTCGAACATCGCGGATATCGCAGGTTGCAAACGAGGCCGCCTCGAGAGCGCGAGCAAACCATGCGGTGGCTGGGTACCTTCAGTTGCGAAACGCAACGTCAGTGCGAACAACGCAGCCGACAGGTGATTGACGAACATCTCGCTGCCAGGGCCCGGATCGTTGGCTTCCTCACGCATCAGTTCGATCAGTTGCCTCAGGCGGGTGCGGACAATGGATTGTGCCGAACCCTCGACGTCGTCACCTGGTTCGGGCAATGCGCTATGCACAACCAGGCGGCCTGGCAGGTGGTCGCGCAACAGCCTGTCTGGAACTGCACCGAGCAGAAACCGTCCGCATAGGAAGTCAGCTTTTTCGCCTGTCCCGTCGTTCTCAAAGACGATCAGCGACGCCTTCCGACTCCTGGTTTCCGGCCCCGCTGTCTCCCCGCTACCGTCATGAATAAGATGGGCATTGCCCGCTGGAAACAGAATGATGTCGCCCGCCGTCAACCGTTCGGGCGGCCCGTTCAAGTCTTCGAGAACAGCATGGCCGGACAACAGAACGTGGTACGGGATTTCTCGCACGCCAGAGACAGCCTGATCGATTTTCCACGGCGCACCGAAAAGACAGCGCAGCTCCAGCCGCCCCGTGACGGGTATCAGTGAAAGCAGTCGACTTAGCAGATCCATGTGAACCGGGTGAGCATGTTTTCGCGTCGTTCGGGAATAGGTACCAAGGCATGCCAGGTGGAGCGTTGACGCAAACAATGACGTCGGATTCTACTTGGTTAATGCGCGGCTCCCGTTGGCAGCTTCGTACAGCGTTGCCCGACGGACCCGTCGCACCGTTCGAGATCGTCGTTGAAGCATGTCGGCGAGGAGAGGAGTTCAAGCGGGCTTTTTGATACGTTTGAGCATAATACTGACAATATCTGGTATCGTAAATATCATTCATGGGACTTAAAGTGGAGGCTCTTAACCACCACCACTGAAGGAGTTCCACCATGAGCCGCATCACTGTTCCCGCTATCGCCACCGCCACCGGCGCCACCGCTGAGGTCTACGCCCAGGTCAAGAAGATCGCTGGCGGCACCGTGCCTAACCTCTTCGCGGCTGTCGGTCACGTGGCCCCGGCGACGCTCTCCGCCGTGCTGACTGCGGAAGGCGCACTGGCATCTGGAAGCCTGAGCAAACAGGATCTCGAAACCATCAAGCTGCTGGTCAGCGAACAGACCGGCTGCGACTACTGCGTAGCGGCACACGTGATGCTGGGCAAGATGACAGGCCTGTCGACGGAGGCGCTCAAGCAGATTCGCGCCGGGCAGGCCACCGGCGATGCCAAGCGCGACGCGCTCGTGCACTTCGTGCTGAATTTGCAGAAGACGAGCGGCACGATCAGCGAGAACGAATTCGCCGCCATTCGCGCTGCCGGCTATACCGAGACGCAACTGGCTGAGATTTCGTTGGCCGTCGCCATGACGATCTTCACCAATACGTTCAACCGTATCAACGACACTGACGTCGATTTCCCGCCGGTCAAGTAACAGAAACATTGCGGAGCGTGTAGGCCACTCGGTAGTCACACGCTCGCGCCGGGCATGGAGATGTTGTCACCATCACTGCCACGGATCTGTCACGCGATGAACGACGGCCGTGCCGGACTCACCAAACCTTTACCCTATTGGAGCATGTCATGTCTCATGTTGAGCATTTCGATACAGTGATCCTTGGTAGCGGCCAGGGCGGCAAACTTCTGGCATGGCACCTCGGGCGGTCGGGCCAGCGCGTGGCCGTTGTGGAACGACAATGGGTGGGGGGCTCATGCCCGGCCGTCGCCTGCCTTCCCAGCAAGAACGAAATCTGGAGCGCACGTGTTGCGCATGTGACGCGGCATGCTGCGGACTTCGGTGCGCTCACCGGTCCGGTCACCGTCGATATGGCAAAGGTTCGCGAGCGCAAGCGCGACATGGTTGAGCGCGAGGTCACGGCTCACCTTAACGCCTATGCGGCGAGCAGCGCCGAACTGATCATGGGCAGCGGCAAGTTTGTCGGACCCAGGACGATCGAAGTCGAGCTCAACGATGGCGGGAAGCGCACGGTTAGCGGCGACCAGGTTGTGGTCAATGTCGGAACGCACGCGGCTATTCCCGATATCCCGGGACTGCGCGCCGCTGAGCCGTTGACTCACATTGGATCTCTGGAGCTGGGCTACGTGCCGGCACATTTGGTCGTGCTGGGCGGGGGGTACGTCGGCATCGAGATGGCGCAGGCCTACCGCCGCTTCGGCAGCCGCGTGACAATTGTCGAACACGGCGAACGACTGATGATGCGTGAAGACAATGACGTCGCCGAAGAGATGCTTGGCATTCTGCGTGGAGAAGAAATTGACGTTATCTTGAGCGCCGAAACGGTGAAGGTGGAAGGCCAATCCGGATCGGGTGTCCGGGTTGTGCTGCGCACGGGTTCTGGTGAAAAGGTGATCGAAGGCAGCGACCTTCTCGTCGCGGTGGGGCGGGTTCCGAATACGGCTGGCATCGGTCTGGAAGCTGCCGGTATTGAGTTGAATGAACGGGGATATATTCGTGTGAACGAGCGGCTGCAAGCGCTCGCGCCTGGCGTCTGGGCGATAGGCGAAGCGGCGGGCAGTCCGCAGTTCACCCACGTGTCGGTCGACGACTTCAGGATCGTGCGGGACAACATGGCCGGCGGAAACCGCAGGATGACTGACCGGTTGATTCCGTACACGATGTTCACCGAACCGCCGTTAGCTCATGTGGGGCTGAGCGAACGCGAAGCGCAGCATCAGGGCATCGCGGTTCGTGTCGCGAAGCTGCCTATGACCAATGTGCTGCGAACCCTTGCGACCGACGAGACGCAGGGATTCATGAAGGTACTCGTCGGCGCAAACGATGACCGCATTCTGGGCTTCACGATGATTGGTGCCGAAGCGGGCGAGGTGATGGCCGCGATGCAGACGGCGATATTGGGAGGGCTGTCCTATCAAAAGCTTCGCGATGCGGTGATTTCGCACCTGACTTATGCCGAAGGGCTTGGGCCGTTGTTGTCGAATGTGCCGGCTCGGGCTGCGGGATAAGGTTTTCGATATCTTTCTAAAGAGGGTCGGTAGAGGAGGGCGGGACACTCCCGCTGGCATCCAGGAACTCGCCAGCGCTGCTGGCGAGCAGCTCATCTACGCCGGCTAAGGAAATAGGCTTTGAAATGTAATACCCCTGGCACTCGATGCCGGGCAGCGTCCGCGCCCACCGATACTGATACTCGGTCTCTATTCCCTGGAGCACGAGCTGCTTGCCCATGCGCTGGCCGAGCCGCACCAGGGTTTCGAGAATGCATCGCGACTCCGCGTGTTGCGGGACATTGCGGAGCAGAGAGCCATCGATCTTCAGGATATCCACGGAGAGTTGGTGCAGCAGAGTCAACGACGTGAATCCAGCGCCGAAATTGTCCAGCGCGACTTTCACGCCAGTTGCGCGTACAGCATTAATCGCATCTTCGAGAAAGTCCAGTTTTGCCGGTTCAACGACGTCCGTGAGTTCGATCTGCAAGCGATCGGCCGGCAATTGCCGTTCAATCAATAACGCGCGCAGCTTCGCAGGCAAGTCCAATCTCGACAACTCGGGCACCGAGAGATGTACTGCCAACGTCAGGCGATCATGTCCTTTCGCTTTCCAGGCCGACAACATGTCGATTGCGTGTGCAAGCAGAAGATCGGTAAAGCTGCCGGCCAGCCGCGAGTTGTCCACGACACTGATAAACGCCGATGGCTCGAGAAGGCCGTCGACAGGATGGCGCCATCGCATCAAGACGTCGAATCCAGATATCTTCGTCTCGCCCGATCGGAGTCGCGGCTGATACACAAAAAGAAACTCGCCACGCGTCAGGCCGCGTTCCATGTCGCCAACGATGCCGTAGGAGTTCGCTGTTTTGGGAATCATATCCATGTTGAATTGGCGGCTATTTGCCGTTTCAAACTCGCGCCCCATGAACCCCATGCCTGATGAGCGAAGCTTCCAGTCGATCATAGGTGCGCCGGCAAGCGACAAAGTAAACTTTTGAAAACCGCGCGGTCACCAGCCGAATCCAATTGTTAAATGTCACTCAAAAAACAGGCGGCGATTTGTGTCGGTGCTATGCGAATAGTTGTGCAATTGTCACAATCGTTTACAAACAGTTTCAATTTCTCATTTAACATCCCCGCTCAAACGAACTAATGCCGCGATGCGACGCGGCCCGTAGCCGGGGCCCTTTCCAAGTCGAGAAGCGCACTAGTCTATTCGGCTGCGCGGCACCGGCGGGAGTGCTTTTCTTATCCAGTCCGACCGTGTCACAGAATTTAAACAAACCGGATGGCAACCTATGCGTGTATTACTCGTAGAGGATGACATTGTTCATGCAGAAGCGGCGACAAAAGTGCTGCGGCCATTTGGCCACGAGATCGTCCACCTGGGTGATGGTGAGAAAGCCGTCCGCTTTCTGAAATCACAGATGGCCGACCTTGTGATTCTGGACTGGCAGTTGCCGAAGATGAGCGGGTTCGAAGTTCTTCACTGGATTCGCGGCAATCTGGGAGCGGTTCCGCCGGTACTCTTTTTGACCAGCAAGGTACTTGAGGTCGACATTGTGCTCGCGCTCGAGGCAGGCGCCGACGACTATATTGTGAAACCCTTCCGCTTCGCGGAGCTGGGGGCGAGGGTCAATGTGCTCTTGCGCCGTATCAGGCAGGACGTCGGCCAGACCGGGGTCGTATCCGCGGGCGCGTATGTGCTTAGCTCTCGCAATCGCACGGTCTCGCTGCGCGGTCAGCCGATTGAACTGACCGCCAAAGAGTTCGATCTCGCCGCATTTTTCTTCAACAACCTCGGTAAGCTTTTGTCGCGTGAAGTCGTGAGTATCAGCACCTGGGGGCGCGAGCTCGACGCCGCGTCAAGAACTTTGGATACCCACGTCTACCGCATCCGGCAGAAGCTTGCGCTCGTACCCGAGAACGGCCTGCGGCTGAGCTCGATCTATACGCACGGATATCGGCTCGACGAAGTCGTGCAGGAGGTGCAGATAAAGAGTCCGTCGCGTGACTTTCCGGCCTCCTCTTGTCATCCTGAACACCTGAACTCATCCGGATTGTAGACACCTGTTAGCCGACAGCCACGCTGCTTATGAGCGAAAAGAAATGGTACCGGTACCACCACTGCGTCGCTCTGTCGCATTTGGGATTTCCACTGCTCGCCATTGAAACGAAATGTCTGCGCTGATTGATCACGTGGCCGTTGGAAACCGAACTTGGGACCGCAACTGCTGATGTCACGCATTGTCTCGGACGACCTGCCCGGCACAGTTCGGGAATGGCTGATCCTTAGCGGCTTCCTGGTAGTGTTGTCTCTGGCACTCAACCACTGGAGTGTCTTGCGCCGGGCCGACCTGTTGTTCTTCGACGCCGTCGCGCCATTGCTCCAGCGACCCGCTGCAAAAAAAATCGTGCTGATCGCAATCGATGACGCGACGCTGAATGCACTCGGAGGCTGGCCGCTTAGACGAAGCATCTACGCGGAGGTCCTCGACCGCTTGACCGATGCGGACGTTGCGGCCGTCGCGCTCGATGTCGCGATGACACAGAAGGGAAGAATAGAACCCGGTGGAGACGAGCGGTTGGTGGACGCGATGAAGCGCAATGGGAGAGTCGTCACACCGGTTTTATCGACTTCGATCAATGGCACGATAAACCCGCTTTTACCCGTCGCGTCCATTGCGGCCGCGAGCTATGCAACGGGCGAGGCGAACGCGTATCCGGATGCGGACGGCGTGGTTCGCCGGTTTCAGTTGATTGAAGGACGCCCCGGCCTTGTCTATCCGCATATGAGCTTGTTGTTGCTGCGGGCGAGCGGCTTGAATCCGGCTGCATGCCGTGACCGTCCGGAGCAGCAGAGCAGCAAGTGGAGCGGCGCCTGCCCGAGATATTTGCCGATCGGACGTCAACGTCCGTATCAGGTGGTTTCGTTGATCGACGTGTTGCAGCGCAGAGTGCCGTTGTCGTCGCTGAATGGAGCGATAGCGATCATCGGCCCGACGTCGAGTGTTGCGGGCGCGCGTATCGCCGGCCCGGTGGCTCATCGGTATCCGCTCACTGGTGTCGAGTTTCTGGCGACGGCGACGAACGGCCTGGCGAGCGGATCGCTGATTCGTCCCGTGTCCGCGGATCTGCAACTGCTATTCAATCTGTGCGTGCTGCCTCTGCTATGCGCCAGTCTATTGATGCTCGGACCGCGCGCAAGCTTGCTCGCTTGCGTGTTGCTTGCGGCGGGAACCTGCGTCGTCACGCTCGTGCTGTTGATGACTGCCCAAGCATTTGTGTTCCCGAGCGCGGCTGTCGCCGCATGCTGCGTGGCTTACCCGATATGGTCATGGCGTCGCCAGGAAGCACTGTTGCGTTATCTCGGCCTCGAAGCCGCCAGGGTGATGGTCGAACCGTCGCTTCCCGACGAGCCGCCGATTCACCGGACCGCACTCGATCCCGTTCGTCGCCGCGTGATGGTGATGAAAATGATGGTGTCGCGCATGCGTCGCTATCGACAGTTCATTTCGGACTGGGTGGACAGCCTGCCGGAGGCTACGCTCGTGGCTTCGTCATCGGGTGCGGTTGTCATGGCCAATCAGAAGGCGGCTCTGCTGATCTGCGCGGACTCGCCGCCGTCCGTGGCGCAGATCAACGGTCGCCACGCTGCGGATGTGCTACGCGAAATGACGTCGTCGCATCGGGCGAGTGCATTCGTCGATCACGCGCTGCAACACTTCTCAGCCGATGCGCACGCCGACCCGGAAAGCAGTAGTACCGCTGTGGCGCAGGGCATTGAGATCGTCGATGGGGCGGGGCGTTCGCTGCTGATCAAGTGCGCAGCGATACGACCTGTGTCGGCGCGGGACGGTGGACTGATCTTCCATATAGCGGACGTTACGCAGATGCGAATGGCCGAGCGGCAGAGAGACATTACGCTCAGGTTCCTTTCGCACGACATGCGATCGCCACAAGCCGCGATCCTTGCATTGGTCGAGCACAAGCGGCAATACCCGGCTGACATCCCTGATGCGAGATTTACGGAACTGGTTCGACAGTACGCGGCATCGGCGTTGTCTCTCGCGGACGACTTCCTGTTTCTCGCGCGTGCCGAAAGCCGGCCGCCGCAACTCATGACGGTCGATCTGGCGCTACTGCTGGGAGATGCAATCGACGATCTCTGGCCTCACGCACGGGCGAAACGCACGGCAGTCCGCCTGTCAGCGGAGCCGGACATGCTGGTTCAGGCCGATGTGCTCTTGCTGCGCCGCGCGTTCGCGAACCTGATCGGCAACGCGATCAAGTTCAATCCCGAAGGCGCAGAAGTGACCGTGGAGATCAGTGAGGTCGCGAAGTACTGGCAAGTTGCAGTGGTCGACCAGGGTATCGGCATACCGCCGGATCAGATATCCAGTCTCTTCAAGGAATTCGTCAGGCTCGACGGTGATCGGGATCGGCCTGGGCATGGCTTGGGACTCGCCATTGTAAAGAGCGTGATTGACTCGCTGGGCGGACAAATTCGCGTGGAAAGTCAGCAGGGAGTCGGTACTACCTTTACGGTGCTGCTACCTAAATTGAATGCGTTGAATGCGAATTAAAGCGAGGAAGACCGAAGAGCTTATGCAAAACACATTCGATCTATTCCACATAATCACTTCTCTTTGACAATTCTTCAGAATTGGTAGCGTTCTATCCCTTACGCTACGTTTCACTGTATTCACGCGCATCGCGCGGCAGGTGAAGTGGAAGCGTTTATCGAAATATCTACTTGGCCGGAATAAGAGTTCTCATGTCTGACCGGCCTGGTCGCGGTGCCCGTCTGGTCACGGCGAAAGCACGAGTTTGTCGTTCCGGATCTGGACGGTGAACAAGATCAAAGGCTTGGCCAGATATTTATACAGAGTGAAGCAATAGATTGTTTGATTGGCCTGTGGTCCGGATTTAACAATCTGGCCGCTTTCCTATTGGCGCGAATAACGAGTGGTTAATTTGTTAAAGACGATAGCGGCATTTAAAGCTGGCAAGCAGGTGGGATAGTCAATAAGTGGATTCAAGGCATAACGCGTCATTACCAACGCAGGTCATCCATGAATAAAATTTACCGCACAGTATGGAATGCATCGCTCGGTGCATTCGTTGCAGCGTCGGAACTCGATCAGATGAGCGGCCGGGGTAAGCCGGGGCTGTCATCAGGCGTCTGCGACTCGCGCGCTCGCAATGGCCGAGCAGTCAGTGCGCTGACCGGCTCCGGTCCGCTTGCGGTGCTGTCGGCCGCACTCCCCGTAGTCGTCGGCGCGTTGCCCGGTTTTACGTCCGCGGTGGTGGTCGCGATGGGTTTGGCCGTTACCTCTCAGGTGGCGAACGCCCAGTACCAGGCGGGAAGCGGAAGCGCAACCAGCATCAACGGCATCGCTATCTCCCCATCGAACGCGTTTTCGCCTGCAGTCGCTTCTGGCGGTCCCAACAGCGGCGCAATTGCGATCGGAAACGGCGCGACGGCGACCGCGACGGGCGCTTCCCCGGTCGCGCTTGGCTCTAATGCCTCTGCAACCAATGGCGAGGCCGTGGCAGTGGGTAATGCGGCGATTGCAGTCGGGGATGGTTCAGTCAGCCTTGGGCAAGCCGCGAAAGCCGCCTTCGCGAACTCGGTTGCAATCGGCGGCCTGGCCTCGGCCAATGCTTTGCAGGCTACCGCTATTGGGGAGTCCTCGACTGCCAGTGCACAGTTTGCATCGGCATTCGGGCATGGCTCCATCGCCAGCGGCACGAGTTCTGTCGCAATCGGCCCTTCCGCGTCGGCGTCGGCCCTGTTTGGTATTGCGATGGGCGATCTCGCCGTATCGAGCGGCATTTCCGCGACTGCTCTGGGCCCGGGCGCCACTGCTACTGGCGACGACTCGACGGCACTCGGCATCAACTCGAAGGCGACAGGGACAACAAGCGTAGCCATCGGAGGCGGAGCAGCCGCGAGCGCCAACGGTGCCGGGGCGTTCGGAATTAATGCGGTGGCAAGTTCCAGCAGCGCAACGGCAATCGGCAGCGGATCTCGGGCGCTGGCGGCTTCGACCGTCGCCGTGGGCGATAGCAACACTGTCGCCGCTGGATCGGGCACGGGCTCCATTGCCGGTGGCCACAGCTCGCAGGTGCTCGCCGGCGCCGGGGCAGTGGCGTTGGGCGAAAGCCAGACTGCGAGCGGCAATGGCGCGGTGGCGATTGGCGATCCTAATACGGCCACCGGGACTGGCGCAGTAGCGGTGGGTGCCAACAACACAGCGAACGGCATCGGTGCCATGGCGATCGGCAATGCGAACAACGCGCAGGGTCAAGGCTCGATCGCCCTCGGCAGCACATCGACCGCAGGCGGTGCGGGATCGATCGCGATGGGCAATACGGCGAGTGCAGCCGCGCTGAACGGCATCGCACTCGGAACGAATGCGGTTGCCGCGAACGCGGGCGACATCGCACTGGGCTCGGGCTCGGTGACGGCGGCGCCGCATACGGGAGCGTTCGATTTGACCGGCGGCACTGCGGCGGGCGTCTCGCCTGCTTCGGTGCTCTCCATCGGTTCCACCGCTGCGCAGCGCCAGATCCAGAACGTCGCGGCTGGTGTGGTCTCGGCCACATCGACGGACGCGATCAATGGCTCGCAGTTGTTCTCCGTTGCGAGCTCGAGCAACGCAATCGGAACGACGGTCGCGGGCGCGCTCGGCGGCGGTTCGACCTATACCCCGGGCACGGGCGTTTCGGCACCCACCTATAGAATCCAGGGTGCCACCTATAACAACGTAGGCGACGCGTTCGGCGGAGTGAACACCAGCATCACCAACATCGACAGCGCGATCAACGGCGGCGGTATCAAGTATTTCCACGCGAACTCGACCGCAGCCGACAGCCAGGCGATCGCGACGGACAGCGTCGCGATCGGACCGCAGGCCGTGGCCTCGGTCGCGACCGGTGTCGCGTTGGGCTCAGGAGCGGTGTCCGACCGCGCTGTGTTGAGCGGAACAGGCACGATCCCCGCAGGCAGTTCGGCGATCCCCTTCAATACCGCTGACCGAACGCTTCTCGGCGCGGTGTCCGTCGGCAACGCAACGACGAATACGTATCGCCAGATCACCAACGTTGCCGACGGTACTCAAGCGCAGGACGCGGTCACCATCCGCCAGTTGACCGGAGCGTTGTCGTCGTTTGCCGTGACGGGGCAACTGTATTTCCACGCCAATTCGACTGCCGCCGATTCGCTCGCCGTAGGCGCCCAATCGATCGCTGTCGGGCCGACCACGATTGTGAATGGCGATAACGGCGTCGGCATCGGTAACGGAGCGTTGGTGGACTCGACGGCGCCAGGCGGTGTGGCGATCGGCGAGGCCGCGTCGTCCAATCAGGCGGATGCGATTGCACTCGGCAGCGGTTCCACCGCGAGCGGTGCGCAATCGATCGCACAAGGTGCGAACGCGAGCGCGACGAATGCGGCGGCCGTCGCGCTCGGTTCGGGAGCGCGAAGCAGCGGCTTGAACGCGGTCGCACTCGGTGCCAGCTCGAGCGCATCGCAGGCGAATAGCGTTGCGCTCGGCGCGGGCTCGGTGACAACCGTCGGCGCGTTGAGCAACTACATCGGCTACGGACTCAGCACGCCGCAGTCATCTGCCGGCGAAGTGAACGTGGGTAACCGGCAGATCACAGGCGTTGCAGCGGGCATGGCCGCAACGGATGCGGTGAACGTCAGCCAACTGCAGGCCGTCAATCAGCAACTGACGACCCTGATCAACAACCAGGCCCAAAACAGCGGCGGTGGATTCCCGTCGACACCGGGGACGACGACGACACCGCCCTCGGCTACCGGTCCCAACTCGTCGGCGGGCGGCCAGGGCTCCGTGGCGTCTGGCTCGAACAGCACGGCCGCGGGCAACGGGTCGAATGCAACGGGCAACGGTTCTACCGCGGTGGGCTCTGGGGCGACCTCATCCGGTCAAGGCTCCGTCGCAATAGGCGCGGGAAGTAACGACGATGGCCGCGGCAATGTGGTCTCAATTGGCACCACCACCACGCAGCGACAGATCACCAACGTCGCTGCCGGTACCGCGCCGACGGACGGCGTGAACGTTCAGCAGTTGAACGCGGCAGTCGGGAGCGCAGTCGCGCAGGCGAATAGCTACACGGACAGCCGTTTGCAAGGTGTGCGACGCGATGCCGACGGCGGCACGGCGAGCGCGATGGCGGTGGCCGGTTTGCCGCAGCCTTCCGGTCCGGGCAAGAGCATGGTTTCGCTCGCGGCCAGCGTGTATCGCAGTCAGTCCGGGCAGGCGTTCGGGATTTCGACGATTTCAGAAAACAATCACTGGATCTACAAGGCCGCCGTGACGACGAATACGCGCAATGACTATGGCGCGGTTATCGGCGCGGGTTATCAGTGGTAGTTCGACAATTTGAATCAGGGCGGGCGTCGAGTCATCAACCGGCAGCTTCGATGTCGCGTGAAGGCGCGACGCTTGCTACCCCCACACTGGATTAACGGCGCGAGATATGAAACTTCAATCTACTATCGTTCTATTGGCCATCCTGGTGGCCGCGCTCACAATGCAGGGATGCGCGACGCCGCAAACTCCACCGAAGTTCCCGGACGCCAGCTCTGCAACATCGGCTGGCGGCACTTTCGTGAACATCGCCAATCTGCGCAACGTCGATAAAGGCCTTAGCAAAGACCAGATGTACGACCTGCTCGGACCGCCGCACTTTGATGAGTGGTTCGTCGGCAACCACGTATGGAACTATCTGTTCAATCTCCGTCGAGGCAATGAAGTCATCAGTTGCCAGTACCAGGTGCAATTCGACAAGAACATGAAAGTGAGCAACACGTACTGGCGCGATCCGGCGTGTGCCGATCTTGTTCGAGAGACTCCCGCTGCGACCCCGGTGGCAAATGAGACGGTGGAACCACCGCCGCTCGAGGATTTCTCGATCGAGAGCGAAGCGCTGTTTCCGTTCGGCAAGTCCACTGCCGCGTCGATGCTTCCGAAAGGCCGCGCGCAACTGGACGCGGTCATCGCAAAGATTCGCACGCACGACGACGTGAGTCGCATCGACGTGATTGGCCATACCGACCGTATCGGCGCGGAGGCGGTCAACCAGCCGCTATCGGTGGCCAGAGCCGAAACCGTGCGTCAATATCTGAGCGGTCACGGACTGGACCCGCAGCTGGTTCATGCCCAGGGCGTTGGCTCGAGCCAGCCGGTCACTCATTGTCCGGCCGGCGAAAGCGCCGCGGTTATCGCGTGCTTGCAACCTGACCGGCGCGTTTCCATTACTGTGTCCGGTCGACGCTGAGAGGCGGTTCGATATCTTTTGCAGAAGGCAGCGGATGACCTTGCTGTCAAGAATCGAGAGCGGCGACGTATTCGGTTTTCAGACGTTGTGCCGGGGTATCTTCACACGTTATATAGTTGGCAATCCTACACATCGGCGCACTGTGATTTCAAGCATTGTGCCAGCGTAGCTTAGTGAAACAGAGAGAAGTCAGGGCGACGCTTTTCCAGGAAGGCTGTCAAGGCCTCTCGCACTTCCCCGCTGGAAAGCGCCGCTACCAACGCTTCGCCCTCGCGCGCAATGACCGCGGACAGGCCGGCTTGCTGTGCTTCTCGCAACAGCCGCTTGGTCATTTGCACCGAGTTCGGCGCCAGCGATGCCAATTGCTCTGCCCATTGCTGCGCCAGCGCTAGCTCCTCGCCGGGCGGCACCAGCTCATTCACAAAGCCGGCGCGTAGCGCCGTGTTGGCGTCGAAGGTGTTGCCCAAGAGTAGCAACTCATTTGCCAGTCTCGATCCCGCCGCGCGGGGCAGCAGGAAACTTGACGCCAGTTCCGGGACCGCGCCCAGGCTAGTGAAGGGAAGCCGAAATTGCGTGTCGGCAGCGGCCACCACAAGATCGCAGTGCAACAGCAGCGTTGCACCGCCGCCGATGGCTCTGCCGTGCACTGCCGCTAGCAGTGGCTTCGGGAAGTTCACCAGGCACATGATCAGGCTCGCCAGCGGCGATTTCTCAAAGCCTTGCTGCAGGGCGCTGGTACGCATCCCAACAAGATTCGCGCCAGCACAAAACGCCCGTCCACGCGCTGAGAGCAACACGGCGCGCACGGCCGGCTCGTCTGTGGCACGCTGCAACGCCGATTCAAGCGAATTCCACCAGTCGTCATCCATCGTATTGAGGCCATCCTCCGACGTGAAAATCAGATTTAGCACGCCGTGTGTCAGATTTGATTCGATGTTGGAAGTCAAGGCAGTTCCTTATTTTCTCGTCCATCGCATCATGTGGCTGGCTCTTCGGCAGATGCGTTTATTGCTGGGATGGTCAATGAAATTTGGTATGTTGTGGCGAGTGTGATCGAGGTCAGAATGCATTCACCCGGTCGAGGCGCGACCGGTGATTAGTTGCTGCATTTCAGTCGTACAAGAGACATTAGTGCTGCGATCACTGGCAGTCGCAGACCTTCCTGGCGGATATCAGGAACGGGTAAGACGTCCTTCGAGCTAAGGCACCGTTAGTCAATCGCACAGCGTTGCATTGCAATGGATTATTTTCACGCGGAATGGCGGGCGTCGCTGGTCATTTCAGCCAATTCAGATGTCTTTGAGCTGTTCAGGGCGCGGGCACCACACGGTAGTAGACACCGTTCGCGCCGTATGAAGGCCGGAACCATGTGTTGGCGCACAAGTAGTATGTGCCGCCAGCAACCTGGGGCGAGATGCAGCCGGCGGGCAGCGTCGCATAGATCGCTCCCATCGCGAAGCTCGTACTGGCGACGGGTGCCGGGTAGGGTGCCGCCACGGCAACACTCGTCGCCCCCGCCACTACGCCGGCATT
>JGI12635J15846_10001520_pt1 | contig 20295 bp, 14 predicted proteins | sample BlaSpr_A8_OM2_M2_FD_15846 | JGI IMG/M metagenome (IMG submission 15846) | reverse complement strand
GGGTAGCGGCGGCCTCACAGTTCCCGCCGGCGTTCTCGCGAATCCGATCACACTGGTGGGCATCCGGCAATACTCATCGCCGCTCTGTCAGCCGCTCACCGGCGTCGGTTGCCCGGCGGACGGCAACCCCGTCTTTTCGGGAATCTTTACTGAAAACACTGTGGCGAAATCGAACTACAACTCGCTACAAGTGCTCTTCCAGAAAAACTTCAACAAAGGCCTGCAATTCCAGGCGTCGTACACGCTCAGCAAGACGATGGACAACGCGTCGAGCTTCGAGAGCGCGCTGAATCCGCTGAACTTCGACGCGACCTACGGCCTCTCTGCGTATGACGCGCGGAATCGCTTCGTCTTCAACTACGTCTGGGATCTTCCCGTCCCGAATTTCGACGGCTTCAAGGGCAAGCTGCTCGATGGATGGGAACTCTCCGGAATCCTCACCTTCCAGAGCGGCTTCCCGATTCGTATCACGTCGCAAGACGACATCGAAGAACTCGATTCGACCGACCTGTTCGAGTTCCCCGGCGAGCCGAATCTCACCGCGCCGTTCCACACGCAGAATATTCGCCAGAACAACGGATTCGTTTTCAATCCGGATCTCTTCACGAACGCGACCGTCGCCCCCGGCACCATCGGCAACGCCCCGCGCTCGATCTGCTGTGGCCCCGGCATCAACAATTGGGACATGAGCTTCAACAAGCAGACCAAGATCGGCGAGCGTTGGCTGATGGAGTTCCGCGGCGACGTTTTCAACATCTGGAATCACGCGCAGTTTTACAGCGTGGACGGCGACGTTTCCAATACGGGAAGCACATTCGGCCAGGTGCAGCACGTGCACGATCCCCGGTTGGTCCAGTTCTCGCTGAAGTTCAAGTTCTAGCGCGGACCGGATAAACTTGTATTGGCTTCGAAGGCGCGGCTCGCCCGTTCGAAATCGAACGAGCCGCGCTTTCCTGCCTGAAACCCTAGGCTTCGCTTCTCGCAACTTCGATCGGCGAAAGCAGAACGCACAACGCAAAACAAACTGACCGCAGGGAACAGACCTGCATGCAATGGAGCTCGTATGTACGAAGCACTCGATAAGGAAATCGCTCTCTACGAAAAGCGCACGCCGAAATCGGCGGCCGCTCACAAACGCGCACTCGAACGCATCCCACTCGGTGTAGCCAGCAATTACCGCCACTACGAGCCGTATCCGATTTTCGTGAAGGATGGAAAAGGCAGCAAAATTCACGACATCGACGGAAACGAATACATCGATCACAACCTTTGCTTCGGTGCATTGATGGCGGGTCATTGCCATCCCGCCGTCGTCAAAGCCGTGGAGCAAAAGCTGCACGAAGGCACGACCTTCGGCATGCCCCACGATCAGGAATGGGAACTCGCCGAGGAAATCTGCAAGCGCTATCCCGTGGACATGGTGCGCTTCGGCTCGAGCGGCACGGAAGTAACGATGCACGCCTGCCGCGTCGCGCGCGCCGCGACAAATCGCGACAAAATCCTCAAGTTCGAGGGTTCGTATCACGGCCTGCACGACACCGCGCTCGTCAGCGTCAAGCCCAAAGCTGAAGAGTACGGCGACCCCGACGCACCGAACTCTGTTCCCGGTGGTGGCGGCATTCCGAAGGCATCGATCGCCAACGTCGTCGTAGCCAGCTTCAACAATCTCCACAGTGTCGAGCGCCGCTTCAAAGAAAATCCCGGCCAGATCGCGGCCATCATCCTCGAGCCGATTCTGATGAACGTCGGCCTTTGCATTCCGCAGCCCGGATTCCTGCAAGGTCTCCGCGATCTCTGCGACAAAAACGGCGCCCTGCTGATCTTCGACGAAGTTAAAACCGGCGCGAAGCTCGCGTGGGGCGGCGCCAGCGAGTATTTCGGCGTGAAGCCCGACATGATCTGCCTCGCGAAATCGATCGGCGGTGGCCTTCCCCTCGGCGCATTTGGCTCAAGCCGCGCCGTGATGGACCTCATCTCGCAACACAAGGTCTTCCATGGCGGTACGTACAACACGAATCGCGTCGCCATGTCGGCGGGACTCGCAACGTTCCGCGAAGTGCTGACGCGCGAAAATTACGCGCACACGGACAAGCTCAGCAAACAGCTGGCAGACGGCTATCGCAAAATCGTCGCGAAGGTCGGCCTGACTGCGTACATCGCCAGCGCCGGAGTCAACGGCGCGCTCATGCTTTATCCGCACGAGATCAAAAATTATCGCGACTGGACCACCATCGACGTCGATCTCTGGCGCCACTATTGGTTCGCCATGGTGAATCGCGGCGTGCTCGCTCAGCCCTATTGGTGGGACGAGCAGTGGACCATCTCGGTGCAACACACCGAAGCCGATATCGACAAGCATCTCGCCGTTTTCAAAGAAATCGCCCCGTCCCTGGCGAAGGCTCAGCAACAGCGTGGCGCAGCCAAAGTCGGCGCCACCGGCCACTGACGCGAGGCCGGCACGATTGTGTAGGGGCGCAGCCCGCTGCGCCCCAGCTTGCCCGGGCCAAAGAATTGCCGGGGTTCAGCTTTTTCTTTCTGTCGCTCGCTCCAGGGGAGAACTCAACGTTGTCGAACGAGGCTGCCATCTCTTCCAACGCGACTGCCGTTTCGACGGATGCGGCCGCTCCACATCTGCGCCGCGTCCTCGGCCGCTTCGATCTCGTTCTTCTTTTCGTCGTCGCCGTCTTCAATCTCAACGTCGTCCCATCGATCGCCGCCAACGGCGGCGTCACGATCTGGCTCTGGATCATCTCCCTGCTGTTGTTTTTCTGGCCGCAGGGAATCGCCGTCATCGAACTCGCGCATCGCTATCCTGGCGAGGGCGGCGTCTATCTCTGGGCGAAGGAAGTCTTCGGCGACTTCCACGGTTTCCTCTCCGGTTGGTGCTATTGGACCAATAACATGATGTACGTCCCCACAGTGATGCTCTATTTCGTCGGCGTCTCCGTCTTCGCACTCGGCGCCGGCCACCAAACACTCGCCGACAACAAAGTGTTCGCGCTTTCTTCTTCTTTAGCGTTGCTCGCGATCCTCGTGATTCTGAATGTCATCGGTCTCGGCGTCGGCAAATGGATCAACAATCTCGGCGCGATCGGCACCGGAATCGCCGCGGCTGTGTTGATCGGCCTCGGCGTGATCGTTTATCTCCGCTTCGGCACCAATATCACCGCCTCCGACTTTCACATTCCCGCGAATCCGCGCTTCGTCCTGAATTCCTTCGGCGTGATTTGCTTCGGCTTGGTCGGTCTCGAGCTCGCCTCGGTGATGGGCGACGAAATCGAAAATCCCCTGAAAATCCTGCCCGGCGCCGTCGCGTGGGGCGGCGTTCTCTCCGGTCTTCTATATATCGGGGCCACGCTGACGCTCCTGATCGCCGTAAGCAAGAGTGACATCAGCGTCCTGCAAGGCATAGTGCAGGCGGTCGGCAGCATGGCTGCCAGAGTCAACGCATCCTGGATCGTCGCGCCATTCGCCGTGCTCCTCAGTTTTTCGATCGCGGGAATCGGCTCTGCCTGGCTCGCAGGCTCGGCGCGCATCCCGTTCGTCGCCGGCCTCGATTCCTACATGCCCGCCTGGCTCGGGAAGGTGCACCCGAAATACGCAACGCCGTACGCGGCGTTGATCGTTCACGCCGTCGTTTCGATGATTTTAGTGATCGTCAATTTTTCCGGCGGCGCCGGTGTGCAGGAGACATTTCAAAAGCTCCTATCGCTGGCGGTCGTGCTCCAACTCGTCCCATTTATTTACATGTTTGGCGCGCTGTTGAAACTGGCCGCCGCCGATGATTTTGTGCCCGGGCGCTATAGCAAAACGACGTTGCTGTTGGCGGGAGTCAGCGGCCTGATCACGACGATTCTCGGAATCGCGCTTGCTTTCTTTCCAGCACAGCAGATAACCAATGTTGCTTCGTATGAAGTGTGGATGTTTGGCGGCACTTTGCTCTTCGTCGGCCTGGCCGCGTTTTTCTTTTTCGTCTACGGTCGGCGCAAAGCGGCAAGAAAGATTGCCGTAGCGCCGGTAGCGTAACGAATCAGCGGCTGAATGCCGCGAGATGTCTAGGGGCACGGCACGCCGTGCCCGTCTTAGAATTGTTGTTAGATGTGACGGAGGCCCAGGATGGCAACCACCACAAGCGCAACGTCAAACGCAAAGATATACAAGAATTTCGTCAACAACCAATGGGTCGCAGCCGCAAACGGCGAAACATTTCCCGTCTACGACCCCTCCACCGAAGAAGTCATCGCCAACGTCGCCGCCGCCGATAAATCCGACGTCGATGCCGCCGTGAAAGCCGCGCGCGAAGCCTTCGACAACGGTCCGTGGCGCCAAACCACCGCACAAGATCGCGGCCGCATCCTCTTCAAACTCGCTGACAAAATTCGCCAGAACACTGCCGCCCTCGCCGAACTCGAATGCCGCAATACCGGCAAACCGATCGTCGAGGCCGAATACGACATCGCCGACGTCGCCACCTGTTTCGAGTACTACGGCGGCCTCGCGACCAAAGTCACCGGCCACGTGAATCCCGTGCCCGCTAACGCCCTTAGCTTTACGCTGCGCGAGCCAGTCGGCGTCGCCGCGCAAATCATTCCGTGGAACTATCCGCTCCTCATGGCCGCATGGAAGCTCGCGCCCGCGATCGCCGCCGGCTGCTGCTGCGTTTTAAAACCCGCCGAACAAACTCCGTTGACCGCACTTGAATTCGCCACCTATCTCGAGGAAGTCGGCTTGCCGCCAGGAGTCGTCAATATCATCAACGGTTTCGGCGAAACTGCCGGCGCCGCGCTCGTCGCCCACCCTGGCGTCGACAAAGTCGCCTTCACCGGCAGCGCCGCCGTCGGCAAAATCATCGTCAAAAGCGCCGCCGACACCCTAAAGCGCGTCACCCTCGAACTCGGCGGCAAATCGCCCAATATTTTCTTCGCCGAAGCCGACTGGGAAGCCGCCGTCGACGGCGCCCTCTTCGGCGTCTTCATCAACCAGGGCGAAGTCTGCTCCGCAGGCAGCCGCATCCTCGTCGAAAAATCGATCTACAAGAAATTCGTCGAGGCGATGGCCGAAAAAGCAAAACGCATCACACTCGGTCCGCCGCTCGCCCGCGAAACAAAAATGGGCCCGCTCGTCAGCAAAGAACAATACGATCGCGTCGCGTCGTATCTCGACCTCGGCAAGAAAGAAGCAAAGGTCGCCATCGGCGGCAATAAATCAAATCAATTCGCCAAAGGCTTTTACCTCGAACCAACGATCTTCTACGACGTCGATAATTCCGCCCGCATCGCGCGCGAAGAAATTTTCGGCCCCGTAGCGTCGGTCATTCCGTTCGACGGCGAGAACGACGCCATCCGCATCGCGAACGACACGCCTTATGGCCTCGCCGCCGCCGTCTGGACGCGTGACATCTATAAAGCCTTCCGCGTCGTCAAATCTTTGCGAGCCGGAATCGTGTGGGTCAATCACATGCAGCCCACTTATGTTGAAGCTCCGTGGGGCGGCTACAAGCAATCCGGCTTCGGCCGCGAACTCGGCCCGTGGGGACTCGACGAATATCTCGAGATCAAGCAAGTTTTCGTTAACCTCGACGAAACTCCGATCGGATGGTACTGATATGGCTACAATCCAACTGAAGACCGAAATTCCAGGCCCTCGCTCCATCGCGCTGATGAAGCGCCGCGAAGCCGCCGTGCCGCGCGGACCCTACAACACGATTCCCATATTCACCGCCTCGGCCGAAGGCGCCACGCTCACCGACGTCGACGGAAATCGCTTCATCGATTTCGCCGGCGGCATCGGTTGCCTCAACATTGGCCACCAGGCGCCGCGTGTCACCGCCGCAATTCGCGAGCAGCTCGATAAGCACCTGCACCTCTGCTTCGCCGTCACTCCCTACGAGGGCTACATCGCTGTCGCGGAAAAGCTGAACGCGCTCGCGCCCGGCAATTTCGCCAAGAAAACAATCCTGCTCAACACCGGCGCCGAAGCCGTCGAAAACGCCGTGAAAATTGCGCGCGCTTACACCAAGCGCCCCGCGATCATCTGCTTCGAAGACGCCTTCCACGGCCGCACGCTGATGGCGATGACGCTCACCAGCAAGGCGCATCCTTATAAAGCCGGATTCGAGCCGTTCGCCAGCGACGTCTATCGCATTCCCTTCGCCTACGAATATCGCGCCGAAGGCGAAACGACCGCCGAAGCCTTCGCGCACCATCTCGAAAACGCTTTCAAGCGCAACGTCGCCGCAGAATCGGTCGCAGCCGTGATCGCTGAACCCGTCTTAGGTGAAGGCGGCTTCGTCATTCCGCCGCGTGGTTATTTCAAAGCTTTGCAGGCGATTTGCCGCAAGCACGGCATCCTTTTCATCGCCGACGAAGTGCAATCCGGCTTCGCGCGCACCGGCAAATGGTTCGCCTCCGAACATTTCGGTATCGAACCAGACCTGATATTGACGGCGAAATCCCTCGGCGGCGGCATGCCGATCGCCGCAGTCACGGGCCGCGCCGAAATTATGGACGCGCCCGCCGTCGGCGGACTCGGCGGCACCTTCTGCGGCCATCCGCTCTCGTGCGCCGCTGCGTTAGCCGCGATTGAAACCATCGAAAAAGACGGCCTCCTCGCTCGCTCCACTGCACTCGGCAGACACTTTGAGAAGCGCGCCCGAAGCTGGCAGCAAAAGTGGCAACTCGTCGGCGATATCCGCGGTCTCGGCGGCATGTGCGCCATCGAACTCGTCCGCAACGCCGACACGCGCGAACCGGCCGACACCGAAACCAAACAGATCGCCGAGTTCTGCTATAAACACGGGCTGATCACGATCACCGCCGGTACCTTTAACAACGTGATCCGCATCCTCGTACCCCTCGTGATCACCGAAGCTCAGTTCGACGAAGGCCTCGACGTCATCGAATCCGCCCTGGCCGCCGTCGCCGAGAAAAAGCAACCCGCGCTTTCCCACGCCTAAGCAGGTTTGGTAGCGCCGGCTTGTCCTGCGGAACGAAGGGCATCTTGCCGGCTCTCCCTCTGCAATCGACAGTTGCACCCATGGCCTTCGCGTAGCACACTGATTTCCCCGCATCTAAACTGTCGCGTTCCCAGGAGCACCACCATGCCGGAAGCCGCCACAAAAACCGCATCCATCGCCTCGCAATTCAAAGACCCCGACCTCTTCCGCGAGGCCGCCTACATCGACGGCCAATGGGTCACCGCGAGCAAAACATTTCCGATCGACAATCCCGCCACCGGCGAAATCATCGCCAACGTTCCTGATCTCGGCGCCAGCGAAGCACGCCAGGCTATCGAAGCCGCCAATCGCGCCTTCCCCGCCTGGAGCAAAAAAACTGCCAAAGAACGCGCCGTAATCCTCCGCAAGTGGTTCGATCTCCTCCTCGCGAACCAGGAAGATCTCGCGAAACTCATGACTCTCGAACAAGGCAAGCCCCTCGCCGAAGCCAAAGGCGAGGTCGCCTACGCCGCCGCTTTCATCGAGTGGTTCGCCGAAGAAGGGAAGCGCATCTACGGCGACACAATCCCCCAGCATCAGGCCGACAAACGCATCGTCGTAATCAAGCAGCCCGTCGGCGTCGTCGCCGCCATCACCCCGTGGAATTTCCCGCTCGCAATGATTGCGCGCAAAGCCGGACCAGCCATCGCTTCCGGCTGCACTCTCGTCATCAAGCCCGCCGAGCAAACGCCGCTCTCCGCGCTCGCTCTCGCCGTACTTGGCGAACGCGCCGGCGTTCCGAAAGGCGTCTTCAACGTAATCACCGGCTCCCCCGTCGAAATTGGCGGCGAACTCACCTCCAACCCGATCGTCCGCAAGCTCTCCTTCACCGGCTCCACCGAAGTCGGCAAGCTCCTCATGGCCCAATGTGCCGGCACCATCAAAAAAATCTCCCTCGAACTCGGCGGCAACGCCCCCTTCATCGTCTTCGACGACGCCGACATCGACGCCGCGATCGAAGGCGCAACCGCCTCCAAGTACCGCAACACCGGCCAAACCTGCATCAGTACGAATCGCTTCTTCATCCAGGACGGAATCTACGACGCCTTCGCCGCAAAACTCACCCAAGCCGTAAAAAATCTCAAGCCCGCCTCCGGCCTCGAAGCCGGCGCGACACAAGGCCCTCTGATCGACGACGCCGCCGTCGCAAAAGTCGAGACCCACCTCAACGACGCAAAATCCAAAGGCGCGAAAGTCCTCATCGGCGGCAATCGCCACTCCCTCGGTGGCCGCTTCTTCGAACCAACGGTTCTCGCCGACGTAACTCCGCAGATGCGCATTTCGAAAGAAGAAACCTTCGGCCCCGTCGCCCCGCTCTTCCGCTTTAAAAATGAAGCCGAAGCTGTCGCGCTCGCCAACGACACCGAGTTCGGTCTCGCCGCCTATTTCTACGGCCGCGACATCGCCCGCATCTGGCGCGTCGCCGAAGCCCTCGAGTACGGCATCGTCGGCATCAACACCGGCATGATCTCCACCGAAGTCGCCCCATTCGGCGGCTTCAAGGAATCCGGCCTCGGCCGTGAAGGCTCCAAGTACGGCATGGACGACTATCTCGAAGTAAAATATCTCTGCTTCGGCGGAATCAGCTAGCGCCTGCACCGATCACGTCTTTCGGCGCCAGCGGCGATAGATATCGGGTGCTATCACCCCTCGACTATTAACTTGACTGTGTATTGCCGTGTCGACTCAACTAGGCCACTCTACGATGCTTGAGGAATTCCACTCCAACATCGACCTGCCGACCATTTCGGCGCGTCATTTCGTCAGCTTCTACCAGCAACCGCACTACCCTCTGGACACCGTTTGCGATTACCTCGCCGAGGACTTGAACGACGGTGAGGCGGTCGTCGCTGTCGTGCGCGCCGATCACGCCGCATTCATCACAAAAGAACTGAGCGCACGGGGCTTACCGATTGACGAAATGGCTGCCGACGGCCGATTTGCCTGCGCCGACGTCGCTGAGCCTCTTAACTATTTGATTGACCCTGAAATTCCAAGGCATGAAAAACATTCACCGTGCGTTCGCTGGGTCGAAGAAACTCTCGAGCGCGCACCGGCAAAGCGCAGCCGTTTCTTGGGGGAACTGGTTTCCCTTATGGTCGCCGGTGGCCATCTCGAGAGCGCGTTCCAACTGGAAGACAGTTGGAATCATCTGCTCGCTATTTTCCCGACCATGCTCTATCGCGTGTACGAGCAAACGCCTTTTGAGCAGCTGCAGGCGCTCAATAATTTCTGTGAGGTCTGCAATCGTCACGACGCGGTACTCGCTGCGCGCCTGCGTTCGGAACCCGCCAAAGACCCGGCCGCTTGGTTTGTGTTGCTGCAAGAGCAAGCCAGCGCGTTGCGCGAAGAAGTGATGCGCCGAAGGATGGCCGAACGCTTGGTGTTTGTGAACGAAGCCAACCGCCTGAAGCAGCTCGAAGCCTTGCTCCGCGTTCACGGCCCGAACCTCAGCCCCATCGAGAAAGACGACATCGTCAAAGTCGTCAGCGAGTTGCAAGCACAAGCGCGAAAAGAGAGACGCTCATTCACGCCGGAGTCTCCCGATTGGCACAAGAAGGCAGGCGAAATCTTGGGCTATGAGAAAGTGATCGCAAGCGTATTGCGCACAGGAAAGATGTGAAACCCCGGCTCTGGCGTCTCCTGACGCCCGATCCAGAGTCGGTCGCGGAAATCGCCGTGAACTTCCGGCAATCCTTCGAAATCTCTGAGAGAAAACTTCTTCAGCCTCGCAAGACCTTGGCTCGTCCCGTTAGTCGCGGTATCGTAGGAATCGACTCGGCGGGCCTGTAGCTCAATGGTTAGAGCATTCGGCTCATAATCGACTGGTTGGAGGTTCGAATCCTCCCAGGCCCACCACTCTCCGCCGCGAAAAGCGCTACTTCTTCAACCAAACCTCGTTCAGCGCGAGACGCTGATCCCTTTGCCCGAATATTTCACAACTTTATCAGCCCGTTGCGAGAGCTCGATCCCTGTACCGTGTTTCTCGCCCGCAAAAACGATATGAAAAGTGCGCTGTTCCAGCATCCCGGGAAACGCGCCCTCTCGTTCGCCGATCGTCAGCTTCTTCGCTGCATCATCCCAATCAAATCGAATCGTCGCGTGCGCGCCCTTTTCGTAGTCGTAGTTGTCGCCCTCGTCTTCATATAAGACGAACGACCCGTTCGCTTCCGGATAAACGCGCAATTCGATCGGGTCCGCCGCCTTCTCGCTCGCATATTCGACATCCGGTCCCATCGGCACGATCGATCCTGCCCGCACAAACAGCGGCATCCGATCGATCGGCGCCGCCGTCTCGATCATCGCTCCGCCGTCGACGCGTTGCCCCGTCCAGAAGTCATACCAAACCGCCTTCGGCAGATACATCCGCCGTGTCGTCGCCCCAGGCTCCGTCACCGGATTCACCAAAAACGCCGGCCCAAACATGAATTGATCGCCGATATTCAGTGCGCGCGTATCCGTCCGATAGTCCATCGCCAGCGGCCGCATCGGCGTGTACGCCTCATTCGTCGTCTTCCACGCCAGCGAATAGATGTAGGGCATCAGCCGATAGCGCAGCCGATCGTAGCTCGTCAAAATCTTTTGCGCATCGGCCCCATACGACCAGAGCTCGTTCTGATTCGTCGTCCGCGTCCCATGCAGTCGAAAAATCGGACAAAAAGTCCCGTACTCAAACCAGCGCACAAACAATTCCCGATACGCCGGATCATCCGGATTCCCGATGATGAATCCGCCGATATCTGTCGTCCAATACGGGATCCCCGAAAGTGAAAAATTCAATCCCGCCGGAATCTGTCGCGCAAAGCTCAGCCAGTTCGATTCCACGTCGCCCGACCATGCCGTGATCGAGTTCCGTTGTGCCCCCGCAAACGCCGATCGCGACAAAATAAACGCGCGCTTCTGATCCGAAGTCCTGCGCTGCCCCTCATACACCGCCGTCGTCGTCATCAGCGGATAGAGATTCGCGTAGCGCGCGCCGCTTCCAAGCGCCACCTTATTCGTCACCACAATATTCGTCTCGCGCCCTTCGGTCTCCGGCTCATCCGTATCCAGCCACCACGCATCCGCGCCGATCTTGAACAATCCCTTGTCGATCAGTCCCCAGTAATACGTGCGCGCCTCCGGATTGAACGCGTCATAGAGCGCCTGTCCCGCCGGATGAAATCCGCTCACCTTCATCTTGTCGACGAACCATCCACGCTTGTCCATCTCGTCGTAAACCGGCGAGCCTGGCCGGAAATACGGCCAGAACGAAAACATCACATGAAAATGATTCTCGTGCAGGTCATCGATCATCCCTTTGGGATCGGGATAATTCTTGTTAAAGACTGGTTCGCCCATGATGTTCCACCAGAACCAGTCCTGCACAATGTTATCGACCGGGATGTGCAGCTCGCGATATTTGTGCGCGACGCCCAGCACTTCCGCCTGCGATTCATACTTGTTCTTGCACTGCCAGAATCCGTACGCCCACTTCCCGAAGAGCGGCGCCTGCCCCGTCATGTCTCGATACGCCGCCACGATGTTGTCGAACTCCGGCCCATAAATGAAGTAATAATCGACCGTGTCCGCGACTTCCGAGCTCAAATACAGCTCGTGTGGAAATCGATTGTTGAATCGGCTCCGCGACGCATTGTTCCAGTAAATCCCATAGCCGTTACTCGAAAGCGCCAACGGCACCGAGATATTCGTGTTCGCTTCTGAAATATCCACCGTCTCGCCGTGATAATTCCACACGCCTGCCTGATGTTGCCCCAGNCCAAAGAATCCCTCGGTCGAATCCCACAAATTCGAAAACATCTCCGAGTGATACGTCTTCTCACCATTGACTTCTACTGGCGTGAGCGATCGATCGTAGTCCTGAAAAAGTTTCTTCCCCTTCGCGTCCGCGAACAGAATCGTCCCATCTTTTCTCGCGACAGTGACCGAAACGAGCGGCGTCGAAACCTTGTAGCTTTTCTCGTCCGGCAGCAGCGACCAGTGTGCCGCNGTCCAATCCTTTTTCGTAATCGCATACTCCGGCGTATCAGGAATGTTGCCGCCCGGCGCATACGTCACGCGCACGATCGAGTCCGAGTAAGCCGCAATCCGCAGCGTGCCGCGTTCCATCTTCAGCAAGATGCCATCGTCTTGCTTCTGCATGTCGCGAACGGGATTCAGCGGATTCCACTGCGCCTCGGCCCCCGCGCAAAAAGAAAGGAGGAGCGTCAAAAACGCTCCTCCTTTAAAAATCAATCGGCCCAGGATCAATTGACTGGAAACCGATCTGCCCGAAACCGATCTGCCCGAAAACCCTCTGAATGAGCCGAATCGTCGGCTAAGCATNAGCGCAACGCAAGCCGCAGCTTTTTCGTCGTCTTCGCCAGCTGCTTCTTCAGCGCTTCCACCTGCTTCGCAATATCATCCAACTCGCTCTTAGCCAGTACGCCCGCCTTCGCAAACTTGTGTGCAGTCTTGTCCGCTTTGCCGACCGCCGTTCCAATCTTCACCGAAACCTTCGTCAATCCGCTCTTCTTCGCCATCGGTCTCCCTCAGTCCGTCTCGACATGACTCCCGAGCCATCGTAACCACTCACAATGCAACGCGTCAACGAGTCCCTGCCGCCATCCGACAAAGTAGCACCTCAATCTCCGGGTCCCTCAGCGCTCTTTGCGCCTCTGCGTTATCTTTTCCTTCCTCTATTTCTGTGCCACCAGTCTTTTCCCCCTGTCCTCCCCACCTGTCCAAAAGTACGGTAACTAAGCGGCGCGCCAGCAAAAGCATCGGATTGCCCGCGCCTCCCCCTCCGCGTACGTTGAAGACAACCACCAGGCCGTACTTCAAAAACTCACTTTCAGGAGAGTCGAAAAATGAAGAGCCTGACCAAACTCGCAATGGCAGTGCTGGGCGCGGCGTTGATCGCTCCGGTCTACACCGCAGTAACCGCCGCTCCGGCTGCTGCGCGTGGCGAGCACCCCGCATATTTGCATGCTTTGTCCGATCTGCGCGATGCGCGCGCCCACCTCGAACGTCCCGATGGTGGCGAGCGCAGAGAACAGGAACGCAAGGCTGTCGAGGAAATCGATGCCGCCATCTTTGAAATCAAGCGCGCCTCGATCGATGATGGCAAGAATATCAACGATCACATGCCCGTCGACTCGCATCTCGATTGGCCCGGCCGCCTGCACCGAGCCGTCGAACTGCTCGACAAAGCCCACAGCGACGTGTCACGCGAAGAAGACAACCGCTTTGCCGAAGGTCTTCAAGCACGTGCGATCGAACACATCGACCGCGCCCATCACCACGCCGAAGAGGCAATCCGCCTCGGTCGTTACTAACCGCAATCAGAAATCGCTTCAATCAAAAACAAAAAGCGCCATGGCTCCAAACAGCCGTGGCGCTTTCTCTCTTCTCCGTGTCCTCTGAGTCCTCTGTGGTTAATTCTTCCCCAGCTTTTCGCCTACCGCAGCCCCTCATAAATCTCCCGAGCCGCCTTCAATCTTTTCAACGCTACTTCCTTCTCATCTTCCGAATTCCAATACGCATACTTCGAAGCCATCGCCATCGTTCGATCCATCCACGCCATAAAATATTCCGCATCCTCGCGCGAACCCGGCTTCTTCCCACCAACCGTCACATAAATCGGACTCGTCGTCGCATAAACATAATTGTCGAGAATCGGATACTCCGACTTATCACTCGAAGCCCGAACCAAACACCATCCGCTCTTCTCAATCGCAACCACGCCGCGCGCCTCTCCCCCATCACGCGCAACATTCATCTTCAAATCCTGAACAAAATACTGCCTGCTGCTACCTAACGCCACTTTCGCGCCGTAGCAAACCAGCTCCCAACGATCCAGTGGCACGATCGATCGCAGCGACGCCGAAAACGTGATGTTCTTCGCTCCCTCCAGCTTCACCTCTCCGCCAATCTTCTCCGAGCCCAGCGAAAAATCCAGCAACGGCCCATTTGTAGCAACCGTCTTCCCGCTCTTCAACGCATCCATAAACGCTTCGATCTTTACCGGCCCGTTCGGCACGCGCGCGTAAACGCGATCCATCCCGACCGGCCCTCGCAACGAAGCAAAGTTCGCCATCGCATCCGTTCCCGCCCCAGCCGGAAGCCGAAATCCTAAATCGAGCAGCCGACACCAAACTCCCGCCGTCGCCCGATAGTCGTTGAACCCGACCACTTCGAGATAGTCCAACTTCCCCAGTGCCACATCGGCCGCCAGTTCCTCCGGCGCATCTTCCTGCGTCCGAGGCACAGTCGCCGGATCCTCATCAAACGGATGAGCAATCCCGACAAGCGCCCCGTGCGCGTGCGCCATGTCCGCAACATCCGCATCCATCGGCAATAAGCTGTTCGCCGCCGTTCCCGGGTACCCCGCATAACCCGGCAACAAAATCCCATCACGAATATTCAGCAGCCCCAAGTGTCCCCACTGCGTCGTATGAAATTCCTGCCCGTGCACAACCATCGCCCGCGCATTCGAAGCCGGATCAACCTGCTTCCCTGAATACGCAATATCCGGAATCCTCTGCTCCTTATTCACAATCAGATTGTTCACAATCCCCAGATTCTCTGCCTCCGCCTGCAACACCAAATGCCCCGGCGCATTCCGATACTCCCCGCCATAGTTCATATGCACATGCAAATCACTGCTGACCCAGTGATCTTCTTGAGTGGGTTTGCCGATCGACCTCAACTTCACGGTGACGTGGGCGGCGCCGCCCGCGCTCACATCGACGTCGCGCCTCTCGAGCGCAAACTCGAATCCCTTCATCACCTCAACGTGAATCCTGCCGACTGGCGCTTCGATCGCAGCCTTTCCGTCCGACGGAAAATAATGCGGCTCAAACTCACTTTCCTTTCGATCGTATCCGTCAGCACCGCTAATCCACGCGTCGCGCGGAGCAAAGAACTTCCCGCTNGCATCGGTCACCGAAATGCGCGCCGGTGTTGCCTTCCCGTCGCCGCCAAGAACCTCAATATCAATCCGTCCATGCGGCTTTAAATATTTCCGCTCGGTCGCAGCGAGGAGTCGCTGCGACCGACCAGGAAAATCTTGCAACCACAATTCCGTATTCCCGCCGCGATTCGAGACGAACGCAATCCGCTTCCCATCCGGCGACCACCGTGCGTAGGTCTCGTCCCAATCTCCATACGAAATCGGAAACGCATCGCCGCCATTCGCTGGCATCACCCAAAGCTGATGCCACTGTCGGCCAAGATATGAGCTGTACAGAATCTTCGTGCCGTCCGGCGAGAAATCCGGCCGCGCCTTCCACGTCGTCTCTTCATAATGAATCTCGCGCGCTTCAGCACCGGGTTCTGCGCGCATGCGCCAGAATCCGCCCGTTCCGTAGATGTGCCCGCGATTGGAGACGAACAGAATCTCTCTCCCGTCGCGCGACCACGTCGGATGAATCTCCGTGTCGTATTCCGCGTAGTAGTAGCGCGGCAGCGTGCTCTTCGTCTCTTCGGTCAGCCGAACAATACTCGCCTTGTTCTCCACTGGTTCATCGACCGCGTCCATTACGAAGATGTGAAATCGTCCGTGATACGAAGTCGAGACAAACACAATCTTCTTTCCGTCGGGAGACCAGCGCGGCTCGACGCTGACAGCAGCACTCTTGGTGATCTGCCTCGTGTTTCCCGTTGCGAGATCGAGCATCCACAATTCCATCGCGTTGTGCAGATACGAAACGTACACAACGCTCTTTCCATCGGGCGACCAATCCGGCTGATAGTCGTATCCGTTTTCGTCGGTGAGTTGCTGCGCGGTGTTGGAGTCGATGCGTTGCCGCCACAACGATCCGCCCATCGAGTAAATCACTTCGCGCGAATCCGGCGACCACGTGACGCTGCTCGGTCCGCTCGTCAACTGCGGCAAATACATCTCGCGATAGTAGTAAGGATGAGGAAGGTCAATCTGCGGAAGCACAGGCTTGCGTTGCGCCGCTGCAATCGGCGCGATCGTCAGCAAAGTCAGAATCATTGTGAGGAACTGCGCGCATCGCATTCTCATGCCGAATCGTCGCGCTTATCCTACTCCAAATCCCCGCAGCATTGAGCGCTTCGCGATCTCGTCGCGTCAAATGATCGGTGTTGTTTCATCGCACTTCTGCTCACGCTGCAACGCAACCGCGATTGACGCTTGTGTTGCTGCGTTGAGCCGCCCGCGTTGCGGTTTGCGTTTGATGCAGGCAAGCTGAAATATATGAGTGAGAATGCGGCAAATCCGGAGCTGATGAAGCGGGCGATTGCGATCGCGATGGAGAATGTGCGCAATGGCGGAGGGCCCTTCGGATCGGTGATCGTGCTCGCTGGACGCGTCGTTGCCGAAGGGGTGAATCGCGTGACGGCGACGAACGACCCGACTGCGCATGCGGAGATCGTGGCGATTCGCGCGGCGTGCGCGAAGCTCGCTGCGTTTCAGTTGGATGGATGCGATTTGTACACGACGTGCGAGCCGTGTCCGATGTGTCTGGGTGCGATTTACTGGGCGAGACCTGCGAGGGTTTTCTATGCGAGCAGCGCGGGTGATGCGGCTGCTGCGGGATTTGACGATGCGTTTATTTACGATGAACTTTATCTTCCGCATGCGGCGCGAGAGATTCCGATGACGCAGCTGATGCGGGAAGAATCGCTTTTGATTTTTACGGCGTGGAAGAAAAGCGAAAAGAAAACAGAATACTGAGTTTGGAAAATGGAAAAGTGAAAGTGGGAAAGTGGTTCGGATTCGTGCGCGTGAGCGTTTGTTTTTGCGGCGTTTTGTTTTTTTAGTGCTGCTTACTTCTGAGATCCTTCGCTTCGCTCAGGATGACAATCGTTTTTGTGTTTGGCGCGGCGACGGTTTGTTTTCTGGCGGCGATCGGTTGAGATCCTTCGGCCTCCTTCGGACGCCTGAGGATGACAGTGCGTGGGCGTCGGTCGGCTTAATCCAAAAAATTGCTAGCGCTTACTTCTGAGATCCTTCGCTTCGCTCAGGATGACAACGCGGTGTGAAGTTTATCCTTCGGGCCAGGAGCCGAGGGCGCGGCGGAGGTCGACGAGCTGGCCGAGGTGGTAAGAGTTGTGGTCGGCGAGGACGAGGGCTTCGCGCAAGATGGTTTGGCCCTGGCCGTGGGGGATTTTGGCGTAGAGGTCGGTGTGGGGATTTTCGATGAGCTTAATCATTTCGCGCAGATCGTGCTTAAAGGCTTCGACGGTTTTGTTCCATTCTTCTTCGCTGGCGGGGGCCGGGGTTTTTGGCCAGTAGCCTTCGGGGAATTCGGGCGAGACGTGCTCGGCGTTGCGGCTGAATTCCAAAATATCCCACTGGGCGAGGCGGGCGTGCTCGAGGAGCTGCCACCCGGTGTGCGCGAGGCCTTGCGCGTAGGTGCCGCGCTTGGCTGCGGGGAAGCCTTCGATGGCGTCCATGAAATGGACGTGGGCGCCGCCGCCCTTCAACAGGGAGACGAGCTGTTCGCGTAAAGCTGCTTCGTTTTCGCTCATGGGTTTCCGGGCCGCGGTGCGTTTTCCGCGGCGCAGGGTTCGCGCCTTAGCGGATTTGCTTGCGACGGCTTTTAATTTAGCGCGGTTCGCGTTTTTCAAGCGACTTCTCCTGTGTGCCAGGCAGTTGGCCCGGTGGGCTTGGTCTCGTTCTTGAATCGATTTCGCTTCTGTTTTTCGATTCTAAGAACTTACGAGACGTTTGCGCCGCCGAGCCGGCATCTGCTTCCAAAAGGAAGCACACCGGAGAAGAGCGGCGCGGCTATTTGTCTGATACCAGAACGGTTTGCGGCATTTCCGTGATTGGATGCGCGACCGTCCGGGAAAAGCCCGCCTCGCTGAAAATTTTGTCGAGCTCCTTGAAGGTGTAGGCGTCGCCGGCATCGGTATTGGCGAGCATCACCATGCTGAATGCGGCCGGCACCGGCGGCGAAACGCGGTCGGGATTGGGAACAAACTCGAGCGTGACCGCTTTGCCTCCCGGTTTGAGCGCAGCGTGAACGCGCTTCATCAGCGTGACGTTGCCGGCGTGATCGAAGTGGTGAAGGATATTCGTTAGCAAAATGTAATCGTATCCTTCGCCAAAATCGGCCTCGAACGCGCTGCCGGCTTTTTTCGTCCAACGATCGGCGACGCCGAATTTCCTGGCGTTTTCTTCCGCAACGGCCAGAACATTGGGCCAATCGAGCGCGACGATCTGCGCATTCGGGTTCATGCGAGCAATCGACAGCCCAAACATGCCGTGGCCGGCGGCGATATCGAGCACCTTCACGGGCTTGCCTTCGGCCGAGCCGATGAGGCCGGCGATGAATTGCGCGCCGGGCATGGCGATCCCGCCCATGGACCTGGCGAAGGCGACCCAAAACTCATCGTGCGGCGTGAGGTTGGAGCCTTCGCCGGCGATCGTGCCGCCCTTGCGGACGATCTCGGTCAGGTTGCCAAAGTTTTCGCGGTGGTGCGGCGCGCCGAGAAAGCCCGCCATGGCGCCCATATAGGCGGGCGACCGCTTGTCCAGAAAGATGGCCGATTCGGGCGTCAACTTATAATGAGTACCTTCCTTGGTTAAAAATCCCTGGATGGTCATGTAATCCGCGAGAATCCGGGTGCCACGTTCCGAAGCGCCAACAGCCTTGGCGAGGGCGGGGGCCTCTTCGGCGCCTTCACCGATCCTGGTGAAGATGTCGAGATTGATGGCAGCCTTGAGGGCTTCGGACTGCTGGTACGCGATCAGGGTGCTGAAAATGTGCTCTGGTGTGGGTTTCCCAGTTTGGGATGGTGTAGCCATGTTCTCTCCTGTCTTGTTGTGTAGTCGTCGCTTGAAGCTGACGAGTCGACCTGAAGTTGGGGGCATTATACATAGCCGCGGAACGTTGCAGGTTTGAAGGTTGCAGGTTGAAGAATTGAACGTTGAACGTTTGAACGTTTGAACGTTTATCGAGACCCTCCCCCAGGTTTCGCGTAAGTGCGGAATCTGCTGGGTTTGAAGTTGTTTGTTTTCATAAACATTTGCAAGTGCAGATTCCAGAGGACTTGGAGCGACGGCCGACGCGGTCGAGGGGATGAGGGGCCGGACCCTCCCCCCGGGTGTTTTTGCGTAAGGAAGTGATTTTGGGGAGTTAGATCGAGATTTTGCGCAAGAATTTGAATTTAAAGGGGTTAGCGGCGATTTTTGGTGCAGGAGGGTGGGGAGCGAGGTGATTCGAATAGCAAAATTAGTTCAACACTGTAAAGTATATCAGATGGTAACGACAAAGTCAAGAGCAAAATGCCGAACAATCCGCTACGCCGTTAACAGAAGGTTCTGTGGCAATACTGGAGCATCCGTTACGCGCCGGACGGTCGCTCCCTCGCCTGATACGTATTCGAGTTCGACTTTTAAGCCTTCGCCCCTTTGTCCCGACCGAAGCCTTCTGCAAAGAAGTTCAGCAAGGTCCGGATCCTCAGCAAAGCAGATTACCTGATAGCCGAGCTGTCTGATCGAAGAGAAGACTTCAACGAAATGGAGAGCGCGATAGTCGTCAATGTGTTGCACTGGGTCATCAAGGATCAACGATTTAAGTCTGCACCATGGGCGCGAAAGGAAAACCGCTAGGAGAAACGAGAGACCCAGAGCGCGACGCTGACCACTACTGAAAATAAAGCGCGGATTCAGATCTTGGCCGACCGTAAAGCTGAGAAATCTTTTGATGTCGCCCCTCATCCGATACTTGATGTCGGCGTAGTCAGCGTGCGGCCTCAGTCTGAAGTACAGTTCAGACAAGAGCGGAGAAAGGGCGGACATGCAGTCATCGACCGCTTCCCATGAAACACGTTTTATCGTGTCCGTGGCGATTTTTGCGTTCCTCGCGATCAGCTGGAGTTGCTCCGTGCGCTTAGCAAATGCTTCCGCCTCGTTTTCCGCGAGTTGCTTCTGTCTCTCTATCTCACTGATCTGCGATTGTTCGAGGTAAGCTTCGAGTAGCGAGAGTGCCTCCTGGAGAGTTTTTCCTTTTGCGGCAACCGCGTCCATTTCCTTGGAAACCGATTCTGGGTTTGGTTCTAATCCCAGCGACACGGCCTCAGCGTCAAGATCCGAGATCGTCTTCCGCAAGGCTTCTGCGTCGGCGGCTAGGCGCGCCCGGGAGTGTAGCAACGCCGCAGGCTCCGCCGGCGAGTTTCAGTGCGTGGGCGACGATGTAGGCGAAGGGTTCGGGCTGCAAGCGCGTCAGGAGGAGGTAAATCAGGGCGGCGACGACTCCGACCAAAATGCCGTGAAGGATGAAACGAGATTCGATCCGACGGCCGACCCACAGCGCTGCCAAGAAGCATGTGAGGAATGATCC
>JGI12635J15846_10001519_pt1 | contig 20310 bp, 12 predicted proteins | sample BlaSpr_A8_OM2_M2_FD_15846 | JGI IMG/M metagenome (IMG submission 15846) | reverse complement strand
TTATTTCGTCAGCTTGCCTTTTTCATTCTGAGCGGCAAGCCCATATCGTATTGCCGCTTGAAGCGTATCGATGTTCGTATCCTTTAGAGCTTTAAACCGAATGCAATATCCGGTCACGCTCGCCTTGCCTAGTTTTTTTTCATACGTTTTGGCTAAGTACTTCTTATCTTTGAGACCGATAATATAGACAGAGATTCCGGTTTTGTTTCCGCTCACACCAATTTGAAAAAACTCTCTACTTTTTCCACCGGCATATTTTATTGTGTGAAGCCCATATCCAATCGTAGGGTTGGAAACAGTATGATCTTTGCTGTCTTTACCATCGAAGAACCATAATTTGCATTCTGGTGCCACTTGAAGTGTGAGCCGATGCAACTCTCGCATGTCACTGCGTTTTGGCTCCGGTTGGCTGGTAATATACTTCTTGATTTGTTCTTGTACGTTCATATGTTCTGCTCCCCCGTTGCGCGCACGAGATTATACGACGTTTAATCCTTCTCCCCCTTGCAAGGGCGGGCGGCCCTGACCGTTGAGGTCACTCGACCGCGAGGGCGCCCCGCAAGCCGTTGTTGCGTGGGGGCTTTTCAGAATTCCCAAAGGCTTGAAATGTGTGGAGTGCCGAGAAGCGGGCAGAGGGGCTGGAGTACATGCACCCCAAGCCGAGTTCACATTCCGGACGTATTGTCGGCCAACCGGAAGTAATGGCGCGAATCGGGTCTGCCGGGATTACTTCCGGCTTCGCCGTCACTCGGGCGTAACCAGCGTTTTGGCCGGTCGCCGACGCTCGTATCCGCTGAGACACGGAGGATTGGGGAGGTCGCCGGGCTTACCCTGGCACCTGGCGACTGCCAAACTGGAAAGCCGCAAATCGTGACTATCCGGTTTTGCCTTTGGCCCTACCGGTCTTCGTCCGAATCGCCGAACTTCGAGTCCCCGATTGACACGGGTTGCGACGCGTGCAAGCTGACCCGGCCGATCGTTCGATAGTCGCCGAGTCCATTCTTGGGCTTCTGCGTGTGGTAGCCAGCGAAAATCACGGTGATGTCGGAAGGATCGAATGAAGTGGCGCTCGGAGCATACACGCGGCCAGCGAAGAATCCCTGCGCGTTACCAACAATCGCTGGGTTGGCCGGGATTGTGACCGACTGCGTTCCGCTACCTGTCGCCGGGACACCCATCGCGTTCACCGTGAGAGTCACCGGAGACGTTGAAATGATCGGATTGTTGATCCCGTTCACTACGCTCCAGCGGAACAAGTCGCTTGACTCGGCATAGCCGATGTAGTGGAACGCGTCCGAATCACCATCAACGCAGCCGCCGCCGGAGAATAGCAATCCATATCGCCCGTCTTCGAGCCGCAAGATCGTTCCCGCCGTGGCCAGCCAGCGAGTCCCCATGAGTGAAACAGTCGTGGGGTCGTTTAGGCCCTGCAACGCACCGAGGTCCGTGAAGTTTATGCCATCCGTTGTGCTGGCGAGCCGGAGGTACGTGATGTCATCGTTTACGGCTGTACCGAACGGATTATTCGCGTAGTAGTTTGCCCAGAATGTGTTGCACTGGGCAGATGCGGGGAACGCGGTCGATCCCGTATTATCGCCGCTCAGGATTTTCTGCTCGTAAATAACCTTCAGTGGCGAACTCCCCGGAACGATACCCAGAATCCCGTCCGGGTTGAGCAAACCGTGTGTATGGATCGGAGTCTCCGGCAGATTCAGCGAATCCGTGGACGCGTCGGTCAGTGCCGGAGCGCCGTTCAGGGGCTGTCCAGGAACGGGCGACAAATCGTGAATCGAGAGGTCATCCGAGTCAATGTGGCCCGCGGCGCGCACGAGCGTGTAAAGGTACGTGTGGCCCGCGATCTTGATGATGAACTGATGGCCTTGGCCGTCGTCGTCACCGTTGTCACTGTTGTTCGGATTGGGAGCCGTCTCTTTGTCGCCGTCGGGCTCCTTGTTCACTTGGTTAGGGCAAGTCGTCCTCAGTTGGAGAACCAACTGCTGGAATGTCCAGGTCAACCCAGCGTCGTCAGAGTTCGCCGCCACGACGCCCTCATCGGTGTCCTTCGGGCGCCAGTCAAAATAGCCTTGCAGGTGTTTCCCGTGACCGACCACGACCGGAAAGTAATACGGCTCCATGCGTTCGGTGCCGGTGTTGCCAATTTGATTTCCATTGCTGTCGCAATAGCCCGAAGACTTCAGGCCGTTGGCCGCCCCCGACTGTTCGAGCGTCCAGGGGCCACCCGTGATCGCTGTTGGCGTCGGTGCGCCGTTGCTCGTCCACTTGACGGAACCCTCGTGATGGGAAAACCCTTGTGCAAGGGTCACCGCGGGAACTATCAATCCCATTGCGGCTGCGAGAAACATTTTTTTCACGTGATTGTGCCCTCCTAAGGCAGACCGAAAATCTCATGTAACCGGATTCGGATGCTTAACGCTGGTTGAAAATTCGATGAACCGCGTGTTTTTCAGTGAAGAGACCCAAATTGGGGTACTTGGTTCTCCAACTTCAAGGGCCATACCTGAGCACGTGCCCACGATGAACCAGGCGGTCGAACATTGAGCCGACCATGGACGCATCCGGTCCCGTCCCGGACGGATGGTCGCCCCTTCGGGAAGTATTTCAATCCGCTGACGGTGACCACATCGACGTTCTGGGTCGCTCTATCTAGCACGCCGCTGGTACCGATTACAGGGACGATCAACGTCTCGACGGACGGATTGACCGCAACGTTCACGCCGAGCCAGACCCTTGCGGCCTCGACCAGCTATACGATCCAGGCAAACAGTGGGATCACTGACCTGGAAGGACAAATCCTCTCAGCCAACTTCAGTTCCAGCTTCACGACAGGAACTCAGTAGCGAAGACCAAACTGAGCGCGGTCAATGTAGATGATTTTGTAGCCGCGGATGCCCTTCACAGCTGCGAGTTTCAATAGGTTTCAACAGGTATGCCACAACAGGCATCCGTCAACGCCAATCAGGTTTTTACTGGCGCAAGAAGTATCGCGAAGGACAGCTGGGTAAGAGCCAGTCTAACAAACTCCTGCCTGTAACTTTGAGTAAATCCGGGCGAGCTAGTGGCAGGTCTTCGCCATTCGCTGTCGGGTCGATGGAGATAAACTTCCGAAAGGACAACTTCGCGTAACCGGGAGTGTCGACGCAGAAGCACTGCGCACCGTGCTGGGTTCAATCGTTCAATCTGAATGGCAGGATCAGCAAATTCGGATCGTTGCAGGCCCTCGCAGCCACCGAAACGTAAAAGTCTTTATCCCAATTTATCCGAACGGGACTTTGGGAAAACAATGCTGAAAACTGTTCCTTGGTCTTCAGGGGCCAGCCCGGATCGATCGTGCTACACGCCTGCTGGCATCACGTTGCCTGGAGGGGTACTCTGCGCTTCGGGATCGGCCAGCCCCTTTCGGAAACGTAAGTGCCGCAGTCGCGTCAATTCGACCAGAGGCCGCCACACGCCGTGTACCAAGTCATGCTTGATGAGCAGGTGCCAGAACCTGTTGGAACGCTTGTACAAATATGACATCGCCAAGTACGGTGTAGCCGCGCGCCAATCTTCGGGCCGACGTCGCCAAATCGAAGCGTGGGAGAAGAGCCGCTCGTAGATCCACGCGTAACCCTGCTCCAGTTCCTCAGGTGACATGTGCTTTGGACGGAAAACTGCATGCGCCGTATCGTACAGAGCCCAGTCGCGGTGCAGCAATCGCCCCGCAGCCTCCATTTGCTTGAAAAGTGGAGTCGCGGGATACGGCGTGAGAATGTGAAACGTCGAGCATTCCAGGCGGTTCTCCTCGATCCATTCGGCGGTGCGAGCGAAAACATCCTTGGTGTCGTGATCGAACCCCAGCACGAACGAACCGTTCACCTGGATTCCATTCTCGTGCAGCATGCGCACTCGGCGTGCATAGTCGGCCGTCTTCGGCGTCTTCTTCCGTGCATCGGCGAGATTTTCATCCGTGAGCGACTCGAAACCGACGAATACGCCCGTGCAGCCGGCAAGCGCCATGGTCCTGATCAGACCGGGATCGTCAGTGACATCGATCGAGACTGCCGCACTCCAGATCTTGTTCAGCGGTCTCAGCGCATGACACAGCCTGCTGAGATACTCCCTGTTCGAGCCAAGGTTATTGTCTATGAAGACGCCGTACGGCTGGTCATCCGCTTCGAACTCCGCGGCTATTTGGCTGGGATCTCGCATTCGGTACGGCATGCGCAAGCCATCCGTTGCCAGGTAGCAGAACCCGCACCGATTGTGACAACCGCGGCTAGCAATCAGACTCGTGGTTGTGAGAAAACTCTGTCGCGGCAGAATAGATCGCCTTGGCGCCGGGTCCTCGCGATAGTTGTTTTCATAGGTTGCCACGTATTTTGACTGCAGCCGGCGCGACTCCACATCAGCCAGGATGCGCGGCCAAAGCTGCACGCCATCGCCAACGGCGAGCGCGTCTGCGTGTGGTGCGCACTCTTCGGGACACGACAGCACATGCAGTCCTCCCAGGATGACCTTGCTCCCGCGGCTTCGGTACCAGTGCGCAAGCTCGAACGCCCTCCTTGCGAAGGTCAGGTGGACCGTAATCCCGACTAGCTCCGGCATGGGCCGAAAGGGCGGCCTGCCGTCAAGCAGGTTTTCGTCCCAATATCGTACGTCCCAGTCTTCCGGTGTTGTCGCCGCGAAGCTGGTCAGAGCGAGGGTAGGAGTAAGCATGTGTTTCCCGAAGCTCGCGTTCGGGTCTTTCGGATAGAAGGGATTAATCAGCAGCGCGTACCGCGACTGTAACGGTCCTGCGCAGCTCGCGGGATCAAGCAGCGGCGGCCTATTCATCTCAGGAGGACTCCAAAGGCGTCGCGGGAGTCTGACAAAGGGCGCAGGAGGTACGCTCATGGAATGTAGTTTATCAAGCAAAGTACTTTATGTCTAGCGCAAGCTAATCCCGGCGGGGAGCCGAGGCAGCGGCGCGGACACGAGGCGCACGAGCAGCTACAGAAGCTGGCTTAGAAAAGTTCTGGCCGGAACCACAACCGGACGAGAGACGCGAAAGCAATCGGCTTCCTGAAACGCCAGGTTCATCACCACCTGGAAAGCGTGCGCCGCCCTGGTTTGTCCCTGAAAGTACGCGAGCGAGGGCGAAGGACTGCTTTCGCTAATCTTGACTTCCACCAGGAACCAAGGCTTGCGGTCACGGACTACCAGGAAGTCCACCTCGCGTTTTTGTTTGTCGCGCAGATAACGCAACTCGAAATCGCCAAATCCCAGATCCGTCCAGCCCTCCACGGCCTTGAGCAGATGGCAAGCGACCATGGTTTCCGCCCGTGCGCCGTCGTCTGCCAGCCCACTCCAGTCCCGCTGAAACCATTTCGGTTCTTTGCGCAGGGCTTTAGCGACATTGGTAAACCATGGACGAACCACGAATCCGTAGTGTAGACGGGCCAGCAGATCGACCCAACGCTTGATTGTATCCACCGAAACTTGAATTTCCCGAGCCAGGCTGGAATACACCAATTGCTGTGCGCTCCGTTCTGCCAGCAGTTGCATCAGCGTTTCCATCGTTCCCAAATCGTTGACATGCACGATCTCGCGCAGGTCTTCGCGCGATAACTGCTCCTGGCGCAAGGAACGCCACCGGCGCGTGAACCGGCTGTCGCGGCGGAGAAACGGTTCGGGGAATCCTCCATGCTCCCACAGCGCGTCCCAGTCGGCGGAAGCAGTCTCGGCGGGCGGTCTAATTTCCTGTCCGGGCAGTTCCGTCCGCAAGCTTTCACCGACGCTCCACGGATGCATGCGGTAGAGCAGGTAGCGTCCCATCAAGCTGTCACCGCCACGACGGAAAACGTCGAGCCGGGAGCTTCCCGTTACGATCAGACGGACCCGCTCGCCGTAGCTATCGAAGAAGCCCTTCAGCAGGGTCTTCCATTTGCTGTACTTATGCAGTTCGTCCAGTACGGCAACGGGGATCTGCGCTGTAAGGCGGTCCAACTGGAGAGCTTCGGCCAGCGCGGCCGGACCGCGTAGCAGCCGCCTGCGATCGTCAGCGTTGTCCCAGTTGAGATAACTGTTGCTGATCGACCGGCAGGTCGTAGTCTTGCCGACTTGGCGCGGTCCGGAGACCAACGCCATCTGGCGATTCCGGCGTAGATGGTCGGCCAGGACCTCAGTGTAAAGACGGTGTCGCTCCTGCATATGGACCATTATCTCGTACATCGTAAAATGGTCCAAACTATTTTACGACAATCGCGAGAATAGGCCTGCCCCGAGTGAATGTGCGCGCCATGCGGCTTCCGGCCACGCCAATGCTCAAGGCGATTTGTTTCCCCGCAGGTGCATGCTGAATTCGAGGCGCACCCGATTCGAGTACCTAATGGCGTAGCCGCCCGCCCCTTTCTCTATAATCCCGCTATGGCTCTCGTTGTTTTCCTCCGGGGCGTCAATGTTGGCGGACACAGGACCTTTCGCCATCAGCAAACCGGCGAGCGGCAAGAACCTCACAACGATCTACGCTACGCACGGTCACGGTGACCATTTCTTGGCATCGGAGCGCTCCTGGACCGTTTCCCAATGCCAGAACGGTCGCCACGCGCGATGTTGTGAAACTCATGCGCCAGCAAACCTCGTCGGACGTCGTCGCGAACTTCTGGAGCGCGCTTATTTTCGTTGGGGTTCGTTCGTAGCCCGACTCAGTAGCCCAGGTGTTGAGTGCCTAGTTTTATCGCGCCCTGGCTCTCCAGCCCCAACTTTCCCTGTATCCGCTTATGACCCAGTTACATCTAAGTGGAACGTTCACGGCCGATTCGAAAACTCGCGCGGCTTTGTATCCTGTGCCGCGCGCCCTGTACATTTGCTGCTTTCGATGAGGCCTGATGCCCCCATTGGAATTCGTCAAGGTGTGCCAATGGTCATTGCGCAAGGAGAATCGATGTCGCTCGAACTCACTGGACCCCTTGGTCCACCTTTCCACCAAACACTGCGGCTCCGCAATTCCCGCTCTGCTCGCGTCCATCACATCAACGCGCTCCTCATCGCCAATGCACTTTCCTTCATCGCTTTCTCGGCGGGCTGCGGCGGGAGAGCAGCAGCGCCACCCATGGCCGCGCCAGAAGTGAAAGTCATTGCAGTAGCACAGAGAGATGTCCCCATCGTCAGCGAATGGGTTGCCACGCTCGACGGCTACGTCAACGCCCAGATCCAGCCGCAAGTCACCGGCTACATTGTCAAGCAGACCTACAAAGAGGGATCCCCTGTTCACAAAGGCGACTTCCTATTTGAAATTGATCCGCGCCCCTTCCAGGCGATCCTCGATCAAGCAAAGGCGCAGTTGGCGCAAGCGCAAGCGCAAATGGGCAAGACCCAGCTAGACGTGGACCGCGACACCCCTCTCGCCAAGGAGCGCGCCATCGCACAAAGCCAGTTGGACAACGATATTCAAGCGAATCTTGCCGCCAAGGCCGCCGTTCAGTCCTCCGAAGCGCAAGTGGAACAAGCTCAGCTGAATCTGGGATTCACTCATGTCACGTCGCTCTTCGACGGCATTGCCGGTATCGCTCTAGTGCAGCTCGGCAACCTGGTGAACCCCAACACCGTCCTTACTTCCGTATCTCAAGTAAATCCTATCAAAGCGTATTTTCCCATCAGCGAGCAGGAGTATTTGCGTCTCGCCGATCGCATCAACGCGCCACAAGACCATGTGGACGCTCCCAAGGATGCTCCTCCACTTGATTTGATTCTCGCCGACGGAACCGTCTATCCCTCCAAGGGCCGCGTCCTTTATACCGATCGCCAGGTGGACATAACCACGGGCAGCATCCGTGTCGTCTCGGCGTTTCCCAACCCCAAAAATTTCCTGCGTCCGGGACAATTCGGCCGCGTTCGCGCCTCCACTTACACGCGCACCGGTGCGCTCCTCGTTCCGCAGCGTGCCGTCATCGAACTGCAAGGCAGCTATCAACTCGCAGTCGTCGGCAGCGACAACAAAGTGAGCGTCCGCATCGTCAAAGTGGGCGAGCGTGTCGGCACCGAATGGATCATCGACAGCGGCGTGAAATCCGGCGAGATGGTCATCGTCGAAGGTGTGCAAAAAGTGCGGGACGGAGTTTCCGTCAATCCCAAGCCGCTGACCGCAGCCGCGAGAGCGGACTGAGCTATGTCAAAATTTTTCATCAATCGCCCGATCGTCGCCATGGTGATCTCCATCGTCATGGTCATTATTGGCGCCATCACCATCCTCACTCTGCCGGTCGCCCTGTTTCCAAACATCGTTCCACCCGAAGTTCAAGTACTGGCCACCTACGTTGGCGCCGACGCAGGCACCATCGAGCAATCTGTCGCCACGCCCATTGAGCAGCAAATGAGCGGCGTGGACAACATGAACTACATGTATTCCCTGAATTCCACGGCCGATGGCGGCATGCGCCTGATCGTGGATTACGACGTCAAGACCGAGCCGAATACCGATCTTATTCTCACCCAGATGCGTGCCACGCAGGCCGCATCGCAATTGCCCGGCGACGTGACCAACTACGGCATCACCGTCCAAAAAACCGTCACTGCGCCGCTCATGCTCATCACTCTGTTTTCCCCCAACGGCACCTACGATGCTCAGTTTCTCTCCAACTTCGCCTACATCAATCTCAGCGATCAAATCACGCGCCTGTACGGCATTGGCAGCGTGCAAATTTTCGGCGCCGGCCAATACGCTATGCGTCTTTGGGTCAAGCCGGACCAATTGGCCAAGCTGGCCATCACCGTTCCGGAAATCGTCAGCGCCATCCAGACGCAAAACACCGTCAATCCCGCCGGTCAAGTTGGCAGTGAACCTGCCCCCAAGGGTCAGGAGTTTACCTATTCCGTCCGCGCCCGCGGCCGGCTCTCTTCCCCGGAAGAGTTCGGCGAAATTGTGGTTCGGGAAACGACTCTCGGGGGCGTGGTTCGCCTCAAAGACGTAGCGCGCGTCGAGCTTGGCGCACAAAACTACAGCGTCCTGGGCCGCCTCAACGGAAAACCCGGCGCCATCGTCGCCGCTTACCAATTGCCCGGCTCCAACGCCGTGCAAGCCGCCGATGCCCTCAAAAAATTGATGGCCGAGGCTAAGACCCGCTTTCCCGGCGATATCGATTACGTGGTGTCCCTTGACACCACCAGGGCTGTCACGCAGGGCATCAAGGAAATCGTCGAAACGCTGCTGATCGCCATCGGCCTCGTCATCATCGTCGTATACATTTTCCTTCAAGGCTGGCGCGCTACTCTTATTCCTCTTCTCGCTGTGCCGGTCTCTCTCGTCGGCACCTTCATTTTCTTTCCCCTGTTCGGCTTTTCCATTAACACGCTTTCTCTCTTTGGCTTGGTTCTCGCGATCGGTCTCGTCGTCGACGACGCCATCGTCGTCGTCGAAGCCGTCGAGCGTCACATTGAAGATGGTCTTTCGCCAAAAGAGGCCGCTCTCAAGGCCATGACGGAGATCTCCGGCCCGGTTGTCGGTATCGCGCTGGTTCTCTCCGCCGTCTTCATTCCCACTGCCTTCATCCCCGGCATCACCGGCCGTCTCTATCAACAGTTCGCCGTCACCATCGCCATCTCCGTCGCCCTTTCCGCCTTCAATGCCCTTACGCTTAGCCCTGCTCTGTCCGCTTTGCTGCTCCGCCCTAAAGACTCCACGCGCGGAGGTCTGCTCAAGAAATTCTTCAACTTGTTCAACAAATCTTTCAGCAGNGCCACCAACGCCTACGTCCGCGTCTGCGGCTTCCTAATCCGCAAAACCGCCTTCGCTCTCATACTCCTTGTCATTTTCGGAGCGGCTGCCGCCTTTTTCAGCGCCAAAGTCCCTTCGAGCTTTCTTCCCGATGAAGACCAGGGCTATCTGTACATCAACCTGCAATTGCCAAACGCCGCTTCTCTTCAACGCACCGACGAAGTCGCGCGCAAAATTGAAACGGCCCTGGCTCACACGCCCGGCGTCCAGTACACCACCAGCGTCGTCGGCTTCAGCTTGCTCAGCTTCGTCCGCACCAGCTACAACGGCTTTTTCTTCGTCACTCTCAAACCCTGGGACGAACGGAAATCCCGCGATGAACAATTCCAGCAAATCAAACAGAACATCAACCGCGAACTCAGCCAAATTCCCGAAGGCATCGCCTTCTCCTTCTCTCCCCCCGCCATTCCCGGCGTAGGTACTTCCGGCGGCTTCACCTTTGTTCTGGAAGACCGCGCCGGCAATGACGTCCAATTCCTCTCCGACAACTTGAATAAATTTCTCGCTGCTGCCCGCAAACGCCCCGAAATCGCAAACGTCAGCAGCACCTTCCTTCCCAGCGTTCCGCAGCAGTTCGTCGACGTGGACCGCGACAAAGTCATCAAGCAGGGTGTCGCCGTCAAAGATGTCTATCAGACTCTTCAGGCCTTCATGGGCGGCCTTTTCATCAACTATTTCAATCGGTTCGGACGCCAGTGGCAGGTCTACATCGAAGCCGAAGGCGCCTACCGAACCCGCGCCGAGAATGTGGGCCAATTCTTCGTCAAAAATGCTAAGGGCGAGATGGTTCCCCTCGCTGCTGTCACAAAATTCGAGCCTCGCCCCGGTCCCGAATTCACCATGCGCTTCAACGAATACCGTTCCGCCCAAATCAACGGCGCCGCTGCTCCCGGCTTCAGCGCTGGCCAGGCCATGGCCGCGATTGAAGAAGTCTTCGACCAAAACATGCCTCGCGAAATGGGTTACGACTACATGGGCATGTCCTTCCAGGAGAAAAAAGCCCAGCAAGGTGTTCCCGCCTCCGCGGTTTTCGGCTTTTCGCTACTCTTCGTTTTTCTGATTCTCGCCGCGCTCTATGAAAGCTGGACGTTGCCCTTCAGCGTTTTGTTGAGTACTCCTGTCGCAATTTTCGGCGCCTTCTTCATTCTCTGGCTCCGGCGAGTCTTGCTCTCCGCTTTTCTTCCGAGCTACATGGTGCAGATCGAAAGCGATGTCTACTCGCAAATCGGTCTCGTCATGCTCATCGGTCTCGCCGCCAAAAACGCCATTCTCATCGTCGAATTTGCCAAGGACGAATACGAGCAAGGCAAGCCGCTCGTCGATGCCGCTCTCGAAGGTGCCCGTCTGCGCCTGCGTCCCATCCTCATGACATCGTTCGCCTTCATCCTCGGCTGCGTCCCTCTCTGGACCGCTTCGGGTGCGGGCTCCGTCGCGCGCCAGATTATGGGAACCGCCGTAATCGGCGGCATGCTCGCGGCCAGCGCCCTCGGCATCTTCTTCATTCCCGCCGTTTTCTACGTAGTCGAGCGCCTCTCCTTAGGTAAAGCGGGCCGCGCCGCCATGGTCACTGGAATCCCCGCGCCAGGCACAAGCCCAGCCGGAGGAGACGATTAAAATGAGATCTCTCCTGGCATCGCTCCTCATCGCACTGCTCATTTCCGGTTGCACCGTCGGACCTGACTACAATCGTCCCAAAGCCGTCGTTCCCACGGAGTTCCGTGGCATTTCTCCCGAAGCCTCGAAAGCGGAAGCCGCCTCGCTTGGCGATCAAAAATGGTGGGACGTCTTCCGCGATGAGCAGCTTCAATCTCTAGTCCGCACTGCGATTCAGCAAAATTACGATGTCCGCATCGCGGCCACCCGCGTCCTTCAGGCACAAGCCCAATTGGGCATCACACGCTCCAATCAGTTTCCCAGTGTGAGCGGCGGAGCAAATCTTTCCGCGCAACGCACTCCGCAATCCATCGTCTTTCCCGCCATCGACCAATCCACCGGACAGTTGAGTCTTTCCGCCGCCTGGCAACTCGATTTCTGGGGACAATATCGCCGCGCCACAGAAGCCGCGCGTGCTTCTCTGCTAGCCACGGAGTGGGGCCGCCGCGCCGTCATCAGCTCCCTCGTTGCCAATGTGGCCTCTTCCTACTTTCAACTCCGCGCCCTCGATCTTCAGCTGGAACTCTCCCAGAATGCTTTGACCGCGCGCCGTGAATCCCTTCGCCTCACCTCGGTCCTCTCAAGTCACGGCAATACCTCTGACCTCGATGTTCGCCAAGCCGAACAACTTGTCTACACAGCCAGTGAAGAAATCCCCGATCTGGAACGCCGCATTCAACAGGAAGAGAATTTCCTCAGCACCCTGCTGGGAAATAATCCCGGCCCAATCGCTCGCGGTCTGCGGCTCACAGAGCAACCACACTCCCCCGAAGTTCCCGCAGGCCTCCCTTCGGAGCTTCTCGAGCGCCGCCCCGATATCCGCCAATCCGAGCAGGTGCTCGTTGCCGCCAACGCTCAGATCGGTGTCGCGCGTGCCGCCTACTATCCGCAAATCTCGCTGACCGGCGCAGGCGGCTTCCAAAGCGACGCGCTCGCGCGCCTTTTCGCCGGCTCTGCCGGTCTCTGGAGCTTTGCTGGCTCTCTCGCTCAACCCATCTTCACCGCTGGAAGAATTCGCTCTGGCGTCCGGCTTGCCGAAGCCCAGCAGCAGGAAGCTGTCCTTTCCTATCAACAAACCATCCAACGGTCCTTCCGCGACGTTTCCGACGCCCTGATCGGTTATCGCAAGCTTCGGGAATTTCGCGAGCAGCAGGAGCTTCTCACCGCCTCCGCCGAAGGTGCCGCGCGGCTTTCCAACATTCGCTATAAGGGTGGAGTGGCCAGCTACCTCGAAGTTCTCACCAACGAAACCAACTACTTCACCGCCGAACTCAATCTCGCGCAAGCCCAAGCCAACGAACTCCTCGCGCTCGTTCAGCTCTATCAAGCCCTCGGCGGCGGCTGGCAACAGTAACCAATTCCCGCGGACTAAAAATTCCCTTAGCTTCGGTTGCTGATGGTTGCAGGAAATCCGCTTCCGGAAATCTCGCAGAATCGCAGTCTGATGTTTTCTATTTTCGAACAATCCGCTGCCGCTACGAAAACTCCAGCGAGATTTTCGCAACTTCAAATCATATTTTTGAACCGCCCAAATTCCATCTGCCGCTCAAAAACCGCTTGTGCCAGGGAAGCAGAGCCTATACCGTAACCGCTCTCGCTCTCCGATAGCCTGTAAAAAACGCAAAACGGAGCCAGCTCCAAATCATGGCGCGATCAAATCCCTCACAAGCCAGTTACGGATTGCGCCGCGAAGTCCTCTCTCCCATGGAGACACTCGCCCAGTCCGTCTCCACAATCGCTCCCACCACCACTCCAGTAGCCACCATTCCCCTGGTCTGCGCCCTCGCCGGCAACGGCACCTGGCTCGCCTACGTTTTAGCAACCGCCGCCATTCTCCTGGTCGCTGTGTGTATTGGAAAATTTGCCCGCTACTCTTCATCGCCCGGCTCGCTCTACACCTACGCCTCCATGATCCTCCCTCCCTCGCTCGGCGCCACTGCCGCGTGGAGCCTCCTACTCGCCTACATTGCAACAGGCTCCAGCGTAATCGGCGGTTTCTACCACTTCGCAAATCTTTTGCTCCGGGACGCCGCAGGCCACGGCATCTCCGCCGTATTTCTTGCTCTCTTCGTGACAGCCATCTCCATCTGGATCGCCTGGCGCGACGTGAAAATTTCCGCCCGCCTCATGCTCTGGATCGAAGCCGTCTCTGTCTCTTTCATTTTAATCGTGGTAATGCTCGTCCTTCTCCGCCAAGGCTGGCGCCTCGACTCAGACCAATTCCACCTGCGCGGCATGACCGGCAGCGGCCTGCGCCTCGGCCTGGTTTTAGCACTCTTCAGCTTTGTAGGTTTCGAAAGCGCCACCACTCTCGGTTCAGAAGCGCGCAATCCCCTCAAAACAATTCCCCGCGCCGTGATCCAAAGCGCGCTCCTGGCCGGAGCTGTCTTCATCGTCTGCGCCTACACGGAAGTCCTCGGCCTGCGCAGCGCCGGTCAAGATCTCGCCACGAGCCCGGCCCCCATGCGCATCCTCGCAAAACTTGGCGGCCTTCCGGCGCTCGGTCTGCTCATCGACATCGGCGCCCTGGTGAGCATGTTTGCCGGAACCCTCGCCTGCATCACCGCCGCCGCCCGCGTCCTCCTTCTCATGTCCCACAACGGCCTGGCGCACACCTCGCTTCGCAAAACTCATACCCGAAACGAAACTCCCGGCCTGGCCATCGCCGTCACCGGAACCGCCGCAGTCCTCCCCGTCGCCATTCTCTCCGCTCGCGGAGCCAGTGGCCTCGACGTCTACGGCTGGATGGGATCCCTCGCCACTTACGGCTTCATCGTCACCTACGCCCTCGTCAGTGTCGCTCTGCCGCGCTACCTGCGCGCACACAACGCCTACCACGTCGGAGCGCAAATCATTCCCTGGCTTGCGTTCGCTGCCATGCTGCTCGCCCTGGTCGGAAATCTTTATCCCGTCCCCGAGGGCCCCTACGGCAAACTTCCCTACATCTATCTGGCCTATCTAGTCGCGGGCCTGTCGTGGTATTTCTGGCGCGCCCGCCATCAAGAACCCTCAGTGGCTGAACGCGAATCGTAATTTCTCGTTTCCCCCTGCCAGTTCCAGCCCCATGGGCGAAATAGAAAAAACAAATTGTGGAAAGCGAAAGTTTGCGTTTCGGTTCCGCGGCCATTTGGAATAACTTCCTCCAAACTTATCGTCAGACGGGCGCAGCCAAGCGGGGTGAAACCGACTTCATTTGTAAAATTCTTGCTTGGTCTGCATCCCGAAGACGACTGATTGGGTGTGTGTTCACAGAAAGTGGGAGGCGTCGCGGAATGACCAAGTCATCCGGTAAAACTCTTTTCGTTTTCTCTTCATCCTTGCTTTGTTGTTGTCTGACGCTTCTTCTCCCGCTCCATGCCTTCCCGCAACAAACTTTAGGTGGTATCACCGGCACCATCACGGACTCCTCCGGCGGCGTTCTCGCGGATGCGCTAGTCACCGTTGTCGCCGACGCCACCCAACTCACCCGCACCCAAAAAACCACCAGCGTCGGCAGCTATGATTTTGTAAACCTCCCCATCGGCTCCTACACCCTGACCTTCTCCCACGACGGTTTCGAATCCCAGCGAATTCCCTCCATCGTTGTGCAAGCCGATCGCACCGCCACCGTCAATGCCACTCTCAAAGTTGGCCAGGTCGGCACCACCGTCACCGTCGAAGCCAGCCCCCTCATGAACGCCGTCGACACCACCAACGGCTACATTCTCGAGAAGGACCAAATCGAATCCATCCCGCTTCCCACTGGCAGCTTTACGGGGATCGCCATTCTTTCCCCCGGTGTCAACGCCGAACTCTCCAGCGGCTCGGGCGTCAACAGCGGCCTCGGCAATCTCCCCATCTGGGCCAACGGCCAGCGCGACACCAGCAACACCTTCCTTCTCAACGGCGTCGATGCCAGCAATCTCTTCAACGGCAAAAGCACCAGCGAAGTCTCCTCCGCTCGCATCGTCAACAACACCGGCATCGGCGGCGCCGCCAGCATTTCCAGCACCACCGCGGAACCCCTGCAAAGCACCGCTTCGCCCTATCTTGCGATCGGCCAAGCTCTGCCCACGCCCGCGCCGGAAACCATCGAAGAGTTCCGCGTAAACACTTCCATGTACGACGCCCAGCAAGGTTCCACCAGCGGCGCCCACATTGACATGAGCACTGCCTCCGGCACTAACAACCTCCACGGCAGCGCTTACCTCCATCGCGGCTCAGACGCCCTCAACGCCGCCCCCTTCTTCTATAATGCGAACCCCAACATTCCCGTGAGCGACAAAGTGCCTGGCCTGCATACCTATACTGCGGGTGCGACGTTGGGCGGTTCGATCATCAAGAACAAGCTCTTCGGTTTTGTCTCGTACCAACACGTGGAGAAGTCGGATGCCGAGATTGGCAGCTCACGCGTCTCCGTTCCTCCCGGGCTCACCGCCGACCGTAGCCCCGCAGCCCTGGCTGCTCTCGTTAACGGCACCACCTCTTCGGTCTGCCCCGCACTCCCCTGCAACTTCTCAGCTTCGGCCCCGGTCAATGCGGCTATCGGCACCGGCCCCGGCGACATCAGTCCCATTGCCTACGGCCTGCTCAATTACAAACTCCCCAACGGTCAGTTCCTGATTCCTTCCGCCAACAGTTTCGTTCCCACCATCAGTTTCCCCGAAAACACTTTCACCCCCGGCACCGCCTCCTTCCGCGCCAATCAAGCCGTCTCCGATCTAGATTGGATCGTCACGTCCAAAGACACTCTCGCCCTCAAGTACTACTATCAACACGATCCCAGTGTCGCCCCCTTCGCTTACTCCGGCTCCCCCGGCTTCACGCAGCATCTCGATGCCGGCAGTCAAGTCGCCTCCATCACCAATACGCAGGTCCTGAAACCGAATCTCAGTGTCGTCGAAGTCTTCGGCTTCATCCGCGAAAAAGTCTACAGCACCATCGACCAGCCCTTCACTCCGCAGCAATTTGGCGCTTACGTTCAACAACTCACTGGCGCATCCGCCGCGGACTCCACCATCAACACCTTCGGTTCTCCTTTCTTTCCTGGCATTTCCATCGTCGACGACTATGGCAACAACAACGCTGGTTTCCCGCCCGCTCCCTATAACCAAAACTTTGTCTTCAACGCCGCCACTAATATCGGTAGCGGTGCCGCCTCCCAAGGCGCTTTCACCGGCGTATTTCAGAATCGTTTCATGCCTTCGGCAAACGCCATTTGGACCCTCGGTAAGCACACCCTGACTTTCGGCGGCAGTTTCGCCTACACCCAGCTCAACACCCGCGATCAACGCACCAACAAAGGCACCGTTGGTTTCGCCGATTTCTCCCAATTCCTCCAGGGCTTGGTCGTCCCCTACACACCGGACGGCTTCATTACCACCGCCTATCTCCAGGGCGATGCCAACCGCTACTACCGCTCCAAAGAAACCGGCATGTTTCTCCAGGACAAATTCCAGATTCGCTCCAACCTCAGCCTTACCGCCGGCCTTCGCTTCGACGACCATGGCGGTCTCACCGAAAAGTACGGCCGCCTCTACAATTTCGACCCTTCTCAATACAACTACAACTCCTCCACCGACACCATCGTTAACACTGGCTTTCTCATCGCGGGCAATAACAAGCTCTTCCCTAGCAAAGGCGTCAGCAATTCCACTCTCACTGGCAGGCAATGGGGGCTCGGCCCGCGCTTGGGCGTGGCCTGGAGCCCCAAAATGTTCAACAACAAAATCGTCGTCCGCGCCGGTTGGGGCATGTACTACGACCGCGGCGAACTTTTCACCTATCTCTCCCCGGGCTTTGCCGCTGGCGTAATTGCCGGAGGCCCCTTCGGCGTCAATCAAGCTCCCCCCTTCGTCAATTCCCAGGTTTGCAGCGCCATCGGAAGCTTTTACCAGGGCTTCATTCCCACTTGCGACCCCACGCAAACCACCGCCGCTCAACCTAACGGTGGTTCGTTCTCGAATCCCTGGGGGGCAAAACTCCAAGCTCCCCCCACCGGCAATCCGGCTAGCATCATCCTACCCAATGCGGCGGCCATCTCGAGTGGCGCGCAACTCTTCTCCTTCGCCGACTACAACCGCGCCAACAAGCTCCCCTACACTCTCAACCAAACTCTCGATATCCAATGGCAACCCCGCAGGGATCTCGCCATCACCATCGGCTACGTTGGCAACCTCGGCCGCCACGAACTCATTCCTGTACCCTTCAATCAGGCCGGGATCGCCACTCCCAGCCATCCCATCCACGGCCAGGCGTACACGTATGGTTACACCGTCCTCGCCCCTCCGGGTTGCAATCCAACTCTCGCCCCGTCCGCTTGCGCCTACACCTCCACCTGCAACGCCAGCGGTGTCACCACCGGCTGCGGTTTCATGGGCCTTCCGGACGGCTCCTCCATGATGGCCAACTACGAAGGCGGCAACATCGACCTCCGCGTCCCCTACATCGGCTATTCCTCCGAATCCGAGTCCTACACCGCCGCGGGCATCTCCGCTTACAATGCCCTCCAGGCCCACGTCGAAAAACGCATGAGCCATGGCCTCCAGGTGGGCTTTTCCTACACCTACTCCCACGCCACCGATGAACAAAGCGCCATGGGTCTCTTCTACAACGGCAACAACGCCACCAACCTTCGCAGCGGCTATGGCCTCTCCGACTTCGACCGCAAACACGTCCTTAACTTCACCTATCTGTACCAGCTCCCAAAGTTCTTTGAGCTGACCTCTTTCCGCGGCAGGATCGCCGACGGCTGGGCCATCTCCGGCTTAGCCATCATCCAAAGCGGCCAGCCCTACAGCGTCATNGACTACTCCGGAGCGGTCGGCAGCCTCTANTACGGCACCAGCGACGGCATTACCAATCCCATCGTTCCCTTGGCCCCCGGCTGCACCCCTTCCAGCGCTTATACCGGCGCCAGCGGCACGGACCCCGGCTTCCCAGCCCTCAATCCCAATTGCTTCACCCTGCCGCTTCTCAACCCGGGTGATCTCAACGGCGCCATCCCCGCCGGTGATACCTACGAAACCACCTACACCACCGGCCAGCGCAACATCTTCCGCCAGCCCTGGCAGCGCCGCACCGACCTCTCCTTCATCAAGATGACTCAGTTGACCGAGCGCGTCGGCATGCGCTTCACCTTCGAGGTCTTCAACCTTACCAACACTCCCAGCTTCGACATCCCCATCAACAACGTTACCCAAAATCTGAATTTCAACGATTTCCCGGTTTTCGGGTCAACTCTCTATTCCTCTCCCACACTGAGCGGCATCGGCATCGTCAACAAAACCATCGGCAGCCCCCGCCAAATCCAAATGTCTCTGAGGTTCACCTTCTAAGGCGGGCAGCGAGACAGAAGAAACACCGCCACGGTTGGAACCTAGGCATCGTCAGAGATGATGAATTTGTCGGATGCTTACGGCCAGTTCAACCAATAACACCACTTCGTCGTCAAAGAACTATGACACGCTAGCCAAACTCGGCGGCCGCTTCGAGCGCCACATCGCTCACTTCGATCGAGGCATTCTCGATGAGAAGCGGCTTATTCCCCATGTGCGTGGAGGGCCTTGGGCCCCGGGCGGAGGGTGGCGCACGGCGGAAGACTGGCATGCCTGTCGCTCTTCTAGAAACCATTTCATAAATGGTTTGGCCATCTCCGAATTGCTGTCTTTTCAATGATTTAGGCCGCCCCAAAAATATGAGATAAGTTCTAGTCAAATCTAAAGAGATAGCTGTATTGACGCCCTTCGCCATTGCGACATAATCGCCACAGCGCGATGATCTCAAGGCCGACAGCAAGTTGGCACTTTGCTGGAGTTTTGGGATCAGGGCCATAACGTTCAGGAGCAAAGAAGTGCCAAAATCCTCATCATGTGTCGGACCGGTAAAAGTCTTCATCGCTGACGGAAGTCAACTGAGCTGCCAATTGATAGCTGCGGCCGTGCGGCGGGGCCGCTATAAAACCCGGGTCGTTGGCTACGCGACGGATGCGGTTGGAATTCGCGAAGGTCTCGAAGAGAGCGAGGCGGACGTTGCAGTGATTGGTGCTCGTTTAGAGAGCGAGGACCTCGCGGGCTTCAACGTGACGCGAGAGATTGTAACCGCGCACCCCAAGCCCAGGGTCATCATGATTCTCGATTCGAACAAACCGACCATGGTGGTCGAAGCGTTCCGGGCAGGTGCCAGCGGCATATTTTCGCGGGATCAATCGTCAGAGCTATTGTGCAAGTGCATCCACGCAGTGCACAAGGGGCAAGTGTGGGCGAGCAGCAAAGAATTACACTTCTTGGTCGACGCTTTGGGCACGCCTCCGCCGGCCAAATCGATTTGTCGCAAGGTATCGGTCTTGCTGACCAAAAGGGAAGAGGGAGTCGTCCATCTCGTAGCCGAAGGCATGACCAATCGTGACATATCCCAAGAGCTGAAACTGAGTGAGCACACTGTCCGGAACTACTTGTTTAGGATCTTCAACAAAGTGGGAACTTCGAATCGGCTGGAGCTGGCCCTTTACGCCCTCGATCGGAGGGAAGGCGAACATCGCAGTAGTATTCAATAACTGCCATGGAGGATGGGCTACTTGTAGGTACAAATCAGCATAAATTCTCAAGGCGGTTCTGAATTTGTTTTCAGGCGGGCGCAACATCCGTTATTCACCGAAAAGATTTTGCCTTTGCCTTTCTCCGTCGCGTGCCCCATCCTGGCGGGTTTGGTTTTGCAAAGGCGGGCGGGTAGTAACGCCTTAACTCTGAGGTGGACTAGCATTTGCGGTTTTGTTTCTTGCAAACCGTGGTCCCTCCCCTCTCATTCCGGCTTTTGACTTTTCCACACATTTCCACAGTCGTAGCAAACCCATCAATCCCTCTCAACTCCTTCAAACCTCTCGACTTCTCCACGCTTCATTCGAATCCGCGCCCCCCGTTCGAATGACC
>JGI12635J15846_10001514_pt1 | contig 20382 bp, 17 predicted proteins | sample BlaSpr_A8_OM2_M2_FD_15846 | JGI IMG/M metagenome (IMG submission 15846) | reverse complement strand
CGCTCCGTGGACGTTCCTGGGCGTGCCGGCCGTTACGGTGCCGGCCGGTTTCGGGCCGGCGGGCTTGCCGCTGGGCGCGCAGCTTGTCGGTGCCGCGAATGGCGATGTCGCGTTGCTCGATCTGGCGGAGTGGGTCGAGCAACGGACCGGGTGGAAGGCTGCGGTTGCGGCCATTTCGGCGCAGTAAGGGGGCGCGGAGCGAACGAGAAGCGGCTGAAGACGCTCGTCTTCATGCCGTCGTGCCGTGTGCTCGTCCGAGCAAGTTGTCAACGGCGAGACGGCGTTCGAGCAGCGCGCAGCCCGCGCGGGTTTAAAGCCATACGGTAAATCTGGTTCCCAAAATCAGGCTGCTTACCGTCAGTTGCCATTCGTGAGCAGTAGCGATTTCCTTGCAGATAGCCAGTCCCAGGCCCGCACCGTCGTGACTGCTATCGGGAGCACGCCAGTACCGCTTGAAAAGGAACGGAAGGTGGTCCTGGTTGATGCCAGGCCCCTGGTCCTGAACCTGAATCGAGGCCTTGTCGACGATCAGCGATACGACGCTATTGGGTGGCGAAGCATTGATCGCATTCTCGACAATATTCTTGAGCAGGATAAACAACGCGCTCCTGTCTGCCCAGATCGACGCCGGCGCAACCGGCACCTGAAGGTGGAGCTTCACCTGCCTCCGGTCGGCCTTGCGTGACAGATACGCCACGACGTCCTGCGCAACGTCAACGCTATCTACCTCGCCAAAGCTGAGGTTCTGCGGTTCGCTGACTTCGGCGAGATGCAACAACTGCCGAACCTGCCGGGCCATCAGATCGACCTCGCGAAACAGCAGTTCTCTATGCTTGATTTCAGGTTCCAGCTCGATCTGACCGCGGATCAATGTGAGCGGCGTTTGAAGTTCATGTGCGGCTGACGCGAGAAATTGTTGCTGGACAGAGAAACCGTTTTCAAGTCTGCCAAGCGCTTCGTTGAAAGCGTTGAGCAGCGGCTTGAGCTCGCTTGGAACGCCTTTGGGCGAAAGGCGCGCGGTCAGGTTGCGCGGTGTGATCAGCGCAGCGGCGCCCGATGCCTCCCTGAGCGGCTTGAGCACCCGATGCACGGTCAAGGTCAGCGTCAGCCCGAAGATGATCGTCGCCATAAAGATCGTAATCTTGACGATTGCCGGAATCTGTTTGACCTTCGCGCCAATCGTGGCGTCAACCAGGCGCGCACTCATGGCGGTCTGGGCATAGAACACGCCATGCCCGTGCGGGATCCGAAGCGTCACGACGTCAAACGGTTTGCTGCCGATCGTTACCTGCTCGATCTTGCCCGCGGATCGAAAAGGATCACCGGCAATCCAGGGCGTGCGGTCCTGTGCGTCGCTCGACGCGAACAACACGCTTCCCTGCTCGTCGAGTACACGGTACTTTAGTTCGGTGGGCACCGCCTCGAACAGCCACGCCGTCTCCCGGGGAGGCTGTACCGAGACTGGACGGCCGGCGTCGTCAAACACAAGCCCGTTCGCGACATCCTCAGCTCTTTCTATTTGTTCGTGTCGCCCGAGTGCCTGCTCAGGAAAGTGATTAAACGCGTAGATGACAACGGCAGCCAGCAGAGTCATGCAGACCGCGAGCGCAGCAACGCTGGTCAACCACAGGCGCGCGGACAAACTTCGAATCCAGTGATTGAACATGCCGTGTAAGGGGCGGTCGACTGGAGGCGCTGAGAACGCTGGCTGGAGTGTTGTCATGGTCGGGTGTCTGTCGCGTATCGGAGTGGACGATGCGGCCCTCGCTCAGAGCGCAGGTGAGCGGGTGGTTCGGGTGGTTCCAACCGATGGGCGCCGCATGTCAAAGCGCGCGGCGAGTTGTTTGCGACAGAGCGAAACGCACGGGTGTTCGGGGATGTCGCGCTTCACTGCCGGATCGCTGTGCAGTGGGTCCCTCACACTCCGGAAGACGTTGAAACGGTCACCTGAACGTTCGACGTACTTTGCATATGCTCTCCGGAACCGGCTACTCATGGATCGGGTTGGACGTCATGATCGGTAGACTCAGATCGTAGTCGAGCAATAAGCACTGATGGTGAACAAAAGAAGGAGAAATGGTGGAGGTTTGAATTACCCGCGATAAAAATGCGGGGTCAAATCCGTAATGAAATTAGCCCTTAGTGAAGCATTGATGAATGAGATAGCGGCGAGAAAACGATCGCGCGTTTTTACATGCCCTAGCGATTAGTGACCGGGCGATAGATCTATTGCCCGACCGTTTCCGGCTGTCAAGGCCCAACGCTACCACCCACCGCCGCAGGTTGGGCACCCTGACTGCCGGTTGATCAACGGTACCAGCCCTNTAAATAAGCCGGCTCGCGTTTAGACGGAGCTAGCCGCGCTTTGGCTGATTTTGTGCAGGTAAAGGCGCTTGCCAATCGAACCCTTCAAGCGACACAGCAAGCTGCATGGGAGGCGTGGGGGCACTGCTGGCATTCGATGGTGATGTCACTGCGCTGATTGTCAGGGGCTCCAGACCCAGTTCGATACCGCTCCTGCTACTGCCGTGTGACGTGATGGTGTGAGCGATGGCGATAATGCAGGTCAGCGTGGTGACGGCTAGAACGTTACTGGTAGTGATGTGAGACAACATGCTCGATCTCCATTTGAAAGCGGTAACGGATTACTCGTGGATTACTTGTGCGCGCATCGGGAGAATAGAATAGCGAGCTTATCTATGGCTTAAGGGATACGCTGAATAGCTGATTTCTTTGGATTCTTTGAGAGAATGCAATTATTGTCAGCGGGCTAAGCATCTCCTAAGAATAATGCCGCTATTATAAAAATATCGCTAACGATCCAAACGTTTAAGCAAACTTAAACAAGCCCGTGAATGAATTACCCGCTCGGCCGTTCAAGACTGAGTTTATAGCGCGGCGACAGGGCTATTGGTGCAGCCCTTATTCTGAAATCGGGTTGTTAGGACGAGTCAAAACCCTCGCTTGAGCGACAAATCCCCGATTGATGGCGCGCCAGGTTGTTCGCGGCGCGACACGCTTTCGCGTAAGCCGATGAGTGACCGATCTCATTCAACCTTCCTTTGCCTCCCTGCCTTCGGCGTAGACGGGGGGTACAAATGCGGTATTTCCCTATCCGGGCAGCATGATGCCTCGGCACCAGGATGGCGACACTCTGCCGGACCTAAACAAATCTGGGATTCTGCCGTTATACGACTAACAGATGCTCCGCTGTCCCGTTTGATGCGCAAAGAGGGAAACGCAACATCGCGCTGCACCATAAGAACATCATACGAATACAAAAATTCCATGGACATGCGTGGGCCGGTATTCTTAATGCTTTACATCAACCTAGACTAGCGCAGCCAATGATGTTTTGACTCTTCCTTGAACTGCCTCAACCCAATCACCGCCGTTCCGCAAGCAGCTATTCATCAGTGTCCCGTTTTTCAATTGTGAAGATCAAAACACCCGCGCGCGAAACGTCGATCAGGCGGCGGATCAACTTGAGCGCAGCCAGTTTATTGCTGCCGGTGATCTTGCTGGCCGCTGGGCTAGTTGTGCATCAATGGCAGGCCTATGCCGCAGCGGAGGCTGCCACGCGCGCGTTTGAGCGGTTTCGGGCGACTCTGCTGGCGATGGAGAAAGTATCGGCGGAGCGTGGACCCACCAACGGAGCGTTGGGCGCGGACGCGAAAGCCGCAGTTGCCGCGCGCGGCCGGATGATGTCCGCACGGGCCGAGAGCGATCGCCGGATCGCCAATCTGCTTACCCAACTCGACCCCCATGAATGCAGCGACTGTGCAGCCGCGAGGGAGAGTGTTGAAACAGCTCGTGCGAGGCTTGCATCTGCGCGCAAGGACGTTGATGCCGTCGTCGATCTGCCCAAGGAGCGACGCGATCAGTCAGCAATATCCAATGCGGTCAGGCATATGATCGATGTGATCCCCTGGTTCGGGTCGAGTGTCATTAGCAGCGCAAGCGCTGTCATTCGAGGTGATCCGGACGCAATCAACTGCCTCGGACTTGCCCGTCTGAGCGCCGATTTGCGGGAGCAGGCTGGCCAGTTAGGATCTGGATTTACCACTGCCTTGAGCGCAAACAGGCCGCTGACCAGCGCGGAACTGCTTGCGCTCGAGCGTACCCGAGGGCGTATCGATGGATTGCGCGAGTTGATAGGGGCGTGGGTCGGGAATCGCGCCGCTCTGATCGGTCCGGCGTTCGAGAAAATGAACGCGCAGTACTTCGGTACCGGGACAGCTTATCTCAGCGGGATTCAGGAGGCTGCGATGCAGCCGGGCGGCGCCGGTGTATCGCCCGCGGAACTCGCGGCGAGCTATGTGCCGACAATGGCCGCCATCACCGGCTACCGCGACGAGGTGCTGCGCCTCGCCGAAAGCGATGTGCTGGATCACCGCGACAAAGCGCGCTTGCTGCTGGGTGTTGCGGTACTCGCGGCGATGCTTCTCACGGGTGCGTTGCTAGCGGCGGGCAGCCTATTTCGGCGGCGGTTCGTCCAGCCGTTCGTCGAAGCGACTACCGTGATCAAGGAGATTGCTGAGGGCAAGTTTGCAACAGCCGTTCCGCAGGCCAGCAATCGAGACGAAATACTGGGGCTCTTTAGTGCTATCGCGGTGCTCAAGTCGAACAGCATCGCAAAGCTGAGCCTTGAGCGGGAGCGCGACGTTCTGATTCGCGACCTTGAGATCATGGCTGATACGGACTCGTTGACGCGCATGCTGAATCGACGCGCATTCCTTCGCAAGGCGCACCTGGCGTTGAGAGAGTCACGCGTCGACGGCGCGACCCCTGCCTTGATCATGTTTGATATCGATCACTTCAAGGAGATTAACGATACGTATGGCCACGCAGCCGGCGATCACGCGCTGCAGGTTCTTGCCAAAGCATGCCGGGAGCTCTGCAGGCCAGCGGATATCTTTGCGCGAATTGGAGGCGAGGAATTTGCTTTGTTCACCTACGTGAACGACGTCGGCAGTGCGGTCGAGATCGCGAATCGGCTTCGGCGGCGTATCGCAGGAACGGCGGTCAACGCTGACGGAGTTGATATCACGATGACCGCGAGCTTTGGCGTCGCGGTTCCGTCGGATCCCTCAAGCCGCACTACGGTAGACGAGCTGCTTAAACGCGCCGATCGATTCCTTTATAGGGCGAAACGGGCAGGGCGCAACCGCGTTGAATCCGCACTGGACGCTCTCGCAGACTAAGCGCTTACGGCGAACACTTCGCCGAAAGCCGGAAAACGGCGTATCGCATTCGATTCCATTGTCTAAGATTAAGCTACGCGCAAAACGGTTCTCACCGCATGAGTGCAGTGGCGTTCGTGACATCGCTAGCGCGTTTGAATCCCGACACGTTTCAATCATAAGGGGAATCGTCATGGCGACTTACGTGGTTCTTGCACAATTTACGGATCAAGGGATCCGCTCCATCAAAAACAGCCCGCAACGGGCCGGTCAGGCGGCGGAAATGGCGAAAGGCTTTGGCTGCGAGATGAAGGAGATCTACTGGACGCTGGGCAACTACGACATTGTTACGATCATCGACGCACCGGATGACGAAAGCCTCGCTGCATTCGGTGTTGCGCTCGGCTCCCTCGGCAATGTCCGCACACAGACGTTGCGTGCTTTCACGAAGAACGAGTTCAGCCCGATTATCGCCAGGCTGCCGTAACCCGGCTACCGGGCACACGAGCAGTTCTCTTTGCGCGATCTTTCCTCAGGAGTTCACGATGAAAGCAGAGAACAGAGACACCGTACGCGCCTTCGTGCAAACGGCCGAGCAGGCTGGCGAGTATGTCTGGGTCATCACGCTGGTCGACTTCGCGGCACAAAACGTCAAACGTGCGCTGGTTTCAGACGAGACCTACTCGACACGCGCAGCTGCTAAAGACGCCGGCGAGGCCCATTTGAAAGCGCTGGAGGAAGACCGCTAGCCGCGCCCGGGCGACCTTGTTCTCGCACGCGGACAGTCAGGTTGGTCTATAGACGAAGGGCCGGAACAGGAGAACGTTCATGTCGACTACGCCAGGAGTGTCCGGATCGCCTTTCGGGGTGTCCGTCGAACCGGGTAGCTATCGCGTCACGCGACCGGGAAGTGCGAGCGAGGTGATCGACCTGCTGCAGAAACACAATATCCAGATCGTCGATCTGAAGTTCACTGATTTACCCGGACTCTGGCAGCATTTCTCGATCACACTCCCTGAAGTCCACCCAGACCTGTTCAGTGCGGGGATCGGTTTCGACGGTTCGTCGATTCGCGGTTTCCAGGAGATCCACGAGTCCGACATGCTGTTGAGGCCGGACCCGGCGACCGCCTTTATCGATCCGGTTTGCGGCACACCGACACTGTCCATCATCTGCGACGTCGTCGATCCCGTGCTGCAGCAACCATACTCGCGCGATCCGCGCTACGTCGCGAAAAAAGCGGAGAACTATCTGCGTCAGACCGGGATCGCGACAACCTGTTATTTCGGGCCGGAACTGGAGTTCTTCATCTTCGACTCGATCCGCTTCGGGCAGGACCAGCATTGCGGCTACTACTACGTAGAATCGGCCGAGGGCGACTGGAACACGGGCCGCGACGAAGGCGCGTACGGCGGCGGAAACCTCGGCTACAAGCAGCGCTACAAGGAGGGCTATTTCCCGGTCCCGCCGAGTGACACGCTGCAGGAGATTCGCTCGGAGATCGCGCTGACGCTGCAGCAGGCGGGCGTGCAGATCGAGGTGCATCACCACGAGGTAGCGACTGCCGGACAGAACGAGATCGACATGCGTTTCGCGACACTGACGCGCATGGCCGACAACGTGATGATCTACAAATACGTCTGCAAGAACGTAGCGCGCCGGCACGGCAAAGTTGCAACCTTCATGCCGAAGCCGCTGTTTGCCGACAACGCGAGCGGCATGCATTGTCACCAGAGCCTGTGGAGAGACAGCGAGAATCTCTTCTACGATGTGAATGGGTGGGCGCTGACTTCTGAAACATGCCGGTGGTATATCGGCGGATTACTGCAACACGCGCCCGCGCTGATGGCCTTCTGCGCGCCAACGACGAATTCCTACAAGCGTCTGGTGCCGGGGTATGAGGCGCCCGTCAATCTGGCGATGTCGCAGCGCAATCGTTCGGCCGCGGCGCGCATTCCTATGTATTCAAGTTCGCCGAATGCACGGCGGGTCGAATTCCGCTGCCCCGACCCGTCGGCCAATGCGTACCTCGCTTTCGCGGCGATGCTGATGGCTGGGCTCGACGGCATCGAAAACAAAACCGATCCCGGCGATCCGCTTGACCGCAATATCTACGACCTTTCGCCTGAAGAAGCCGGGAATATACGGCAGGTGCCGGGCTCCCTCGCAGACGCGCTGCTGGCGCTCGAATCCGACAACGCCTTCCTGCGCAAAGGCGATGTATTCACCGAGGACGTCATCCAGACGTGGATCGAATACAAGCGCACACGCGAGATCGACCCGATCAAACTGCGGCCGCATCCATGGGAGTTTTATCTATATTTCGATACTTAAAAATGCAACGGCCGCGACTCACGAAAGGGTAAAGAAATGGATTAGCCAGGAAAGTCGGCGGTTTTCGCGCAATGAACCGGAATTAATACCTGATACGCTTCACTCATTCTCCCGAAAGTGCGGCGATTCGCCGTCTCAAATCAATTCGCGGTAAGGTTCGCGAAAGCTACGATCGGACGGCGCGCAATGGTCTTTGAAGGTTCCGTAGCATCGGCGGTAAGGACATGACCCGGCGGCCGAATGCTGTGATCGGCGTCAGTGTGCTCATCGCGTGCGCGATTCTCGGGATTGCTGCATGGGTGCTGACCGAGATGCGGCACGATGCGCTCAGGCGGGCACAGGAAGCAGCGATCAACGTGTCACTGCTGGTGGANCGCGACACGGCGCGCAACCTTGAACTCTATGACCTGTCGCTGCAGGCGGTCATTGAGGGCCTCGAGCATCCCGGCGTGCGCGGCCTGCCGCCTGACCTTCGCCGGATGGTGCTGTTCGACCGCTCCACAACGGCCAAGGACATGGGCTCGTTGCTGGTTCTCGACGAGGGCGGCAACATCATCATCGACTCGAAGGTCGATCCGCCGCGCCGCGTCAACTTGTCCGATCGCGACTATTTCAGGGTCCACCGCGACGCGGCAAATGTCGGACTGTACGTGAGTCATCCATTCGAGCCACGAATGACCAGCGGCACCAGCATCGCCCTGAGCCGGCGACTGTCGCATCCGGACGGCAGCTTTGCCGGGGTGGTGGTGGGAACCATGCGCCTGAACTATTTCCGCAACCTGTTTGCCGGCATGAACCTGGGCGAGGGCGGCTCGATGGCGCTGATGCTGGCGGACGGCACCATGCTGATGCGCCGGCCCTACGACCCGAAGATCGTTGGCCGGAGCCTCATGGGCACNGCCAACTACACGCNCTTTNCCCAGGCACCGAGTGGCGAGTTCGTCGGCACTGCTGCGATCGACGGCGTAGAGCGCTGGTATGCGTTCCGGCACATCGGANATTTTCCGTTGATTCTCGATGTCGCCNTGGCTANCCGGGACATCTATGCGGAGTGGCATCGTCGCGCGTGGATCATCTGGTCGCTGGTCGGNGCAGTCGACGTCGTCATCCTCACGCTGGCTGTGTTGTTCGCGCAGCAGCTCAGGCGCCGCATCGCCATGGAAACCGAGCTTCGATTGCTCGCGAGAACCGACGGGCTGACGGGGCTCTGCAACCGCCGGGCGTTTGACGAAATGGCCGAGTCGGAATGGCGTCGTGCGCAGCGCAGCGGCCGGCCGCTGTCGCTGCTGATGATCGACATCGACCATTTCAAGGGTTTCAACGATCTGTACGGCCACTCGGCCGGCGACGATGCGCTCGCGGCTGTCGCCCAATGCATCGGCGAGAATATCCGGCGTCCGGGCGATACCGCCGCGCGTTATGGCGGGGAAGAATTCGCCGTGCTGTTGCCCGATACCGGGGATGCGGGCGCAGTTCAGGTCGCGGAAACCATGCGTGCGGCGGTGCAGGAGCTTGACCGCCGTCACGTGGCCAGCCCTTATCACATCGTGACGGTCAGTATCGGTGTCTCTTGCACGTCAGAGCGGCGTTTTGCGACGCTGCGGGCCTTCGTCAATGCGGCCGATGCCGCGCTCTATGAGGCCAAAGGCGGTGGCCGCAACCGGGTCGTCTGCGAGCCTGCCGGCGCGGTGTCCAACTTCATTGCTCCTCCGACCGTGCCGACGGCCAATACGCGATCGGCGCGATGAAGGTGGCTCGTATTGGCAGCGTATGCTTCGAGGATTGCAAGGTGCTCCGCGCGATCTTCTTCTATGCGGTTGAATGGCGTCGAGAGTTCGAACAACCGGCTGTTCGTACGCACGACTCTCTTTACTGCAAACAATTCGGCGAACCGAGCCCGGCTGAAAGGCGAAGACCTACATCGAAAACTTCCTGTAGTAAGAGGTCAGAATGGAGTTCGAATATTATTCCAGTTAGTCTGGCAATGGTGCAGCGCCATTTTGCGTGATTCCGGCCGCTGCAAGAAGCCTCTTGCACCTTTGGCCTTTCCCGGGGAAAGTGCACCTGTGCCGCGCCTTACCGCACGAACGAACAGATCGAAATCACCATGACCAATCAAGTTCCGCTCAACGGGCAATCATCGACATCCGGGCGCGACGTAGTCGCCCCGCGCGGTGTTATCAGCGCAGTGCTTGCGGGGTTGCTTCTGCTGGCAGCAATGCTGTTCCTGCTCTCTTTGGGGGCGACGCTGGAGGTGCTGATCGAGAAATACTATGTAAGGATGGTCTCCAGCAAATACGACCCCTTTTTGGCGACGCTCATTCCGGCTACTAGCGGCACCGGTATCGCAGTTCTGGTCTTGCTGCTGCTGCGCATAATAGGGGGTTGGCGCAGGCGTAGGCGCGTTAGATAACGACTATACGTTTGCGCTGTAATGCAAGTCGATCAATGCATTCGCGACCACCTTACCTGAGGATCGTCACTGAGGAGGGCGTCCGCTGCATCGGCATTACGAGCCTCGCGGGTCAGCCAAAATCCACTATGACTTTCATCGCTTTCGACCGGTCGTTTGCGGTTTCGAAAGCCTTGAGCGAATCCCGGTAAGAGAAGATATCCGATATCAGCGGCTTGGTATCGATCAACCGCTTGTTGAGCAATTCAACGGCGATGGCCTGTGACCAGCACACGCTTGCCGAGCAACGGCCCCGCGCGGCGAACCGCGTGAAGCGCAACCGACAGTGGCTCGGCCATGGCCGCTTCGGCATCGCTCAGCGTATCCGAGACAACATGTGCCTGCGATCGATCAATCACGATCTCCTGGCGAAACACACCCTGGACGTGCGGCGTACGCATTGCGCTGCCGTAGTAGCGCATGTCGAGACAGTGGTTCTGAAAACCTTGCTGGCAGTAGTCGCAGTGTCCGCAAGGCCGGCTGGGACTGATCGCCACGCGGGTTCCGACGGGCATGTCGGTGACCTCGGTGCCTGTGCGCGACACCATGCCTGATACCTCATGCCCGAGCACCATCGGTTCCTTGATGCGAACCGTCCCGAAGCCACCGTGATTAAAGTAATGGAGATCAGAACCGCAGATGCCGCCGGCGCGAATGCGAATCAGCAGTTGATGCGCTTCCGGTTCGGGAGTCGGAACATCTTCAATGCGCAAATCCAGCGGCGCGTGAATCACGAGTGCATGCATGGCGAAAATCCCTTGTTGAGCGGTGCATTGAGCAGTGCGTTGAACGTGCTCCACTCTACGGCCCGGTCTTCAGCTTGAACAAGATCGATTCGATCTGGACCAATAGGGCCGCCTTATGATCCCGCTGCGCGCGGCCTGGGCCGCGCGCATTCACAACGAGCCGGTCAGTCGATCAGAACCTGTGACGCAGGCCGATCGTTGCCTCGAACAGCGAGTTATAGCCAAAGAAGGGTTGGTTCGAGCCTGTACTACCGGCCAGCGTGGTCCACGCGCCGGTCAGGTGGTTGTAGTCCACGCCGACATAAACGTCGGTCCGCTTGCTGAGGAAGTAGTCAAGCGTCGGGCCAGTTGTGATCCGCGTTCCGCTTGTATTCGCGTGATGCAGGAAGTCGATATAAAACGGCAGCGCCACTTGCAGCGCGGGCGTGATGAAGTAGCTTGCTGCAACGGAGAACGAATCATTCCTGTAGTCAGCCGGATACACGTGGCTATAGATGCAGGAGCCGTAGATCTTGGCATCGCCGATCTTATAGATCGCGCCCGCAGTGAATACTTTCTGCGAACTGTCGGGGATCGTGATGCCAAAATAGGTGCTGCCGTAAGCCGTCGTTGCTGGTGTCAGGCCGCCGATATTGTTGATGATCTGATAAGCAGCGCCCACGCTGAGTTCGGGTGGCGCATCGATGTCCCGGGTCCGCGTCACGCGACTTCGCGACCCATCGAACAGGGTTTCGACATGCCGATCCACAGGTTCCCACCCGGCCATGGCCGTGCACGAACGCGGTCTTGTGTCCCCCAGCACCGGCCTGTTTAGTGCCTTGCACGCAAAACGGAACGGGTTGGACGACAAATAGCGGAAGAGAAGTGCGAGATACATTTGCTCAGACACTAGGGAATGCCTACGCTTGAGCCGCTGCCGTCCAGCGTCGTAAAATCGTGGCACATCGGTTTTGGGGGCCCACGAATGTGTCTGGCTTCTCGTTGCGTTTTCAGCCGCGATTTCAGCCGCGATTTCAGCCGCGATACCCGGCAACGCCCGGCGCTTTTTCGACCCGCTCCTCGCGATGAGGCCTGCGGCCGTCGCGCAATTGTCGTTAAATCCGCGCCGTGATCCCGCTCATTTCCGTCAAAAGGCTCAGCAAGAGCTTTCCCGGCGTGAGGGCGCTTCACGAGGTCCAGTTCGAACTCATGGCGGGTGAAGTCCATACGCTGGTGGGCGAGAATGGCGCCGGCAAGTCGACGCTGATGAAAATCCTCGCCGGCGTGTACACCCGGGATTCCGGCGAAATCCTCTATGACGGCCAGCCGGTCGAGTTCTTGAGCCCGCGCCAGGCGCAGGCCATGGGTGTCTGCATCATTCATCAGGAACTCCAGTTGATGAATCATCTGACCGTCGCCCAGAATATGTTCATCGGCCGCGAGCCGCGCGGACGCCTCGGCCTGTTCCTCGACGAAGACAAGCTCAACGCGCAAGCCCGCGACATTATTGCCCGCATGCATGTGATTCTCGACCCGCGCGCGGTTGTCGGCTCCCTCACCGTCGCCAGTCAGCAGATGGTCGAGATCGCCAAGGCTTTGTCCTTCGATTCGCGCGTCCTGATCATGGACGAGCCCACCTCGGCGCTCAACGACGCCGAGATCGCCGAGCTCTTCCGCATCATCCGGGAGCTGAAGAGCCGGGGCGTGGGAATCATCTATATCTCGCACAAGATGGACGAGCTGAAGCAGATTTCCGACCGCGTCACCGTGTTGCGTGACGGGGAATATGTCGCCACCGTCACCGCCCGCGACACCAGCGTCGAAGCGATCATCGGCATGATGGTCGGGCGAACTTTGACCGACACCGCGCCTTCTGAGAGCATCGCAGGCGCAGGCGAGGTCGCTCTCGAAGTGAAAAATTTGAACGCCGGCCCGATGGTCAGAGACGTGAGTTTCGCGCTGCGCAAAGGCGAGATATTGGGCTTTGCCGGCTTGATGGGCGCCGGTCGAACCGAGGTCGCCCGAGCGGTGTTCGGCGCCGATCCGATCGAATCGGGCGAAATTGTCGTGAAAGGCGTGAAGGCGACGATCAGGAGCCCGAGCGACGCGGTGGCGCGCGGTATCGGCTATCTCTCGGAAGACCGCAAGCGCTTCGGCCTTGCGACCGGAATGGACGTCGAATCGAACATCGTGATGTCGAACTTGCCCAAATTCCTGTCGCTCAATTTTTTCTTGCGCCGCGCTCAGATACGCCGGACAGCCTCCCATTTCATCAATCTGCTCGTCATTCGTACGCCCTCCGCGACGCAGCAGGTGCGGCTTCTCTCGGGCGGCAATCAGCAGAAAATTGTCATTGCGAAATGGCTGGAGCGCGACTGCGACGTGCTTTTCTTCGACGAACCGACGCGCGGCATCGACGTCGGCGCCAAGAGCGAAATCTACAAGCTCCTGCGCTCGCTCGCGGGCCAGGGCAAGGCGATCGTGATGATCTCGTCGGAATTGCCGGAAATTTTGCGCATGAGCGACCGCATCGTGGTGATGTGCGAGGGCCGGATCACGGGCGAACTCTCAGCCACGGAGGCGACGCAGGAGCGCATCATGCAATTGGCGACGCAGCGTGAAACCTTAAAAGCGGCGTGAGTCTCTAGAGGAGAGGTCCGTTTTATGACACTGCCATCGGATACTTCGGCGCTGGCTAATGAGGGACGGTCGTCCGGCCTTAGAGCCCGCCTCTTTACGCCGACCGCTCTGCAAAAGCTGCTCGCCTTCGGGAGCCTGATCCTGCTGCTGGCCTTTTTCAGCTTCGCCTCGCCCGCATTCATGCAGATGGACAATATGCTGGGGATTCTGCAGGCGACGGCGGTCAACGGCGTTCTGGCGATCGCCTGCACGTTCGTCATCATCACCGGCGGCATTGATTTGTCCGTCGGCACGTTGATGACCTTCACGGCGGTCATTTGCGGCGTGTTTTTGACCTATTGGCATTTGCCGATGTGGATCGGCGTGGTTGCTGCGATCGGGACGGGCGCGATCTGCGGGACCATTTCGGGAACCCTCACGGCGAAAATGAAAATACCGCCGTTCATTGCCACCTTGGGCATGATGCTGCTTCTGAAAGGCCTTTCGCTCGTTGTCTCGGCCGACAAGCCGATCTATTTCAGCGACACCGAAAACTTCTACAGGATCTCTCAGGATTCGCTGATCGGCTATGTGCTGCCGAGCCTGCCCGTTCCAAACGCGGTCCTGATCCTGTTTTTCCTTGCGATCGTGAGTTCGATCACGCTTAACCGCACGGCGCTTGGCCGCTACACCTTTGCGCTCGGCAGCAACGAGGAGGCCGTACGCCTGTCCGGCGTGAATGTCGACCGGTGGAAGATCGCCATTTACGGCTTGGCCGGGGCAATTTGCGGCGTCGCCGGGCTGCTCATCGCCTCGCGCCTGAATTCGGCCCAGCCGGCGCTAGGCCAGGGCTATGAACTCGAAGCGATCGCGGCCGTGGTCATCGGCGGGACCTCGCTCAGCGGCGGTTCGGGCACGATTCTGGGCACGATCATCGGCGCGTTCATCATGAGCGTGCTGACCAACGGCTTGCGCATCATGTCCGTCGCTCAGGAATGGCAGATCGTGGTGACAGGTCTCATCATCATTCTCGCGGTCTATGCCGATATATTGCGGCGCAAGAAAAGCTGACGAAGGCTGACGAAGGCTGACGCGACGCAGGACAAGATCAAGAAAGGGAGCGCCAAGGCTCCCCAAACGGCTGAAGGTTAATAGCCACCTTAGGAGGAGAAACACCATGTTGAAAAGAAGACTAATCGGTGTCGTGGTCGGCGTTGGCGCGCTCATTGGCGGGACAAGTCTTGTGCGCGCGGACGAAGCCTACATCCCGCTCATCTCGAAAGGCTTCCAGCACCAGTTCTGGCAGGCCGTCAAAGCCGGCGCAGAACAGTCGGCAAAGGAGCACAACGTCAGGATCACCTTCGAGGGACCGGAAACCGAGGCCATGGTCGATAAGCAGATCGACATGCTTTCGGCCGCGCTCGCCAAGAAACCCCAGGCGCTCGGCATCGCCGCGCTCGACAGCAAAGCGGCGATTCCGCTGTTGAAGAGGGCGCAGGCCGGAAAAATACCGGTCATCGCCTTCGACTCCGGCGTCGACAGCGACATTCCGCTGACGACGTGCGCGACGGACAACATCGCCGCGGCCGCGCTCGCCGCCGACAAGATGGCCGAGGCGGTCGGTAACGCCGGTGAGGTCGGCGTGATCGTGCACGACCAGACCAGCCGCACCGGCATCGATCGCCGCGACGGCTTCCTCAATGAGATGAAGACGAAGCATCCGAACGTCAAGATCGTCTCGGTCCAGTATGGCGGCGGCGACCATCTGAAGTCGGCGGAAATCGCCAAGACGATGATCCAGGCCAATCCCAATCTCAAGGGCATTTTCGGCGCTAATGAAGGCTCTGCGGAGGGTGCCGCGATCGGCGTCAAGGAATCGGGCAAGAAGCTCGTGCTGATTGGCTACGACTCCGGCAAGGAGCAAAAGGAGGACATCAATTCGGGGCTGATGGCCGGCGCCATCACGCAGAATCCGGTCGGCATCGGCAAATGCGTCGTCGACTCCGCGGTGAAGGCGCTGAAGGGCGAGAAGCTGCCCAAGAAAGTCGACACGGGCTTCTACTGGTACGACAAGAGCAATATGAGCGATCCCAAGATCGCCGCCGTGCTTTATGACTGACGGTCGCCGCTAGGGCGCGACGAAAGAGGAAGGGTCGCGGCGCCTTTTGACGCCACGGCCCTCTTTGCTTATTGGAAGGCGATAGCTGTCGCCCAGGAGAGTGTTCAGATGCCTACGATCACCAAGCTGTCCGTCCGGGACATCCGGTTCCCGACCTCGCGTTCGCTCGACGGCTCCGATGCGATGAACGCCGCGCCGGATTACTCCGCCACCTACGTGACGCTCGAAACCGATTCGCCAGAGACGCTCACGGGCCATGGCCTGACCTTCACCATCGGGCGCGGCAACGAGATCTGCGTGAGTGCGGTACAGGCGCTTGCCCCGCTGATCGTCGGCAAAACGCTCGAGGATATCGCAGCGGACATGGGCGCTTTCTGGCGCGCGTTGACGTCAGACAGTCAGTTGCGCTGGATCGGCCCGGACAAGGGGGCAATCCATCTGGCGACGGCGGCTGTCGTGAATGCGGCCTGGGACCTGTGGGCAAAAGCGGAAGGCAAGCCGGTGTGGAAGCTGCTCGTCGACATGAGCCCCGAAGAACTCGTGCGTTGCCTCGATTTCCGCTATGTGACCGATGCGATCACGCCGCATGAGGCCATCGCCATGCTGCACCGCCACGCAAAGACCAGGGGCGAGCGCGAAAAGGAGATGCTGGCGCACGGNTATCCGGCCTACACGACTTCGGCCGGCTGGCTCGGCTACGACGACGACAAGATCCGCCGNCTCGCACGTGAAGGCGTCGCGCAGGGCTGGNCGNACTTCAAGCAGAAGGTGGGCGGCAATCTCGAAGAAGATNTGCGCCGNGCCCGCATCCTGCGNGAAGAAATCGGNGAAAACCNNAAGCTGATGATGGATGCGAACCAGGTGTGGGATGTCGATGAAGCGGTCGCGAACATGCGGCGCCTGGCNNAATTCGATCCGTGGTGGATCGANGAACCCACGAGTCCCGACGACATTCTCGGCCACGCGGCCATCCGGCAGCGGATTCGGCCCATCGGTGTAGCGACGGGCGAGCACTGCCATAACCGTGTGATGTTCAAGCAGTTGCTGCAGGCGCACGCAATCGACTTCTGTCAGGTGGATAGCTGCCGCCTGGGCGGTCTGAACGAGGTGATCGTCGTCCTGCTGATGGCGGCGAAATTTGGCGTGCCCGTGTGCCCGCACGCGGGCGGCGTCGGCCTGTGCGAGTATGTCCAGCACATTTCGCTTTTCGACTATATCTGCGTGTCGGGGTCGCTGGAAAACCGGGTGCTCGAGTACGTGGATCATCTGCATGAGCACTTTGTTGATCCTGTCGTGATCCGAAACGGCCGTTATATGCCGCCGCAACGTCCCGGCTACAGCATCGAAATGCACGCGGCGTCGCTCGATCAGTATGACTTTCCCGAGGGTCCGGCCTGGCGCCGCCCCATTGGGGACTAGAACAGCGGGTCAACCGGGGTCATACCGCATCGCGCTGGTAAAAAAGTGAAATTTTTCTTCTCAGCGTGTCAATTTTGATGGTCTTTCTTCGTCGTCTCACTGGCGGCATGCGGCTTGCCTCCGCATTTAGCCAACACTGACAGGAGATTTGCCATGACGATTCAAAAGATCACGCCTTTTCTTTGGTACTCCAATGAAGCGGAGGAGGCCGCTGCTTTCTATGCGGATATCTTTCCAGACTCGCGCGTCATTCGGGTCACTGCGGTGCCGAGCGCCGGTTCCACGAAGGTCGTCGAGTTCGTTCTCTTTGGGCAGCCCTTCATCGCCATGAGCTCCGGGCAACCCGACCCGTTCAACCACTCGGTATCCCTCATGGTCGACTGTGACGATCAGGCAGAACTTGACCGTTATTGGAACGCCCTTCTCGAGGGCGGCGGTTCGCCCGAGGCGTGCGGGTGGCTGAAAGACCGCTTCGGCGTCTCGTGGCAGATCGTTCCATCCGATCTCGTCGAGATGATGGCTGGCCCCGATCAAGCAAAGGCCAGGCGCGTTGCCGACACCATGATGAAAATGGTGAAGTTCGACATCGCCGCGCTGAAAGTCGCCTATTCGGGAACGACGGATTAACAAAAGGCCCCGTAAATCGTGTGCGCGATAGAGCGTCGGTCAGCTTTGCCCGCTTCCAGCCGACGCTCATCTCACACGTTTAGGAACCCTAACGTCAAGCGAGCCAACGTCCGCTTCGCGGTTTCCGATTGAACGCCTTGGCTTCCCGCTTCGGGTCGCGTACTGCCGTTCGGCGGCGGGCGCAGACCGGCCATCAAGACCCGTTCGTGCACGATTTGCGACCGTCTGTTACCGGGCCGGCACGAGACGATCCCTGAAGTCGCTTGCCCCCGCTCGTCGGTGTAGACCTACCTGAAATGCTACTGGCGTTGGGTTGTCCGCCACAAATGAGGTGGAGGCCCGAGCGTGTCATCGTCGCCGACGCGACCTCGGCTCGCTGCAAGATCGTTCAATACTTTTGGCCTGAATCTACCTAGCATTCCATCCACCGCTTATTTTTCTGGAGAGATGCTTTGTTATTGCAAAACGAACCAGGCGGCGCTAACGCCATTGAAGCACCGCCCGAGCCGGAGCGTTGTGTCATCGTCGTGGACGAAGCGCTCCCGCCCGGCAAAGCCTCGAACGCCGCTGCAGTGGTGGCGTTCACGCTGGGCCAGCGCCACAGCCGTCTCGTCGGAGAGCCCTTGCGAGAGCAGGACGGCACGGCGCACCCTGGTCTCATTCCCATTGGCATCCCGGTTCTCAAAGCCACGGCTGATCAATTGAACGCGCTGCGCCAGAAATCGCTGGCGCACTGCGACGTGGTCGACTTTCCTGTGCAAGGACAGGCCACCGTCGACTACGACGCCTTTCTGCACGCAGTGCGCGTGCTGCCGGGCGAGTCCCTCCAGTACCTGGCAGTCGGACTGGTCGGGCCCAGGAAGAAGGTCGGCAAACTGGTCGGCGGCTTCGCCCTGTTCGCATGATGGGCGCAAACCTCACCGCGGAGCTCCACGGCCAGGTCTGGTCTGTGGGCATAGACCGTCCGGAAAAGCGCAATGCACTGAACGGCCCTCTGTTCGAAGCGTTGGCAAACACCTTGCGCCTTGCACAAGGAGACGTGCGTGTTCATTGCGTGCTGCTGCACGGAACCAGCGAATGTTTTTGCTCGGGCCACGACACGGCCGAGTTCGGTTCCTTGTGGCCGCAGGCAGCCGACGGCGCGGTCGTGCGCTGCATCGAGGCCTTCGCGGAGCAGCCCAAGCCGCTCGTGGCAGCTGTCAATGGTGCGGCGGTCGGGTTTGGCGCCACGATGCTGCTGCACGCCGACTGGGTGGTCGCCGGCGAGGGGGCCATGTTCCGCTTTTCGTTTGCCGATCTCGGTATCGTGCCTGAAGCCGGCGCAACCGCATTGCTGGCCCGCCGGGTGGGCGATTTGTGCGCACGCGACTGGCTCATGAGCGGCCGGCCGATAACGGCCGCAGAGGCATTGCAGCAGGGCTTCGTTTCGCGCGTGGTGCCAGACGCGGATGTGCGCGCAACTGCCGACGAATACTGCGCGCTGCTATCCGCCAAGCCGCCGACAGCGTTGCAAAGTATGCGGCGTCTGTTGCTGGAGGGCGCCACGCTGCCAGCCAGCGAGGCCATCCAGCGCGAGCTTGCCCACCTGAACGCCTTCATTCCTGCCGTTACCTGGCGCTCGATCCCTCATGCATAAAGTTCACGTCGTCCACGCCCACCCGGAGCCGCGCTCCTTCTGCACGGCCATGGCCCATGAAGCCCAACGCCTGCTGGAGTTGCGCGGCGACGATGTGAGTTTTTCAGACCTCTACGCGCTCAACTTCGATCCCGTGGTGCGCGCTAGCGATTTCGCCGAGCGCGCCGACAGCGACTACCTCGTCTACGCCAAGGAGCAGCGCCACGCACTTGAGCGCCACGCCCTTGCGCCCGACATCCAGCGGGAAGTCGACGCGCTGCTGGCCAGCGATACGCTGGTGCTGGTGTTTCCGCTCTACTGGTTTTCGGTGCCTGCGCTTATCAAGGGATGGATCGACCGCTGCTTCCTGTCCGGCGCGATATATGGAGGCAAGCGCATCTACGGTCGCGGCGGCATGGTCGGCAAGCGCGCGGTCGTAGGGGTAAGCCTGGGCGGCCGGGAGCACATGTTCGGGCCGCAACGGATACATGGCGAACTTGCAGGCGGCATGCTGCGTCACCTGCTACAGGGGACCCTGGGTTACGTCGGTTATGAAGTGCTCGATCCGTTCTTTGCCTGGCACATTCCTTACTGTTCGCACGCTCAGCGAGTCGACACGCTCAAGCGTTGGGGCGACTTCGTCGCCCGCCTCGACGAGCAGCCGCGCATGCCGATGCCGCGGCTAGAGGAATATGATGAGATTTTCCAGCCACTTCCAGGGGCAGCCTCACCATGAACACCACTGGACCGACGAAGTCGATCAAGCTCTGGCACGCGCCAGACGTCATGGACGCCGTCATGCTCAAGGGCCAGTTCGTCGGCCACCGCTATCCGCCGCACGCGCACGACACGCATTGCCTGGCGGTGATTACGGGTGGGGCGCTGGCGGTCGAAGTTCAGGACCAGCGACGCGTGTGCCGCCGTGGCGACGTGATCGTCATCGATGCCGACGTGGTGCACGCCGGTTCGGCCGCCGGCGATGGGCAATGGAAGATGCGCGTGGCACATGTGCAGCCCGCAGCTCTAGCCGCCTACTGCGAGAGGCTCGGCATTCCCCGGCGCGAGCGGTTCGACATGCCGAGTCCGTTCGTCGTCGACGCTGAACTGTCACAGCAGCTCTACGGCGTGAACTGGTGCTCCGAGGTGGACGAGGACTGCTTCAAGCGCAGTGAAACGCTGGCCCGCGCCGTCATCGGCTTGCATGCCCGACACGCGGGCCCGTCTGCCGCCCTGCCCGTGGTGCGCAGCGAGCCTGCGCTGGTGCGCGCGGTCAAGTCCCGCCTGCGCGA
>JGI12635J15846_10001513_pt1 | contig 20402 bp, 25 predicted proteins | sample BlaSpr_A8_OM2_M2_FD_15846 | JGI IMG/M metagenome (IMG submission 15846) | reverse complement strand
TCGCTGGAGGTCGATCCCCGCGCTGCGTCCGGGACGAATCATTTGTTACGGCTGGCAAGCTACGACGACGTCGAGCCGATTCTCGCGAAATGTCGCGCGGCTGGCTGCACGTTCGATGAAATCGATGTGCGCAAAGCCGATCTGGAGGATGTGTTCGTGCAGGTGATGAACGAGCCGGAAGTCATCGAGGGCCTTTCATGAGCGGCTTTCGCACCCTGTTCTACAAAGAAATCCTGCGCTTCTACAAGGTTGCGTTCCAAACGGTGCTCGCGCCGGTCATCACGGCGCTCCTTTACCTGATGATCTTCGGACACGCGCTGACGAGTCACGTCGAGGTGTATCCCGGCGTGGCTTATACAAGCTTCCTCGTGCCGGGCCTCGTCATGATGAGCGTGCTGCAGAACGCATTCGCGAACAGTTCGTCGTCGCTGATCCAGTCGAAGATCACGGGCAATCTCGTGTTCGTCCTGCTGCCGCCGCTGTCGCACTGGGAGATGTATTTCGCGTATGTGCTCGCGGCCGTCGTGCGTGGGATAGCGGTGGGTTTCGGCGTGTTTATCGTCACGGTATGGTTCATTCCCATGAGCTTCGCCGCGCCGTTCTACATTCTGGTTTTCGCGATCCTAGGCTCGGCGATTCTAGGAACGCTCGGATTGATTGCCGGCGTCTGGGCCGATAAATTCGACCAGCTCGCCGCGTTCCAAAACTTTTTGATCATGCCGCTGACTTTCCTGTCGGGCGTGTTTTACTCCACGCATACGCTGCCGCCAATCTGGCGCGAAGTGTCGCGGCTGAATCCGTTCTTCTACATGATCGACGGTTTCCGATACGGCTTCTTCGGCATGTCCGACGTGAGCCCGCTCGCGAGCCTGGGCATTGTCGGCGGGTTTTTCGTTGTACTGGCGGGAATCGCGATGCGCCTGCTGGCAAGCGGTTACAAACTGCGTCACTAATCAGTTCGCTTAATTTTCAGGAGACTTCCATGTTGCCGACTCCGGAACAAGTGAAGGAATACATTGCTGGCGGCCTTGCATGCCAGCATGTCGAAGTAGAAGGCGACGGCCAACATTTCTTCGCGACCATCGTGAGCGACGCGTTCGAAGGCAAGCGGCCAATCGCGCGTCATCAACTCGTGTACGCGGCGCTTGGCGACCGTATGCGCGCGGAAATCCACGCGCTGAGCATGAAAACGCTGACGCCGGCCGAGTGGAAACCCGCCTGAGCGTTCTTCACATTTGAAGTTGAAGCACCACCCGTAACCGACTGGCTGAAAATTTAGTGCGATTCACTCAAGACAACCGCGACGCCGATAACGGCGCCGCAGCAGGAAGCTCCGTAGAAGGAACGCCAAGCATGGACAAACTCGTGATTGTCGGGGGCGCGAAGCTCTCGGGCGAAATCGTCGTATCGGGTGCGAAGAACGCGGCATTGCCCATTCTTTGCGCCAGTCTGCTCACGGCAGACGACGTGCATCTGGAGAACGTGCCCAACCTGCAAGACGTGCGCACGATGCTCAAATTGCTCAACCAGATGGGCCTGCGCTCGGAATCGGCAGACGGTAAGGTTTGGCTGAACGCATCGAAGGTCGACAATCTGGTTGCGCCGTACGAAATGGTCAAGACCATGCGCGCGTCGATTCTCGTGCTCGGACCGCTGCTCGCACGTTTCGGCGAAGCGAAGGTGTCGTTGCCGGGCGGCTGCGCGATCGGTGCGCGTCCGGTCGATCAGCACATCAAGGGCCTGCAGGCGATGGGCGCCGAGATCACGATCGAGCATGGGTTTATCGAAGCCCGCGCGAAGCGGTTGAAGGGCACGCGCATTGTCACCGACATGATCACCGTCACCGGCACGGAAAACCTGCTGATGGCGGCGGTGCTGGCGGAAGGCGAAACGGTCATTGAGAACGCGGCGCGCGAGCCGGAAGTCAGCGATCTCGCGAATCTGCTCGTCGCGATGGGCGCGAAAATTGATGGTATCGGGTCGGACCGGCTGGTGATCCAGGGCGTCGAGAGGCTGCACGGCGCACGTCATTCGGTCGTGCCGGATCGCATTGAAGCGGGCACATTCCTGTGCGCCGTTGCAGCAACCGGCGGCGACGTGACGTTGCGTAACGTGAATCCTTCGCTGCTCGAAGCAGTGATCGAAAAGCTGCACGAAGCGGGTGTATCGGTTGAAGAAGGTGAGAACTGGATTCGCGTGCGGATGAACAAACGTCCGACCGCCGTCAGCTTCCGCACGTCGGAATATCCGGCGTTCCCCACCGACATGCAAGCGCAGTTCATGGCGCTCAACACGCTCGCGACCGGCACGTCGCAAGCCGTAGAAACCATCTTCGAAAACCGTTTCATGCACGTGCAGGAACTGAACCGGCTGGGCGCGAGCATTACCATCGACGGCAATACGGCGCTGGTGAACGGTGTGCAGAAACTGTCAGGCGCGAAGGTGATGGCGACCGATCTGCGGGCATCGGCGAGTCTGGTGATTGCGGCCATGTGCGCAGAAGGCGAGACGTTGATCGATCGTATCTATCACCTCGACCGCGGTTACGACCGGATGGAAAGCAAACTGACGGCCGTTGGCGCGAACGTGCGGCGCATCAAGGGCAGTGGGAGCGAGCAATGAGTTCGCTGCAAACCTCCGCGTCGGTGCCGGCTGGCGCCATGTTGACGCTGGCGTTGTCGAAGGGACGCATCTTCGATGAAACCCTGCCGCTGCTCGCCGCAGCCGGCGTGGAAGTGACCGAAGATCCCGAAACATCGCGCAAGCTGATCCTGCCGACCACGAACCCGAATTTGCGCGTAATCATCGTACGTGCAACCGATGTCCCGACCTACGTCGAATACGGCGCGGCCGATTTCGGCGTTGCAGGAAAAGACGTGCTGATCGAGCACGGTGGTGGCGGTTTGTATCAACCAATCGATCTGAACATTGCGCGCTGCCGGATGTCGGTGGCGGTGAAAAATGGCTTCGATTACGAAACTGCGGTGCGACAAGGTGCGCGGCTGCGTGTCGCGACAAAATATGTTGAAGTGGCACGTGAGCATTTCGCGGCGAAGGGCGTGCACGTCGATCTGATCAAGCTGTATGGATCGATGGAACTGGCGCCGCTGGTCGGTCTGGCCGATGCCATCGTCGACCTGGTCAGTTCCGGTAATACCTTGCGTGCGAACGATTTGGTCGAAGTCGAAGAAATCATGGAAATATCGTCGCGTCTGGTCGTCAATCAGGCCGCGCTGAAGTTGAAGCGCGCCGCGTTGAAGCCATATCTCGATGCGTTCGAACGCGCATCGGTCGGCGCGTAAAAGCAGGGCAAACAAACGGATACCAGCATGTCTATCAAGATTCGCAAACTCGATTCCAGCGCCAACGGTTTTCACACCGCGCTGCACGCGGTGCTCGCGTTCGAGGCGAGCGAGGACGAAGCCATCGAGCGCTCGGTGGCGCAGATTCTCGCCGATGTCAAAATGCGTGGCGACGACGCCGTCCTGGACTACACGAACAAGTTCGACCGGCTGAAAGCGGAGAGCGTTGCGTCGCTGGAATTGCCGCCGGCCGAACTGGAAGCGGCGCTCGAAGGGCTTGAGCCGAAACGCCGTGCAGCGCTGGAAGCGGCGGCGGCGCGCGTGCGCGGTTATCACGAGAAGCAGCGGATCGAATGCGGTAGCCATAGCTGGCAATACACGGAAGCCGACGGCACCGTGCTCGGCCAGAAAGTCACACCGCTGGATCGTGCAGGTATCTATGTGCCGGGCGGCAAGGCGGCGTATCCGTCGTCAGTCCTGATGAACGCGATTCCCGCGCGCGTGGCCGGCGTGAAGGAAATCGTGATGGTCGTGCCCACGCCGGACGGCGTGAAAAATCCGCTCGTGCTCGCGGCGGCGTTGCTGGGAGGCGTGGATCGTGTATTCACCATCGGCGGCGCGCAGGCGATTGGCGCACTGGCATACGGCACGCAATCCATTCCTGCCGTCGATAAAATCTGCGGTCCCGGCAACGCGTACGTGGCGTCGGCGAAACGGCGCGTGTTCGGCACGGTGGGTATCGACATGATCGCGGGGCCGTCAGAGATCCTGATCATCTGCGACGCGACCACGGACCCGCGCTGGGTCGCGATGGACCTCTTCTCGCAAGCCGAACACGACGAACTCGCGCAATCCATCCTGCTGTGCCCGGACGCCGCGTTCATCCAGCGCGTGGAAGACGCGATCAACGAATTGCTGCCCACGTTGCCGCGTCGCGATGTGATTCAGCGCTCGCTCGAAGACCGCGGCGCGCTCATCAAGGTCGCGGACATGAACGAAGCCTGCACGATCGCCAACGACATCGCGCCGGAACACCTCGAAATTTCCGCGCTCGATCCGCATCACTGGGCGGCGCAGATCCGTCACGCGGGCGCGATCTTCCTCGGCCGCTATACGAGCGAAAGCCTTGGCGATTACTGCGCGGGACCGAACCACGTGTTGCCGACATCGCGTACCGCGCGGTTTTCATCGCCGCTGGGCGTGTACGACTTCATGAAGCGATCGAGCGTGATCGAAGTCAGCGCGGAAGGTGCGCAGACGCTCGGCGAGATTGCAGCGGAACTGGCGTATGGCGAAGGCTTGCAGGCGCATGCGCGCAGCGCTGAATATCGGATGAAAAATACGTCGCAGTAAATCCAACATCGAGGTGGCCTTAGAGCCGCCCAACGTCCGGCGCTGGAGTCCGGCAAACCATGACACGACCACAAGACATTCTCCGCCCCGACGTCCTCGCGATGACGTGTTATCCCGTGCCGAACTCAACCGGCCTCGTGAAGCTCGACGCGATGGAAAATCCGTATCGGCTGCCGGCGAAACTGGCCGCCGAGTTGGGCGAACGGCTCGCGGACGTTGCGTTGAATCGATATCCGGAACCGCGCCCCACCGTGTTGCTCGAGAAAATCAAGTTCGCGATGCAGGTGCCCGCCGCGTGCGAAGTGCTGCTCGGCAACGGTTCGGACGAACTGATCAGCATGATGTCGACGGCGTGTGCGAAACCCGGCGCCAAAGTGGTCGCGCCGGTTCCCGGCTTCGTGATGTACGCAATGTCGGCGAAGTTCGCGCAGCTCGAGTTTGTCGGCGTGCCGTTGAACGCCGATTTCACGCTCGACGCCGACGCGCTGATCGCCGCCATCGAAACACACGCGCCCGCGCTCGTGTATCTCGCGTATCCGAACAATCCGACCGGCACGCTCTATGACGACGCCGATATCGAACGCGTGATCGCGGCGGCATCGAAGAGCCTGGTTGTGATCGACGAGGCGTATCAGCCGTTCGCTCAGCAAAGCTGGCTGCCGCGCGCCGCTGATTTCGACAACGTGGTCGTGATGCGGACGATGTCGAAGCTCGGCCTCGCCGGTATCCGTCTCGGTTATCTGGCGGGCAAGGCGTCGTGGACCACGGAATTCGACAAAGTGCGCCCGCCATACAACGTCAATGTACTGACGCAGGCGGCAGCGGACTTCATGCTCGATCATCTCGACGTCCTCGATGCACAGGCCGCCGAACTTCGCGCCGAGCGCACGCATCTGGAAGTCGCGATCAAGGCGCTGCCCGGCGCGACGGTTTTCCCGAGCGCGGGCAACTTCCTGCTTGTTCGCGTTCCCGATGCCGCCGCCGTCTTCGAAACCCTGCTGACATCGCGGGTTTTAGTCAAAAACGTGAGTAAAATGCATCCGTTATTGGCAAATTGCGTGCGTTTGACGGTGGGATCGGCGGAAGAGAATGCGCAAATGATCGCCGCTCTCAAACTCGCGTTGCACTGAATTCTCTTAAAAGTCTCCAAGGAAACACCATGCGTATTGCGGAAGTCGTTCGCAACACCAGCGAAACGCAGATCCGTGTGAAGCTCGATCTGGATGGCACGGGCAAGCAAAAGCTTGCTACCGGCGTGCCGTTTCTCGACCACATGCTCGACCAGATCGCGCGTCACGGCCTCTTCGACCTTGAAGTCGAAGCGCATGGCGACCTTCATATCGACGATCACCATACGGTGGAAGACACCGGCATCACGCTGGGACAAGCGGTAGCGAAGGCGATTGGTGACCGCAAAGGCATTCGCCGATATGGCCATTCGTACGTGCCGCTCGACGAAGCGCTGTCGCGCGTAGTGATCGATTTTTCGGGTCGGCCAGGTCTCGAATTCCACGTGCCGTTCACGCGTGCGCGTATCGGCACGTTCGACGTCGATCTCACCATCGAATTCTTCCGCGGCTTCGTGAATCATGCGGGCGTGACGCTGCACATCGATAATTTGCGCGGCATCAACGCGCACCATCAGGTGGAAACTGTCTTCAAGGCATTCGGACGCGCGCTGCGCATGGCTGTCGAAGTGGACGAGCGCGCGGCAGGGCAGATTCCATCGACCAAGGGCAGCCTTTAAGCGCCTTCTAAATAACGCGGAAAGCCGGCACACGCCGGGCGTGCTCTCAAGCGTGATTGAGCACGTCCGGGCCGTCCGCGTCGATACGAGCCATGACGGGCTGCGATGAATCTACTCAAATCGTTTATTTCGTTGCTCGCACTGATCAATCCGGTCGGCGCGATCCCGTTTTTCCTGAGCCTGACGACCGATATGTCCAGCTCGGAAAAGGCCGGCACGATCCGGATCGCGTCCATTTCGGTGTTCTGCGTGATTGCCGTGACGGCGCTGCTCGGGCAGCAAATCATCGCGTTCTTCGGGATTTCGGTCGGGTCTCTTGAAGTGGGCGGCGGCATCATCATGTTGCTGATGGCGATCAACATGTTGAACGCGCAGGTCGGCAACGCGCGGTCCACGCCGGAAGAGCGCCACGAAGCCGAGATGAAAAACAGCATCGCGGTCGTGCCGCTCGCCATTCCGCTGCTGACGGGACCGGGTTCCATCAGCACGGTGATCGTCTATTCTGCAAGTGTGGCGCACTGGTATGACCGTATCGGGCTGGTCATGATCGGCGCGGTGCTGGCGGTGCTGTGTTTCGGTGCGCTGCGCCTCGCCGAACCGATTGCACGGTGGGTCGGCCGCACCGGCATTAACATCGGTACGCGGCTGATGGGTTTGATGCTGTCGGCGCTGGCGGTGGAATTTATCGTCAATGGATTGAAGGCGTTGCTGCCCTCTTTGAAATAGCGTTCTAGAACGTGCTGAATTGAATACTTCGATGAAAACTTCGATAGCAATCGTGGATTACGGCATGGGCAACCTGCGCTCCGTGTATCAGGCGCTCCGCAAGGCGGCGCCGGAAGCGGACGTGGCGATCGTCGAGCAGCCGGAAGCCATCCGCGCGGCCGACCGTGTCGTGTTGCCCGGGCAGGGCGCCATGCGCGACTGCATGGCGCATCTCGGTGCGTCCGGTCTGCAGCAAGCGGTGATCGAAGCCGCCCGCGACAAACCCATGCTGGGCGTGTGCGTCGGCGAGCAGATGCTGTTCGACTGGAGCCAGGAGGGGGACTCGAAGGGAACGAACGGCCTCGGCCTGATACCTGGCAAGGTCGTGCGCTTCGAACTCGAAGGCAGGCTGCAGGACGATGGTTCGCGTTTTAAAGTCCCGCAGATGGGCTGGAATCGCGTGCGCCAGACGCAGCGGCATGCGCTTTGGGACGGCGTGCCCGACGAATCGTTTTTCTATTTCGTGCACAGTTATTACGGCGTCCCGGACAATCCGGCGCATACATCCGGCGAAACGATGTACGGCGCGCCGTTTACCTCGGCCATCGCGCGGGACAATCTGTTCGCGACCCAGTTTCACCCTGAGAAGAGCGCTGACGCGGGCTTGCGGCTGTATCGAAACTTCGTACACTGGAAACCGTAAAGTTCGCGGTTTTGATGGTGTTTTAGCGCTCGTTTAACGTTTTGGCTTATGCCGTTTGCAGCCGCGAGCCTTGCATTACTTGTACTACACTAGCGAAACGGTAGGCAAAACAGGCGCGGTGCCAAAGTTTGCAGCCGTTCGATTAACCCTTATCCGATAACGCTATTTCTATGTTGCTCATTCCGGCCATCGATCTAAAAGACGGTCACTGCGTACGCCTTAAACAAGGCGATATGGACCAGGCGACCATTTTTTCCGAAGATCCGGCGGCAATGGCCCGGCTATGGGTCGATCGGGGCGCACGGCGGCTGCATCTCGTCGACCTGAACGGCGCATTTGCCGGCAAGCCGAAAAACGAAGACGCCATTCGCGCGATCATCCAGGAAGTCGGCAACGACATCCCGGTGCAGCTCGGCGGCGGCATTCGCGACCTGAACACCATCGAGCGGTATCTCGACGACGGTCTGGAGTACGTGATCATCGGCACGGCCGCGGTGAAAAATCCGGGCTTCCTGCAGGATGCGTGCACCGCGTTCGCGGGTCATATCATCGTCGGGCTGGACGCGAAGGACGGCAAGGTCGCAACAGACGGCTGGAGCAAGCTGACCGGTCACGAAGTCATCGACCTTGGCCGCAAGTTCGAGGACTACGGCTGCGAGGCGATCATCTACACGGATATCGGCCGCGACGGCATGTTGCAAGGCATCAACATTGAAGCCACTGTGCGGCTGGCGCAAGCCGTCAAGATCCCGGTGATCGCGAGCGGCGGATTGTCGAACCTCAGCGACATCGACTCCCTGTGCGAAGTGGAAGACGAAGGCATTGAAGGCGTGATCTGCGGACGTGCGATTTATTCGGGCGATCTGGATTTCGCCGTCGCACAAGCACGCGCCGACAAACTGCGCGAAGCTGACGACGCCTGATCGACGCGTGTTGTGGAGCGTGCCGCGTAGTCGTGGGTAAATTGACGGCGACGCGATTACCTTTTCAGCACGCCTGATTTAAGCGCTTGATGCGCTTTCTGCCGGTGGTCGATCCACGCAGGACGGCTTTCTGCTCAGCGTGATCGACGCTGCGCGCCGCAAGTCGGTTCAGACGGTGCGGCGTTCTTTCCGCGGCGGGTCACAATGTCAACCAAACCGCCTCGCTTTCGTAAGCACTCACTCGCAGCAAAACGGCATTCGCAAGAACATGGCTCTCGCTAAACGCATCATCCCGTGTCTCGACGTCACCGCTGGCCGCGTGGTCAAGGGCGTCAACTTCCTCGAATTGCGCGACGCGGGCGACCCCGTCGAAATCGCACGCCGATACGACGACCAGGGTGCCGACGAACTCACGTTCCTCGACATCACGGCGACCTCGGACCAGCGTGACCTGATCCTGCCGATCATCGAACAGGTGGCGTCGCAAGTATTCATTCCGCTGACCGTTGGCGGCGGCGTGCGCGCGGTGGAAGACGTGCGGCGGCTGCTGAATGCGGGTGCGGATAAAATCAGCATGAATTCTTCGGCGGTGTCGAATCCGCAACTCGTGCGCGATGCGTCGGATAAACATGGTTCGCAGTGCATCGTGGTGGCCATCGACGCGAAACGTGTCAGCGCCGCGGGCGAAACCCCGCGCTGGGAAGTATTCACGCATGGCGGCCGCAAGAACACGGGGCTCGATGTGATCGAGTGGGCGCGCAAGATGGCGGAATTCGGCGCGGGCGAAATCCTGCTGACCAGCATGGATCGCGACGGCACAAAAAGCGGCTTCGATCTTGCGCTGACGCGTGCGGTATCGGACGCCATTTCTATTCCGGTGATCGCATCGGGCGGCGTGGGTACGCTCGCGCATCTCGCCGACGGCATCACCGAAGGTCACGCCGATGCGGTGCTTGCCGCCAGCATCTTCCACTATGGCGAACACACGGTCGGCGAAGCAAAACGCTTCATGGCCGATCAGGGCATATCGGTGAGGATTTAAGCGGTGACTGCACAAACTGAAGAAGCGGGCTGGATCCAGAAAGTCAGATGGGACGCGAACGGCCTCGTGCCGGCGATCGCGCAGGAATCGACGACCGGCGACGTGCTGATGTTCGCGTGGATGAACCGCGAAGCATTGGCGAAAACCATCGAATTGAAGCGCGCGGTGTATTACTCGCGTTCGCGCCAACGCTTGTGGTTCAAGGGCGAGGAATCGGGACACGTCCAGCACGTGCACGAAGTCCGGCTTGATTGCGACGAAGACGTCGTCTTGTTGAAAGTGGAGCAAGTGTCGGGTATTGCATGCCACACCGGACGCCATTCGTGCTTTTTCCAGAAATTCGAGGGATCGGTGGAAACGGGCGACTGGGTCGCTGTCGAACCGGTCTTGATGGACCCCGAACATATCTATAAGTAATGACTCAAGCCACGCTTTCCACGCAAGACACGTTGCTGCGCCTCGCCGCGATTATCGATAGCCGCAAGGGAGGGGACCCGGAACAATCCTACGTTTCCCGACTCTTTCATAAAGGTGACGACGCCGTTCTTAAAAAGATCGGTGAGGAAGCCACCGAAGTCGTGCTGGCCGCGAAGGACACGCGACACGGTGGCGCACCGAAGGCGCTTGTCGGCGAAGTGGCCGACTTGTGGTTCCATTGTCTCGTGATGCTCTCCCACTTCGACCTCGGTCCGGCAGAAGTCATTGCCGAACTCGAACGGCGGGAAGGGATGTCGGGGATCGAAGAGAAGGCGCTGCGCAAATCCCTCGATCGCGAGCAGAACGAAAACGGCGGCTAAGCCGCACGGTCGGGTCAAGTTCGACCGGTCGCCGAGGAGGATGAAATGAATCAGTCTTACGAGCCTTACCCGCCGCCTGTTTATGAGAACTCGCCCGAATCGGAACGCATGCGCAGCTTGCGCACGTTGACGCACGTCCTGTACGCGCTTTACGCCGCGTACTGGCTGACCGGTGGACTGACGGTGCTGATCGCGGTCATCATCAATTATCTGAAACGCGATGACGTCGCCGGCACGCCCTATGAAGCGCATTTCCGATGGCAGATCCGCACCTTCTGGCTGGCGCTGCTGGGTCATGTGATCGGTGTAGCGTTGATCTGGGTGTTCATCGGCTTCCCCATTTTGTTCGTTGTCGGAATCTGGACGCTTTATCGCGTTATAAAGGGCTGGCTGTTTTTGTACGAGAACAAGCCGTTGCAACCGCGCGCCTGGGTTTGATGTTGAACGTTTAATCCTCATTCATATCGGGATATCCCGCGAGACACATGAGCCAAGAGAACTGCATTTTCTGCAAGATCGCTGCGGGAGAAATTCCAAGCAAGAAAGTCCATGAGGACGATGAATTTGTTGCTTTTCACGACATCAACCCGGCTGCGCCCGTCCACGTTCTGGTGATCCCGCGTAAACACATCGAGACGCTCTCGAGCTGCACCGAAGCCGATGCGCCGCTGCTTGGTAGAATGCTGAGCTTGACGGCGCGGCTTGCCGGCGAGTTGGGCGTGGCGTACACCGGCGGCGATACCGGTTTCCGGACGGTCATCAATACGGGTCCGGGCGGCGGGCAAGAGGTGTATCACATCCACGCCCATATCCTCGCTGGGGAACGTCCGTGGCGCCGGATGGGCTGAACGGATTTTTCGATGGATACACCTGATCGCGCGATTAGGATGTAATGAAAACGAAAGCGTCTTTCCATCGCAATATTGCGCGCGCAAAATATCGTTTTAAACATCGGGGCGTCAATGCTCCGACTCGGGCCGCAAGGTCCACATTCTTCGTCGCGAGCGACATGCGCGGCGAGGCCAAGGAGAGTTTTCAGTCATGGGTTCGTTGAGCATTTGGCATTGGTTGATCGTCTTGCTGATCGTGGCACTGGTTTTCGGCACGAAGAAACTGCGTAACATCGGCGGCGATCTGGGCGGCGCGGTCAAGGGATTCAAGGAAGGCATGAAGGAAGGCGAAACCACGCCTGCCGAGCAGCGTGAACTGCCGCGCAACGGTGCGGTCGACGTGGAAGCGAAGGACAAGACCCGTTCGAGCGACTACCGCTAATCAAGCTGCTTAGCAAAGTAAGCAAGATAAGCACGGCACCGGCCACATCCACTCGCCACCTTCAGGATCTTCGATTCCATGCTCGACCTCGGTCTGACCAAAATGGCGCTGATCGGCGTCGTCGCGCTGGTAGTGCTTGGGCCGGAACGCTTGCCCGGTGTGGCACGAACGGCCGGCGCGCTGTTCGGCCGCGCGCAGCGGTATATCAACGACGTCAAGGCCGAAGTCTCGCGCGAGATGGAGCTGGACGAGTTGAAGAAGATGCGCACCGAGTTCGAAACGGCGGCATCGAACGTCGAGAACAAGATTCACGACAATCTGCGCCAGCATGAAAACGAACTCAACGACGCCTGGAATCAGGGCACGTCGGTGTCGGACAGCGTGGCGGGCGGTGGCGATCCGAATCTGACTCACGTTTCGGGCGACACCTGGAGTTCTTCCACGAACAGCAGCAAAGCGTCGCCCACGAAACGCAAGAACTGGCGTGTCAAGCAGACCGCTATTCCGAACTGGTACAAGCGCACCACGTTGCGCAAGACGCGTGTCCAATCAGGCGCGGCGCGGGTGGCGCGGCATACCCCTGAGACGCTGCGCCGTCCCACGCGGTTTTTCTGATGCTTTCCTTGCTTTCATTCCGCGTCTACCACTTTCCCTTCCATCGATGAATCCCAGCAGAGGGCCGGCGTGAGCGACCCGCAACAGATTAAAGACGAGCCCGTCGAAGAGACGTTTATCTCGCACCTGGTCGAACTGCGCGACCGCATCATCCGCGCAGGCGCTTCAGTCATCGTCGTGTTCATCGGACTGGTTTATTGGGCACCCGACATCTTCCGGTTGCTTGCCCGTCCGCTGATGCAGAACTTGCCGAAGGACGGCAAGATGATTGTCACCGACGTCACCGGCTCGTTCTTCGTGCCGATGAAAGTGACCATGATGGTCGCGCTTGTTATCGCGCTGCCTATCGTGCTGTATCAGATCTGGGCGTTTATTGCGCCAGGGCTGTATCAGCACGAAAAGAAGCTGGTCGTGCCGCTGGTTGGGAGCAGCTACTTCCTGTTCCTGTGCGGCATGGCGTTCGCGTATTTCGTCGTGTTCCCCACCATTTTCCGCGTGATGGCGCATTACAACGCGCCGCTCGGCGCGCAAATGACGACGGATATCGACAATTATCTGAGCTTCGTCCTCACCATGTTTCTAGCGTTTGGCGTGACCTTCGAGGTGCCGATCATCGTAGTGATCCTGGCGCGAATGGGGTTCGTGACGATCAAGAAATTGCGGCAGATCCGGCCGTATGTGATTGTCGGCGCGTTCGTGGTGTCTGCCGTGGTTACGCCGCCGGACGTTTTCTCGCAACTGATCCTGGCCGTGCCGCTGATCATTCTTTACGAGGTCGGCATCATTGCGGCGCGAATTATCGTGGGCAAGGACAAGATCAAGGAGCAGGAAGCGGAAGCCTCGGAGGACGCGAAGCGGGAACAGGATTGAGGGTTTCAGGTGGCGCGTGATTGATACAAACGAAAGGGGCCGTTTTCCAACGTGAGTCGGAAACGGCCCCTTTCTTCTGATTGCGCGCTTCAAACCGGGAACTAACGCGCAAGCAACTCACTCGTCACTCTGATCCCCGCCCTGATCGCCACCACCTTGGTCGTCCGGCGCCTGGGGCTGCTTGGGCTGCATCGGTCGTTTGCCGATCACCACGGCCAGGTCCAGTTCCTTGCTCTTGCGCATGAGATGCACCTTCACCGACGTTCCCGGCTTGATCTGCGCGACAACGTTCAGCAGGCGCGTGGTGTCGGTGATGGTGTCCTCGTTGATGCTGATCAGGATATCGCCCGGCTTGATGCCGGCCTTGTCGGCCGGTCCGCCTTGCAACACGCCTGCCACGATGGCGCCGGACTTTTGCTCGAGTCCGAACGATTCCGCGATCTCCGGCGTGACGTCCTGCGGTTCCACGCCGATCCAGCCGCGCGTGACCGTGCCCGTGGTGATAATACTTTCCAGCACGCTACGGGCCGTTGACACCGGAATCGCAAAGCCGATCCCGAGCGAGCCGCCGCTGCGCGAATAGATTGCCGTATTGATGCCGAGCAGATTGCCGTTCACATCGACGAGCGCACCGCCTGAATTACCCGGATTGATCGCGGCGTCGGTCTGAATAAAATTCTCGAACGTATTAATGCCGAGGTGATTGCGCCCAAGCGCGCTGACAATCCCCATGGTCACCGTCTGCCCGACGCCGAACGGATTGCCGATCGCGAGCACCACGTCGCCCACCCGCGTCTGGTCCATGCGGCCGAGCGTGATGACGGGCAGGTTCGTCATGTTGATCTTCAGCACGGCGAGGTCGGTTTCCGGATCCACGCCGATCACTTTCGCCGTCGACGTCCGTCCATCGGCCAAGGCAACTTCGATCTGATCAGCCCCATCCACGACATGTTGGTTCGTTAGAATGTAACCTTCGGAGCTGACGATCACGCCCGAGCCGAGATTCGACGCCGGCGTTTGTTCGCCCTTGCGCTTGTTCTTGTCGCCAAAGAAATAGCGAAACAGCGGGTCTTTCGCGCGCGGATCGGGCGGTAGTGAGCCGTCCTTGCTCGAAAACACGTTGACCACGGCGGGCATAGCTTTCTGCGCGCCATCCGCATAGGACGACTGGGCGGGCCGGGAACCGATGCTCGGCGCAACTTCCTGCAACGCGACGATCGGTTCGGCGAGTTGCTTGCCGAACGTTCCCTGGCGTTGAAGCCACTGCGGTTTCAAGGTCGCGACGATGAACATCAGCGCCAAAAGCACGGTCACCGCTTGGGCAAAAAACAGCCAGAAGCGTCTAAGCATTTGATGGAATAGAGGAATTCATGGATCGGATCGAACTAGAATTGTATCTGAACAATCTGCTTGAAATCGGGCGCTTCAAGGACTATTGCCCGAATGGTTTGCAGGTTGAAGGCTCGCGCCGCGTAGGGAAACTGGCGACCGGCGTCACGGCGTCGCTGGCGTTTCTGGAGGCTGCGATCGAGTGGGGCGCCGACGCCGTGCTCGTGCATCACGGCTATTTCTGGAAGAACGAGGCGCCGCAGATCACCGGGCGCAAATATCACCGCCTAAAGACGCTGCTGGCTCACGACATCAATCTGTTCGCGTATCACCTGCCGCTCGACTCGCATCCCGAGTTCGGCAACAACGCCCAGCTCGGCGCGCGTCTGGGCTTGATCGCGGACAACCGTTTCGGCGACCAGGATCTTGGCTGGATTGCGTCGTTGCCCGTGCCCTTGTCGCTCGAGCATTTCACCGCGACGGTCGAAAACGAAGTCGGACGCAAGCCACTCGTGCTCGGTAATCCGGATTGGGAACTGCGTCGCGTGGCGTGGTGCACGGGCGGCGCGCAAGGCTTCTTTGACGAAGCCATTGCCGCGGGCGCCGATGTCTACGTGAGCGGCGAAGTCTCGGAGCAGACCATGCATATTGCGGCGGAAAGCGGCGTGGCCTATATTGCGGCGGGGCATCATGCCACCGAGCGATACGGCGTTCAGGCGCTCGGCGCCCATGTGGCGGAGCATTTCGATATCGAGCATGTCTTTATCGATATCGATAATCCCGTCTGATTATCTTGCGCCGCAATAAATAATCGAGATGGGTTAAATAATTCCTTCATTCGATAGTCACAATAAGTGCGGGGAAACCCTTAAGAATGAAGGACTTCGAGCGTTTTTTGCTATTCAACTCTTGTAAATGACGACTCCATTCGCGCACACTAGCGTCGGTAGAACGAACTGACGGTATAAATCCAACTTAGAAGTGGGGCGTGTGATGCGAGACAACGAAGATCAACGCGTCGACGGCAGCCGCCGAACCTGGCTGATCACGACGACCGTAGCGGGCGGACTGGGCGGCGTAGCCGCTTGTGTCCCGTTCGTCGGGTCGTTTGCACCGTCGGAAAAAGCCAAGGCAGCGGGCGCGCCGGTCGAAGTCGATATATCAGGTCTCAAGCCTGGCGACCTGATGACGGTGGCCTGGCGCGGTAAGCCGGTGTGGATTCTGAACCGTACCGACGAAATGCTCGCCGACGTGAAGAAAGCCGATCCGGAACTCGCCGACCCGCAGTCGAAGAAAGAATTCACGATGCCGCTGCCGGCGTACTGCAACAACGAATATCGTTCGCGCGCCGATCACAAGAACGTGCTGGTGGCCGTAGCCGTCTGCACGCACCTTGGCTGCACACCTACCCCGCGCTTCCAGGAAGGCGCCCAACCCAATCTCCCCGACGACTGGCCCGGCGGCTTTCTCTGCCCATGCCACGGTTCGACCTACGACCTGTCTGGCCGCGTCTTCAAGAACAAGCCGGCACCGCAGAACCTGGACATCCCGCCCTATATGTTCACCTCGGCGACGTCACTCGTGATTGGCAAGGACGAAAAGGGAGAAGCGTAATGGCGGCTACCGACAAGGACGTGGAAACAACGGGTTTCCTGGGCTGGATCGACCGGCGTTTTCCGCTGACATCGACCTGGAAGGCGCACGTTTCCGAGTACTACGCGCCGAAGAATTTCAACTTCTGGTATTTCTTCGGCTCGCTGGCGATGCTCGTGCTCGTGAACCAGATCGTCACCGGCATCTTCCTGACGATGAACTACAAACCCGACGCAACGCTCGCGTTCGCCTCGGTCGAATACATCATGCGAGAAGTGCCGTGGGGCTGGCTCATCCGCTACATGCACTCCACGGGCGCGTCGATGTTCTTCGTCGTCGTCTATCTGCACATGTTCCGCGGACTGCTGTACGGCTCGTATCGCAAGCCGCGCGAACTCGTGTGGATCTTCGGCTGCGCGATTTTCCTGAGCCTGATGGCCGAAGCCTTCTTCGGTTACCTCTTGCCGTGGGGCCAGATGTCGTTCTGGGGCGCGCAGGTGATCGTGAACCTCTTCTCGGCAATTCCGTTCATCGGGCCGGATCTGTCGCTGTGGATTCGCGGCGATTACGTCGTGTCTGACGTGACGCTCAACCGCTTTTTCGCGTTCCACGTGGTCGCCATTCCGCTGGTGCTGATCGGGCTGGTCGTCGCGCACCTGGTGGCGCTGCACGAAGTGGGGTCGAATAATCCGGACGGCATCGAGATCAAGGCGAAGAAGGATGAAAAGGGCATTCCGCTCGACGGCATCCCGTTCCATCCGTACTACTCCGTCCACGATTTCATGGGCGTCTGCGTGTTCCTGTTCATCTTCGCCGCGATCATTTTCTTCGCACCGGAAATGGGCGGTTATTTCCTCGAAGCCAACAATTTCGTACCTGCAAATTCGCTGCAGACACCGCCTGAAATCGCGCCGGTCTGGTACTTCACGGCTTTCTACGCCATGCTGCGCGCCACCACGGATCCGTTCAAGATCGTGCTGATGATCGTGATTGCGGCGCTGGGCGTGCTGGCCCTGCTGCGAGCGCGCGGCAAATGGCGGCTGGGATTGCCGGTGCTGGCGTTATTGGTCGTCGTGTTCATGGCGCTGACGGAATCGAAGTTCTGGGGTGTGGTGGTGATGGGGACTGCGGTAGTGTCGCTGTTCTTCCTGCCGTGGCTTGACCGTAGTCCCGTCAAATCCATCCGATACCGTCCGCTCTTCCACAAGGTCTTCTATGGCGTCTTCGTGTTTGCGTTCCTGGTACTCGGCTATCTCGGCACGAAACCGCCGTCGCCGGCCAGCACGCTGATCGCGCAGATCTGTGCGTTGATTTATTTCGGGTTTTTCCTCGGCATGCCCTTCTGGACGACGCGCGGCCGCTTCAAGCAGCCGCCGGATCGCGTGCGGTTCAAACCGCATTGACCCCGCGCCCCCAGACAGGAGACACGACGATGAAAAAATGGTTTTCTACCCTCGCGGTGATCGGCGCGGCGCTGATTACGTTCGGCTTGGCCCCGGCGCATGCGCAAGAAGTGCCGCTCGATGCCGCGCCCGATAGCGCCGATAATTTCGCTTCGCTTCAACATGGCGCGAAATTGTTTGTAAACTATTGTCTGAATTGCCACAGCGCGAATTTGATGCGTTACAACCGGCTGACGGACATCGGCATCGATCCGAAGGAGATCCAGGCGAATTTGCTCTTCACCACGGACAAGATCGGCAACACGATGACGATCGCCATGCGTCCCGACGATGCAAAAACGTGGTTCGGGGCGTCGCCGCCGGATTTGTCGGTGGAGGCGAGGGCACGCGGCAAGGATTGGATCTACACGTACTTACGGAGTTTTTATCGCGACGATACCCGGCCGACCGGCTGGAACAATCTCGTGTATGAAAACGTCGCAATGCCGCATGTGCTGTGGGAATTGCAGGGCGTGCGGACGGCGAAATTCGATACCGAAGTCGACGAGAAAACCGGCGAAAAGGTCAAACATTTCGCGGGTTATACCCAAGTGACTCCGGGGACGATGTCGCCAGTAGATTATGATTCGGCTATGGCCGATCTGGTTTCGTACCTGTCGTGGATGTCGGAACCGGCCCAGCAGACGCGAAAACAGCTAGGCGTCTGGGTCCTGATGTTCTTGGGTATTTTGAGTTTTCTGGCGTGGCGCCTCAACGCGGCATACTGGAAGCAGATTAAATAACACGCCGCGATCGGTGTGGGTCAGCGTCGTCAAAGCGCCTCCTAGCAGGCGCTTTTCGCACGCTGGCCCTTATGTTTTTCTGAAGGGACTTTCAATCATGATGGTTTTGTACTCCGGCACTACCTGCCCGTTCTCCCAGCGCTGCCGGCTGGTGTTGTTCGAAAAGGGCATGGACTTCGAAATCCGCGACGTTGACCTGTTCAACAAGCCGGAAGACATCGCGGTGATGAATCCGTACGGACAGGTGCCGATCCTGGTCGAGCGCGACCTGATCCTGTACGAATCGAACATCATCAACGAATACATCGACGAGCGGTTTCCGCATCCGCAACTCATGCCCGCCGATCCGGTGCAGCGCGCCCGCGCTCGCCTGTTCCTGCTGAACTTCGAGAAAGAGCTGTTCGTGCACGTTGGCACGCTGGAAAACGAGAAGGGCAAGGCAGCGGAAAAGAATCACGAGAAGGCGCGCAATGCCATCCGCGATCGTCTGACGCAACTCGCCCCCATTTTCCTGAAGAACAAATACATGCTCGGCGAAGAGTTTTCCATGCTCGACGTCGCCATTGCGCCGCTGTTGTGGCGTCTGGATCACTATGGCATTGAGCTGTCGAAGAACGCTGCGCCGTTGATGAAGTACGCCGAGCGAATTTTCAGCCGGCCGGCTTATATCGAAGCGCTGACGCCTTCGGAAAAAGTGATGCGTCGCTAACGTATTCGACTGCGGGGCTTGCCGGCTGGACCGGCGGTGCTCCGCATCGATAGAGGACAAGCCGATGCAAGAAATATCCACCAAGCCTTATCTACTGCGCGCGCTCTACGAGTGGTGCACGGATAACGGCTTTACGCCGCATATCGCAGTGCGGGTCGACAACGGCACGCGCGTGCCGCGCCAGTTCGTGCGTAACGACGAGATCGTACTGAACATCAGCTTCGAGGCCACAAGCCAGTTGCAGATGGGCAATGAGTGGATCGAGTTCAGCGCGCGCTTTTCGGGCAAGTCGCACAAGATCGAGGTGCAGGTCACCAACGTGCTCGCTATTTATGCACGAGAGAATGGCCAGGGCATGGCGTTTCCCGTCGATTCCGCAGCGATCGGCGCGGCACCGGATGTGTCGGGCGAGGACGGACCGCGTTCGTCGGAGCTGGGTCCGGAGGAAAGTGGGGCTGAGCGAATCGAGCATCGTGAGACGACGGCGTCCACGCGAGGCGATGACGAGTCTCCTCCCGACGACGATGGATCTAAATCACCTGGCCGAGCTCACCTCAAGGTCGTCAAATGAAGTAAAATCGCTGACTTCGCCGGCTTAGCTCATCAGGTAGAGCAGTTGATTTGTAATCAGAAGGTGGCGGGTTCGAGTCCTGCAGCCGGCACCAGATTTAGTTTCATGAAGCACCAAGACGTTGTTCAACCCCGCGCCCGGCAACGGTCTGCGGGGTTTTTTCTTTTCCAGCTTGTGCAAGGTGTTGAACGCGAACTGAGCGTCAAACCGCTTTGCGAATTGCTCGTTGGCCGTTTGCCGCTCGCTGGATGGTAGTCGGAAGACCGATAGCTTCCGTAGGCGAAATCTCCGGCGGTGCATGCGCGGCGTGATTAGCGTGTGAGGCGCGCTACGGTTATTCGGTACGAATTCAGTCCTCGGTATCTCATGCCGGACAGCCGCTTTCTGCGCGCCTTTAATATTCTTTTCACAAACCCCTTGCGCAACTCCGAAGCACCTACTAGAATTCGCCCTCTTCGCTTCTGGATGAGGCGGAGAGAAGCGGGAAGTTGGGGGTTAGCGGTTCGATTTCGGTAGCTGGAGAGCCAGGCAGGACGGCGCTCGCAGGGAATCGAAGGTCCAGGTGGTTGTGATATGAAGTTTGTCACGATGCGGTAAAAAACCTGTTGACGAAACGCGAAGCGCACGACATAATCTCGTTTCTGTGCTGCAGAAGCAGCGACGCGAAAGCGGCGGGGTCTGAGAGG
>JGI12635J15846_10001509_pt1 | contig 20430 bp, 20 predicted proteins | sample BlaSpr_A8_OM2_M2_FD_15846 | JGI IMG/M metagenome (IMG submission 15846) | reverse complement strand
CCGGCACGTCGAGATCGTTCGTCTCGCACTTCACCATTTCCACCGGCTCGCGGCGCAAAAATCCACTGAACATCATTTCATCGAGGTCTGGCGGAATCGGCAAAATTCCGCCCAGCGTTGTCGCCGGGTCCGCGCCAATCGCCACGCTCACCGGAATCCGACCCTCCGGATTTTTCGCCCGAGCCCGCCGGAAGTGTTCCGCGCCATGCTTCTGCGTCTGCCAGTGCATCCCGGTCGTGCGCTCGTCGTAAATCTGCATCCGATACATCCCCACATTCCGCTTCCCGGTCTCCGGGTTCCGCGTAAGCACCAGCGGAAACGTGATAAACCTCCCGCCGTCCTGTGGCCAGCATTTCAAAATTGGAAAATCAAACAGGTTAACGTCATTGCCCTTATGCACCACTTCTTTGCACGGCCCATCTTTCACCTGCTTGGGCATGAACGACCCCAACTCCGCCAATTTCGGCAGCATCTTTAACTTGTCGAAAAGCCCCTGCGGCGTCTGCATATCCAGGAACCCGCGAATCCGCGCCGCCACCTCATCCAGCTTTTGCACCTCAAATGCCAACTCCATCCGCCGCACGCTTCCAAACGCATTGATCAGCAGCGGATACCGCGAGCCCTTCGGCTTCTCAAAAAGCAGCGCCATCCCGCCGGGATTCCCCTTCGGCCCTGCCATCGCCTGCGCCCGCTGCACCACTTCCGTCACTTCCAGCACCGGATCCACTTCCGCCTTCACCCGGCGCAACTCTCCCTCTCTCTCCAGCCGCCTCACAAACTCCCGCAAATCCGCGTATCCCACTTCACTCCTCCAAAAATCTCGCCTAACCGTCACCAACTTGTAGGGGGCGGCCTCGCCCGGCCCTCCGAGCTTCTCGACCCCGACCGTTTGATCGCCCGAAGAGGGCATATAGTGGCCGATCTTCAGATCGGCCGCGTTCGCGCCACACTACCACGCCCGCAGTCACGCGCGCAAAAACATCACGCACCCGCCACTCGCCCTGTCAATTTTGAAGGAATCAAACTTTCAGGAGTGCCGAACAACCTCGCCTACGAAACTTGGCCACTTCCGCCTTCCTGCTCTATCGGCGGCCCCTGACTTAGTATCTTTTCGGCCTCTTCCGCGTCATTCTCACGTACGATGAGCTTGATTCCACCCATCGCGTTCGACCAAAGCCAGTCCATCCTGACCACATTCGCGTCCTGCAGGAAACTCTCGATCCCTGCTGCATCCAGGACGCTCTTGGCAACAAAGGCCTCGGGCATGTCACGATACCTGCGCAGCACCACTGGCTTGCCCGATGTCCCACTTTCCTCAAGCGTCGAGTTCTCGGGAGGCTGCGAGACTTCTTGCTGTTCTAAGATTTGTGTTGCGGCTTCGACGTCCTCTCCACGGACCATGAGCTTGAGTTCTTGCTCTGGAATCCACGTCTGCAACCCGCCCAGACTGGCGACATTTTCGTTAGAGAAGAACGATTCGATTCCGGCGCTCTGCAATACGCTCCGGTCAAGCAATGCGGACATCCTGCTCCCGTAGCCACGCAAAAGAAGCAGGGTGTCATCCTTGGGAGGGACTTTTGCCTTTGGCGTCCATTCCAATCCACGTTTATTCATTTCTTCTTTAAGTGCCTCACAGGCCCACTCTGTCAGTGATTCCTGATCCTCACCCAATTCGAGAAGTTCCAGATCACTCATCGCGGCATAGAACTGCGCCAACCGCTGCCGCTCGAGTATGGGATCAATTTTTGCCATGATTCGAGGGTCTCACCTCGCAAATGATACTCCAATCAAGACGGCTTCAAGTCCCGAGGAAAATCAGGTCTTCACCACCCGCAATCCCAACTCGCTCTCAAACGGATCAAAATCCCGGTCCCGGTGCAAAAGTTCGTGCCCTTCGAGCAGGCAAAACGTTGCAATCCAGCAATCCGCGATCCTGCGGATCGTGAAACCCTTCTTCCGTAATCTACGAAAGTTTTCCACAGCCCTGATAGCTAACTCGACTCCCCCCGCTGCAAACACCTCAAACCTCAAAAGTTCTGTCTGTACCTTCACGAATTCCTGATCGTCTCGAATCCCTTGCAGGACCTCACTTAAAACAAGATCTGTCAGCCCTAATCTTTTGCTTTGAGCTTGCGCATCGAGCCAGAGCGATTGCGGATTCTCAACCCCGCGAAAATAATCGATCCACACTGTCGTATCGACAATCACCATTGAAGAGTATTCTCTCGAGCGCTCCGCAATTCATCGAGGTCTCCCTCCCATTTCACTTTCCCGCGCAACTTCCGAATTCCAGTCTGCCCTTTTATTTGGATGAGCATCCGCAGGCCCGCCTCGACCGTCTCCCGCTTGGTCTTCGTGTTGGCGCTGCGCATCGCCTCTTTCATCAATTTGTCGTCAATCTCGATATTGGTCCGCATCGGCCACCTCAATGTGTATACTATCACGTTTTATGTGTATCAAAGCCAAGGCCGCTCCGCCTTCGTCATCCCAAGCCCCGAATACCGCCTCTGCCCTCCTGATTTTTCCGCTCCCGCAAATGGTTGGTCCAACTCTTCAACAAGTCCTGTAAGGGCCGATCCAACCCATTCTTGCCCTTAAGTGGAGGGGCATATCGTCTCGTTCTCACCACGCAAGCGTTTCCATGTGACACAAACGGTCTCAGTCTGACCATAATCGTTACAAGCAGGTCGCACCTTCGATTTGAAATGAGTTTTCTGAGTTTCTAAGTATCAACATCACAAGGATTTACTGACGCCATACAAACTGGACCTCATCTCGAGCGTCGGTTGCAATTGGCCTCACAATTGCTTTCATCTTGCCTGAGGGAGCAGGTTTTCGCGCGACATCCGGGCTCGCACCTCCCAAGTCTCCGGAACAAGACTTTATTACCCGGGTGTAGAAATCATTCCCGTAAGAAGGAGAACTGGAACCCTAAGCGCGCCAGTGGATTGTTTCAACAGACTGCAGCTAGGCTCACCAACCCCGCATGTTGAAGACGCTCCATATGATTCGACTCGATTATGTCTCTTGTATTTTGACGGTCTTGGCCACCGTCCTCATTGGCAAAAAGCTCTGGCAAGGCTGGGTTGTTGCCGCTCTTAATAGCGCAGTAGTCTGTGTTATCGGCGTCCGCACCGCCCAGTTCGGTTTCGTACCCGCCAATCTCCTTTGCATCGCCCTTTACACGACCAATCTCCTCAACTGGCGTCCCAAGAAGCAAGATCAGTAGTTCTCCACCACGTCCACGACGATTCGGCACCATTCCCCGGTGGCCGGCGAACCATCTTCACCCGCCAATCAGTCCTTCTGGCCCCATTTGCACCTGCACTTACAAAAACAGCCTGCGCCCGGGTGGAGCCACTCCTCATGGTTCCCAGCTAGTAGTATCCTGTTGATAGTCGTATGACCCGCATCTACCTCGATCACAACGCCACCACCCCCGTCGACCCCGCGGTCCTCGACGCCATGCTTCCCTATTTTTCCTCCGACTTCGGCAACGCCTCTTCCATCCACACCTTTGGCCAACGCGCCCGCGCCGCCGTCGAAACCGCTCGCGAACAAGCCGCGGCGCTCCTCAACGCCCGCCCCCAGGAAATCGTCTTCACAAGCGGCGGCACCGAATCCGACAACCACGCCATCTTCGGCGTGGCACAGGCACTCTTGCCTGTGCGCCCCGGCACGCACCTCATCACCACCACCATCGAACACGAAGCCGTCCTGAACGCTTGCCAGGCTCTCGAAAAACGAGGCGTCGCCGTCACCTATCTTCCCGTCAATCGCGAAGGCCTCATCGATCTCGACGAACTCCGCCGAGCCCTTCGCCCCGAAACCGTTCTCATCACCGTAATGCACGCCAACAACGAGCTCGGTACCATCCAGCCGCTCGCCGAAATCGGCCGCATCGCCGCCGAAGCCGACGTCTACTTCCACACCGACGCCGTGCAATCCGCCGGGAAAATTCCGGTCGACGTCAAAGCTCTTCAGCTCGACCTTCTCTCCGTTTCCGGCCACAAGTTCTACGCCCCCAAAGGCATTGGCGCCCTCTTCATCAAAAGCGGCACCCGCCTCCGCCAGCTTCTTTACGGTGGACATCACCAGCGAGGTTTCCGCCCCGGCACCGAAAATGTCGCCGGCATCGTCGGCCTCGGCAAAGCCGCCGAACTCGCTCGCCACTCTCTAGAAAAAGACGCCGCGCACATCTCCCGCCTCCGCGACACTCTCGAACAGGGCATCCTCGCCCACGTCGCCGATTCCCGTGTCAATTCTTCCAACGCCCCGCGTACACCCAACACCGCCAATATCCTTTTTTCCGGCCTCGAAGGCGAAGCCCTCATCATCGCCCTCGATCTCAAAGGCCTCGCCTGCTCCACCGGAGCCGCCTGCTCCTCCGGCGCCGTCGAACCGTCGCACGTCCTCACCGCCATCGGCCTCCCCGCCGCCGACGCCCGCGCCACCATCCGCTTCAGCCTCGGCCGCCACACCACCGAATCCGAAATCGCCGCCGCCCTCGAAATCGTCCCCGCCGCCGTAGCCCATCTCCGCAATCTCTCCCCCACCTACCACAAAGAACCGGTTGCCCAACCATAACTCCAAGCACCAATTCCAATCTCACGCTAAAATGGAAGCAGCATGCCCACACAGTTCCAACTCGAGCCTGTTCCAACGACGGCCCCCACCGAGACCACTCCCGGCCTGATCGCCGTAGCCATGTCCGGTGGTGTCGACTCCTCCACCGTCGCCGCCGTTCTCCTCCAGCAAAACCGCCCCATCGTCGGCCTCACCATGCAGCTCTGGAATCAGCGCCGACTCCCCGAACTCCAGGGCGGCGGCCCCGCGCAGCATCGCTGCTGCTCCCTCGACGACGTTTACGACGCCAAGCGCGTCGCGCAACATCTGAATTTTCCTCATTACGTCGTCAACTTCGAAGAACAGTTCGAAGCCCGCGTCGTGCGCCCCTTCGTCGAGCAGTATCTTTCCGGCCGCACACCCATCGCCTGCACCAACTGCAACACTGATGTAAAATTCGAGCCGCTTCTCCGCATGGCCCGCCAGATCGGCGCCGAGCGCCTCGCCACCGGCCACTATGCCCGCATCCGCAAAAACGAAACCACCGGCCGCTTCGAACTCCTCCGCGCCCGCGATGATTCCAAGGACCAGTCTTATTTCTTGTGGGGATTAACGCAGGAACAACTTTCTCGCAGCGACTTCCCGCTCGGCGAACTTACGAAGGAAGAGGTGCGCAACGTCGCGCGCAACGCGAATCTTCCCGTCGCCGACAAGCCCGAAAGCATGGAACTCTGTTTCGTTCCTAACGGCAATTACGTTCAGTTCATCCACGCCTATTCCCGCGCCGAAGGCATCGCCGTGAATAATCAGGAAGGCGACATCGTCACCGAAGCGGGCGCCGTCATCGGCCGCCACACCGGCGTGCACAATTACACCGTCGGCCAGCGCAAAGGTCTCGGCTTCGCGGCAGGCAAGCCCGTCTACGTCCTCTCGATTGACACGCAGAACAATCGCATCATCGTCGGCGAAGACGAGGCCCTGCGCACCACGACCTTGGAAATTGAAAACGTAAACTGGATTTCCGTCGCCGAACCGGACGCGCCCATCCGCGGCCAGGCCAAAATCCGCCACAAGCACGACCCCGCCCCCGCCACCATCGAAGTGCTCCCCGGCAATCGCGCCCGCATCACCTTCGAAACTCCGCAGCGCGCCATCACCCCAGGCCAGGCCGCCGTCTTCTACAACGCCGACACGGTCCTCGCCGGCGGCTGGATCAAGTAATCCCTTCTCGTCGCTTCAAATTTCTCTAAGCCTTTGTAGCGGCCGCCTTCTGAGGCGGGCGTTTTTGGTGGCACAGCCATTCCTGGCTGTGCTCTTGGGTTTTGCGCGGGTTGCCCAAATTGCTGGCTTTGCATCGAGCCACTTCGGATCACGAGTCAGATAAAATAGGCTAAGCTCTCACACCCTGACCAGTTACAAATACTTCTTAATCGCCTCCGTCAATCCCGTCGCAACTTGTGGACTCCTCTTCAATTTTCGCGCAGCTCTCCGCAAATCCTCCGGCCGATCCAGATCAAAATCCCGCCGTAACAATTTTCCCCGCAGCTTCGCCTTGGCAACCACCTTCAACGTCAACTCCAACACCCGCTCCGTGCTCCACGGAATCTCCCGAAAAATCCCCTGCACAAACTCCCGCATCCCCAGCAAATAATATCCGCCGTCTTCCGCCGGCCCGATCACCATATCGTTCTCCTTCAGCGCCGCAAACGCCCGACGCACCCGTTCCGCTCCCATCCACGGCGTATCCGTTCCAATCACAACAACCTCGCGATAACCCATCGCAAAACATTTTCGAAACGCCCTCTCCATCCGCGCCCCAAGTTCCGCCCCGCGCTGCGGCAATATTCGAAAGCGCGGGCGCCTTCCTTGCTCCTCCATCAACCCGCGAAAATAGCCTGTGCCTCCGGCTGCAAAAACAAACACATCGCACCCGCGCAACCTCTTCGCGAGGCGCAGCGTGTCCGTGATGCACGCCTCATGCAATGCCGCCGCAACCTCTGCAGACACCGCGGCCAGCAATCGCGTCTTCACTTTTCCTGGTTTGGGAGTTTTTGCGAATACAAGGAGGGCGCGCGAACCGCTCATGGAAGGTAGATTAACTCACTCGAGCGCAAAGCAATTCCGCGTAAACATTCGAGATTCAGATGAACAGCTCGTCTTCCTGTTCCACCGAGGTTTCCCTCGCCGGAGAAGCAGCCCGCCGCGAGCGCAGCACGTCGAGCCCAATCTTGATTCCCTGCACGATCGCGGAAGCCTTCTGCACCGGCGCCCAGAAACTCCGCCGCACCTGTGAACCCGCATCTTCCACCGCTTCCAGCGTTCCGGTCAGGATGCGGTCCACGGCCACCAGTTGCCCACGCAGCCGGTCCGATGCCTCCGTGGCGATCTTGTCGAACTTCTGTGCCTGCGAACGAGTCAGGTAAACGATGTGCGCCGCATCTTCCACCAGTGCGGAAATCTTCGGTTGGGTGTCGTCGAGCAAAATTTGCGTGCGCGTCAGGATCGGCCCCACGCGCGAGTGCAAATCGCCCACCATCTTGTTCACCGATTCGGTGGTTTTCTTCAGTTGCAGGAACAGCACAATTAGGATCGTCGTCTGCACCAGCAGCGCGATCGCCGCCGCAAGAATAAAAAGCTGCATCGTTATTTGCATACACACCCGACCCTCTCCGCAACTTCAGCGGAAAAACGCAAGCCACCCCAACAAATCCTCAGGACTTCGATTCGCGAAGAAACGCCTCGCGTCCCGCATCCACCGCTGCGGAGAGCGATTCCCGCTTGCGCGAAGCAACGTCCTTCCCGCGCTCGATCAACTCGTCCGCGCGTTCCCGCAACTCTTTCGCCTTTTTCTGCGCGAATTCACGCCCATCATCCGCGCGCTTCGCCAGATACTCGCGCGTGTCTTCGCCGGATTTCGGTGCGAACAGGACGCCCACCAACGCGCCCACTCCGAGTCCCACCAGAAAGTAACTAACCTTGCTTCCAACGTTGTCAGACATAAAAGCCTCCACGCAATGAACGTAGCACACGCATGTGAACGCCGCAATACAGCATAACCCCCACTCTTGCCGTATACCGGTTATGGCGTATCTTGGTGCAGCGTCAAATGTTGCACAATTTTCTCCGCCATTTTTCGCGGCAGCATCCGGCTCAACTCCTCCGCACTGGCCTTCTTCAAGTTTGCAACGCTGCCATACCGCTGCAGCAATCTTTGCGAGGTGCGCGGCCCAATTCCGGGGATATCGAGTAGCGCGGTGTGCGTCTGGCGAGCCCCCCGACGCTGGCGGTGAAAGCCTACCGCAAAACGGTGGGTCTCATCGCGAATCTGCTGAATCAGGTGCAGCACCGGCGAGTGCCGTTCCAGTATCACTGGCTCATCCTCTTGCCCAAGGACGTAAAGAATCTCTTCCTTCTTCGCAATGCTGGCCATTGGCTGGTTGATGATCTGCAGCGACTCCAGCGCTTGAGCCGCCGCGTGCAATTGACCAAGCCCCCCATCAATCAGGATCAAACCGGGCAGCGCTTTTTTCTCTTCCTGCAATCGCCGGTAACGCCGCACCACCGCCTCGTACATGCTGGCGAAATCGTCGTTCTGCGCGCGCGCCCGGCCTCCCGGCGCTTCATCGCCTCGAATGATAAATTTCCGGTAGTCCGATTTCTTCATGCGCCCGTTTTCCCACACGACCATGGACGCAACCGTATCCGTCCCCTGGATGTGCGAAATGTCGAAGCTCTCGATCCGCTTTGCCTCCTCGGGAAGGTTCAAGGCGGACTGCAACGCCTCACCGATAGCCTTCGATGTCGGCTTCAGTACACGGAACCTCTGCTCGAAAATGTGCTTGGCGTTATTTTCCGCAAGATCCAGAAATGCGCGTTTGCTTCCCCGCTGCGGCGTAAAAATTTCCACTTTATGGCCGGCGCGTTCGCTCAGCAATTCTCCAAGCACCGCGTGATCCTCGAAATCGATGGGCACGTGAATCATCTTCGGCAGGTATTCCGCATCAAGATAAAGCTGCTTCAACAGCGAAGGCACGAATTCGTGGGGATCGAAATCCTCCAGGTCTTCCCAGTAAAATTCGCGCCTGTCCACCACTCGCCCGGCGCGAAGGTGAAACAGATTCGCCGCCACCAGCGGCGGCTCCGCGTAATAAGCCAGCACATCCGTATCATCGCCTTGTGCCGAAGCGATCCGTTGCCGCTCCTCAATGTCATCCAACGTGCGCAGCAGGTCGCGATAAGAAGCAGCCTCCTCAAAACGCTCGCCTTCCGCCGCGGCCAGCATCCGCTCCTCAATGCTCTTCATCAGGTCCTGCCGCCGGCCTTCCAGAAACATCCGCGTATCCCGCACTGCCTCCGCGTAGCGCGCATCCGTGGTTAGTCCCTCCGCGCACGGACCCAGGCAGCGGTGAATGTAAAACTGCAGGCACGGCCGCGGGTGAATCTTCGTCAGGTCCACATAACACGAAGGCACCAGAAAACGCTTATGAATGAAATGCAGAATGCGCCGCGCAAGGCTCGCCGGAAAATACGGCCCAAAATAAAGCGAGCCATCCTTCTTCACTCGCCGCGTGAAATAAACCCGGGGATATTTTTCGTAGAGCGTCAGCTTGATGTACGGGTACGTCTTGTCGTCCCGCAGCATGACGTTGAACTTCGGTTTGTACTGCTTGATGAGATTGTTCTCGAGCGCCAGCGCTTCCCGCTCGTTTTCGACCAGAATCGTCTCAAGATCGGCGATCTCTCGCGCCAGCGAGCCCGTTTTCGCATCCACCCATCGCGATTCCAGGAAGTACGAACGCACGCGATTCCGCAGCGAGCGCGCCTTTCCGACGTAAACAACCTTTCCGCCCGCATCCTTGAAAAGATAGACCCCAGGCGACTCGGGAAGAGAAGCGGCTTTTTCGCGGGGTTCCATGGAATTGAAGCGGCGCGGTCGGGTCTTCCGGCCGCCTCTTTCATCTTACGGTGAATTCAATCGGAAAGAGAAACGCCTTCCCTGGCCCCGATGAGATTTGCCCGCCCAAATGTTATGCTGACCCTTCGGCGATGGTGCCCCCGGCTCGGGCAACTCGCTTCGGAACAAATGGAATCCGAGAATAGGGAGAATCAGAAGTGAGTCACTTGCAATCCCTGCGCACTCTGGCGAGCTTGGCAATTTGCTGCGCCTCCCTGTGTGCCGTGCCCATGCGGGCACAGGATCCCCCAGCCAGCGCGCCGCCTCCCAGCCAGCCGCAGCCCAAGCAAAAGAAGAACGTAGATTCCGCGGTGAAGTCGGCTCCCGACCAACCTCAGTGGGATCCTCTGCGCGCCGAAAAGGACGTTCAAGTCGGCAAGTATTACATGAAGAAAGGCGACGTGGATGCTGCAATAGACCGCTTCGAAGATGCCACGACCGCGAAACCCGGTTACGCCATTCCCTTCCTCTATCTTGGCGAAGCCTACGAAAAGAAAGGCAAGAAAAAGCCCGCCGTAAAAGCCTACCAGCGCTACCTCGACCTGTATCCCCACGCCGAAGACGGCGACAAAATCCGCAAAAAAATCGAAAAGCTCAACAAGGAAATCGACAAAGAAAAAACCAAAATGTAGAGGCCAACCCTTGGAGGGCGGGAGCGAAGCTCCCGCTTTTGAGACTTCCACTCCACCACCCAACGAAATTCCCTGCCACAAATTCCACTTATCCCAACAACTGAAACCGAAATCTGCGATAAGCCAGCACCAGCCGCGCCTACCGCGCCAACTGATCCAGAAACTTCCGCGCCGCCCGGAAATGGTCGTAGCGCTTTTCTTCCGCGCGAAATTCCGGCGAATGCGAAATCAGGCTGCACCCGGATCGCCGCGTCGGATGCTTCACATGCAGCATCTCGTGATACAGCACATACTCCACTACAAATTGCGGAACACCCGGCCGGTCCATCCGGCGATTCAACACTATCTGGTTCGGCCCGGGATCGTAGCAGCCAAACTGCCTGCGCCACGTGCGGCTGCTCCACGCGATGTGCGGCCGCTCAAGCTGCCGCGAAAAATATTTCTCGTTCAGTTGTTCGAAAAGCGCGGCGAGGTCGTGGTGTTCTCCCCGCGGTGAAACCGGCGCCGGTCGCACGCGCCGCCGGCGCAGATGATTGATCCGGCTGCGCGTCCGGTCCGATCGCGCATAGTCCAGATACGGACGCACCAGCGCGCTCGAAGGCCGCCGGCGAAACACCCGCGCCAGCAAAAGCGCCGCCGCGCCCTCCAGCACCGCCTGCGGCGCGCGCCGCAAAAGATCCGAGAAGCGCACGTACAAAACGTCGCCCCGCCGCCGCAAAGTGATCACCAGGCTGCTGTACGCGTGAAACTCCACGTGGAAATGCGGTGGCCGCCCTTCGCAGCCTATCCGCGTAAACATCCGTTGAAACAGCGCTTCTCCGCCTGAAACGTGGATCGTATCTTTGCCGCGCGAATTCAATGCTTACGCCTCAATTCTTTCGCCGCACCGGCGGCGGCGCCGCCTTCTTCCTGGCCTTCTCGGCTTCCCTTAACGCGTCCTCGGTGCCTTCCACCGCATCGTCGAGATTATCCTTATAAACCTCCAACTCGGGTCCATTGGCGGAATACTTCTTTAAGATCTCCAGAAAATCCTTCGACTTTGCCGCCATCAGGTCAATGCCTTGCCGGATATTGTCCTGCTTCTCCAAACCGAGTTGAATCAGGTCCGCGGCGTCGTCCACGCAGCCAATGTAGGAATTCATCAGGTAGTTGAGCATCTCCGTGTGTTTGTTGGACGAGGGATGCTCGAGTTCATACTGAAATTTTGTCAGGCGGTCTTCCGCGAAAGTCAGAAACAACTTGATGCGGTCATTCGTCGTCTCGGCATCGCGGATTTTTTCCGCCTCGACGGAAGAAAGGTAGTCCTTGTCAGCTCGCTGTGCGAACGCGTGGGCGGGCAACACGCTGCAAACACCCAATGCCGCAAACACAATCAACGCCACATGCAAAAAACTTCGATTCATGGTTTCGCCTCAGCCGCCGGAGGCACTTTCATCGGGTCCTTTGTGCGCCGCGGAAACAGCAAATGGATTAAGGTATCGTCCGTGTCGACCAGGTCTTTGCGCACGAGTTCGAGCGGCGGACGCACCTCTTCCGGTGCCACGAGCAGTGTGTCCTCCACCTCCCGGATGCCTTGCCGCACTTCCAACTCCAAGTGCCGGTATCCGCCCGGATGGCGATCCGCGTCCGGCTCCTGTTTCCTCAGAAGCTCGAACGCCTGGCGCACGTTGTCCCGGTACTTTTCGAAAATCAGGCCCACGGCAACATAATCGCCCGCTTTGCTCGCTTGCGTGGCCGCATCAAATTCAAGCGCGCCGAGTTTCTGCAAGTCCTTAATCTTAGCGCCGGCGTGGTTTGCCCGGTCAAAGTGTTCCTGCAGCTCTTTCAGTTTGTCCACCACCGCAAGCGAACCGGCGCACGAAATAAAAGCAGTAGCCATTAGGACGACCAACCGGCCGCCCCGCCGGGGACGCCGGTCATTTCTTCTTTTCGAGCCGTTTTTCGAGGACATGAATCCGCTGGTTCGCCTGCCAGACCTGGTCCGGATGCTGGTTCTGGTCCAAGTCCAGAAATTTTCGATAAGCGTCCAGGGCGGGTTGAACCTGATCGAGTTTATCGTAACAAAGCGCGCGAATAAACCACTCGCCGGCGACCGGCTTTTCCATCTTGTCCACCACATCGTACCCCGCGAGCGCCGCCGCGTAATTTCCGCCCAGATAAAACGTCGACGTCAGGTCCTTCCAGTAAACGACGTTGCCCTTGTCCAGTTGAATCGCAGTCTTCAATTCGCGCTCCGCATCGGCAAAATCGCGCTTTTGCAGATACAGCCGCCCCAGCCCGCCGTGGAGCCGCGCATCCCGCGGCGCAAGCGCGAGCGCCTGCTTCAATGTGGCGATGCCCTCGTCGAACTTGTTTTGCCCAATCAGAATATCGGCGCGAAGACGAAGCGCGTCGAGCGTTGGCGCTTGGCCGCGCGCGGACTTCTCTGTTTCCGCCAGCGCTTCGTCAAACTGCTTGTTCGCAACGAGCAGTTGCACGAACCGCGCCCGCATCGTGGAGTCCTGCGGTTCGGCGGCAAGGTAATTCCGGTAAGCCTCGACCGCTTCCGGCTTGCCCTCCGCATCGAGGCTCAGAGCCAAGCCTCTCAGCGCCAGCAGGGACTTCGGCTGGTTTTCGAGGACCGTCCGAAACTTTTTTTCAGCGTCCGCCGGCTTTTTCAGTTGCAGGTACACTCCACCCAGGTGAGTCAGCGCCTCACTATCGCCAGTGTTCAAATGCGAAGCAGACTCGAATGACTCCGCTGCTCCAGCGAGATCTCCGGAACGCTCCTGCGCGATTCCCAAAAGAAAACGCGGCCGGCTTTGGCTGGGCAACAATTCCACGGCCTTGCGCAACGGCGCTACCGACGCCGCGGGATCTTTCTCCAAAAGTAAAATTCCAAGGTTGAGCTGCGCTTCCGCCATCTTCGGGTCCAGCGCGACGCAGCGTTCGTACTCGGCCCGAGCATCCTCCGCGCGATTCAGCCCCGTGAACGCGTACGCAAGCTGGAAATGGGCAAATGCCACATCCGGTTTTTCGGCAAGAAATTTCTGCAGCGGCGCAATAGCCGCGTCGAAATTATTTTTGTCGAGCGCGGCTTGCGCCTCGTCCAGCAGGTCGTTCAACGGATTTTGAACTTTTTGCGCCCTGGCCGGCGCGGATTTACCGGAGGGGTTCTGGATTTGCTGGAATTTCGAAACTGGAAACGCGGCGGGCAAAACTGAGGAAAACAAAACAAGAAACGCGAGTGGTATTTTCCGCTGCAAGCGTTTCCGCATCACGGCTCCCTGGAAGTTGGCTTGGCGGTTTCAGCGCGCCCACTTGTCGTGCCATCGCCCGGCGCGACGCCATTGCCCGGACGCTTCGCGGCGCCGTTTCCATTCGCAAGAACCTTCGCGAGAAAACGCCCCGTATGCGACTGCGAATTGCGCGCCACCTGTTCCGGCGTCCCCGTGGCGATAATCTTTCCGCCCTGGTCGCCGCCTTCCGGCCCCATATCAATCAGCCAGTCGGCGGACTTGATGACGTCCAGATTGTGCTCAATCACCAGCAGCGACGCGCCGGACTCCAGCAACCTGCGAAACGCGCCCAGCAATTTGGCGATATCGTCAAAGTGCAGGCCCGTGGTGGGCTCGTCAAGAATATAGAGGACGCCCTGATTTTCCGACCGCGTAAGATGCGCCGCGAGCTTCAACCGCTGCGCCTCTCCGCCGGAGAGTGTCGTGGCCGACTGCCCCAGCCGCAGGTAGCCAAGCCCGATCTCATTGAGCACTCTCAGCTTGGAAACAACCTTCGGCACGTTCACGAAAAACGCCAGCGCCTCGCGCACGGTCATGTCCAGCACATCGTGCACGTTTTTCCCGTGGTAGCGTACCTCAAGAATGCTCGATTTGAATCGCTGCCCGCGGCACTCTTCGCAAATCAATTCCACGTCCGCGAGAAATTGCATCTCCACCGTCACCGTCCCGTCGCCCTGGCAGGTCTCGCACCGCCCGCCCGGCACGTTAAACGAAAAATGGCCCGCCGCATATCCGCGCCGCTTGGCATCGGGCGTCTCCGCAAAAACGTCGCGGATGGCATCGAACGCCTTCATGTAAGTGGCCGGATTGGAGCGCGGCGTACGCCCGACCGGCGATTGATCGATGATGATCACTTCCTTGATCTGTTCGTCGCCGTCCAGCCGCTCGCAAAATTCCTTAATGCTGGCCGAGTTGCGCTTGGCCAGCAGCGCGCGGTACAGCACGTTGTGCACCAGTGTCGATTTTCCGGAGCCGCTCACTCCAGTAACCACAGTCAGCGTGCCCAGCGGCAGCATCAAATCCACATTCTGCAAATTGTGCAGCGTGGCGCCGTAAAGCCGCAGGAATTTCCCCGTTGGCTTGTGCCGCGTGGCGGGAACGGGAATCCGCGATTCCCCACTTAGATATTTCCCTGTGATGGATTTCGGATCCTTCAGAATTTCGTCGTAGGTCCCGGAGAAAAGCAGCTTCCCGCCAAGTTCGCCCGCGCCAGGCCCCAAATCAATCACGCGGTCCGCCGCCTGAATCGTGTCCGGATCGTGCTCCACCACCAGCACCGTGTTGCCGAGATCCCGCAACGATTTCAGAATGTCGATCAGCCGTTGCGTGTCGCGCGGATGCAGCCCAATCGAAGGCTCATCCAGCACGTACATCGCGCCAACAAGATGCGAGCCCAGCGAGGTCGCCAGCTGAATACGCTGCGATTCCCCGCCGGAAAGCGTCGAGGTAAGCCGGTCGAGCGTCAGGTAATCAAGTCCGACTTCATCCAGAAATTGCAGCCGCGTGCGGATCTCTTCCAGGATTTTGTCGGCGATCTTGCTCTGCGCTTCGGTCAGCTTCAACTCCGCAAAAAATACCCGCGCGTCTTTCACGGTCAGCTTGCAAAGATCGGTGATCGATCGCCCGGTGATTCGCACAGCCCGCGCCTCCGCCCGCAGCCGCGTGCCGCCACACTCCGGACAAGTCGCGTACCCGCGATACCTGCTCAAAAATACCCGCACGTGTAATTTGTATTTCTTCCGCTCCAGCCAGGTGAAAAAGCCCTTCACGCCTTCGAAATCATTTTCCGGATCGCCCTCCAGAATCAGGCGCCGCTGCTCCGCCGTAAGTTGCCGCCACGCTACGTTGGTCGGAACCCCGCGCCCGCGAGCCCATTTCTTCGCGTCCTGCAGCAGCACGCGGTACTTCGGCTTGGTCCACGGCTCGATCGCCCCGTCATCCAGCGATTTGCTGGGATCCGGCACCACCAAATTCAAATCAAAATCAATGGTGTTGCCAAATCCCTGGCACCGCGGGCACGCGCCATACGGATTGTTGAACGAAAACAGCCGCGGCTCCGGCTCCTGATACAACGTGCCGTCAATTTTGCATTCGAAACGCTCGTTGAACGTCAACCGCTCGACCGCGCCCCCTGCGCTATCGGCCACAAATTCCAGGATGGCCTCGCCGCCCTCGCGGTAACAAATTTCCAGTGAGTCCACTAGCCGCGAGCGCGATTCCGCATTCACCGCCAGGCGATCCACAAGCACCCAGACCGGTTTCGCGAAATTTAAGTCCAGCAACGTTTCCGGCGAGGAAAATTCATGAACGCGTCCGTCCTGATACAGCCGGTTGAAACCCCGCTTCTGCAACTCGGCCAGGATTAACCGGAGCGCTTCCTGCGCCAGTGGCGCCGGCTTCTTTCGCGTTGTCCGCTTTCCCGCAACGCTCGGCTCGGCAGTGGGCATGCGCAAAAGATACAACACATAAAACCGCCGCCCGGGCTGCAGCGACAGCACCCTGTTGGCAATCTCGTCCGGCGAATCGCGTCGCACTTCGCTGCCGCACTTGATGCAAAAAGTCTGCCCGCAGCGCGCAAACAGCAGCCGTAGGTAATCGTAAATCTCGGTGGAAGTCGCCACCGTCGAGCGAGGATTGCGGGTCGAGTTCTTCTGCCGAATTGCCACCGCCGGCGCAATGCCGGAAATCTCGTCCACATCCGGTTTTTCCATGCGCTCCAGAAACTGCCGCGCATACGCCGAAAGCGATTCCACATACCGCCGCTGCCCTTCCGCATACACCGTATCGAACGCCAGCGAAGACTTGCCCGATCCGCTCACACCCGTAACCACCGTCAACGCATTGTGCGGTATATCCACGCTGACATTCTTGAGGTTGTGCACACGCGCTCCGCGGATGCGCAAAACCTCTTGCTGTTCGAGGATGGGGGGTATGGTTTCGGTCGTGGCCAAAGGGAAGCCCAGACAGCGCGCTTTCCGCACACTGCCTAAACTTTAAAGTATACGACTCCGTTGGGACGCGGGCAAATCGGGCTTTACCGCAAAATCAGTGGCGGATTACTGCTGCTGCAGTTTGATGCTGCCGATTCCGCCGTTGACCGAGAGATGAATGGTGGTCGGCGATTTGCCGTACGCCTCGTTCACATACTGCCCGTCTTCTTCTTTCAGGCCGTGCGTGTCAATCGAACCCAACCCACCGTGCACTACGGCCACCACTCCCACATCCTTCGGCAAACGAATCGTCGCCTCGCCCACGCCGCCTTGAATCTCCGCTTGCAGATCCTTCGCGCGCTCGCCGGAGAGGTCCACGTCCGCCTGCCCAGCGCCGATATTCAACTCCAGCCGCGTCAGGTCCACCTTCGCGAACCGGAATACGCCGCGGCCTGCTCCAACATCGATCTCCAGATCGAGCGGAATCGAATCGTTCACTTTCAAATTCCAGGTATTGTCGGAATTGGTCACCAGCGTTCCGCCGCCCTCCTGATCAATGCTCAATTCCCCCGCGCCATTGTTGACGGAATATTCAATTTTCGGCTCGCCCCACGAACTTCCAAAAGAGAAATCAGCGCTCAACAACGATTCCGCTCCGCCGCTCATGGCCAAGTCCCCCGCGGGCATCTTCACCGACATGCGCACGGACTTTGCGCCCTTCCCATCAATCGATTCCACCCTGTGCGACTTCGTCGTGGAGTGGCTGGGCCACTCACGCGCGGCATAAGTGTGACCCCGCCAGATCAAAACAAGCAGCACCAACAGAAAAACAACGGTTCCCAACGTGGCGCCGACGGGAAATGTGGAAGGCGCCTCGGGATTTCGCAAGCGCTGCGAGCGGTCCCAGAACATCCCCGCCCCGGCAAAAATCAGGATCAGCGGCCAATACTTCCCCACCACCGGCCATGGATCAAAATTGGGCAGCGCGCGCGAAAGCAAAACCAATACCCCAAACGCAATGAGCAGCAGCGGAAACACAGTCGAACTGCTCCGGACACCGCGATTCTGTGCCATCCCTGACCTCTCTACCAATAATTACGCAATTCCCGCCAAAATGTTCCGCTCCTATTTTGGAGTGCGGTGGCTCAGCCACCGCTTTTACCACCAGAGCCCCACCACCCAACGAGCGTCGGTAGCCGGCACATTCCTGTCGGCATCGTAAGTCCGCCCCCGCCGAACGTCAATTCACAAGTTCCACAATCCCTATGCTAAAGTTCGCTAAAGCGCTTGAGGAATGGCAGGCATGGGAAAGTTTGACCGCATCATCTGGATTGTGCTCGACAGTGTCGGCATTGGCCCACTCCCCGACGCCGTGGACTACGGCGACACCGGCCGCACCACGCTCGGCCACATCGCCGAATATCGCGCACTGCAAATCCCAACCCTCGCCGAACTCGGCCTGGCGAATATCGCCCCGCTCAAAAATCTTTCTCCTGCTCTCGCTCCCAAAGCTTCCTTCGGCAAAGGCGCAACGCATTCCCCCGGCAAAGACACCACCACGGGGCACTGGGAAATGGCAGGCGTCTGGCTCGATCAGGCGTTTCCCGTTTACCACCACGGTTTCCCCCCGGAAATCATCGAACCATTCGAAAAACAGATTGGCCGCAAAACGCTCGGCAACAAGCCCGCTTCCGGCACCGAAATCCTGAAAGAACTCGGCGAAGAACACGTCCGCACCGGCAAACCAATCGTCTACACCTCCGGCGACAGCGTTTTTCAAATCGCCGCTCACGAATCCGTCATCTCCGTTCCCGAACTTTATCGCATCTGCGAAATCGCGCGAAAACTTCTGGACGGCAAGCATCGCGTGGGACGCGTAATCGCCAGGCCTTTCGAAGGCGCGCCAGGCCATTTCACCCGCACCTCCAGGCGCCACGACTACGCCGTCGATCCTCCCAAACCCATGCTCATGGATATGCTAGCCGAAAAGAAAATCCCCGTCTTCGGCATCGGGAAGATCCACGACATCTACAACGGCCGCGGCGTGGATGACTACGTCACCACCAAATCAAACACGGATGGCATGGAAAAATTGACCGCAGCAGTTCGGGAAAGAGCCAACGGCCTGATCTTCTGCAACCTGGTGGATTTCGACATGCTCTACGGCCATCGCAAGGATCTGGAAGGTTTTGCCCGCTCGCTCGAGGAGTTCGACGCGCAACTAGCGCCCTACCTGAAATTACTGGGTGCCAAAGATCTTCTGATCATCACCGCCGACCACGGTTGCGACCCCGATCCTCGCTGGGAAACCACGGATCATTCTCGCGAGTACGTTCCCATCCTCGCCTACACGCCCGCCCAAAAAACGGGCGCAAATCTCGGCACTAGAGCAACCCTTGCTGACATGGGCCAAACCATCGCCGAGAATTTTGCCTGTGCAATTCCCCACGGCGCCAGTTTCCTCAAATTATTAACGTAGCGGCCACCTTCAGGTGGCCCAGCTTCCTCAAGTAGCACAGCCACCGCCGCCCCATCCCGTGGTTTTTGCGGGATGATTCCGGACTGTGCTCTTGGGTTTTCAATAGGAGGCCGAGGCTTCAGCTTGCCTGCGGCAGGCCCCAGCATAAATGTTCGCGAAGAAACGTCCCAAGTTACTTCCCTGAAGCTGCGCGGCTAGCCGTAGGCGCGTAATATCCGTTCCGCGTCCGCGCCACAAGCTTCCCATGTCCCCGCGGCGGGATCACGTCCACATGCACGGTTCGAAATGTCCCATCCTTCGCCCCATTCGACGGATAGTACGCCAGCGTGTACTGGTGCCGGATGTCGTGCGCCACCTGCTCACAGATAGCACGCACGTCGTCCACGTTCTCCGGGAAAAATGCCAGCCCGCCGGACGCCAGCGCAATCTCCGACAGTGCCTTCTTCGCGTTTTTCGCGTTGCGCTTATTTTCCTGGCCCAGCAAACCGATCGTATAGATCACCGTCGACGTTTTCTGAATTTCCCGCAGCGTCTTCTCCAGCGAATTCCGGCTGGTGTTATCTTCCCCGTCCGTAACGATCAGCAGCACCTTCTTCTCTTTCACGCCCTTCTTCAGGTGATCGAGCGACCCGATGATGGCATCGTACAGCGCCGTGCTTCCCCGCGAATCAATCCGCTCGAGCGCTTCCTTCAACTCCGGAATGCTGCTCGAAAAATCCTTGTCCAGGTCCAGGTAGAAATCATCGTTGAAATTCACCACGAACGCTTCGTCCTGCGGGTTGCTGCTCTGCACCAGCGTCAGCGCCGCTTCGTTCACCCGCGGGCGCTTGTCGCGCATGCTGCCGCTGTTATCAATCACCAGTCCCATGCTCACCGGAATATCTTCGCGCTTGAAGACGGAAAGTTTCTGCTCCACCTTGTCTTCGTACACTCGGAAATTATCCTGGGTCAGCCCGTCCACAAACTTCCCGCGGTCGTCGTTAACCGTTGTGTGCAGCACCACCAGGTTGACGTCCACCTTGATGCGCCCGCCGGAGGAAGAAACCCCGCCTTCTTGCCCCGGAGGCGGCGGTGGCGGCGGAACCGCGATGGGAATTTGCGCGAACGAACCATTTGCTGAGAAGAGCGCCGCAAACAGCATGCAGGCCAACACCAGGCCGATATGATGTACGCGGCTGAACATTTCAGTGAGCCGGCGCGTAGTATCCGGTCTTCGAATAAGTCGAGAGAGGTGGAAGCCCCTTGGGCGCGCGCAGCTTGACCTTGATCTTCCGCCACCGCGCGTCGTGAACGTGATTGCTTGGTTTGTATCCCAGCACATATTGATTGCGCAGCTCCATGCCGATTTTCGACGCAATGTCCGGCAGTTCATTTAGATGCTCGACAGCGAAAACGCGGCCACCCGTTAATTCCGTTACTTCGGAGAGCAGGGTTGGGCCGTTCAGCTCTTCCGGGGTGCGATTCCGATAACCAAGCGGGTCGTAGATGCCGATGGCATAGAGCTGGGTATCCGCTTCCTTGACCAGCCGCTTGATGTCGTTCTCGTTGTACCTGCTATGATTATCCCCTCCATCGGAAAGAATCAGCAAGG
>JGI12635J15846_10001507_pt1 | contig 20432 bp, 12 predicted proteins | sample BlaSpr_A8_OM2_M2_FD_15846 | JGI IMG/M metagenome (IMG submission 15846) | reverse complement strand
GAAATTCCGGTAACCGAACATGCTGGTGATTCTGGAAAGGCGTTGTGGCGGACGCAGAATTTTGGCGAGATTCGTGTGCGCATGGTCGAGTACTCTCCGGGGTACGAGGCGGATCACTGGTGCGCGAAGGGACATGTGCTTTTGTGCCTTGAAGGCGAACTGGAAACACGCTTGGCTGACGGCCGGACTTTTACACTGAAGCCGGGGATGAGCTATCACGTCGGAGATGGCGACCCACCGCATCGGAGTGTTAGCCGCGCTGGTGCCAAGTTGTTTATCGTAGACTGATATTATTCGTCAGAGATACTAATCCTCTATGTCCTCATCGTTACTTTCCGCGCTGCAACGCTATTGGGGCTATTCCTCGTTTCGTCCGCTTCAGGAACAGGTAGTGAATAGTTTACTGGCGGGGCGCGATGCGTGTGTTGTCATGCCCACCGGGGGCGGGAAATCGCTCTGTTACCAACTGCCTGCGGCAATGACGGAGGGGCGGACTGCGATTGTGGTGTCGCCGTTGATTGCGTTGATGCAGGACCAAACTGCTCAGCTGGAACAGATGGGCGTCGCTGCAGCGGTATTGAACAGCTCGCAGAATGCGGCGCAGCAATCCGCGATTCTGCGCAATGCAAAAGCTGGAAAGTACCGGCTACTTTATCTTTCGCCGGAGCGGCTCGCGCGACCAAACGCGCTCACTTGGCTGCGTGACACACCCATTTCTTATTTTGTGATCGATGAAGCTCATTGCATTTCGGAGTGGGGACACGAGTTTCGCCCTGAATACCGACAGCTGCATTCCTTGCGGGCACAATTTCCAGACCGGCCCATCGCAGCGTTCACGGCAAGCGCGACGCAGCAAGTTCGACATGACATCGTGGAGCAATTGCAGCTGCGCGATGCGGACAAGTACATTGCCAGCTTCCAACGTCCCAATTTGCGCTATCACGTGAAGCAGTGCGATGCGAGAAGTCAACGCGGATTGCTGCTGAGGGCGGCGGAGCAGCATGCCGGAAGCAACATTATTATTTATGCGCCGACGATCACACGAGTGGGGGAAACCGTGGCGTTCCTGGAATACAACGGGATCGCAGCCATCGGATATCACGCGAAGATGGACAACGACACGCGAAGAAAAAATCAGGAACGCTGGATGAGCGATGAAGTGCGCGTGCTGGTAGGAACGATCGCGTTCGGCCTGGGCATAAATAAAGCAGCGGTACGCGCGGTAATTCATTTATCGTTACCAAAATCGATTGAGCAGTATTACCAGGAAGCAGGGCGCGCGGGGCGCGATGGCGAGCCGGCTGATTGTCTGTTGTTATGGCAAAAACGCGACGTCGGACTTTTAACCTACTTTGTTGAGCAATTGACGGACCCAGCAGAGAAAGCGCGCGCATGGAAGCGCTATCACATCATCCGAAATTTTGTCGAGTCGAATAGTTGCCGACATCGGCAGATTTGTATTCATTTTGGCGAAACGCCGAAATGGTCAGCGTGCGACGCATGCGATGTTTGCACCGGCGCGCCAGGGTGGCTCGGTGCGCCGCCGCTCACGAGAAGAAAACCGGCTGAAAACAAAGCGGTCACTGTGAAGGCTAAGGTCGCGGCAACTCAGCCGGCGCATGCAGAGATCAACAGTGAACTCAGAGAACATTTGCGCGAATGGCGCCGGGGCATCAGCAGGGAACTTAGTATCCCCGCGTTCATTGTGATGCACGATACAACGCTTGATGAACTATGCAAAGTGCGGCCCAGTACGCTCGCGCAACTTCGCAGAGTTTCTGGGTTCGGGGATCGAAAGGTGGAGATGTACGGGCGGCAAATCCTGGACGCACTGGAATCATTCGGAATACGCGCGCAAAGACCCCCTCCCTTAGCACATTAGCGTAGATAATTATTTGGCTCTATTCTCCCGCCGCGATCACTTTTCAATCAAGTCAGGCTCATTGCTGTATCATGCGGCTTCTTCCCGAGAGGGAACGCGAGAGGTGAACAAAAATATTTTGAAGAGTATCGTCGCCGTCTTCGCGGGCGCCGTCGCAAGCATTGTTCTCTCGGTCGGCACTGACGCGCTGATGCATGCAACCGGGATTTTCCCGACTGGCACAGAGCCGATAAAGGACGCGCTTTTCGCGCTCGCGACCATGTACCGGACGATTTATGGCGTTGTGGGTGCGTACATCGCTGCGCGGCTTGCGCCTGATCGGCCCATGATGCATGCGCTTGTGTTAGGAGGGTTGGTGTTGTCGCAAGCACCGCAGGGGCTATGGCGATGTGGAGCAAGCTACCGGCCCTGGGGCCGAAATGGTATCCACCGCTGCTCATCGCGCTGGCAGCGCCGCCCGCATGGGTCGGCGGAAAACTTCGCTTGATACAATTGGAAGAGGGGACCGAGGTCTGATCTCCTGCCACGGGTTCTGGGCCAGATTCAGGAGCCATTGAACTGTTGCCATCCGATTTTGTTGGGTATAGGATTCTGCCACTTGAAATCGCCTGACGGTTGGCGGCACTTGGAGTCATGTTTGCTGCCACACCTGAAGCCCAACAGGAGTATCGACCCATGGTCAGATTCCTTCGTTTTGCCTTAATTCTCTTTGTGATTGCCAGTCCTTGTTTCGCGCAGAAAAAGCGCGTTGCGGTGCTGAACTTTGAGTACGGTACGGTGAGGTCCAGCACTCAGGCGATTTTTGGTACTGACCAGGACGTGGGCAAGGGCATCTCGGACATGTTGGTGCAAAAGCTTGTGCAGGACGGCAAATATTCCGTGATCGAGCGCAACGCGCTGGATAAAGTGCTGGGCGAGCAGAATTTTTCGAATAGTGACCGCGCCGATGCGTCCACCGCTGCAAAAATTGGCAGGATTCTGGGAGTGGACGCCATCATCATCGGCAGCATTACGCAATTTGGCCGCGATGACCAGCACACCAATATTGGCGCGGGAGGATACGGCGGATACGGATCCAAGTTGGGTATCGGTGGAATCGGTACGAAGAAGTCCAAAGCGGTGGTGGGCATCACGGCGCGTCTGGTAAACACCACGACAGGCGAAATTTTGGCGGCGGTGACTGGAAAAGGTGAGTCGCAACGCTCAGGCACTTCGCTGATCGGCGCCGGAGCAGGCGGGGGCAGCGGTGGCGGCGCAGCCTTGGATATGGGGAGCAGCAATTTTGGGCAGACGATTTTGGGTGAAGCAGTACAAGCGGCAGTTTCGGATACGGCGACGCAACTGGATTCGGCAGCAGGAAATCTTCCAACGGTAAAAGTTTCTGTGTCGGGACTGGTAGCGGACGTCAGCGGAAATACGCTGATCATCAACGTGGGCAGCAAAACCGGGCTAAAAGTTGGCGATACGCTTGATATCAGCCGGCAAGTCCGCACGGTAAAAGATCCCGCGACCGGCAAAGTGTTGAAGTCTATTAACGATAAAATCGGAAGCGGCACGGTCACGCAAATCGATCAAGATTCGGCGACGGTAACATTTAATGGCGCGGGACCAGCCAAAGTTGGAGACGTGGCCCAGACCCCTTAAGCGAAGTTAAGGATTATTCTCTCATGATCGGCGAAACGATTTCGCATTACCGCGTGCTGCGCAAACTCGGTGGCGGCGGCATGGGTGTGGTCTACGAGGCCGAAGACATCAAGCTCGGCCGCCACGTGGCTCTGAAATTTCTGCCAGATGACATCGCGACGGACCCTCAAGCATTGGCCCGCTTCCAGCGCGAGGCTCAAGCAGCTTCCGCTTTAAACCACCCGAACATTTGCACCATTTACGAGGTGGATGAACATAACGGCCAGGCATTTATTGCCATGGAATATCTGGACGGACTGACTCTAAAACATACGCTCACAAACGGACTCCTGGAATTGGAGCAGTTGCTTACGCTAGGAATTGAGATCGCCGATGCTCTGGATGCGGCCCACTCGCAAGGAATAATTCATCGCGATATCAAGCCTGCCAACATTTTCGTGACGAAACGCGGTCATGCCAAGATCCTGGATTTTGGACTGGCCAAGGTGACCAAGCAGCAGTCCAGCGCTGGCGCCGGAAACAGCCTAACGACCATGGTTGAGGATCCGGACCAACTTACCACTCCGGGAATGGCTCTCGGCACGGTGGCCTACATGTCGCCGGAACAAGTTCGCGCGAAAGACCTGGATGCGCGCACGGATCTCTTTTCTTTTGGTGTGGTACTTTATGAAATGGCCTCCGGTCAATTGCCGTTTCGCGGAGAAACCTCGGGAGTAATTTTTGACGGCATTTTGAATCGCACGCCTATCTCTTCGGTGCGCCTGAATCCGGATCTGCCGGTGGGCCTCGAAGAAATAATCAATAAAGCATTAGAGAAAGATCGCAATCTGCGATACCAGCACGCGTCGGAGATGCGCAGCGACTTATCTCGTTTGCAACGCGATTCGCAGGTGCGGCCTGTCCCCGCAGAGCAGGGTGAGCAGTTACCTCCAGGTGAAATGCAAAATCGAGTGCCGCTATCGGGCGCTTCGAGTCAGACGTCCAAGGTGGTCAACGCCGGTGAGAACAAAGAGGTGACGCAAAAAATCAGCGCGCCAGGCGCTGTTGCTCCGCCGCCCGTCGTGCCACAAGCACCACCGATTCAGCCCCGTGTTCCACTGCCCCCCGTTACTTCGACGGGCGGTAGTAAACGCGGACTTTATATGGGGCTCGGTGCTCTTGTAGTGGTCGGCGTGCTTTTTGCGGCCGGTTTTTATTTGCCCCGGAGGCTAAAGATTCATGCCGGCGAAGGCAAAGCGGCTTTGCCGGCAAAACCTGGTGCGGGTGGACAACTGAATCCTCAACCGAGTCCGCCGACTTCTTCTGTAGCGGCACCAGCAGCGACCTCGCCTTCATCCGCGGGTGGCGCTGCGGCCCAGTCGAGTCAAACCCCGGAGCCAGAGAAGGTCGATGCATCCGGCGGGCCTGGGGCTTCGCACGCGGCGGCCGCCGGAAATACCAAACGCAGTTCTAATGGCTCGCAAAGAATGCCGGCCAATGCCGCTCAGCAACAAGCCGCCGCAGAACGCGCTCAAGCAGAGGCGGAGGCAGCCGCGGCCGCAGCTGCGCAGGCAGAGGCTGCTGCCGCGGACCTGAAAGAGGCTGAGGCCCTGGAAGACCAACTAAACGGACGCGCGGCTTCGGTGTCTCAAAGCCTGGACAATTTGAAAGGTCAGCAAAGTGCGCAGGGCTATGGATTGCGTGGTGACGTCGTTTCGGCAGAACAGCGTATGCAGTCGTACATGTCAAAAGCGCAAGCTGCGCTGCAACGTCAAGATGGTCCAAGCGCAAAGAAGTATTTCGAGCAGGCTGACCGGGAAATTTCCTTTCTGGAAAAATTTCTGGGGCATTAACAATAATTGTGCGACCTTTGAATTTCTAGAGTCGAGAAGGTGATCTCCTTAGAAACCTGCAAGCTTCAGGGCACAATTCATTCCATCATAAGTAATTGACAATAGGCTTATGCCGTCCTACTTTGCGTGGGACAAAGACGAACGGGGAGGATCGTGCATGGAAAAAAAATTATTAGCGCGATTCGTGGCAGGACTATCGTTTTTGATGGTTTTTTCAGCCTCTCAATTCACCCTTGCCCAGGAGCCTTCTTCTGCCGTGGGAATATTTGAAGGTCATGGTGATGTGGGTACAGTTCTGCACCCGGGCAAGAGCGAATACAATTCTTCAAAGCATAGCTACACGCTTACCGGCAGCGGCGAAAACATGTGGTCCGACTCGGACAATTTTCAGTTTGCCTGGAAGAAATGGTCCGCGGATGCATCTCTGACGGCCGACATTTCATTCGTTGGCGCGGATAGCAATGCGCATCGCAAAGCTGTCTTGATGATGCGGCAGAGTCTGGAGCCTGACTCCGCCTACGTGGATGTAGCGCTACACGGGGACGGTCTGACGTCTTTGCAGTACCGCGAGGCCAAGGGCGCGCCTACGCATGAAATCCAATCGAACATTTCAGCGCCTGCGCAATTGCGAATCGAAAAGCGGGGTGATTACGTTTCTATTTGGTTGGGCGTTCCTGGAGAAAAATTACGACCTGCTGGAGCAGCGATGCGCGTTTCATTCAGCGCGCCGTTTTATATGGGCATTGGGGTGTGTAGCCACGATAAGGATGCCATCGAAAAAGCTGTATTTTCGAACGTCGAACTCAAAGAGGTCGCGCGAGCAGCCGCTGATCAAACCACGCTGTACAGCACTCTCGAAACCATCATGGTGGGCTCAATGGACCGTCGCGTTCTGTATTCCATTCCCGGGCATTTTGAAGCGCCCAACTGGACGCGCGATGGGGCTGCATTTATCTTCAATGAAGACGGGCGAATTCAGCGCTTGCCGGTTGGTGGCGGCCAAGTACAAACCATCGATACTGGGTTTGCTGTGCGATGCAACAACGATCATGGAATCTCGCCCGACGGTAAAACCTTGGCGATAAGCGATCAGTCACAAGGAGATCATCAGTCGATTATTTATTTGCTACCCATCACAGGCGGAACACCGCGCCGTATTACGCAGAAGTCTCCATCTTATTGGCATGGCTGGTCGCCGGATGGAAAGACGCTCGCGTATCCCGGGCAGCGCAACGGTGAATTTGATATCTACACGACCTCGACGGAAGGCGGTGAAGAAAAGCAGTTGACCACCGCCATAGGACTCGATGACGGGCCGGAATATACACCGGATGGAAAATATATTTATTTCAATTCCGTGCGCACCGGCAGGATGCAGATATGGCGGATGCACCCGGATGGCGGCGCGCAGGAGCAAGTCACTTCAGACGATCTGAATAACTGGTTTCCGCACATTTCCCCAGATGGAAAATGGCTGGTTTTTCTGTCTTATGGCAAGGAAGTCGAGGGTCATCCAGAGAATAAAGACGTGACGCTGCGAATTGTGCCGCTGAAGGACGATAAAGTTGACGGCAAGATCGAAGTGCTGGCGAAACTTTTTGGAGGACAGGGAACCATTAACGTGCCTTCGTGGTCGCCGGATAGCAAGCAGTTGGCTTTCGTCAGCTATCAGCTGATACCCCAGGAAAGCGCAGCGAAATAATGGGTGTGCAGTCGGGCATTCGCGCGCACACGCTTTGTCAACGCGTTCTCACGAAGCGAAATGGGTAAATAGGTTGTTTAGTGATTCGGCCAGCGTCGGATGGGCGAAAATCCCATCGCGCAACATGGTGAATGGCATTTTGCCCATCATCGCTAACTGCAGCATGGACATGATTTCTCCGCCCTCGATACCCAGCACGNCTGCGCCGAGAATCTGATCGGTGTCGGCGTCCACGATGGCTTTCATAAATCCGCGCGATTCGTCGACTTCCAGAGCGCGGGCCACTGAAGACATAGGCATTTTTGCGACGCGAATGTTTTTATTTTGCTCGCGAGCTTGCGCTTCTGTTATGCCGATGCGGCCGAGTTGCGGATCGATAAAAACGGTATAGGGGAGGGGGCGGCCTTCGGTTGTGGCGCTTCCTTTGTCGATTAGGTTGGTGCGCAGGATGCGAAAGTCGTCGTAGGAAATGTGCGTGAAGGCCGGGCCGCCGTTGATGTCTCCGAGCACATAAACTCCCGGCGCGCTGGTCTCCAATTGGGAGTTCACCTTGATAAATCCGCGATCATCCGTGGCGATGCTGGCGGCACTCAGATTTAAGGCTTCCACATTGGGAACCCTGCCAGTGGCTGCCAACAAATGCGAGCCTTGAAGTTCGCGTGTTTTCCCCGTTTTGTCGCGGGCCGTTAGCAGGATTTGCGAGCCGGTCTTTGTAACACGCTCAGCTCTTGTGTTTAGAAAGACCTCGATACCGTCCTGCCGCAAGAGTGCGGCGATTTCGTCAGCCACGTCGGAATCCTCGCCGCGTAGTAACTGGGCACCAGACTGCACGATGGACACCCGGCTGCCGAAGCGGCGAAACATTTGTCCGAATTCGAGGCCGACATAGCCTCCACCGAGAACAAGCAAATGCTCCGGGACGCTGTCGAGTTCCATGATTGAGGTGCTGTTCAGATACTGCACATCGCCTAAGCCGGCGACTTTCGGCATTGCCGGCCGGCATCCCGCGTTGATGAAAATTTGCTCGGCGCGTAGCGCACGTTGCGTCCCATCTTTCAAGCGTACCGCCAAAGACTTAGGGCCGGTGAAGCTCGCTTCGCCAAGAATTAAGTCGAGGTTTTTAGTCTTTTCCAGGCTGGCTTGGCTTCCATTTCTGAAACTGTCGACGATGTCGCGTTTGCGCTTACGAATGCGTGCCATGTCGATGCGAATATTTCCGATTTCAACTCCATAATCGGCACCGCGGCGTGCGAGATACGCTACACGGCCGCTGGCCACCATGGTCTTCGTTGGTGTGCAGCCTTCATTGACGCATGTGCCGCCGACGTGCTCGCGCTCGATAAGCGCCGTGCGCATTCCTGTTTGAGCGAGTGCCTTGCACAGCGGGTTTCCGCCTTGGCCTGATCCGATGACGACTGCCTGGTATTGATCGGGTGTGCTCATCGAGCGACTCCTGGCTGAGCTCGAATCTTATTCGAGCAAGCTGCGGTTGCCAAATGCTGTGATTGCTCCACGGCTCGCGCGCCACAAAGTTTGCGGCGCGATAACCACCGGTGTTGAGAATGCGCAGGGATTGCGTGCTGGATGAAGTTTAAGGGTAAGACACGCTAGAATCTTCTGTCGCCCGCCGCTCGGAGATGGCTGTGGCGTTGCTTGTCAGCGCTAAGACGCGTGGCGCGGGTACGCCCTTAAGTTCTGGAAGGGAGGTTGCTTTGCATGTGCAGGAATATTAAGAACCTTTTTAACTTTGATCCGCCTGTTGCGGACGAAGAGATTCGGAATGCTTCGCTTCAATTCGTTAGAAAAATCAGCGGCTTCAACAAACCGTCGAAGGCCAATGAAGCCAGTTTCGTGGCCGCAATCGATGAGGTTGCGCGCGCTTGCTCGCGCCTTCTCCGGTCCCTTGAAACGAATGCGCCGCCGAAGAATCGAGAAGAAGAGGCGGAAAAACTAAGGGCTCGCGCCGCAGAAAGATTTGGCGATTGAGATCGTGCGCGTAGGCGATCAAAAGATGAAAGTACTGTTGATTTTGTCCTTGATAGTCGTTGCGGCGATGCCGCCGCGCGCCCAAGCAACAGGTGTGAAGCCGAGCTTTGAGGTCGTGGTGCTTGGTTCAGGTGGACCGCGAGCATTCGGCAGGGCCGGATCAAGTTACATCGTACTCATCGATCGGAAGCCCCGGATTTTGCTGGATGCCGGGCCGGGCGCATTTGTGCGCATCGGAGAATTAAGAATTGATCTTGCGCAAGTGGATATAGTTTTGTTGACGCATCTTCACATCGACCACAGCGGTGATTTGGCGGCGTTTTTTAACGCGCGAGCGCTCACCAGCGATGGGCCGATAAAGTACCGGGTGTTCGGCCCGGATGGCGCGGGATTGTTCCCCAAAACGTCGCGATTCGTCGATTTGCTGGTTGGTGAGAATGGATTGTTCGCGTACCAGAAAACTTTTGGTGCGCAGGAAACATTTTCGGTTCGCGATTTGGCGATCGACTTAAATACTGGCGTTACAAAAATTGTGGATGAGAACGGATTGATTGTGGAGGAAATCGCGACGCATCACGGCGACTGCCCCTCTGTAGCATATCGGATCACGTATCACGGTAAATCTGCGGTTTTTTCAGGCGATATGGACACTTCGGCAGTGTCAAATCTCGTTCGACTGGCCAAGAGTGCGGACTTGCTAGTTTTCAATTGTGCGGTTCTGGATCCGCCGAACTCGCCAAGTCAGCTATACGAACTGCATACTCCGCCAAAGAAAATTGGCGAAGCGGCGAAGGAGAGCGGAGTAGGAAGCTTATTGTTAAGCCACATTGCGCCAGACGTTGAAGAAAGTAAGAACGATGTATTGAAGTCCATCCACACATCCTTCACAGGACCCGTGGAGTTTGCGACTGACCGGATGCGGGTTCAGATAGAACATCGGCCTCAAGGCGCACTTTGATTTTAGGGCCTGTCGGGACTCTCCAGGGCCTCTGAGAGAGCGAGAAACAAAAATGTACCGGTGCCAGCGCTGACAAGTTCGATAAAGCGACTCGAGCCCGCCGCGGCTGGGGGGCGGTGCCCCGACTTCGCCGCCAGCGCGCATGCACCGTGCTGATGCCCGCGATGGTATTCGGACGCCTCCGGTGAAATCGCCGGATTGCGCGAATCATTAACAGAGAACTCCGGGATGACATCGTAGGCGTGACCTTCCTCCAGAGTTTTTGTCTCCTTGCCCGAGGTTGCCACCAGATTTCCATGCACGACCTTAATTTGGACGTCGCACGTTGCATTCATGATGATTTCTGCCAGGACCGGGCGCTCAGTCTTCGGAACGATGCGAACATCGGACGCAAATATTTCGAAACTCTCCGAGGGATTATTCAGACCAACCACCAGAGTTCCATGGCGCAATTCCGCAACAGCGCCATTCGCTCCAGGAAAGAAAGCTCCATCGGACTGACCTATCAACTCGAATCTTGTCTGGAGAATCCGCAATTGAGCGTGGCCTTCCGACTCAGTTGTGACTACATCGCCGCTGTAAAGTGAGGTGCCGTTCGTCAGGTCAGATCCGCCTACATGGGCCGATTTAGCATCGAGAACCACTCCCGCGGCCTGATTTTGCGCAGGGTACAGAGGCGCAACCGCCATACAGCCCACCATCGCTCCCACTGTTAAAGACCTAAAAAACCAGTTCATATATTGCTCCGTGAAGCCTGAACGAAAGCCTAATCGGAGCATAGGAAGTGAGTTCTACGGCTACTAGTATCAGTTTAGCTGCTGATAGTTAACTCGCTAGTCTAAGATAGGACACTTTTTGTTCGCCATACTAATTAAGGGTGCCGACGACGTCTGTATGCATCGATTTGCGACATTGTCAGGTAGACCCTGACGACGTATACATTTTTCGCGGAGTTCAGCTCAGAGAGGCACTGTGGCTTAACTGGATAGTGTGCGATGACACAAAGCGGTAATGCTGAGGAATGTATTGATGGTGATCGAAGGCCCGCCATCGGAGACCGGTTAACAATGTGTCTTAACGATTAGCGCCTAAACGTCTGGACAGGGCTCGGACGGGCGCACCTTTCTCGCGATTCCGTACTGAATTGGTTACCCCCTTATCTCATCCGTTGACCTACACACCGCACATTTAAAAAATGTCATCGAACGGCAGCCACTTGCAATAAGAATTTACATTTAGCCGCATAAACACAGTCGATATTCAATTCCTGTCGGTAAGTACTTAAAAACATCGACTCTTGGCTCTCGGTATCAAGTCAACTAGCCGGTAACGTGCTAAGGCCCTCTACTCCTGTACTAATCTGGAACATTCGTGTCTTCGAATGCATGACACCACGCGTCTGTAGGAACCACAGTAATCCAATGGCAACGCTTGCGCCGCCGCAAACACAGGTGTTTCTCGTCCGCAATCCCGCGACTGTCTCCCGGGTGATCGCGGGGGAAACCCTCGTGGTGCCTATCTGTGCGGGAATAGGGGACATGGAAGCGGTCTATACCTTTAATAGTCTGGGCGCCCAACTCTGGCATTCGCTGGAGCAAAGCCAGACTGAAGAAGACTTGATTGCGTTGGTTATGCAGACCTTTAACGTCACTGCCGAAGTCGCCAAGAGCGACGTACGAGCCTTTCTAGCCGATTTGAAACAAACGGGGTTAGTCACAGCAGCCTCGGTGCCAGAAGACGTTGAAATTTAGCAGGCGATAAAGGAACTGGGGTAAGAGTGCAGACGGTCAACTACGCAGATTTTAGCAACGGCCTTCACGAGCGTTTCGCGGGCAAGCGAACTCCGATGGATGTTTCCATCGAGCTCACGCGCCGCTGCCCGCTCGATTGCCTGCATTGCTACAACAATCTGCCCATGGGTGACCAGGCAGCTCGCTCTCAGGAACTGACCTTTGCCGAACATGTGTGCTTGCTCGACGAACTCGTCGCTGCGGGTACGCTGTTCATTCTTTACTCCGGCGGCGAAATTTTTGCGCGCAAAGACTTCCTTGATATTTACGCCGAAGCCAAAAAACGCGGATTCCTTATCACTCTGTTCACCAACGGAATCCTGATCAACGAGCGGATCGCGGATTATCTCGCCAAGTACCGCCCGTTCGCGATTGAAATCACCTTGTACGGCGCGACCCGGGAAACCTACGAGAAGCTCACTCAGAAGCGAGGCTCGTACGACCGCTGCATTCGGGGCATTCAGCTTCTGCTGGAGCGCAATCTTCCGCTCAAACTAAAGACCGTTCCGACCACTATCAATCAGCACGAAGTGTACGAGATGAAGCGCCTCGCGGAATCCCTGGGCGTCGAATTCAAATTTGACCCACTGGTGAATCCGCGCATCGATTGCTCACAAAGTCCTTTGGCCGTTCGCCTATCGCCCGAGCAAGTGGTGTCGCTCGAATTCAAGGATCCCACGCGCAAAGGTGAATATCGGCGCCTCGCCCAGATGGATCTCGATGCGCCCGCAAAGGAAGTCCAGGCAGAAAATCATCGTTATTCCTGTGGTGGAGGAGTCAACGGTTGCGCAGTCGATCCCACCGGGAAAATGACCATTTGCGTAATTTCTCACCAGCAGGGTTATGGAATTCGCGACGGGAGCTTTCGCGAGGGTTGGGACGGCCCGCTCCGGGAAATTCGCACCCAGCCTCGTACTCGCGCCACGATCTGCGATTCGTGCCGCATTAAAACTCTTTGCAGCATGTGCCCGGCGAACGGGGAGTTGGAAAATGGTGACCCCGAGTCGCCTGTCGATTTTCTGTGCCAGGTCGCGCACTTGCGGGCCTACTCCCTTGGCTATGCGGTCCCGCATCACGACACCGAACACACCGAATGCCCCAACTGTGAAGGCGGTCGCAATCACTCCGCTCTACTGGACGCGGCGATGCGCATCGACCTTCAGAAACCCGGGCTCGATATTTTGCTGGAAGGCGGCACCGCTGCGCCTGGTTTGAATGTTCTACAACCTGCGACTGGCTGCCGAAGCGGCGGATGCAACGCCTGCTCGACGGTTCACGCTTGATAGAAAGTGGCTAATGGAAGAGCAAAAAAAGCCTGAACGGCAGCCCAAGGTTTACGAGCCTCCCAAGGTGATTCGCGTCACTCTGCGCCCTGAAGAGGCGGTGCTGGGACATTGCAAAGTATCCGGGTCCGCCGGGTTCGCCCAGTCGACCTGTGACGCCGTAGTTACCTGTCGGAGCCTCGGGTCTTAAGGTCGAATCCGATGGCTAATTTAAACACTTTGGTATTGCCCGAACTGTGCGCTTGGAATAGCGAAGAAATCGGTACATCTCGCGCCGCCTATCAAATCGGCGGAATTTCTTTTGGGATGTTTTCCGATGACGACGTTCCTCTAACTCTCGATCCGGCGCTACGCGATTTCGCGGTGACTCCGCTCTTTTCAGAAAATTGCGATGTGAACATGCGCGTTTCGATTGTGGACAGCTTGCCGCGCCCTAATCGCCAGCCGCTTTTTCATTCCGGTGGCCTGTGGTCTCTGTTTGAAGAACGTCTGGCAGGGTGCGAAGGCTATCGCCTGAATTTCCAGCGCAATTTACCAGGCGAAATGCCGTATAAATCCGTCTGGTTCGACCGGAATTTCGAAAGCGGGCATCTTCTGCTTTCGCGTAGGTTTTTCCCCGAAGATCTGCCTGTCTATCCGCTCGAGTATCCACTCGACGAAGTGCTGATGATCCATCGTCTCGCGTGCGGCTATGGCCTTGAAGTTCACGCTGTCGGAATCGTGGACGAAATTGGCCGCGGGCATCTTTTTCTAGGCCATTCTGGCGCGGGGAAAAGCACTACGGCGCGCCTGTGGCTTGATCAGCCGGGCGTCCAAATTCTCAGCGATGACCGCATAATCTTGCGCGCTCACGGCGACAAAATCTTTATGTACGGAACTCCCTGGCATGGCGACGCGGGGATCTCCTCTCCCGACAACGCGGCAGTAACGAATATCTATTTTCTCGAGCAATATCGACATAACGAGATCGTACCTCTCGCACCAGGCGCCGCGGCGGCCGAACTCTTCGCCCGCAGCTTCGTTCCGCGTCACTGTGTGCGGGGCTTGGACTTCTCTCTTGGTTTCATGGAGCGCGTTACACGTCGGATTCCGTGCAACATTTTCCGCTTTTTACCCCAACAAAGCGCCGTGGAGACTATTCGCCGTGCGCGAGATTGACACGCTGACCAAGCGCGATTCGCGCACTTTTGCTGCCTTTTGCGGGGAACTTCTCAGCTTGGGGCATCGGGTGCGCTTCCGCGTTCAGGGCGCGAGTATGCGTCCCAATATTGTTGAAGATGACGCGGCCATCGTCGCGCCAGTTTCGGATTCCGCAGTCCGTCAGGGCGACATACTTCTGACGCAAGGCGAGTCCGGCCTCAAGGTTCATCGCGTTGTGCAGCAAAACATAACCGCCGGCACATTCGTCACTCGCGGCGACTCCGGCCAGGAAAACGACCCGCCCACTTCGGTTTTTCTCGGAAGGATTACTGCGATCGAGCGTGACAGTCGGACCATCACTACTGTCGGCCGCGCCTCCCGCACAGCCGCAAAGCTAAATTCCACGCTACTCCGATTGAAGCTGGGATTCATGCGCCGCTTGTCCACTTTACTTAGTCTTATTTTTCCGACGGCACTTGTACTCGTGATCTGCCTGCTCGTTAATGTCTCTCCCGCGGCGGCGCAAGCGGATCTCTCCATTTCACAAAGCGCTTCTGCACCGGTGGTGGCCGCCGGAAGCAACGTGGTCTACACCATCGCTATAAACAACAACGGGCCAAACCTCTCGCAAAACGTCGTTTTCTACGAGAATATTCCGGCCAACACCACTTTTCAGTCCATTGTCATTCCTACGGGGTGGACCTGTAATGTTCTAACAGTAGGCGGCACAACTCCCATTAATTGCGCCAACGTTAGCTTGGCAAGTGCGGGCACCTCAACGTTTACCGTCACTTTGCAGATCAATGCTGGCACAGCGGCCGAAACGGTCATTCAAAATATAACGAGCGTCACTTCCAACACCACCAACGATCCCGTAGCTTCCAATAACACCTCTACCACCACGATTCTTGTCGGCATAACCGGAGACGCGGACCTGCGACTCAGCCTCTCTGCTTCCCCAAGTCCCGTTTTTGTCTCGAGCCCTTTAACTTATTCTGTCGCAGTACAAAACCTTGGCGTCGCGGATGCCACCGGCGCGACTATTACCAACACGCTCCCGGCCAGCGTTACTTTTGTTTCAGCCAATGCCACGCAAGGCATTTGCGCGCAAAGCGGCGTCGTCGTGACTTGCAATCTCGGTACTCTGACCGCCAGCTCGACAGCCATCGCGACCATTAACGTTACGGCTCCCGGCACATCCACTTCCCTCACCGACACCGCGAGCACCACTTCGGGCGTCCCTGACCCGTTTCCGTCCAACAACTCTGCCAGCCTAGTTACGTTCGTCCAGCCGCAATCCTGCGCCACACCGGCTCGAGACGGTGCGGGCGGAACGCTTTCCGGAAGTGTGAACACGTATTACGCGCCCAGCGCGCCTGTGATTCTATCCCCGGGTGCGAAGACGGTCACGCTTGGTCCGGCGTCTGGCTCAATCACTCCCATTTCCATCGGGGATCTATTGCTCGTCATCCAGATGCAGGATGCCTCCATCAATTTTACGAATACTGGGGCCTACGGTGACGGCACTCCCGGCGATCCCGCTACTGGCTACACGAACCCCAACAGTTCCGGGCGCTATGAATTTGCCACTGCCACGAGCGCGCTCTCCACTGCTGGCGGCGCTTTAACTTTTTCCGGAGCCGGCCCTGGCGGCGGCCTCTTGAACACCTACACCGAAGCAGCTTACTCGGCAGGCGTGCAGGGGCAGCGCACCTTCCAAGTCATTCGAGTTCCGCAATATCAATCAGCGACCTTAAGTTCCTCACTCGCGCCCATCGCCTGGAATGGCACGGTAGGCGGCGTTTTGGTAATCGACATTGCCGGTCAGCTTACTCTTGGTGGAACTGTGAGCGCCAATGCTGTTGGGTTCAGGGGCGGCGGTGGTCGCCAGCTAGCGGGTGGTGCAGGCGGCTCGCAGAACGATTACGTCACGCTCTCCTCGTTTGCAGCTAACGGTTCCAAGGGAGAGGGAATTGCCGGGACTCCGCACTATCTCGCGAACTCCGCTATAACCGCTCTTATTACCGCCGCCTTCGAAGGTCTGCCGAACGGTAGTTACGCCCGCGGCGCACCAGGTAATGCAGGTGGTGGCGGCACCGACGCTGATCCGGTCGGTAACACTAAGAACTCTGGGGGTGGCGGTGGTGGCAACGGCAGTGGCGGCGGCAACGGCGGCTACGCCTGGAACACTGCATCGCTTGGCAATGGCTTTGGTGGAGCGCCCTATCCTGGTTCCATTAGCAACATCATCATGGGTGGCGGCGGCGGCGCGGGCACGACAAACAATGGCACCTCCGATCCAACTAATGCCAATCCCAAAGGTATAAATAGCAGCGGCGCGGCCGGAGGAGGGATGATCATCATTCATACCGGCACAGTTGTAGGCACTGGCACTATCACCTCGAATGGACAAACCGCGTTGGACGTTCTGAACGACGGCGGGGGTGGCGGCGGAGCCGGCGGCTCGATTGAATTGCTTGTTCTCTCTGGAGGACTCTCGGGCACAACCCTCAGCGCCAATGGCGGCAATGGCGGTAACACGTGGCTACCTAGCGCACCCGGCTCACCATATCCTGGTAACCGTCACGGACCAGGAGGTGGCGGTGGCGGCGGAGTAATTCTGACTTCCAGCGCTCCTGCTTCGGCTAGCGCGCTGCCAGGGTCGAACGGTACTTCAACGACTATTCATGATGCCTACGGCGCGACGCCAGGTCTCGGCAACGGAATCATAACTACAAATCTCGGCCCCGCAGGGTTCTCTGAGACCCCCGGCAATCGGCCAGGTGCGCAGTGCTCGGTAGCCGATCTGGTGGTCACCAACTCCGGCACCCCAAATCCTGTCGTTCCCGGCGGCAACATCACCTACACGCAAACGGTAAATAACAATGGACCGCAGTCGGCCCTGAACGTGGTTTTTAGCGAGGCTATTCCATCCAACACGACGTTCGTCTCCCTGGCGTCTCCCGCAGCCTGGACGTGCACTAGTCCGGCCGTCGGATCCGGCGGAAATATTTCCTGCACTTTGCCGTCGAACAGCATAAACGCGCTTTCCACTTTTACGCTGGTCGTCCAAGTAGGCGTCGCCACTCCAAGTGGCACCACCATTAGCGACACAGATTCCGTTAGCTCCGGCATTAACGACAACAATCTGGCGAACAACACGGCCACGGTAAACACCTTGGTCGCTATTCCGGCTTCTGCGGACATCGCGGTTACCAACTCAGCGGCACCGTCAACCGTCGCGCCCGGCGCCAACATCACTTACACGCAATCGTTAACAAACAACGGCCCCGCTACTGCCATAACCGTCAACTTCACCGAAGCTATCCCAACGAATACGACCTTCGTCTCCCTGGCCAGTCCTGGCTCGTGGAGCTGTACCACGCCCGCGGTCGGCGCGACCGGCACGGTCACTTGCAGCATCGCGACTCTAGCTGCCGGTTCAACCGCCTCATTCACGCTGGTCACGAAAGTAAACGCGGGCACTGCGACTGGCACGGTCATCACCGATACCGACATGGGTTCTTCGTCCATTACCGATCCCAACCCTTCAAACAATAGCGCCACCGCGAACGTTACAGTCGCGCAAGCCAACCAAGCCGACATGGCGGTCACCATGTCCGAGAATCCGAATCCCGTGCTTGCCGGCGCGAATATTACCTATATTGCCGTAGTCACCAACAACGGTCCGGCCACTGCTACAACTGTCACCGCCGTTGACACCATTCCTGCAAATACCACGTTCTCATCCGACATTGTGCCGTCTGGGTGGACCTGCGTCGTGAACGCCACAACCGTCTCTTGCTCCAATCCCTCGATGGCCGCGAACGCTACCTCGACATTCACTTTTGTTTTCAGTGTTACTGCTGGCACCGCGCCCGGCACGGTGATCACCAATTCGGTTACGGTGGGGTCCGCTGTTTCGGATCCTACTTCTTCCAATAACACCGCGACTACCACTGACACGGTGACGTCGCCTTCTCAAGCTGATCTTTCCATTAGCAAATCAGGCGCTCCTGAGCCGGTGAATCAAGGCGACACGCTGACCTACACGCTCACTGTAGCCAACAATGGCCCTGCTTCTGCGGACAACGTGGTCGTGACCGATCCATTGCCCGCCGCGGTCACTTATCAATCTTCGTCAGCCACGCAAGGCACCTGCTCACAGGGCGGCGGCACGGTCACCTGCAATATCGGCACGATGAGTAACGGGCAGATCGTAACAATCACCATCAGCGTTACTGCGACAACTTTCAGCGCCTCGAGCTACGCGGTGAACACCGCCACGGTTAGTTCCACTACTTCGGATCCCAACAGCTCCAACAATAGTTCCACATTTAATTCCACAATCATCGCTCCCAACGTGGTCCAGCTGATTTATTTCGAGGCGCGTCCCCGCGCGGAGGGCGTGTCGCAAGCAGGTTCACAAAGGGGTGGAGTGCTGCTGGAATGGCGCACTCGCGAAGAAACTCGTAATCTAGGTTTCAATATTTATCGCGAAGATGCTTTCGGCCGCCACCGCGTTAATCCCTCCATCATTGCGGGTGCTGCGCTGTTTGTCCGTGGCGGGAAACCGCAACATGGGGCGAAAACTTATCAATGGATCGACCCCGCAGGCACCGCGGAATCCACTTACGTTCTCGAAGATGTTGATCTCAACGGTATGCGTACTTCGCACGGCCCCGTGAATGTTGATAGCTCCACGACTCCTGCCACGGATACAGCGCGTTCCGCGTCGCGAGTGGCAAACTCCACGCTGCTGACGCAACTGAATCAACTCACCTCTCCAGTGTCGCCATTGCTCGCGCCAGTTGTGCGCTCCATCGTCACGCCCAGACCCACCATAGAGCGAATTCTTCCGGGTGAAATCCGCGCGTCGCTTGACGGCTTGCCCGCGGTCAAAATCAGTGTTCGCGACGAGGGCTGGTATCGCGTCACGCAATCCGCTCTTGTTGCCGCGGGTCTGGGGCCTGATGCGGATTCTCGCTTGCTGCAGCTTTACGCCGAAGGCATCGAGCAACCGATACTAATTTCCGGCCGCGGCGCTGGCCCGCTCGGCCCGAACGACGCCATCGAATTTTATGGCACCGGTATCGACACGCCGTTCTCTGATACCCGTGTTTATTGGCTGATTAGTGGCACGCGTCCAGGACAGCGTGTCGCGGTGCTTCCGTCGTCAGGTTCCGGCGCAACAGATAGCTCGCAAGGTTTCTTGTTCACCGTGGTCCGTGAAGATCGCACCACTTACCTAGCCACTCTGCTCAACGGAGAAGACAAAGACAATTTTTTTGGCGCTGCCGTCACGTCTGAGCCCGTCGACCAGACTCTGACTGTCGCCAACTACGTGCGAAACTCCGCGCTGCCCGTGACTTTGGACATTACTTTACAAGGCGCCACCGACGGACAAGCCCACCGCGTTTCCGTGGTCTTCAACGGGGCCTCCATTGGCGAAATGAACTTCACCGGACAGGTCAACGTAACGAATACTTTCCCGATTGACACGAGCCTGGTCACCGAAGGGACGAATACCGTTGCGCTCACTGCGCTCGGAGGCGACAACGATGTGAGCGTCGTGCAATCCATCGCTCTGCATTACCCGCACGCTTACGTTGCCGATCAGAATTGGTTGCGCGCCACCGCGAACGCGGGCTCTGTTGTGCACATCACAGGATTCACCAGCCCGCAGATCCATATTTTGGACATTACGCAACAGCTCGCAATCAAGCAGTTGACCGGTGCCGTGGCTCTCGAAGGCTCGACCTATTCCGTCACTGCGACGCTGCGGCCCGGCTTTCCCGCCAGCCACACACTTCTGGCCTTCGCAGACGACCAAATTTCTTTGCCCTCGGCATTGACTTATCATGCGTCCAGCCGCTTGGCCTCGCGCCGCGATGATGCTGACATTATCTACATTTCTCATCCCGACTTCGTGGCGAGCCTCGCGCCACTCCAAAGCTTACGTGAATCGCAGAAGCACGATGTTGCTGTCGTCACCGTCGATGAAATCTACGANGCTTTCAATTTCGGCGAGCGCAGCCCCTACGCAATCCGCAGTTTTCTGCAATTCGCGGCTTCACAAAACCGCAAGTCACAAGCAGTGTTGTTCGTGGGAGACGCTTCCTTCGATCCGCGCAACTATCTCGGCTTTGGAGACTTCGACTTCGTCCCCACGCGCATTGTCGAGACCGCCGCATTTAAAACCGCTTCCGATGACT
>JGI12635J15846_10001506_pt1 | contig 20435 bp, 26 predicted proteins | sample BlaSpr_A8_OM2_M2_FD_15846 | JGI IMG/M metagenome (IMG submission 15846) | reverse complement strand
CGCAATAGCTGATTTCGCCCGCCGTGAAAACGCGCTCTAGAAAGCGATCGCCAAAGCGTTCGATCGATTGCCGGATGCGCGGAACCTCCGCGAGGTCGATGCCTGTGCCGACGATCATAATTGGACGATCATACTTACTAAACCCTACGACGCGAGACTACAACAGCCTGTCTCCTCGATAAATCAGCTCGCCATCCACCATGCGAGCTTCGGCGGTGAGGCGATGAGGTTTCGCCGCACCATTGCCGTCGATGTGCATTACTTTGTGTCCGTGCGCCAGCAGCCAGTCCGAGACCAGCATGCGGTGGCAGCGGAAGTATACGCGCTCGGCGCACATATACGCGGTGCGGGAAGTCTCTGCGAGCGCGACCAGCTGCGCCATCGCATTTTCAAACTCCGCGGTAAGCATGTAGTCGGCGTAGTTGCGAAAGCTGTCATTGCGCAGAGCAATGTTTGGAGAATCGTCGCGAATTTTCTTGCGATATCCGCCGAGGGCAGGCATCCAGACGTAGCGAATTCCGCATGCCGGCAAACTCTTTTCCACCGACTCACGATTGAATTGCGGGAGCCGCCGGGACATGGGAAACGCGCGGATATCGATCAGCGTTTGAATTTCGTGCCCACGAAGCGCATCGAGCAGTTCGTCGAGAGCACGAGTCGAGTGTCCGATAGTGTAGAGGAGAGCCAACAAGGCTTCGATGCGAAATTTTCATGCAACGATGCGCATGAGGGCCGCAACTACGGCTGAGTCCTGCTCCGGAAATACCGTGCGTAAATCGAGCAAGACGCGTCCCTCATCGACTCGCGCGATAATTGGAGGCTCGGAAGCGCGCAAGTGCGCGGACAGTTCGTCGGCACTCAGACCTTCACAGCTCAGGGCAAGCAGGCGCGTGGGCAGAACAGAAGATGGCGCGGCGCCGCCGCCTATGAGGGATTCGCCATCCACAATTTCCGCCTTCAGTTTTGACGTTGTGATTCGCGCTGCCATGGCCTCTGCCCGCGCACCGATCTCGGCTTTCGAGAGCCGCATCATGCGAAGCGTGGGAATCGCATCGTGGTCATGCCGCACGTAGGCGAGAAGAGTGGTTTCCAGGGCGGCGTAGATCAGCTTGTCCACGCGCAACGCTCGAAACAGCGAGTTTGAACGCATACGCGCGACCAACGCGGCGCGGCCGCTGATCAGCCCTGATTGCGGACCGCCGAGCAGTTTGTCCCCGCTGTAGGTGATGATGTCGACGCCGTTGCGCAGACTATCGAGCACGCCCGGTTCGCCGTCAATTCCGATTGAGCGCAGGTCAAAAAGCGCGCCGCTGCCCAGGTCTTCCATCAGCGGAATGCTCTGCTTACGGGCGAGGGCGACCAGTTCCGGCGTAGAGGCCTGCTCGGTGAAACCGGTAATCTCGAAGTTCGAGCGATGCACTCGCAGCAGAAGGCGCGTGCGTTCGGTGATGGCGCGTTCGTAGTCAGAGGCGCGGGTGCGGTTGGTGGTGCCAACTTCGCGCAGGAGCGCGCCCGATTTTGCCATCACGTCTGGAATGCGAAACGACCCGCCGATCTCCACCAGTTCGCCGCGCGAGACGATGACCTCTCCGCCGTCCGCCAGGGTGTTGAGCGCCAGCAGCACGGCGGCTGCATTGTTGTTGACCACGATGGTGGAAACGGCGTCAGCTTCGCTCCCGGTCGTCGTCTTTGCCTTTGTTTCTGTTGTCTTGGTCTCGGTCCCTTCGCACAGCAAGCGCTGAAACAGGCGCTCCACATGGACGTCGCGCTTTCCACGCTCTCCCGGGTCCAGGTCGAACTCGAGATTGGAATAACTCGCGGCAGTCTCGCCGATATGCGCGATGGCCGTATCCGCCAGCGGAGCGCGCCCTAGGTTGGTATGCAGGATCACGCCAGTGGCGTTGATCACCGGTTGCAGAGAGTAACTCATGGCGCGGCGAAGTTGATTCTCTATCGCGTTGTTCAAGCCCGAGAGCGCAAGATCGAGCGCATCGTCGTCCAGTAATCCCGAAGTGATTTCCTGCCGGAGGCGGGCCAGCAGCCCGCGTGTAGTCTCCACGACGGAAGCGTGGCCATAACTCGCAACCCGATTGGCGACGGCAGCGTCTCGCATCACGTCGTCGACAGAAGGAAGCTTACGAAAAAGCTCGGGTCGCGCGGCATTTTTCACCGGAGGATTATCCCACGAAGGAGATGGAGGCGCATCCTCATTCCGGTCATCATACAGCTCATTACAGGGTGTGCAGGTACGCGAGTAAGTCCTGAATATCTTGCTGGCTCAGGACCTGGCTGAAGCCGGTCATGTCGGGTCGGCCGTTGCGAATGATATCGACGACGCGGTCGTCGTTAGCGGGCAATCCGCTGAGGGAAAGATACTGATGCTGAAACACGCCTTTTAGGCCGGGGCCTTTTTTGCCTTTGGTGGAATAGGGCCGGTGACAGCGGTCGCAATAGTTGTCAAAGAGCTTGCGGCCAGCCGCTTGTTGCGGGTTGAGGCCGAGTTCGGCGTCTGACTTACGACGTTCCACATCGCAACCCGCGAGTAGTGCGAGCACAAGGCAAACCACGAACGCTCTGCCAAGCAAGCGCCATGTGCTCAGCCCCCGCTTCGGTTCGGTTATTCGCATCCGGCGCTCTCGGAAATTGTCATCGACATGACTGATTTTCGTCTGGTTTCCCATAGCTACGGCGAGAATCTGCACTTACAATGATAGAGCAAAGCTATGCCAGTCGCGGTAAAACGAGTTTACGAATCGCGATCGCGCGCCGACGGAGCGCGTGTGCTGGTGGACCGGTTGTGGCCGCGCGGTCTGCGCAAGTCCGAAGTCGCCGCGGACGAATGGCTGCAGAGATTGGCTCCCTCCGATGAGTTGCGCAAGTGGTTTCACGCGCAGCCTGAAAAATGGATGCTGTTTCGTAAGCGCTATCTGAAAGAGCTGGCTGCTCCGGAAGCCGAAGCCGATTTGCAGACACTCTATCGCCTGGCGCGCAAAAGGAAGCGCCTCACGCTCCTGTTTGCCTCCAAGAATGACAAACGCAACAACGCCGTCGTGCTTAAGGACTTACTCGACGGAATGCGAAAACCGCCGACCGGCACCGGCTCCGGTGCGCTTCGAGATTCGCGCACGCGAGCCGCGGCAGCGCGGCGCCGTTAGGTGTGACGTCAACTCGCTTCCACTCGTCTCTTATACGGTCTCTTTTTTCATTTAGAATCGCCCGCATGAGAACAGTCGTATGAGGACGGTCTTTCAATGGAGCCTGGGCAAGCGCACGCTCGAATTGGGCAAGCGCACGCTGATCATGGGCATCCTCAATGTCACTCCTGACTCGTTTTCCGACGGCGGTGATTACCTGGATCCCAAGCAAGCCTCTGCTCGCGCCGTGCAGTTGCTTGCGGAAGGGGCCGACATCATTGACATTGGCGGAGAATCCACGCGCCCCGGTGCCGCCGTCGCAGCTACAGCGGCGGAAAACCGAGGTCAGGAAACGAAGCCGAAAACAACACACGTTCCCGACGTTATGGTCAGCGCGGAAGAAGAACTGCGGCGCGTCTTGCCAGTCATAACCGAGCTCAAGAAACTGCGCCCGGAAGTGGTGATCTCGATCGACACGTACAAGGCCAGCGTGGCGCGCGCGGCCGCGGCTGCGGGAGCCGAAATCGTCAACGATGTCAGCGGCCTGCGTTGGGATCCCCAGATGGCGAAGACGATCGCCGAATTAAAGTACGGCGCCGTTCTGATGCATATGCGTGGCCGGCCCGAAGAGTGGCGCACGTTGCCGCCGCCCGGCGATATTGTCCTCCAAGTCAAGCGCGAACTGAGAGAATGGGCGGAAGCGGCGGTGCTGGCGGGCGTGAGGCGGGAGAGGATCGTCCTCGATCCAGGCCTGGGCTTCGGCAAGAACTTCGAGCAGAACTATCCTCTGCTCGCGCGCTTTGACGAGTTGCAATCGTTGGGATTTCCCCTGTTGGCAGGAAGCTCGAGAAAGTCCTTTATTGGCCGCATGCTGGCAAAAGATGGAAAAGACGCTTCCGTTGCTGACCGGCTCTACGGAAATCTTGCCGCTCATACGGTCCTCATCCTTAAGGGCGTACACATTTTGCGAACGCACGATGTGCGGGCGGCGGTGGAAGCCGCCCGGGTAGCGGACACGATTCTCGCGTCTCGCTAAAATTTGCTCATCGATGCTGCATTCCGCGCGCTTGCCCCAAAGAAAAATCCCCTCCGGCGTGCGCGTGCGAGGTAACAATCTGATACCTCGGCTGCAATCGCAGGAGTGCAGCCCGGTTCTCGTTTGATTTCCGGGACAGGTCGGCCTAAACTTTCCCATGTCAGATTTCGCGCAGTGCCTTCTGCCGCGTTAAACAAGGAAAACCAAGGCCAGGTGAGTTCGCATGGATCGGTTCTTTCGGTTGCTTTTTGTCCTGCTTTTGTCCGTCTCCGCCGCGTTGACGCAGGAGACTCCCGCACCGCAACTTCAACCTCGTACTGCCGAGCCGGCGAAGACCGACTCAGCACACCGGGAAATTTCCCTCGAAGTGCAGGTCACTGACAAATCTGGCGCGCCTGTTCGCGGCCTTCAACAGCAGGACTTCACTATCCTCGACGATAAGCGGCCGGAGAGTGTGGTTTCTTTTCACGCCGTAGACAATGGAGGGGATTCGACTACCGATCCCGTTCAAGTCATCCTGGTCGTCGACGCCGTAAACGCCGCCTTTAATGCTGTCACCTACGAGCGCGATGAACTGAAGAAGTTTCTGCTTCAGAATGGCGGCCACCTCCCGCTGCCAGTATCGCTCGTCGTTTTCACGGACGCAGGGGCGAAGGTGCAGCAAGGTTCCTCTCGTGATGGAAATGCTCTGGCGGCGCTATACGCTCAATACGAAACCGGTCTGCGGACGATCAACCGTTCTCAAGGTTTCTATGGCGCCTCGGATCGGTTTGCCCTCTCGCTCAAGACCCTGAACTCGCTCGTCGAATATGAAGGGAAGCAGCCCGGCAGAAAACTGATGGTTTGGTTCAGCCCGGGATGGCCATTGCTTTCAGGACCGCGCGTTGAGCTGACCTCTAAAGAGACTCAGCAGCTGTTCAACTCGATCGTGTCGTTCTCCGATAGTCTCAGGCAATCTCGCGTCACACTTTACGCCATCGATCCGCTGGGCTTGGCGGATGCTGGTGGAATTCGAATCGGCTACTACAAAGAATTCCTGAAAGGCGTGACTTCGCCCTCGCGAGTGAACGCCGGCAATCTTGGCCTCCAGGTTCTGGCGGTTCAAAGTGGTGGCCTCGTCCTCAATTCCACCAATGACCTCACCGGCTCCATCGCAAATTGCGCCGCCGATGCGAATTCCTTTTATGTTCTCTCGTTCGACGCGGCTCGAGCCGACCGGGTGAATGAGTATCACGCAATCGTAGTCAACGTCGACAAGCCGGGGACTACGGCGCGCACGCGCACCGGGTATTACGCGCAGCCGTGAATCGCGGCGGAGTTCCTCAGGCGCTAGTCTCAGGTGAACCACGGTCTAATCGCGTCTCCTGAAGATGGTCCGTCCGGGATCGCCGCACGGGTGCAACCCTTTGAAGAGTTGAGCTGACAACGTCAAATGTTTTGACGTAAGGAACGCCGTCCAGGAGCCTGTCCAGAATTTCTACTACTTCTGGATAAACGCTTTCCTGATAAGCCTCCGCATCTGCCTGGCGGTCCCAGAAGCTGATGGTCGCGACTTCATCGCCGTCAGGAACGGCGAGAACGATCAGATCCAGAAAGCCTTCCTGCTTTCTCAGCCAAGGCAGGATTTCACGCTCCATGAGATTCGCAAACTCCGGAAGCGAGTTCGGCTTTAGAAGTGCGGCAACCTTGCGGACAAACATGTCAACCTCGCTTGCAGACTGGCTCCCTTGCTTGCATAAGGATGCAGCCTGCACGACCTAGCCTATTCGATAGTGCGTTTCGACAGCCAAACGTTACAGCGAGTGTGGACAGGCCCTTCTAAAACGCTTTCCCAGAATCCAGCAGAATTGTTACCGGCCCCTCATTCGTCAATTCCACTTTCATGGTTTCCTGGAAGCGGCCAGTCTCGCAGCGCAATCGAGAGGCGCGAATTTGCTCCACGAAGTATTCGTAGAGTCGGCGAGCTTCCTCCGGTTCCGCGGCAGCATCGAACGATGGGCGCTTGCCGCGCCTCACATCGCCATAGAGCGTGAATTGCGAAACCGCCAGTATGCTGCCGCCAACCTCCTGCACGCTTCGGTTCATTCGTCCCTGCTCGTCTTCAAATATGCGCAGGCCTGCGATTTTGTCGGCCAAGTAGGTCGCATCGGCCTCGGTATCGTCCCGTCCGATGCCCAACAAAACCAGTAGACCTAGGCCAATCTCGCCCGTGGTCTCTTCCCCCACGGTGACCTGGGCGCGGCTTACACGCTGAACAACGGCACGCAATGGAATTCTCCAGCTCCTCTTGTTCTTTTTCTTTCGCGTTTCGCGATAATCATAACGTGCGAGTCGTTTGACCACGAGAATAGGCAACCGTTAGGATCAGATGTCCGAATGAGTCGGTTAATCAAGGGTTTGTCCGATGCGGCAATCCCCTTCCTTTACACCAATTCACCGGGACCATTACACTACACGTTCGCCAATTTTCTGTGCCGTAGCACCTACGAGTAACGAAATCACGGAGAGTTCGGGGCAAAGCAGGCAGGAAAATAGAAGACTGCGGCTGGCGAATCTTCGGCATCGAACTTCAAATCTAACTAGGTTAAGCGAGGAGAAACATGGCAGCCGTTGACGAGAAAGTTAAGCAGATCATCGTAGAGCAGTTGGGTGTGGACGAAGGTGAAGTCACCTCCAGCGCGTCGTTTGTAGACGACCTGGGCGCGGATTCGCTGGACACGGTTGAACTGGTCATGGCTTTCGAGGAAGGCTTCGACATCGAAATCCCCGACGAGGACGCAGAAAAGATCCGCACCGTGCAGGACGCCATCGATTACATCTCCAAGCATTCGAAAGGCGGCAAGTAGTTTGGGACGCAGGGTCGTAGTTACCGGCATCGGCCTGATCTGTGGCGTGGGAAATACCACCGGAGAGGTGTGGCAGGCTGTGCTCGCCGGCAAGAGCGGCGTGGCCCGCATCACACAATTCGACTCCAGCAACTTCGCCTGCCAGATTGCCGCCGAGGTCAAGAACTTCGATCCGCTGAATTTCATCGAAAAAAAAGAAGTCAAGAAGATGGGGCGCTTCATCCACCTCGCCATTGCCGCCGCGGATGAAGCGTTCAAAATGTCAGGCCTGCAAATCACACCCGAAAATGCCGAACGAGTGGGGGTTCATATCGGCTCCGGCATTGGGGGATTCGACATCATCGAACGCGAACACGCCGCGTTGCTCGAAGGTGGTCCGCGCAAGATTTCTCCTTTTTTTATTCCTGCCGCCATCGTCAACCTTGCCGCCGGCCATGTTTCCATGCGTTTCGGGGCCAAGGGTCCCAACGAGGCGACGGCTACCGCGTGCACCACCAGCGCGCACTCCATCGGAGATTCTTTTCGCATCATCCAGCACAATGACGCCGATGTGATGATCGCCGGCGGCTCCGAAGCCGCTATCACGCAGATGGGCGTCGGCGGATTCGCCGCCATGCGCGCGCTTTCCACGCGCAATGACGATCCCGAAAAAGCCAGCCGTCCCTGGGATAGGGATCGCGATGGCTTTGTGATGGGTGAAGGCGCCGGCATTCTGGTGCTCGAGGAGCTCGAGTATGCCAAAAAACGTGGGGCGACCATCCTTGCCGAAGTCGCCGGCTATGGCATGTCCGGCGATGCCTACCACATGACTCAGCCGGCTCCCGAACACGAAGGCGGATTCCGGGTCATGCGAAACGCGGCGCGCGATGCAGGGATCAGCCCGGATAAAGTCGATTACGTAAACGCCCACGGCACCTCCACGCCGATCGGCGACACCCTCGAAGCGCACGCCATTCGAAACTTCTTCGGCGAGCGCAGGATTCCCGTCAGCTCAACCAAGTCAATGACCGGCCATCTCCTCGGCGGCGCCGGAGGCTTGGAGGCCGGGATCACCGTCCTCGCCCTGCGCGACCAGATATTGCCTCCCACCATCAACCTGGAGAACCAGGATCCCGAAACCGACGCTATGGACTTCGTCCCCAACCACGCGCGCAAAGCGAAGCTTGAATACGCCATGTCGAATTCGTTCGGCTTTGGCGGTACGAACGGGGCGTTGTTGTTCCGGCGGTGGTCGGAGTAGCGATCCCGGCAGCGCGCGATCAGCGTGGCTCGGGAGAGAACGCTGCCCTGGTGATCTCGTGGGCCCAGCGCATCGCTGCCTCGAAGTCTCGGCCACAAAAGACAGGGACAAATTGAGCTTCTTCCCTAGGAACCAGGTCGGAAGACTTGTTTTGGCCTATACCCACGGCGGTCGCCATCCGAATCCACCTGACTGGTTCGCGCTCTCCCAGCAGGTTCAAGGCATTCCGAACCGATACGACACTCTGGGGCTTTTTCCAGCACCGGCTTCCAGTCGAGGATCTCACCATCGTGAATCCTACCCAGCAGTGCAACCTGGGTAATGAGACTTTTGTACCCCTCAGGCCTGTCCATTAGGGTCTTTCCATCCTGGTTGAGGCACGGCACAATAAACTTCAGTACCGGAAATCTGGCCCCGACCACATGGAAAAAGCACTTGGTACTGCCCTGGCACCTTCGCCCGCTAGAAAGGGGACGGCCCGCGCCGCCCTCGTCGACCTGAAAGAGTCTTCCCGATTTCTGCTCACCGAGTGCTTCCGCCAATTCGGCATTGAGACCGTGCTGGTGTCTACGAGCGCGGCCGAACGGCTGGGCCAGGAGAAATTCGAGGCCTGCGTTTTGAATCTAAAGCCGGGCGCCGAGACCATTATGGAAGCGGCGCGCAGTTCGCGCTCGAACAGCCGGATCGTGCTTTATGGACTGGGCGGCAGCGCGCACGAAGCCATGCACTATTCGAAATACGGCATCAATGCCATGTTCCATGAACCGCTGGAGCGGCCGGCGGCGCTCAAGCTGGTCCGTGCGACACATATGCTGGTGCTCCACGAATTCCGGCGCTATACGCGCATCCCCATCATGACCGAGGTGACGGTGGTGTGTAGTGATGGCCGGCGGATCAGCACATCCAGCCTCGATATCAGCTCCGGCGGGATGTCGTTGAAGAGCGCCGAGGATATATCCAAGGGAACCAATGTGGAAATATCTTTTTCTCTGCTCACCCTGCCGCGGGTTAACGTCCGCGGGGTTATTACTTGGCACAAGCCCAAGTCCTTTGGACTGCACTTCGATCCGGCTGATACCCGCCGCCAAAAAATAAAGGAGTGGATCGACGCTTATTTGGAAAGCTAGGGCAGGGCGGAAAACATTGAGGGAGCGGGCTTCGGCGTGCATGAAAACCTTTGTATGCGCGCGCAGATCAATCAAGTTAGTTGACATCTGGTGGGGATTCCCACTTGGCGGCGATTCTTGCCAGGTTCTCTCACTTACCGCGGGCTAGCAGCGCCAAATAGAATTAAGTCTTACCACTCTTACTGCTTTGATTCCCTGCCAGCTTTCTCCAATTTCTCGTTAGCTGCTCACCGGATGACATCCGCAAACCAAGCCTCTACCAAACCGGCCCCATCGTAGAATCCCCTTTGTGATGCCAAAATGTATCACATGAAAACAGCCTCGGTCCGCGACCTGCGCTACGGATTCAAGAAGATTGAGGCGCTTTTGCGTCAGGGGGAAGAAGTCCACATCACCAAGCGCAGGCGTATCATCGCCCGACTGGTGCCCGAAAATGCGGAGGGCACAAGGGAAGTCCCTGATGTTCTGGCACGCTTGCGCGCTATCTACGGCGACAAAGTTCTAGCCGTCAGCGGCGGCGAACTGGTGTCTTCTGATCGGAGCCGGTATTGAAGGTTTACGCCGATCCGAGTTTTATTGTGTCGCTATACAGCCTGGATGCTAACTCAGCGGCGGCGGCGCGCACCATGCAGGCGTCTGACGGGGATCGGTTCGTGACTACCTTCGGCGAGCTGGAAGTCGTCAACGCGATGGGATTGCGAGTCTTTCGGAAAGAGGTTTCGGCGGTGCAGGCGCAAGCTTCCTTGATCGAGTTCGAAAAGGATTTGCGCGATGGAGTTTTCCAGCTCGCGGATTGTCGGATTCCATTCTGGAGAAGGCACGCCAACTCTCCCGGAAAACCACTGCCAACCTGGCCACCCGCACAGCAGATCTGTTACATGTGGCAGCGGCACTCGAATTGGGCGTTGACTGCCTCTACAGTTTTGAACAGCACCGGAGGAAGCTTGCACAAGCCGTTCGCCTTACCCTGAACTAAATTTCGGCAGCGGTGCAGTTTGGCTTATGCGCCAGGGCGGTTGAGCGGGAGATCCCTCGCTCCGGCCCAAACCTGGGAGGAATTTTTACTTCCGCTTCAACATCTCTACTACCCGCTCGTAGTCGTCCACGGTGGCATATTCAATCACAATTCTGCCTTTGCCATTTCGATCTTTAATCCTTACGCGCATCCCCAGAGTCCTCTCCATTTCGAGCTGTGCCGCGCGCACATTGGGATCCATCCAGCGCGCACCTCTGGATTTCTTTTGCTCGTCCGCCTGTCCCGGTAGCGTCGGCAGGAATCCATTCAGGCGGGCGACACGGTCTTCGATCTCGTCCCACTTCAGATGCTTCGTGACCACTTCTTCGGCCACTTGCAGAATGTGCTCTTCCTTCTCCAGAGCCAGAATCTCTCTGCAATCGCTGAAGGTCAGCCGTCCCGATAGCAGATATCCCATCACTTGCTGCGGCAGGCGCAGCAGGCGCATGTAATTCGCCACGGTCTCGCGCGACACGCCGATCCGTTCGGCAATCTGCGCCTGGGTCAGATGAAATTCTTTGCTGAGGACGCGGAAAGCCTCGGCCTGCTCCAGGGGATTCAAATCCTCGCGCTGCACGTTCTCGAGCACAGTCATCTCCGCGGCTTGCTGGGGGGAGAGCCGGCGCACGATCGCCGGAATCGTTGGCTGCCCGGCGATTTTCGAGGCTCGCAACCGCCGTTCACCCAGCACAAGAATGAAGCGCCCTTCTTCCTCTGCTGGACGCACGACCACGGGCTGCACAACTCCGTTTTCCTTGATCGAGTCGGCCAGTTCCTGCAGCATCTCCTCGTCGAATACATACCGCGTCTGGTACGGATTCTTGTCGATTAACTCGACGGCCAGCTGCGACACCGTGTGGTGGTGCGCCGCGGGTGCCTGCATTGGAATCACGTCGCTTGCTTCACGGGACGCAAGCGCGTGTGGCGCGGACACTCCGGTCCGGGTTACCTCCGGCTCGGATGCCGTCGTCGCGTCCACGGCGACCATCGCGCTCTCCTCTGCCCTGTCATTCCTAACGGAGTGAGGAACCTGTTTTTCACCGCTATGGCCAGTGTCCGGGACGGGGCTGCCGGCGCTACTTCCCACCACCCGTGGTCCCGGCAACAAAGACGCCAGCCCTCGCCCCAAAGCCCGCCGCTTTTCTACCTTCTCGTCTTTTTTCTCCGCCGCTACCGTCGCAGTCATAGGTCTTTCCTTTTACATTTACATATATCGATGTATATATCGACGTAGGTCGATATATTGATTATGCGCTCTTTGCCTCCGGCGGATTCCCTGCTGCCGCCAGGTGCCGACCCAGCAGCTCTTTCGCTAAACGGATATAACTCTCCGCCCCCTTCGATCGCGGATCGTATACCAGCGCCGGCTTGCCATGGCTCGGCGCTTCCGCCAGCCGAATGTTCCGCGGCACGGTTGCCGCGCACAGCTTCTCGCCAAAGAATTTTCTGAGTTCTGCAATCACCTGCTGCGCCAGGTTGGTGCGTTCATCCAACATGGTAAGGACTACACCTTCGATTTCGAGGTTCGGGTTCAACTCCGCGCGGATTCGTTCGACCGTGTCTAGTAGCTCGCTGATGCCTTCGAGCGCGAAATACTCCGCCTGCATGGGAATCAAAACCGAATCGGCAGCGACGAGCGCGTTCAACGTAAGCAGGTCGAGCGCGGGGGGACAGTCTAGGACGATGTAGTGAAAGCGATCACGCAACAGGGCGATTGCATCTTTCAGGCGATACTCGCGGCGCTCGGCTTCGACCAGTTCGATGTTTGCACCGATAAGATTCTTGTGAGAAGGAATGATCCAGAGCTGTTCGAGCTCGGTTGTGGCGAGCGCCTCCTCGCCGGATGCGTCGCCCATCAGCAGCTGATAGGTGGATATGCGTTCCGGATCCTTCGCCAGACCGAAGCCGCTTGAGGCATTCGACTGTGGATCGCAGTCGATGAGCAAGGTATTCACTTCGGCAGCCGCGAAGGACGCGGCAAGGTTGATGGCAGTCGTAGTCTTACCTACGCCGCCCTTCTGATTGGCAACAGCGATGACGCGTCCCATAGATTGTCGAGGAGCCAGAGCTGTTGGCAGAATAGTGCGATTCGCATTTCGAAAGCAAGGCAGAAACGCTGTGCACAAGATGAATTGTTGTGCAAAACGTGTCTGATGTTCCGGTAGGAACACGTTGCGGTATTTTTCTCAGCATTAGGGCATGAGTTAGCCACGTGGAGGCTTGGACTAGTTCCAGTTGGAACATTGAGGCCACTTGCTGCTGATCGGCGGTCGGTCACAAACAAAGTCCGTCGGGAGTCAATTTCTTGGGGCCAGCTCGCGGGCAAGCGAATGTTCCGACTGGAACATTACGGAATATAGAATAATTAGGAACTCAACTTCGACTTAGAAGTCTGTTACGGAACTCAGTCGCGTCCCTGAAGGGACTCAGACTCCTACGACTTTTTGATTTCCCGGCGCTGCTGTGCCGGGCTTTCCCATCCTGTCGCGACGCGGCTCGAGCGTCGTTTGTCCCGTCGCCCGTGTAAGACCGAGAGCTTCGTAACAGACTCTCTGAGTGGAGGGTGATGCCCTCCCAATGCTCCGGTTGGAACATTGGTGAACTTGCTGGACATAAGGCTTTGTCGATATCAAGTCTCATTCTGATACACGCCCACTTATTGCCATGTTATGACAGCATGGTCGCGCCTACTGTATTCGCTAATGCCATTATCTTGCTACTTCTTCCCACCTCGTTACTATTATGATTCTACTGCTCCGATCAGGAGAACAAGGCCATGGGATTCAGGGATGGGAATTGGGTGGCGCCAGGTGAGCCCGGGCAACGCGGCACGGGCTGCGTTCTCCTGCGAGAGGCCGATTAGGAGAGCCAGACGACCGCCGGGTTTCAGCAGATTGGCGGCCACCGGGAGCATCTCGACGAAGTGCTCGACGGCGCGTAGGGTGACGATGTCGAAACTGGACGGTGGAAGAGTTTCGGCGCGGGTATTTTGTATATTGACATCCGTCAATGTAAGAGAGCGAGCGGTCTCGCGGAGGAAGGCGGCTTTCTTGTGGTTGGATTCGATGAGCGTGAGGGCGATGTTTGGAACCCAGAGCTTGATGGGAATACCCGGGAAGCCGGCACCGGAGCCCAGGTCGGCCACTGTGACAAGATTGGCAACGTCAAAAGCCTTAAACACAGAGTACACAGAGGAAGCGCAGGGAAAGAGATGGCGGGCGGCTAAGAGGGATTCGCCGAAGTGGCGGGTGACGATTTTTTCCGGATCGCGGATGGCGGTCAGGTTGATGCGGGCGTTCCAGCGGAGGAGTATATCGATATATGTCGATATATCATGGAGCTGGGATGGAGAGAGGACGGCTAGCTCCTTCTGGCTGGGCGCCTCAGAATGACAAGGTTCGGACAGGAAGGGTTGGAGCAGTTCGGCGATGCGGGCGGCGTGCATGGACTGTGCTTACGGGAATTCCAGGGTTACGAACTTCGCAAGCTTCGATCCCGTGTTGGTTATTGTGTGCGCGTAGTTGCCGGGGAGCCATTTGGAGTCGCCGGCCTTGAAGTGGCCGGGCATGGGGCCCTGAGGACCTTTTTTATCGTCGCTATGGACATCGCTGCGGACGTCGAGGTCGGTGACGGCGACCAGGAGATGCGGGCCGGCGTGGTGATGCATGGGCACGATGGCACCGGGCTGGAGTTCGAATTCGGAGACGCGGATGGCGTCTTTGACGAAGAGGATTTGCTGGGTGCCACCCTGGAAAGTGATGAGGGCGCGGTCTTCATCCCAATTGGCATGGGCGTGACGGAGAGAATCGTCCTCGAGGATTTCGATGGTGATGTTGCGGAAGGGCTGATCGGCAACGTTGCGGGCGATGTGGGCGAAGGTGGCTGGGGAGAAGCGGGTTTCGCCATCCTGGAGCTTGAGGGTAACGGGAGGCTTGTCTTTCACAGCGTTGACGACCTCGGTGTTTCCGAGAGTGACGTAGATGTAATCGTGACGGTGCCAGTGCATGAGAGTTTCGGCGCGAGGAGGAACGTCGACGTAGAAGACTCGGGCGGATTTGTTTTCGAGGGTGAGGTGGTGGTGGGGCTCGGCGGTGATTTCGACTTCGGGGGCGGTTGCTTGCGCCGCGAGCAGTGCGAGGCAGATGAGGAGGCAACGGGTCATGCGGCGGAATTGTAGCATTGGGGACGGCGGGGCGTTGCAGGCTGTCACTTCGCTTCGGTCGGGAGGACAGGGCTCTCGGCGCCGGAGCGTTGGGTTGGGACGAAGTCGTTCATGACGGCATCGCGCATCAGGTCGGGTGGGAGCAGGCCCTGAGCGAGGACGAAGTCGTGGAATTTTTTCTGGTTGAATTGGGGGCCGAGGGCGGATTCGGTCTCTTGGCGGAGGGCGAGTAATTTTGTGTAGCCGTAGAAGTAGCTGTTGGCCTGGCCGGGGGAGCGATAGGTGAAGCGCTCGACCTCTTCCTGGGCAAAGGCGTGGGAGAGGACAACGTCGTGCTCCAGGACTTGGTAGGCGTCGGCGGGCTGAACTTTTCCGGCTTGTAATTCGGGATCGAGGAAGGCGCGGGCGGCGCGCAGCAGGCGAAGATCGAGCGAGATCAATTTGCCCTCGGCGGGCATGTAGGGCTCCATCAGATATTCGGAATAGAGTCCCCAGCCCTCGACGTTGGTGCTGTTGAAGGCATAGCGGACGCGGGCGAGAGAGACTCCGTGCTCGAGCATGGAATCGAATTGCAGTTCGTGGCCGGGACGGGCTTCATGGGCGGTGAGGGTCCAGGCGGCGGCATCGTAAGCGAAGTCGTCATACTGCTCGGAGGAAGCCTGTCCGGCAGCGGCGGGAATATTGAGGGGGAGAACGAAGACGCCTTTTTGTCCAGTGTTGTGGAGGAAGGGAGGCGGCTGCATGTGCGGGGCGGGCTGTTCCGCGGTCTCGGCGGCGGTAGCGATGCGAATTCGAGCGGGACGATCGGGAAGGGTGACGAGTTGTTGGGCGACGACGATCTGCTCGATTTGCTTGAGTCGATTTTCGTAGAACGGGAGGATGGCGTCGCCGACGAGTTGCTGTTTTTTTAGTTCGTGGATTACGTCGCGATAGTCGCTGGAGGGCAGATGGCGTTCCTGCGCGATTTGCGCGGCGATGGGTTTCATTTCTGCCTGGATCTCGGTGAAGGCTTGATGCGCCATGGCGGCGAGTTGCGCCGGAGGAATATCGATGCCGTAGTCTTCGAGATTGAGCGCGTATTCTTCGGGCGGAAGCCGAAAATCGGTGCGGGCCTTGGGTAGAACGTTGGCTCTGGTCCAGGCGTCGTAGTCGACCAGTTGAGCTTTGAGTTTGCCGAAAGGCTCCTGCCAGTCTTTCAGATTGTATTTCTCGAGGAGCGCGGCGATGCCCTCGAGATAGTTAGAATTGCGTCCCAGTTCGGTTTCGATCTCGGTGCGGGCGGGGTAGATTGCGTTTGGTTTGGCCATCTGTTCCGATACGCGCTGTTTCAGAATTACGGTGAGCGGCTGGTAGCCGGCTGCAAGGCCGGCGTACTCGCGGATTCGGAGGACTGCGGCGGGGCGGCGCTCGGTGGGGGTCTGCTCATCGAGCAGAGAGTGGAGTCCGCGAAAAACCATGCCGCTGGCATTCATGAAGGGGACGATATGAGCACGTTCGAAATCCTGCTCGCGGAATCCTAGTTCTACTTTGCGGATGACGATTTGCAAGTCTTGCGCGACCGGTTTTTGTTTTTGCTGGCCGACTGCGCTCTTGAGTTCGGCGAGCACCGCCGCGGTTTCCCGGCGGGCCTGGTCTTCATCGGCGAGAGTGGGCTGCGAGGCAAGAGCATCGTACTGGCTCAAGCCTTGCTCAGAGCCGGATTCAGGACGGTGCTTCATCTCGACCTTAACGAGTTTATCGGTGTAGGAGTTGCTGACGGCGACCCAGCTGGAATCGGGAGATGAAGTTTGGGCGGAAAGCGGCAGGATCAGGATTGCGGCGAGCAGACTGAGTTTACCGGTCATTATTCTTTTTTATACCTCATCGCCGCTCCGCGTTATCGCCGGAAGCGGCTGATCAAGTACAGCACCAGCGAGAGCACCACGCTCAATAGCAGCGACGTAGCCAGCGGAAAGTATACCGTAGTGTTTTTGCCGCGATAGAGGAAGTCGCCGGGGAGGCGGCCGACGGGAAGGTTGGTGCGTCCGAGCAGGATCAGCACGCCGCCGATGGCGACGAGGGCTACTCCGAAAAATACCAGCCATTTGCCAAGTCCGGTCACGGGTGCGGATTACGCCTGCACAATTCTATGTCTTAGCAGTTACTTAAGCATCTCATCGAACTTAAATCTGTTCTAGACTTCTTGTATTCGATGGTGACCAGGGATCAACTCGGATTCAAGTTTCAGCCGCCGGAGAGACGCGTGTGGACGGTGCGCGGCCTAGTGGCGGCGGTGCGGGCGCACGTGGAGCGGGAGTATTCCGACGCGTGGGTGGAGGGTGAGATTTCGAATTTTCGCGCGCCGGATTCGGGGCATCTTTATTTCACGCTGAAGGATGGAAATGCGCAGATCCGGGTGGTGATGTTTCGGTCGGCGGCGCGGCTGTTGCGGTTTCGCCCCGCGGACGGGATGCAGGTGGTGGCGCGAGGACGAGTCACGATTTATGAAGATCGCGGGGAGTTGCAGATTGCGGCGGAATATCTGGAGCCGAAGGGCGCGGGAGGGTTGCAGGTTGCCTTCGAGCAACTGAAGGCGAAGCTGGAAGCGGAAGGACTGTTTGAAACCGAGCGGAAGAAAGCGATTGCAACATTGCCGGGCCGAATTGGAATTGTGACTTCGCCGCAGGCGGCGGCGTTGCGCGACATTCTGAACATCCTGCAGCGGCGGCATCACTCGGCGAATACGGTCATTTATCCGGCGCAGGTGCAGGGGGATTCGGCGGCGGCGGAAGTGGCGGCCGGGGTGCGGTACTTCAATGACTGCCAAGGTGACGCGAGCCGCAGCGTTGAAGTGATCATTGTGGCGCGGGGCGGAGGGTCGGCGGAAGACCTGGCGGCGTTCAACGATGAAGGGCTGGCGCGAACCGTGGCGGGGTCGGAGATTCCGGTGATTTCAGCGGTGGGGCACGAGACGGACTTTACGATTGTAGATTTTGTGGCGGATCTGCGGGCGCCCACGCCTTCGGCGGCGGCGGAGCTGGTAATCCGGTCGCGGGTGGAGATCGACAATCAGGAAGAAGCGGTGCGGGAGCGGCTGGTGCGTGCGATGGAACGGCGATTGTTGGAAGCTCGGCATGCGCTCACGGAACGGGCGCAGCATGGGGCGTTTGCACGGATGATGGATTTGCTTGGGCGGCGGCAGCAGAGGGTGGATGATCTGACGTACCGGCTGGAGCGGGACGAGCGCCAATCTTTGGAGCAGATGCGAAGAAGATGGGAGGCGGTCGCGGCGGCGGTGCGGCATTACGATGCGCGGCGGGTGCTGGCGGGAATGCGCGGGGAGTTGCAGGGGGTAACTGCGGCGCTGGCGGCGGGGATACGGAATCTGTTGTTACAGAACAGGGTGCGCGCGGAGCGCATGGGCCGGGCGCTGGAGATTCTTTCTCCGTTGGCGATTCTGGAGCGCGGATATGCATTGGTGTTCGATGGCGCGGGACAGTTGTTGAAGGATGCACGGCAGGTGAAAGCGGGGGAAGAGATTGCGGCGCGGGTGGCGCGAGGAGAGATTCGGGCAGTGGTCACAAAAGCAGAGGGTGACGTCGCCAGCAGCCTTCGGAAGCGGCGATAACCAAGGCATGGGCCGTGAGCTGACCTGGTTTGGCAAAGCCCATAGCTCCACCTCTACAGGCGATTGCACCCGCAACCGGCGTCAGCGAGCGTAAGGGCTATATTCGCCAACGACAGATAGGTTTCGGCTTGCCGACGATCGGGAAGCCAGTGACGAGAAGGGCATTTCTCCGGACTAATTTGACGATTCGTTGCCCAAAGCGGAACCGGCCCAGGATATGGGCATGGCGTACCATCCGCGCCGCGTCGTCCTCCACGACGGGGGCGAAAATCCCCACCTCCATGTCGTGTTTCAGCGCTGCGATCCAGAAACGCTGAAGATGTGGGAGGTCTGGAGGAACTTCAAAAAGCACGAGCAGGCCAGCCTGCGCATGTCGCAGGAATTCGGCATGGAGATCGTTCCCGGTAAACACGCCAAGCGCGACCGGAAGAAGCAGCCGAATTCCCCCGGCAGGAAATGACCGAGGCCGAGCAGGAAAAGCGCAACGGCCTGAAGCTTGCCGACCGCAAGGCCGAAATCGCCGAGCTTTACGGCGCCGCCAGCACCGGGCAGTCGTTCAAGAACGCCGTCGGGGCGGCCGGGTAGGTGCTCGCGCAGGGTGCCAAGGGCTACCTGATCGTCGCGTCGATACGGCCGGGGGCCATTCGTTTCCTGGGCGCGAAGAAAAACCCTTTCCTCATAGGAGGGAAAAGGGGGTAAACCAAAAAGGCCAAACCCCAACGGCATCCCACGGCCACCGCCCGCGCGGGCGGCCGCGCCATTTCGACAAGTGACCTACGGGAGAAGTTGACTCAGGCAAGTATTTCGAGCCGCCAAAAACCGCGACCGCGTAGGCGCACGGCCTCGCGCAGAAACAACTTCTGACAAATCGCCGGGCGTTGAGGCTTCCTTAACCAGCGTCCGCAGCCCTCGGCTGCAAGTTTTCCAGTTGAACATTCGCGCGGAAACGCGCAGGGTCATCGGGCAACTGTCGCGAGGGCGAAACAGTGACACTCTTCCGGAACATTTTTCCTTTTAGGGCAAGCCGGCGCTTGCTGGCGCGTTTATATTTTGCGCCCTCACAGCCGCAAACCCGCCCCTGGCAGCCGCGCAACAGACGCAAGCACAGCCTGCGGCCGCTCCGTGCAATTTCACTCCGATCAACGACCTAAGGCCGATCTACCAAAATTTTAAATCAGGACTTGATCCCGCCCCGTTGATCGCTAACTGGACAGTTAAACTGATAAGTAATACTGTTTAAGCATGATCGCTCAGAAAAGCAGCGAAGTCGCGGTGGAAGATTTTGCCATGGCATTGGCCGATTATGCCGGGATGAACGAGGATCTGCAGCGAAGTGAAGAGTAAGGAGTCTTAGTATGGAAATGCGAGAATTTGGGGGCACCGGAATACGGGCGTCGGTCGTCGGGTTGGGCTGCAACCACTTTGGTCTTTATCAGAACGCTGCGCAGGCTGTAGCCGTCGTTCGCAAGGCGCTCGATGTCGGAATCAATTTCCTCGACATGGTCGGCGAACATGGCGGCGGACTGGAGGAAAGCCTCGTCGCCGAAGCGCTGGGCTCGCGACGCAAGGACGTGATCATCGCCTCGAAAATTCGGACAAGCCGAATTGCTCGCACTTAAGGATGGTTACCCCGTCTTCAGCGAGGACAAAGCTCGCCAAGGCGCTTCCCGCCGCTGGATCATGCAGGCCGTCGAGGAAAGCCTGACGCGTCTGAAGACCGACTATATCGATCTGTATCAGGTGCATGTCGCCGATCCCGAAACGCCGCGCGAAGAAACCTTGCGTGCCCTCGATGATTTGGTCCGCCAAGGCAAGGTGCGCGCGCTCGGCGAGGCAGCGACCTTCGCCACCGCAGACGACCTGAACACCTCACAAAAACCATTGCCGCCGCTCGTGGCCTGACGTCCTTTGCCACCATGGAGGCCAACTGCAGCATCTTGGTGCGCGACGCCGAGAAAGCGATCATACAACGAACATTGCTCTGTGGGTCTTGCAAATTCTGTTTGCCGCGCTCTTCATGCTGCATGCGGTGCTGCATCTGTTCCCGCCTCCCCGATTGAAGGGGATACTCGCCGAGCAGAACATTCCGGTCAAACGGACGATCGCCACGTGGGCGGAGGTCTGGCATCGCTCGGACTGATCCTTCCGGGCGCGGTCAGCATCGCCACATGGCTCACGCCACTGGCTGCGCTCGGTCTCGCTGTGGTGATGGTCGGGGCGACAGCGTTCCATGTGTCCCGGAAAGAGACTCTCGCCACGGTCGCCGCC
>JGI12635J15846_10001504_pt1 | contig 20442 bp, 21 predicted proteins | sample BlaSpr_A8_OM2_M2_FD_15846 | JGI IMG/M metagenome (IMG submission 15846) | reverse complement strand
CTTCCGGCTCCAGCACGTCGCCGGTGCCGGTCAGGACCAGCGACACATCCTTGTCGGCGACGATCATCATCGCCTCCAGCCGCCGCAGATAGCGGTCAGTGCGCCAGTCCTTGGCGAGCTCGACGGCGGCGCGGGTCAATTGCCCCGGATATTGTTCGAGCTTGCTTTCCAGCCGTTCGAACAGGGTGAAAGCGTCCGCCGTGGCGCCGGCAAAGCCGCCGATGACGTCGCCCTTGCCGAGTTTGCGGACCTTTTTGGCGTTGGATTTGATCACGGTCTGGCCGATCGAGACCTGCCCGTCGCCGCCGATCACCACCTTGCCGCCCTTGCGGACCGTCAAAATGGTGGTGCCGTGCCAGACCGGCGATAGGGCTTCTGATGTTTGCATGGATATCCTCGCTGGGCACGGATTTAGGCATTTCCGCGCAAGCTTACAATCGGCCGCCAATTCCAGTCATCATAGGCCGAAGTTCAGCCCAAATCAGGCCATCCCGCAGTAGCGAAGGCGAGATCGGCCTGTTAAAAGGGCCGCGTTTTCGGCCGAACACCGGCCAGAGGAAAGCACTTTCATGCGCAGCGCCACCATCAAGCGCAAGACCAAGGAAACCGATATCGAGGTCACCGTGAACCTCGACGGCTCGGGCGTGTCCAGCGTCGCGACCGGAATCGGCTTCTTCGACCATATGCTCGATCTCCTGGCCCGGCATTCCCGTATCGACATTTCGGCGAAGGCGGTGGGCGATCTGCATATCGACCACCACCACACCACCGAGGACGTCGGCATCGCGCTCGGACAGGCGGTCAAGCAGGCGCTCGGCAGCATGGCCGGCATCACCCGCTATGCCTCGATCCACATGCCGATGGACGAGACGCTGTCGCGGGTGGTGATCGACATATCGGGGCGGCCGGTCTTGGTGTTCAAGGTGGAGTTTCCGCGCGACAAGGTAGGCACCTTCGATACCGAGCTGGTTCGCGAATGGTTCAACGCCTTTGCGATCAATGCCGGCGTGACTTTGCACGTCGAGACCCTATATGGCGAGAATAGCCATCATATCGCCGAATCCTGCTTCAAGGGTCTGGCGAGGGCGCTGCGCGCGGCGGTGGCGATCGATCCGCGCGCCGCTGACGGAGTGCCATCCACCAAGGGTCAGCTCGGCGGCTGACGCTTGTTTTTGGCGGAGAGCTTTGATGCCGGTCTACACAGTTCACGCTCCGGTCGACAGCAGCGCGGGCATTCGCGCCACCGACAAGTTTGTCTTCGTTCGTGACGGGTTTCATTTCTGGGCAGCGCTGCTGGGCCCGCTGTGGCTGATCTGGCATCGCCTGTGGCTGGCGCTGATCGGCTGGATCCTCTTCACGATCGCGCTGGAGATCGGGATCATCAGCCTCGGTGCGGGCCGTACGGCCGTGCTCATTGCGAACATTCTGGTCGCACTGTTGCTGGGATTCGAGGCGGCGAGCCTGCAGCGCTGGACCCTGTCGCGGCGCAATTGGCGGCAGCTCGATATCGTGGTGGCGGACGACGAGGAACAGGCCGAGCGGCGTTTCTTCGATCGCTGGACCGCGAAACAGCGCGCGGCTGTCAACGATCAGGCGACGGTCGATCGCGGCGGCCCGCCGCCGACCCGGGATATTCCGGGCCAGGCCTTCTCCAGTCCGCCGCCGCTGCCGCACGACATCATTGGACTGTTTCCGGAACCGGGGGGCTCGCGGTGAGCGTTGCCATCATCGATTACGGCTCCGGCAATCTGCACTCCGCCGCCAAGGCATTCGAGCGCGCCGCGCGGAGCACGGAAAACCCCGACAAGATCGTGGTGACCCGCGATCCCGAGACGGTGTATCGCGCCGATCGCATCGTGCTGCCCGGCGTCGGCGCCTTCGCCGATTGCCGCCGCGGCCTCGACGCGCTCGACGGCATGATCGAGGCGATGACGGAGGCCGTGCGCAACAAGGCGCGACCGTTTTTCGGCATCTGCGTCGGCATGCAGCTGATGGCCACGCGGGGCAAGGAGCATGTCACCACCGACGGGTTCAACTGGATCGAAGGCGACGTCGAAAAGATTTCGCCGCGTCAGGAGAATTTGAAAATCCCGCATATGGGCTGGAACACGCTCGATGTCGTCCGCGAGCATGCGGTGCTGGAGCGGCTGCCGCTGGGGCCGAAGGGCCGCCACGCCTATTTCGTGCACTCCTATCACCTCAATGCGACGAACGAGACCGACGTGCTGGCGCGTGCCGATTACGGCGGACCGGTGACGGCGATCGTAGGCAAGGACACCGCGATCGGCACCCAGTTTCACCCGGAAAAAAGCCAGCGTTTCGGGCTGGCCTTGATTTCCAACTTCTTGAAATGGAAGCCGTGAGTTTTCTCCAGGCCATCGCCTTGATCACCCTCCCCGCCACTTCGTGGGGGGAGGGGAGTTCAGCGGCGTCTTTGCCGGAAAGCATTGGATGATCCTTTTTCCCGCCATCGATTTGAAGAACGGCCAGTGCGTGCGCCTCGAGCAGGGCGACATGGCGCGAGCGACCGTGTTCAACCTCGATCCGGCCGCGCAGGCGAAGGCGTTCGCCGCGCAGGGGTTCGAATATCTGCATGTTGTCGACCTCGACGGTGCCTTTGCCGGCAAGCCGATGAATGCGCATGCCGTCGAGGCGATGCTCGCGGCCGTCACCATGCCGGTGCAGCTCGGTGGCGGCATCCGGGATCTGAAGACGGTCGAGGCCTGGCTGGCAAAAGGCGTGGCACGGGTAATCATCGGCACCGCGGCGGTGCGCGATCCCGAGCTGGTGAAGGGTGTGGCGAAGAAATTTCCGGGCCGCGTCGCGGTCGGGCTCGACGCGCGCGACGGCAAGGTCGCGGTCGAAGGCTGGGCCGAGACATCAGAGGTGACCGCGCTCGAAATCGCGCGGCGTTTCGAGGATGCCGGCGTTGCCNCGATCATCTTCACCGACATTGCCCGCGACGGCTTGCTGAAGGGCCTCAATCTCGACGCCACCATCGCGCTGGCAGAGCGCATCTCGATCCCCGTGATCGCCTCCGGCGGTTTTGCCTCCATCGCAGACGTGAAGGCGCTACTGGCCCCGCGGGCCAAGAAACTGGCCGGCGCGATCGCGGGCCGCGCGCTCTATGACGGCCGCCTCGATGCGGCAGCCGCGCTGGCGCTGATCCGCGACGCGCGCGCCGCGGCTTAGGGGTCCGATATGTTCAAGGTGCGTGTGATCCCCTGTCTCGACGTCAAGGACGGGCGCGTCGTCAAGGGCGTCAATTTTGTCAATTTGCGCGACGCCGGCGATCCCGTCGAAGCCGCGATCGCCTATGACGCCGCCGGCGCCGACGAGCTGTGCTTTCTCGACATCACCGCCACCCATGAAAATCGCGGCATCATGCTGGATGTGGTGCGGCGTACCGCGGAGGCCTGCTTCATGCCGCTGACGGTCGGCGGCGGGGTGCGCACCATCGAGGATATCAAGACGCTGCTGCGCTCCGGCGCCGACAAGGCGTCGATCAACTCTGCCGCGGTCAGCCGCCGCGAGTTCGTCAAGCAGGCGGCGGAAAAATTCGGCGAGCAATGCATCGTTGTCGCAATCGACGCCAAGCGGGTCAAGCGCGGCGGCGGCTCGGACCGCTGGGAGATATTCACCCATGGTGGGCGCAATTCCACCGGCATCGATGCCATCGAATACGCCCAGGAAGTGGTCTCGCTCGGCGCCGGCGAAATTCTTTTGACCTCGATGGACCGCGACGGCACCAGGCAGGGCTTTGACCTGCCGCTCACCCGCGCGATCGCCGACAGCGTGCCTGTCCCGGTGATCGCTTCCGGCGGCGTCGGCAATCTGGATCATCTGGTCGACGGCATCCGCGAGGGCCACGCCACCGCGGTGCTGGCGGCTTCGATCTTCCATTTCGGGGAATTTACCATCCGGCAAGCCAAGGACCATATGGTCCGCGCCGGGCTGCCGATGCGGCTCGATCCATGACGACTCCTTGTCATAAGAGTGCTAAATCCCACATAGGGACGGCGCCCGGNCGGGCGCGCACGAGTTCGAGTTGATGTCGCGTTTCACAATCCACGATCTTGCCGCCACCATCGATGCCCGCGCGGCGTCGGGCGGCGAGGCATCCTATACGCGCAAGCTCCTGGACAAGGGGGCCGAGCATTGCGCCAAGAAACTGGGCGAGGAGGCGGTGGAAACCGTGATCGCCGCGGTCGAGAACGATCGCGACCACCTGATCGCCGAAAGCGCGGATTTGCTGTTCCACCTGCTGGTGCTCTTGAAGTCGCGCGGCGTGAGGCTTGAGGACGTCGAGGCCGCGCTGGCGCAGCGCACGACCATGTCCGGACTGGAAGAGAAGGCCGCGCGCAAGCGCGACCCATAACAATCATAGGCGGCGTCATGGATATTCGGGCACCGGAGCAGCAGTATAATCCCTACCGTATCTTCTCCCGGGAGCAGTGGGCGCGGCTGCGCGACGATACCCCGATGACGCTGGAACCGGGCGAGTTCGAGCGGCTGCGTTCGATGCATGACCGCCTCGACATGAGAGAGGTCGAGGAGATCTTCCTGCCGCTGTCGCGGCTGCTGTCGATCTATGTCGATGCGACCCACCGGCTCTACCAGGCACAGCGCCAGTTCCTCGGCATCCGCGACCGCAAGGTGCCCTACATCATCGGCGTCGCCGGTTCGGTGGCGGTCGGCAAGTCGACCACCGCGCGCGTGCTGCAGGCGCTGTTGGCACGCTGGTCGCCGCGGCCGCGGGTCGACCTGGTGACGACCGACGGCTTTCTGTTTCCCAACGCCGTGCTCGAGCGGCAGGGCCTGATGCAGAAGAAGGGCTTTCCCGAGAGCTACGACCTGCCGATGCTGCTGTCGTTCCTGAGCGACATCAAGGCCGGGCGGCGGCCGGTCCGCGCGCCGGTCTATTCGCATTTGACCTACGACATCATCCCGAACCAATGGATCGAGGTCGATCGCCCCGACATCCTGATCGTCGAAGGCGTCAACGTGCTGCAGACCGGCCGGCTGCCGCGCGACGGACAAGCTATCCCGGTAGTCTCCGACTTCTTCGATTTCTCGGTCTATCTCGATGCCGACGAGCCGGTGCTGCGCGAATGGTATGTACGGCGGTTCCTCGCGCTGCGAGATACGGCGTTCACCGATCCAAGGTCCTACTTCCATCGCTATGCGGTGCTGTCGGATGAAGAGGCGACCGCGACCGCGCTGGCGATCTGGGAACGCACCAACCTCGCCAATCTCGAGGACAACATCCTGCCGACCCGGCCGCGCGCGACCCTGATCCTGAAAAAGGGCGCCGATCACGTGGTCGAGACGGTGGCGCTGCGGCGGCTCTAAAACCCTCACGCCGCGATATGCCGTGAAGCCGCGAGCCCCGCCAGCGCCTCAGTGAGCTTCTCGCGGTCAAGCGGTTTGATGAGAAAGCCGTCCATCCCGGCCTCGAAGCAGGCGTAGCGGTCTTCCACCAGCGTGTTCGCGGTCAGCGCCAGGATCGGCGTCTGGCGGCCGGCTTGGCCTGCCTCACGCTCGCGGATCCGTTTTGTCGTTTCGATGCCGTCGAGCTGCGGCATCTGGATATCCATCAGCACGAGGTCGTAGGGCGCGCCGGCGGATTTCGCTGCGAGCCAGGATTCCAGCGCCTCTTCGCCGTTGGTGGTGATGACGGCATGATGGCCCAATCGCGTCAGAAGCGAGCGCATCAACAGCGCGTTGATCTCGTTGTCCTCGGCGACCAGGATCGACAGGCCATGCGCGGGCGCTGTGGCCGGTGTTTCGGCCTCGTCGGACGGCTCGATCAGCGCCTCGGCGGCAAGGCTCGGCGCCGGCACTTCCGGGGCGGTCGAGAGGCGTGCGGCGAGCGAGGCCGCGCGCAGCGGCTTTATCAGATAGCCGGTTAAGGCGGAGGATGCGGCCGAGGCCAGTTGCAGTTCATGCCGCGCCGCCGGCGTGAACATCACGATCCGCTGCGCGGCGTGGCCGCGCGCCGCCTCGGCGAGCATGGCGATTTCCTCAGTGCCGAGCGCGCGATCGATCAGCACCGCGTGCCAGCTCCGCTCCGGCAGCAGCGCCTGCGCCACCACGATGTCCGAGACCAGGCAGGTCTGGCCGCCCCAGCGCTGCAATCGGCGCGCTACCAGCGTGGCCTCGATGCTCTGCGGCGCCACCAGCATGATCGCCTGCCCGGTCAAATCCGGCGGCGCGAACGCCTTTTGCTCGCTATTCGCATCGGCGGCGGCAAGCGGAATCGCCACCTCGAAGGTCGAGCCGACCCCGGGCTCGCTCTGCAGCGCGATGCGCCCACCCATCCGCTTTACGATGCGCTCGGAGATGCTCAAGCCCAGTCCGGTGCCGCCGTAACTGCGCGCGATGCGCTCGTCGGCCTGCTCGAATTCGCGAAAGATCCGCAGCTGCGCCTCGGGCGCGATGCCGATGCCGGTGTCGCGCACCTGAAAACTGATCTCGTTCGGCCAGATGCCGGGCTCGACGATCAGCGCCACACCGCCGGTGGACGTGAATTTGATGGCGTTGCCGGCGAGGTTGAGCAGCACCTGCCGCAGCCGCGCGGCGTCGCCGATCACTTCCATCGGCAGCCGCTCGTCGACATAGGCCGCGATCTCCAGCTTGCGCGCCTGCGCCCGCGGCGCCAGCAATTCGGTGATGTCCTCGATCAGCGCGGCCAGCGCGAACGGGCGATGTTCGAGATCGATCTTGCCAGCCTCGATCTTGGAATAATCCAGCAGTTCCTCGATCAGCGACAGCAGCGCGTCGCCCGAGGTTTTCACCGCTTTCGCGTAGGTCATCTGTTCCGGCGTCAGCGGCGTGTCCAGCAGCAAGCCGCTCATGCCGATAATGCCGTTCAGGGGCGTGCGAATTTCGTGAGAGGCCATCGCGAGGAACCGCGACTTGGCGCGGCTGGCGGCATCGGCCTGGTCGCGGGCCTCGGCGAGCGCGCGTTCGGTTTCGGTGCGGTCGGTGACGTCGCGGCCGACGCTTTGCATCTCGGCCGGTTGACCGGCATCCGATCGCACCAGCCCTTCGCGCCAGGCGATCCAGCGCGGCCCGATCGGGTCGGCGATCTTCTGGTCGTGGATCCGGGTGCCGTCGGGCTCGAGCGCGGCGTCGCCTTGCTCGAGCACTTCGAGCGTGAATAAGCTGCCGATCAGCNCGTCGCGCGGCTGTTGCGCCAGTTCGCAATAGGCGTCATTGCAGAAGGTGATGCGGCCCTCGGCGTCGCGCAGCACGATCAAATCGCCNTGGGATTCGAACAGGCGCCGGCTGCGCTGTTCGGCCTCCTGCAGTTCCCAGTTGCGGTCGGCGAGCGCCTCGTTATGCAGCGCGATCTTGTTCAGCCGCTTGCGCAGGAAGCGCAGCCGGATGCTCAAGGTGGCGAGCGCGACGCAGGCGAGCGCGAACAGGAAGCTGGCGCCGATCGCAAAGGCGTTGGGATCGTAGCCGGAATTTTCCGACCGGCTGCCGGCGATGAACCCATAGGCGCCGCCGAAAGCGGCGGAGAAGATCGTGAAGGAGCGGACGGTGATGAGAAGCCACGGGTGGCGTCGGGAGAAGCGGCGTATCCCCAACTTGATCCGGAAAACCCGTCCCATGCCGATGACCCTGAGATTGCCTTGAGGAACGCGATCGTGCGCGGCGACGACGATGCCGCTTGCGACCTTGCAAAACGTTTGAGGAGCCGCGGGTTCGCGCGGCGCGATGCGAACAGGGTTAACGAAGGGTTAAAACGTTCAGAGCGAGGCGATCTCGACGGCGCGGTGGCCGGCGCGGGCGCCGACAATGAGTGCCGCTGCTTCGCGCGCCGAGAATGTCTTCGAGCGCACATAAATACGGTAATCGGCGGGGCCGTCCGGCGACAGATAAATCACCGGCGCGTGGCTGCCGGCCTCCGTGGAAATCGCCACCCATTGGGTCGCAGGACTGGCTTCGCAGGCATCGGCCTCCGCGCTGTCGACGTCGTCGATCACCACGAAATCGGCCGCCTCGGCGCTGTCGGTGAGCTGCACCCGGACGGTGGCAGCCGCCGGATCGTCGGTGAAGCTGACGTGAAGGTCGGCATGCCAGGGCTCGGAGGCGATCTGCAGCGATGTCTCGCCGACCGCGATGCAGGGCCGCGGCCCCGGCAACAGTCCGCCGCGCGCCAGCACGGCGACGAGCAGCAAGGGTACGGCTGATGCCAGGAACTTGAAACGCAACATGGGACACTCGCTCGCCGACCAGCCCCGATGACGCCGGGCTTATGGTTGGCAGAGCGTAAACAAAACTCGTTACCGCCGGGTTGACGGGGGTGTGGGGATAGCAACTCTCTCCAATGTCGTCCCCGCGAACGCGCGGACCCATAACCACAGGCCCTGATTGTTGCGCGAAAGCCAACGAACAGCGTCTCTCAAAACGACGGCCGCGGCGTATGGGTCCCTGCTTTCGCAGGGACGACAACGCGCGTGCTAACAAAACGACACGACGGGCAAATCAGTTCGTCAGGCCGCGCGCCTGAGATCGTCGGCGAGCGCGCGGTACGACAGCGCTTCGGCCAGATGCAGCCGGCCGATTTTCTCCGCGCCGTCGAGATCGGCGAGCGTGCGCGCCACCCGCAGCACGCGATGATAGCCGCGCGCCGACAGCCGCATGGTTTCCGAGGCATCGCGCAGCAATTTTGTCCCTTGCGCGTCCGGTTGCGCGATGGTTTCCAGCACCGAGGCCGGCGCTTCGGCGTTGGTGCGGATCTGCGGCAATCCGGCCGCGGCATAGCGGGCGAGCTGGATATCGCGCGCCGCGGCCACGCGCGCGGCGACTTCCGCCGAGCCCTCCGCCGGCGGCGGCAGGATCAGGTCGGCGGCGGTCACCGCCGGCACCTCGATGCGCAGGTCGATGCGATCCATCAGCGGGCCTGAGATGCGGGTCTGGTAATCGGAGGTGCAGCGGTCGATCCGCCCGCGCTTGCAGCTAAAGCCTGCCTCATAGGCATGGCCGCAGCGGCAGGGATTCATCGCCGCGACCAGCATGAAGCGCGCCGGATACGTGACGCGGTGGTTGGCGCGGGAGACCGCGACCTCGCCGTTCTCCAGCGGCTGGCGCAGCGAATCCAGCACGCGCGGGTCGAACTCCGGCAACTCGTCGAGGAACAGCACGCCCTGATGCGCCAGCGAGATCTCGCCCGGCTTCGCCCGCATGCCGCCGCCGGTCAGCGCGGCCATGCTGGCGGAATGGTGGGGTGCGCGGAACGGCCGCTTTGCGGTCAGCGCGCCGTCGCGGATTTCGCCGGCGACGGAGGCGATCATGGAAACTTCCAGAAGTTCGGACGGCGACAGCGGCGGCAGGATCGAGGGCAGCCGTGCCGCCAGCATTGATTTTCCGGCGCCGGGCGAGCCGATCATCAACAGATGATGCCCGCCGGCCGCCGCGATCTCGAGCGCGCGTTTGGCACTCTCCTGGCCCTTGATGTCGCGCAGGTCGAGCCGCTCGGCGCCCGGCTCGTGCACCTTCGGCTGCGGGCGCGACAGCACCTGCGTGCCCTTGAAATGGTTGGCGATCTGGATCAGCGAATTCGCCGCCACGATCTGGATATCCGGGCTGGCCCAGGCCGCCTCGGCGCCGCAAGCTGCCGGACAGATCAACCCCTCGTCGCGCGCATTGGCCCCGATCGCCGCCGGCAACACGCCCGCGACCGGGGCGATCGAGCCGTCGAGGCCGAGTTCGCCGAGCACGGTGAAACCTGAAAGCGCGTCGGGCGGTATAGCGCCGATCGCCGCCATCAGCCCGAGCGCGATCGGCAGGTCGTAATGGCTGCCTTCCTTCGGCAGATCCGCAGGCGCGAGATTGACGGTGATACGGCGCGCCGGCAGCGCCAGCCCCGAGGCGATCAGCGCCGAGCGCACCCGCTCGCGGGCTTCCGACACCGCCTTGTCCGGCAGGCCGACAATGGCAAACGCCGGCAGCCCCGGCGCGACCTGCACCTGCACGTCGACCGCGCGGGCCTCGATCCCCTCAAAGGCTACCGTCGAAACCCGCTGGACAATGCTGCCCCCTGATGCACGCGAGGGTAGCGGAAGGCGGGAAGAGGCGCAAGAACATTAGAAGAACAACGCTCCCCTGAAGCGTCTCCCGTTCGCAACCCCTGATCTCAATAATCTGTCTGAAGAGGCTTTTTGGCGATCGTTCCCTCTTTTGCAAACTTTCTTCTTTCTAAGGAAAGAACAATGTTGTATTATTTCAACAGAAATAAAGGAGGCTACAATGCCGACGCCGATCGCGCAGCCGGATTCATCCGTCTCTGATTCAACACTCGTTGCCAAAGCTTTGGTCCGCGCCGTGGAAAAGCTCCGGATCAGCAACAGGGTTCTTTCGCGCATTATCGGCGCTTCCGAGGCCTCGGTTTCAAGGATGAAGAAGGGGGAATACCCGCTGGAATCAGGTCAAAAGCCATTCCAGTTGGCCGTCCTATTCATACGTCTTTACCGATCGCTGGACGCTGTGACGGGGGGCGACGACGAAGTTTCGGCAAAGTGGCTTTCCAATCCAAACACAGCGCTCGACGGAACGCCCATTGAGCTAGTGCAGACTGTGTCAGGATTAGTGAATGTCATCAGCTATCTGGACGCTCGAAGAGCTGTCGTCTAGCGCACGACCGCTGGCGGCCAGGGCATGGCGCGCCGTCGAAGCTCAACACCAGGTTTCGACGGCCAAACTTACCGACAACTTGTCCGAACAGCAGCGTCTCGAGCAAATCATTGAGAACAGCAAGCCGCCGGTCCCAGTCGAGTGTCAGCATCTGAGTTATTTATTGTCGACGCCGTTTCGGTATGGTGCGCCATATCCGATTGGGTCCCGATTTCGTCGAGCCGGCCTGACACTCGGCGTCTTTTACGCCTCGGAATTGGCCAAGACGGCAATGACCGAGTTGGCGTTTTCGCGGCTGTTGTTTTTTGCTGACTCTCCTCGTACCCCCTGGCCCAGGAATCCCGGTGAATATACGGCTTTCGCCGTTGAGTTTGGAACCGAACGCGCTACCGATCTAACGGTGCCTCCTCTGGACAATCATCGTTCGGTCTGGCGACACCAGACGGATTATGCGCCATGCCAATCTCTGGCAGACGGTGCGAGGGCCGCCGGAATTGAGGTCATCAAGTATGAATCGGCGCGGACTACGACTTTTGCCGCGAATTATGCGTTGCTGACCTGTCGAGCTTTCACCAGGACCGAAGAGGTGGGCAGGCAAACCTGGAGAATTCACTTTAGTCCCACTGGCATTCGAATATTTTGCGAAATGCCACGGGCTGGACTCGATCTGCCTCCAACGAGTTTTGACTCTGATCCCAAGGTGCGGACCATGAATTGGGATAGATAGACTGGCTTGGGGGTCGGCGACCGACCTGCCCCCAAGCCAACTCTGCCTAAAGCATCATGTTCATCGGATGCGGCAGATAATGAAACCCCTCACCGGTCTTCACCACATGCCCATAGCCGGGCCACGGGTAGTGATATGACATCACCGCGATCTTGTTGGCCGCCAGCATGTCCAGCATTTTCACGCGTGACTCCGCGGCCTGATTCGGATCGGTGTCGTAGGAGAATTGCATCCGCGGCTTTTCCATCAAGAGAACCTGGTGATGGGTCAGGTCGCCGAGGAAGGCAAAGGATTTGCCGTCGGAGGTGACCATGAAGATGTGGTGGCCCACGGTATGGCCGGGTGCGGCGAGCGCCTGGACGCCGGGCAGGAATTCCTGGCCGTCCTTGTAGAACACGAGACGGTCGCGCACCGGCAACAGGTTCTTGCGCGCGTGGACGATAAAATCCTTCAGCGGGCTGCCCATCTTGCCTTCGTCGGTCCAGTAGTCGAAATCGCTCTGGGCGATGTAGAACTGCGCGTTCGGGAACAGCACCTTGCCGGCATCGTCGACCACGCCGCCGATATGATCGATATGGGCGTGCGAGAACACCACCGCGTCGATGTCCTCAGGCTTGAGGCCGGCCTCCATCATGCTTTTCTGCTGGCGGCCGGTACTCGGCCCGAAGTTCTTCGCGGTGCCCATGCCGGTGTCGAACAGCACCAGCTTGTCGCCCATGTTGACGATCGGCGAGTTTTGCTCGAGCACGATGTTGTCGGGCGCCAGGAAGTTGTCGGTCAGCATCTTGTTGATTTCGTCCTCGGAGGCGCCCGTAAAAGTGCCCTTGGGCGGGCCGAGCGGCAGCGGTCCGTCGGAGACCACGGTGACTTCGGCATTGCCGAGAGGGAAGCGGTAGAAATAGGACGGCTGGGTCCCGACCTTGGGCGCGCGCGCCAGCGCGCTGCCGCCCATCATGGCAGCGGCGCCGAGACCGGCGCCGAGCCCGAGCAAGGATCTTCGCGAAACAGGATATGCCATGCGTTCCTCCCCTTTTTTAAAATGAGTTTTGTCGCCCGGGCGGATCACCGGGCTCGCGCAGGTTGCGCCCGCTTTTGGACGTTTGGATGGCGCGCAAGCGAAAAGCGCGTAACCAGGTCCATCACGAAACGAAGGAAATTATTTTCCGCCGCGCTTCGCCTCGATCCGGTCGCGGATGCTTCGGAAGCCGCGAGGGCCCTCGCTATTTCGCCTTTCCGTCGCAGGCCGCTTTCACGATCACGCAGGCGGCGCGGCGTGCCGGACCGGCGGTCTTCTCGCAATTGTCGAGCGCCTGCTTTTCGGCGCCACGCTGATCATCCGCCACGGCCCAGCCGAAACCCGGCGTCCCGTCCTGTGGGTCGAAAGCGTAGGCATAGCATTGGTCGTGAAAACTCGCGTAAAGCTTGCAGAGCCGGCTCGTCTTGGTCGTCACCGGCGTATTTGAAACGGTCCTGGCCGGGGGTGTTCGGCAGCTCTTGAGCGCCGCTGCGTTTGCGGCGTCCCCCGTTTCGATGTTGATGGAAACCCCGATCGAAACCCCCTCCTTTGCCACATTGGCAGGAAGCCCGACGGCCACGGCGCCATCGGCGCCAGCCGGGGTCGCGCCAAACGCGGCAGCGAGCAGCAAACCCGCGACGAGAACACCAATGCGCGACATCTTCACCCCCTCCCCTGAAAATCAGCCCAGGTCAGGTTAGCCGGTTCTTGCGATGACACAAGATGGGCTGCGCGCGGGCGGCGTCCGGCTATTTCGCCGCCACCGGCTGCGCCGAAGAGCCGCGAGCGCAGGCCGCTACCCCCGCTTCTTCTCGATGACGTCCCAGATCTTCGCCGCCACGTCCGGGCCGCCGAGCCGGGCGACGGCGCGGATGCCGGTGGGCGAGGTGACGTTGATCTCGGTGAGATTGCCGTCGATCACGTCGATGCCGACGAACAACAGCCCGCGCTCGCGCAAGCGCGGCCCCAGCGTCGCGCAGATTTCGCGTTCGCGGGAGGTCAAGTCGGTGGCTTGGGCCGCGCCGCCGCGCACCATGTTGGAGCGGAGGTCATCGGGGGCTGGCACGCGGTTGACGGCGCCGGCGAATTCGCCGTCGACCAGGATGATGCGCTTGTCGCCGTGCTTCACCTCGGGAAGGAAGCGCTGGATCACCCAGGGCTCCTTGAAGGTCACCGAAAACATGTCGTAGAGCGAGCCGAAATTCATGTCCTGCGGCATCACCCGAAACACCGCCGCACCGCCATGGCCGTGCAGCGGCTTCATCACCACCGCGCCGTGCTCGTCGCGGAAGGCGTTGATCTCGTCGAGATCGCGCGAGATCAGGGTCGGCGGCATCAGATGCGGAAAATCCATCACGAAGATCTTTTCCGGCGCGTTGCGCACGCTGGCCGGGTCGTTCACCACCAGCGTCTTGGGGTGGATCCGTTCGAGGAAATGCGTGGACGTGATGTAGGCGAGATCGAAGGGCGGGTCCTGACGGAGCAGGATGACGTCGAACTGGGCGAGCGGCTCGCGCCGCGGCTCGCCGAGGGTGAAATGATCGCCGGGCTCGTCGCGCACGGAAAGAATTTGCAGCGGCGCGACCAGCTCCTCGCCCTTCAGTGAAAGCTTGTCGGGGGTGTAATACGACAGCCCGTGGCCGCGCTTTTGCGCTTCCAGCAGCAGCGCGAAGGTGGAATCGCCGCGGATGTTGATGCGCGCGATGGGGTCCATCTGGACGGCGACGTTCAATTTCATGGGTTGGTCCGCAAGGGTTGTTTGGGGAGGAAATTCAGGGGCTGGCGTCGAAGGCCGCTAACAGATGGCGCGGCAGGCGCCTCGGCGCAATCAGCATGGCGTCGAAACGCAGCTCGAATTCGGCATGTTCGGGATGCGCCATCAACCAGGCTTGCGCCGCCTCGATGATGCGCGCCTGCTGGCGCGGCGTCACCGCATAGGCCGCCTCGTCGAGGCTGGCGCGGGCCTTGACTTCGATAAAGGCCACGAGATGCCGCTTGCGCGCCACCAGGTCGATCTCGCCATAGGGCGTGCGATAGCGTTTTGCGAGGATGCGATAGCCTTTGGCCATCAGATACGCGGCGGCGCGGTTTTCCGCTGAAAGCCCGGTGCGAAACGCCGCTACGCGCGCCGGCGAGGCGGCTTTTGTCAGCTTGTCGGGCGGCGTGATGCCGTCAGTCTTGTTGTCAGCCTTGGCCATGACCAGCCTTGGCTTGCTTGGCGAGTTCGAGCGCGCGGGCGTAAATCTCGCGGCGGGGGCGGCCGGATAGTTCGACCGCATGCGCGACCGCGTCCTTGACGCTGTCGCGCGCCAGCGAGGCGCGCAGGAGATCGTCAAGCGCATCTTCGGTCATGCTTTGCGCGTCCGCCGCCGGCGGGCCGATCACCAGCACGAATTCGCCGCGCGTCTCCAGCGTGTCCGCCGATCGCGCCAGTTCGGCAATCGGCGCGCGCAAAACCTCTTCATGCAGTTTCGTCAGTTCACGGCAGATCGCGGCGTCGCGCGCGCCCATGATGCCGGCAAGATCGGTCAGCGTCTCCTCCACCCGGTTGCCGGATTCGAACATCACCAACGTGGCGTCGATCCGCGCCAGCTCGGCGAGCCGCGCGCGGCGCGCGGTCTGCTTCGGCGGCAGGAAACCTTCGAAGAAAAACCGGTCGGTCGGCAGCGCCGCCACCGCCAGCGCCGTCAGCACCGAGGACGGCCCCGGCAGCGCGATCACCGCATGACCCGCCGCGCAGACCTCGCGCACTAGCTTGAAGCCGGGGTCGGAGATCAACGGCGTGCCGGCATCCGACACCAGCGCGATCGAAGCGCCCTGCGCCAGTCTTTCCAGGATTTTTGGGCGCGCCAGCGCGGCGTTATGCTCGTGATAGGGCTTTAGCTGCGCGGTGATGCCATAACGCTCGGTCAGCCGGCGGGTGATGCGGGTGTCCTCGCAGGCGATGATGTCGCAGCCGGCCAGTGTCTCCAGCGCGCGCAGGGTGATATCGCCGAGATTGCCGATCGGGGTGGCCACCAGATGCAGGCCGGGAACCGGCTTCGGCGCGGTCAGGACGTGGCCGCCGATGGAAAATGTGCGGGCCGGAAAACCCGCCTCGCCTTCAGGCGTATTTGTCGAAACAGCTTTTGCGCGCATAATGGCAATCTAGAGCGTTTTCGCGCGAAGTGGATACCGCCTTCGCGTCTGGGGAAGGTCCTTGGAACCTCCAGAGGGAACAAAGCGCTTGCGCCACGTGGCTTGCGGCCCAAGGAAATGCGGGGCCGCATAACGGTTAAGGGAACCGGGGTCTGCAACCCGGCCCGCGCCCGAGGTGCTATAAACCTTTTGTTTTGGTTAACTATTCGCCGACAATATGTCTGAATCCACCCTCCTGATCGGTAGCCCAGTGGACGTTCTGGCCGATCCCGGTCGGTCAAGAGATTAGAGAAACGATGGTGGGGCCGCGCAAACCCAGATCTCCGCACTCGGGGCAGAAGCCTTCCGGGGCAACCCGGCGGACGGCGGTCGGCTTGCTGCTCGGCGCGCCCCTGCTCGGGGCTTGCTCCGGCGATGTCGCGCGGAGCTTTGGGCAGTTTTCCAATCCGTTCGGTTCGCAGCCGGAGGCCGGTCCGTCCGGCCCGACGCAGCAACCGCTCGCGGTCGGCAACGGGCAGGTCAAGGTCGGATTGATCCTGCCGCTCTCGGCGGCGGGCAATGCCGGCGTCGCCGCGCAATCGATGAAGAATGCCGCCGAGATGGCGCTGGCGGAATTCCAGAATCCCAACATCCAGTTGTTGATCAAGGATGACGGCGGCAATCCGCAAGGCGCGGGCCAGGGCACGCAGCAGGCGCTCGAGCAGGGCGCCGAGATCATCCTCGGTCCGCTGTTTGCACTGTCGGTGCCGGCGACCGCGCAGCTCACGCGTGCGCGCGGCGTCTCGGTGATCGCGTTCTCGACCGATTCGAGCGTGGCCGGACGCGGCGTCTATCTCCTGAGCTTCCTGCCGGAATCCGACGTCAACCGGATCGTCGAATATTCCGCCAGCATCGGCAAGCGATCGTTCGCGGCGCTATTGCCCGACAATGCCTATGGCAATGTGGTAGAGGCGACCTTCAAGCAGGCGGTGCCCCGCCGTGGCGGCCGCGTCGTCGCGTTCGAAAAATACGGCGCCGACCGCGCCACGCCGGCACGCACGGTTGCGCAGGCGCTGGGTTCGGCGGATGCGCTGTTCATCGCCGACGATGGCGACTCGGTGGTGGCGACCGCCGATGCGCTGACCGCGGCCGGCGCCAATTTGCGGAATATTCAGTTGCTCGGCACCGGGCTGTGGGACAATCCGCGGGTGTTCGCCAGCCCCTCGCTGCAGGGCGGCCTCTACGCCGCGCCGGATCCGGCCGGTTTCCGCGCGTTCTCCAACCGCTACCGCGCCAAATTCGGCGGCGAGCCGGTGCGCACGGCGACGCTCGCCTATGACGCGGTGGCGCTGGTCGCCGCATTGGCGCGCACCCAGGGCGGCCAGCGGTTCTCGCCGGAGGTGCTGACCAATCCATCGGGCTTTGCCGGTATCGACGGCCTGTTTCGATTCCGCGCCGACGGCACCAACGAGCGCGGCCTCGCCGTGATGCGCGTGGGTACGGGCGGCGGCACGCCGGTCGCGGGATCGCCGAAGAGTTTTGGCGCGTAGCTTGCCGTCGCCCCTGCGAAAGGAGGGGCCCATACGCCGCGGCCTCTCGTTCGGGCAGGGAAGGAGTTACCTTCCTTCCGCAACAACTCAGTCCTGTGGTTATGGGCCCCTGCTTTCGCAGGGGCGACGTTAAGCAGCGAGATCCGCGACCACCGCGTCGAGCACCGGAAATCCGGCCTGCGTCACGCGTAGCCGGCCGCTCTCGTCGACGACGATGGCGCCCTCCTCGAGCAGCACCGCGATGCGGCGCGGGTCGAGCGCGCGGCCGGACAAATCCGCATAGCGTTTGGGGTCGATGCCTTCGGCGAGGCGCAGCCCCATCAGCAGAAATTCGTCGGCGCGTTCCTCGCTGTTGAGGCGGTCGTCGGTGACGACGCCATGGCCGTTGGCCTCGACCCGCATCAGCCATGCCTCGGGACGCTTCTCGGTTGAGATCGCGTGCCGGATGCCGTCGATGTCGAGCCGGCCATGCGCGCCGGGGCCGATGCCGGCATATTGTTCGCCGCGCCAATAGACCAGATTGTGCCGGCACTCCGCGCCCGCGCGCGCGTGATTGGATATCTCGTAGGCCGGCAGGCCATGGCTGCCGCAGACTTCCTGCGTGACGTCGTAGAGAGCGCGTGCGGTGGCTTCATCCGGCGTTTGCAGTTTGCCCGCGGCGTGCAGGCCGAAGAACGGCGTGCCCTCCTCGATCGTCAGCTGATAGAGCGACAGGTGCTCGGCCGCTTCCGAGATGGCGAGCTTTAACTCATCCGCCCACATCTGCGGCGTCTGGTCGGGGCGGGCGTAGATCAGGTCGAACGAGTAGCGATCGAACGCTTGGCGCGCGATCGCGACCGCGTCCAGCGCCTCGCGCGCCGAGTGCAGCCGACCGAGCGCTTTCAGCGAGCTGTCGTCAAGCGCCTGCACGCCGAGCGACACGCGGTTGACCCCGGCTGAGCGGTAACCTGCAAAGCGCGTCGCCTCGACGCTGGTGGGATTGGCCTCGAGCGTCACCTCAACATCGCGCGCGACGCGCCAATGCTTGCCGATCGCGTCCAGGATCGCGCCGACGGTTTGCGGCTTCATCAGCGACGGTGTGCCGCCGCCGAGAAAGATCGAGGAGACTTCGCGGCCGGGCGTGCGCGCCGCCGTGGTCTCGATCTCGCGGGCAAACGCGCGGGCGAACCGTTCCTCGTCAACAGGCGCATGCCGGACATGGCTGTTGAAATCGCAATAGGGACATTTCGACAGGCAGAACGGCCAGTGCACATAGACGCCGAACGCCGCTTTGTCGCTCTCTCCCGCCTGCGGCGGAGAGCCTGCCCCCGACTTGATCGGGGGGCCGGGGTGGGGGGCGCTAGTCAAGGCAGATCTCCGCCAGTTTGACGAAGGCGCGGGCGCGGTGCGACAGGCCGAGGCCGAGCGGCGGCAGGCCGTGTTTTTCGATGGCAGTCATCTCGCCGAAGGTACGCGTAAATCCATCGGGCATGAACATCGGATCGTAGCCGAAGCCGGCCGTTCCGCGCGGCGGCCAAACCAATGTGCCGTCGGCGCGCGCCTCGACCTCCTCGAGATGATCGTCAGGCCAGGCGACGCACAACGCGGAAACGAAATGCGCCTTTCGCTGCGCCGGCGCTTTCGCGCCGCGCTCCTGCAGCAGCCGTTCGATCCGGCTCATCGCCACGCCAAAATCCTTGGTCGGGCCGGCCCAGCGCGCGGAGAAAATTCCCGGCGCGCCGTCGAGCGCGTCAACCGCGAGGCCGGAATCGTCGGCAAAGGCCGGCAGCCGCGCGGCCTTCGCCGCCGCGATCGCCTTGATCCGGGCGTTGGCGACAAAGCTGTCGCCGGTCTCCTCGGGCTCGCCGAGGCCGAGCTCGCCCGCCGAAATCGCTTCCACGCCGTGCGGCGCCAGCAGTTCGCGCATCTCGGCGAGCTTGCCGGGATTGTGGGTCGCGATCACGAGTTTTCCGGTAATTCGACGGTGCATGCCCTTGAACTATGCCACGGCCATTTTCTGCAGGTCTACCAGCCGCGCCACGCCTTTGCGTGCCAGCGCCATCAGCGCCAGAAATTCACCTTCCGAGAACGGCGTTTTTTCTGCGGTGCCCTGCACCTCGATGATGCGGCCATCGCCGGTCATGACAAAATTGGCGTCGGTGTCGGCTTCCGAATCCTCGGCGTAATCGAGGTCGAGCACCGGGACGCCGCCATAGATGCCGCAGGAGATCGCCGCCACATTGTCGCGCAGCACGTTGGTCTTGATCATGTTGCGCGCCTTCATCCACGAGATGCAGTCGGCGAGTGCGACCCAGGCGCCGGTGATCGAAGCGGTGCGGGTGCCGCCATCGGCCTGCAGCACGTCGCAGTCGACCGTGATCTGGCGCTCGCCGAGCGCCTCGAGATCGATCGCGGCACGCAGCGAGCGGCCGATCAGGCGCTGGATCTCGACGGTGCGGCCACCTTGCTTGCCGGCGGACGCCTCGCGGCGGGTGCGCTCCAGCGTCGCCCGCGGCAGCATGCCATATTCGGCGGTGACCCAGCCGCGGCCCTGGCCCTTGAGCCAGGGCGGCAGCCGCTCTTCCAGCGTGGCGGTGACCAGCACATGGGTGTCGCCGAATTTAACCATGCAGGAACCCTCGGCATATTTGACCACGCCGCGTTCCAGCGACACGGCGCGCAGTTCATCCGGCGCACGGCGGCTTGGCCGCATGAGAAATCCTCCGAAAATGCAATAAAGACTGACTGGCGGTGCTTGTAGGAGGGGGAACGGGCAGCGGCAAGGCTTTTGCCACCCCTTAAGGTGCTAATGCCTGCTTGTAACCGGCCCCCGACATGGACAGATTAGGCGTGGTGTTAAGGAGTACGTCGTGGCCCATCACGATCCCATCGGTCTGATCGCGCCGAATGCGGGCTTGGCCCAGCTCAACGAGCGCTCGCGCGACATTTTCCGCCAAATCGTCGAGAGTTACCTGGCGACCGGCGAGCCGGTCGGCTCGCGCAACATCTCGCGGCTGATCGCGGTGCCGTTGTCGCCGGCCTCGGTGCGCAATGTGATGGCCGATCTCGAACAACTCGGCCTGATCTACGCGCCGCATACCTCGGCGGGCCGGCTGCCGACCGAATTCGGCTTGAGGTTTTTCGTCGACGCCCTGATGCAGCTTGGCGACCTCACCGAGGCGGAGCGGCAGTCGATCCAGAGCCAGCTTGCCTCCGTCGGCCGGGCGCAGTCGGTCGAGGCAGCCCTCGGCGAGGCCCTGACGCGGCTATCCGGCCTGACCCGTGCGGCGGCCGTGGTGCTCACTGCAAAATCCAATTCGCGCCTGAAGCACATCGAGTTCGTGCGGCTGGAACCGGAGCGGGCGCTGGTGGTCCTGGTCGGCGAGGACGGCCAGGTCGAGAACCGCGTG
>JGI12635J15846_10001502_pt1 | contig 20453 bp, 25 predicted proteins | sample BlaSpr_A8_OM2_M2_FD_15846 | JGI IMG/M metagenome (IMG submission 15846) | reverse complement strand
AAGAATGTGTTCTGGCAGGTTGGCAGCGCCGCCACGATCAATGCGGCGGGAGGCGGCACCATGGTGGGCACCATCATCGCGGCCGCAGGAGTCACGTTCTCTACTGCCGGCAATGCGGCGATAACTACGCTCGATGGCAGAGCATTGGGACTCAACGCTTCGGTCACCGTAGTGAATACGGTGGTGAACGTACCCGCGCCATAAGGCAGCAACATCGGAACCAGACACGGAAGCGCGGTTCTTTGGCCCGCTTCGCATCGAGTAGGCAGCATCAGGAGGCGACAGTGAAATTGGGAGCGCGCAGTATTGCCATATTGGCGGTTACTTCTTTTCTCTTCGTGCCTGCAATTTCTGCGGACGAGAATGGAAAGCCCGCGGGGGCAGCCAAAAACGAGTCCGCAAACTCCGACGCGCCGCCTGGCGCGCTGGTCAAGCCGACTCCATCGGGAGAAAAACTGCTTCCTTCGCGCACGGCGTCCTCAGAGCCTGCGCCCGCCAGTGCAGGAGCAGGAAAGCCTCCGCAGAAACATGCCGGCCGATCGAGAGAACACCACGACACCACTCCAAAAGTCGAGCTCTTTCTCGGCTACTCCTATTGGAGGGCTGTGTCGCAGAGCACCGAAAATCGGATTGACGCTATGCATGGGGGCAGCACCTCGTTGGCTTACAATTTGAATAGCCACGTTGGCTTGGTTTTTGATTTTGGAGGCTTCCGAGACGATTCGCTGAAGTTCAACAGCCCAGGTGCGGGATTCAGCCCTTCTCGTGTGGTTGATTCCAGCGGCGACGCCTTCACTTTTCTATTTGGCCCACGGGTTTCCTTCCGCCACCACCGGCTCACTCCGTTCCTCCAGGTTCTGGCCGGAGCGGCGCGCGCCAGCGAAGTAACCGTAAACGGTTGCACGGGATCTATGCTTGCTTGCCAACCTCTTCCGGAGGAAACGGCATTCGCCTTGACTGCCGGAGGCGGGCTGGACCTCCGATTGAATCACCGAATCGCTCTACGTCTGTTTCAAGCCGAGTACCTAGTTACGCGGTTCCAGGATCCTACCTCGCTCACCGGAGCCAACGGGTGGCAGAGCAATGTGCGTCTATCAACAGGAATCGTGTTCGGCTTCGGTGGCAACCCTCCACCGCCGCCTCCCAACCGTTCTCCGCTGGTCTCATGCTCGGCTGACAAGAGCATGGTTTTTGCGGAATCGGGAGACATCGTAGCTGTGCATGCAGCCGCCAGCGACCCGGACAACGATCCTCTTACTTATTCTTGGGTGACCACCGGCGGGTCTGTGGAAGGCAACGGCGCCGACGCAAGATGGAATTCCTCCGTCGCGACTCCAGGAACGTACACAGTAAAGGTGCGCGTGGATGACGGGCGCGGCGGCACAGCCGATTGTTCAACGGATATTGGTGTGCAGCCCAGGCCCAATCGGCCACCCACGATGACCTGCTCGGCGGACCGCAACTCGGTGTTAGCTGGCGAGCCGGTACAAATCGTCGCTACGGCCAGTGATCCGGACAACGACCCGCTTGCCTATTCCTGGGACTCCAGCGGCGGACAGGTTCGGGGCACGGAAGCCTCTGCAAAGTTCGACACCACAGGGTTGAAAGCTGGCCACTATTCTGTAACCGGTCACGTCAATGACGGCCGCGGTGGCACCGCCAATTGCGAGCTAGGAATCGACGTACAAGAACCATCACCCCCAGCGGAAATGGTAGAACTGGAAGCGAGACTCGCCCTTCATAGCATCTATTTCCCGACGGCTCGGCCGTCTGCGGAGAATCCCGGCGGCGGCTTGGTCGATAGTCAGGAGAAGATCCTGGCAGCCCTGGCTGCCGATTTCCAAAGATACTTGACGTTCAAGCCAGGCACACACTTAATCCTCGGCGGCCACGCGGATCAACGCGGCTCGCAGGAATACAACAAGGCCCTGACGGATCGTCGGGTAGAACGCAGCAAGAGCTTCCTGGTTGAGCACGGCGTGTCGGCAACAGCGATCGAGACGCGCTCTTTTGGAGAAGAGGACAATCTGAATGCGGAACAGGTCAAAGCGCAGATAGCGCAGAATCCCGACTTGACTCCGGACGAGAGAAAACAAATGCTGAATAATCTGCAAGTGATGGTCCTGGCCAACAATCGGCGCGTGGACGTCACTTTGAGCACCACCGGACAAGAGTCCACACGCCGATATCCGTTTAACGCCAAAGATTTCCTGGCGCTCATCAATACCAAAGCCGGGGAAACAAGGCCACATGCAAGGTCCGCGACTAAACAGAAAGCGAACCAATAACGACCATCAAGAATGGTAGACAGTGCGAGAAGTGGGGCCTTGCCTGCTCACATACGAAGCAGCGTAAACTGTTTACCGTTCAAAACGTTTCGTTTCGTGCGCGTGCTTCGCTGCCCTGCGCTGCGATCAAAGCCATTTCGCGCTGGTCCGGCAGATCGAGCGGCAGTGCCCAGCCGTTTTTGGGGTCTCATCGTGGAAAGCTCGCACATCCATAAACGAGCAACCCAACACGTCAGGTACTTCTATCTCGCAGAACAGCGCATCTCGCATTGCCCGAGCGGAAATCGGGCCTTGCTGGTTAGTCGACGATGATGACGCAACCGTTCGCGAGAGCCTTGGCGGAACGACGAACATAACTGGACACAATCGCAACTAAGCCACGTCCAGCGACTGAACTGCACCTTCAATGGTCATCTCAAGTTCTCCGTCGATCACCTTATAGACAGCTCAAGCTATTCCAATCTGTTAAATACGATCGGAATGCAACATCTATTGAAGATCCAATGCCGCTAATCGCTCGCCAGTATTGGGGTTCGTATCCTTGTCGCGCTATCTGCCAGCCAGCCGCCTGCGTCGCCTCCTGTACAGCGACGCAATCGTGGATCGGCATGTTCAATTGGGAACACCTTCGCACCATCAGGAACCTGTAGCATGCCGTGGGGGAGGTACACATGGGACCGACATCAGAACCCGAACAGACCTTTTGTCATGCGACGAGCATTCTGCCCGTCGCAGTGATTAAGACTGGGCAACGCCAAGTCGCCGGGCGGACCAGCGACATCGCGTCGGGCATTATCAAACATGGTCTTGTGAAACCGATTGCCGTGGTAGTAGATGGTCCCGAGTACCAGGTCGTCCACGGTGAAGAACGCTTCGCTGCGGTAAAGAGACTAGGGTGGACCGAGATTCCAGCGCAAGTGGTCCGTCCAGACAACGAACAGGAATAACCCTCACTGGCTACAGCCGACTGCGGGAGCGACCTCGGGGCGCTGATAGACAGTTGTGCCAATCGGGGAACATTCTCGTGGTTTTGGGACTTCTAGTCTGATTTCCCAACCAATTGTAACGGTACTGGGAGAACGTATGACCTTAGTAGCGATCATCGGTTTAGTGATATTCACGTTCATCGCGGGGCTATTCGCGTACTTTGTGTACTTGACTGACGGAGCGGAAACAAAGCGTAGATAACCGACTCGGCGGTGAAAGCGTTAGAGGATTAGTTGAACATGAGCACACGGCAATTGAAGACGCGCAGAGGGGTTCTGAGGCTTAAAACTGAGCGAGCAGCGAGTTCGATGCCTAACCAGCTTCGATTCTAAAGCTGGCTTCGATGTTGTTCGATCGAATCGGTCGGAAAGGCTCTAGTTCCGCCGCTCGTTCGAGCATAAGACGCCACTCGCCCACTGCCGGAGTAGACTAACATGCCGCTGTATCTCGCTTCTTGAGACAAAACTCGCAGTTGCAAAACTTGAGATTTGCCGAGTCCTCCCGCTCCACAATGCTCTGTAACGACGGGTTTTGTCGGAAGTGCCCGCATTTCTCACACGTGTACGTATCTCCAGCCAGCGGCATATCGCCGTGACAGGCCGGACAACCCTCTAACTTGTGTGCCGCCAGTTCTGCGTGATAGTCAACCATGTCGGTTAGATGTCAGGAATCGAAAAAGGGGACCTTCTCCTCCACAGATTGTTCAGGCGTTCGGCCCCATCACACGGGACAACTTGACGAACGACGTCGCCCTGGGCTGCCGGAGCGCCGATCCGTAGAAAACTGCTATCTCGTTGCCGGGCTAGAAATGCGCTGATGCCGTTACCCTATTACCGCATTGACTTGAAAGAGCACGGCTAAGCTGCCTGGCTCGACGGGGTCGGTCTCATGCCCGCTAGTGAGAGGGAATGTCCGTACCAACTGGATAGACGATGATCTGGACAGCGCCCCAGGTGGCGTCAGCGTTTGCATCAATCTTCTTTCCCATTCCCAGGGTCTTAAGCTGCGTGTCATCGAAGCCGAAATTGCCAACGAGGTAGGCGCGGAGGACCACGGCGCGCGCTTGCGTCAGCACCAAATCTTTCTGGGCATCTCCCGCGCGCCCGGTAGAAACGACCACAACCGCAATGCCGAACTCATTGCCAGCAAGAAATCGCCCGGCGGCGCCCAAAGAATTCTGGTTCTTCAGCTTGGCCGTGTCGATCTTATCGAAGAGGTGTTGGGGCTCGTACGTGAACGTTTTCAGGGGCGAAACTTCCGGCAGGTTCGCGATTTCATTTTTCCCCAGATCAGCGGAGTCTTCATAACCGCGCTTCTTGAAGTAGCCGCGCAACAGGAAATTCTGCTTTAGCGCCTCCATGTTTTCCTGGAAGTCAGCGATTCCGGCTTGCGCGTGGATTACCGTATCACGCATGCCAACCGTGGTCTGGTCCAACTCGGTATACATTTTCCTGTCGTTGACCAGGGCTCCGATCGTTCCCTGACCTTGGTTGATCTTGGCGCTAATGGAACTCAGGTTCGCGGTGGCCACCGTGACGTTGTCCAAGGCTTCTTGACTGCTGTCCAGAATGCCGTCCGTCTTCCTGATTAAGTCCGCGATGACGAGCGGGGGCTCGCCGCCGATCGTGTCGCCATCCCGTACGTTCAACCCTTGGGCAGATCCAAACGAGATTGCGACGAACTCATTGCCCAAGAGGCCCTCGGTCTCGATGTCAGCCACGGAGTCCTGCTTGATGATCTCGTGAGTCGAGCGCTCCAGATCCATCAGCACCGTGATTTTGTCGCTCGGCTTGCTTGGTAACTCGATTCTCCGCACGCTGCCGCAATGAACTCCGCCCACCCGCACCTCCGCGCCGGTGTCTAGGCCAGCTACGGTATGGAACTGTGCCTTCAGTCGATACGTTGAGCTGAACAGGTATTGCCGGTCACCGATAATGAAGATTCCGGCCACCAGAATCGCCAGCGTTGCGATGATAAAAGCCCCTAGCCTAGCTGCCCTTGACATATTTGCTCCCTATGAGTCCCGCTTGAAGAATTCCGCGACAAATTTGTCGTCGCTTCTTGCTAGCTCATCGAATGTGCCTTCCATTACGGCATTCCCTTGATGCAGCAGTACGATTCGGTCGGCAATCAGTTTTGCGCTGAGCAAATCGTGCGTGACGACAATCGACGCCACGTCGCGTTCTTCTTGCAATTTGAGTATCAACTCATCGATCTCCCGCGACGTGATGGGATCGAGCCCGGCAGTGGGTTCATCGAGCAACAAGATGCCGGGCTCCAGAGCCATCGCGCGCGCCAGTCCTACTCGTTTCTGCATACCGCCCGAGATATCGGAGGGCATTTTCTTCAGTTCGCGTTCCATGCCCACGCCGGCCAGCAATTCCTGCACACGGTCACCCCGCTGTGCTGCGCTCATGGTGGTATGTCGCCTCAACGGAAAAGCTACGTTTTCCTCCACGGATAGGGAGTCGTACAGTGCCGCGTGCTGGAACAAGAACCCCATCGTTTTCCTGATCTTGTTCACCGCTTCCATATTCGCGCTCGTGATCTCTTCCCCATGAACGCGAATGGACCCCGAGTCCGGCTTTTGCAGCCCGATGATCAGCTTCAGCAGCACGCTCTTACCGGTTCCGCTGCGGCCCAGCACCACCAGGGTTTCACCTTTGCTCACGGTCAGATCGATCCCGTTCAAGACTGTTTGCGCGCCGTAGGACTTGTGTAAGCCCTGCAAGACCATCGCAGCGCCAGCGCTGTCTCGCTCCGGATCTTTCATTGCATGGTTGTCGCCGGTTTCTGTCGCGCGCATCGTAACGTCTGGGTTGGCGTGCATCATGGAAAGAACACCAAAATCAATTTCACCAAGATGACATCGGCCAAAATGACAAACAGAGAAGCCAACACCACCGAGCTGGTCGCCGAACGGCCCACGCCCTGGGTACCACCTTGGCTGCGCATTCCCTGGAAGCACGCGATTGTCCCGATGATCAGGCCGAACACCGCGGTTCGGAAGGTCGGCGCCAGAAAGTCGCTGAAGCTGGTGCCTCCAAATCCGGAATGCAGGAATTTTTGAAAGGAAATGGGATCGACCAAGGTATCCGCAATCCAACCGGCGGCCACACCGCAGAAATCGGCCGCCAGGGTCAGCAGCGGGAGCATCAGGATGCACGCCAGGATTCGGGTGAAGGCCAGTAGTTTGTACGGATTTACACCCGAGGCTTCGATGGCATCGATCTGTTCGGTGACCTTCATCGACCCCAACTCCGCGCCAATCCCTGCTCCTACCCGCCCGCTGACCACCAACCCGGTCACGACGGGACCCATTTCGTGAACAACCGAATACACGATCGCGGCAGGCAGCATGGATTTCGCACCAAAGCGCAACAAGCTGGAGCGGCTTTCCAACGCCAGCACCGCACCAACGGCGCTACCAGCCAGCGCCACCAGCGGAAGCGATTTGGAACCTATATCGTCGAGCTGCCGAATCAATTCGCGGCCTTCGAACGGACGCCGCGCCGCCGCCCGTATCACCTGGCTGGCAAAAATCCCGAGATCCCCAAACCACTCGAGGAAGCCGTTGACCGGACTCCAGAGAGAAGTAAACGCAGATCGGACCAGTGGCGTAAGTTGCGGCGTGTCCTCGCCGACCAAGCGGGAAGGGACCCTAGTGTTGTCCGTCATAGCAGTGGCTCAAGTGTTCGAGTTGGCTACCTGGTCCGTTCCCGGAGGCGCGGAGCGCTCGTCGCGCCCAAACAGCGTGTGCGGTCTCCGCCGTAGATAGACTCACGCGCGATATTCCCACCCGCCAACGCGTAGCACGTCGTCGTCGTGAACGTCGCGATGCTGAAATTGGATCCAACTCGCTGGCCGTACGCTCTCGCGCCCTTTCCCCATTCCGGAGGGGTCTGATCCGCTGGATTGAGAGCCCCCAGAATCGCTCCGCCAGCGATGGGATACGGGCCGAAGGTGTCGAAGAGGTAGTTGCGGATATTCGTTCTCTCCGTCGCACGCCGGTAGGCCAGGTCTAGACGTGGGTGCGTCGCGCTGGGAGTCGAACCGCTGATGCTCGCGAACGACCCGGCATCGACAGCGGACTGCGTTTTTCCCACGGGCGCAAGCGCTCCGAGGGCCGTGTGGGTAACCAAGGAAGGGACACGTCGGAACCTCTTCATATGAAATTCTCCCACTTGGAATTTCCACTTTGCGATTGAGGATGGCTTTCGCAGTAAGCCTGAGAGGGACCAAAATCGTTAGAGCTAAAGATAGTCTATCGACGCGTAAGCTGTCTGTCCCAAAAGAGACACAATTCCTCAGGTACGCTGTTTGTGGGGGAAGCAAAAAAGACCGAAGCGAGCAATAAGTCCCCAAACTTCAGCCTGAACCAGAGACTCCGGCTTATGCTCCGCTTCAAACTGTCGCAATAACTCACGGACCGACATCGAAGCCAGTAACACCAAACGCAAGCGACTTGAGCCAAGTGCGCGAAAACCGCTGTTTTTTTCTGGACAGGGTGGAAGAAGCCAAACTGCCCTAAAACGATCATCGTTGTGCAGTCGCCGTCACCTGCGAAGAAGCGGGCCGGGTCAGAACTCGAACGGTTCCATGGCATCTCCTCGCGAGGCCAACTCTAGGACGGTCACAAGCGATTAGAGAACTCTAATGGCGGCTTGAGTCTTTCAGAACAGTTTTGCAGGCCGCCTCGGTGGGAGACTGAACAATGAGCAAAGGAGGCGTAAATGTTCAATTCTGCGGTGGCGAATCTCAAAGGCAGCGGCGATGCTGTCGCTATTGAGACTGTGGCGGACGTTCTCGATCGTGAACTCTACGCCGTGATTCAGGATTGGCTGTCCCGAGTCGAGCGGGAGCCAGATCTTACGTGTGTTCCGCTGAGCTTCGAGGATCGTACAGGCCATCTTCCTCAGCTTTTGCACGATGTGATTGCTCGGTTGCGTCTCGCCGCAGGAACAAAAGCTGCGATTTCGGCGGCAGCCGCCATCCACGGAGATTTGCGACACAAACAAGGATACACGGTGGCGATGGCGGTAGAGGAATCCCGCCTACTGCAAGTGAGCATTTTTTCCATGCTGCACAAAGACGTGAAGAGTTTGGATCTCAGCACCCTGCTTCCTGATATTGTAACGATCGCGGACGAGGTGGATGCGCAATTGAAACAGCAGATGCTACGGTTCATGGCCGGGGATGCCATCCAGCGAGCCAAGAGTAATTAGAAGCAACGGTGATTACGACGGAGCAGGAAAGTCCCCAGCTTGAGAGCGCGCCTTAAAAGGGACCCCGAGGCCAAGGTTACTTTGAAGTTGGAATCGAATGAGACCGAATCGCAGTCCGATATCACTCGCCCTCCAGGCCTAGACTTGCTTTCGCGATAATACTTAACGACAAACAAGAAGTTCAGTGCAGGGTCCGAGGCTGAAATGAATAGCTCCGGGAGTGGAAGAGATATCGGAAGGCCAAATGGGTAATTTGCAGGAGTATCGAGAGCGAAAGCATCGGAATCTGAGCGCGGAGGAAAAGCAGGCGGTTCGCATTGAGATCGCGCAGGGCAGGGGCGACGTTTATAGTTTGGCTAAAAAATTCAACTGTGTTCCCACTCAGATCGCACGCATCAAGGCCAGAATGAAGCTCTAAGCTCTGGCTCGGACCCAAACGAGTTCCTCGTTCCCAGTAAAGTGCTGCGATGCCGTATGTATCTTTAGTTTAAACACGGCTATGCTGCTTGGCCATTGGCTCTCTCCGCCAAAACCCCATTGAGCAGTTGCATTCTCAAAGAAAGCGTCGAGGTCTGTGCGCCTAAATCTCCGCAATCCCGGCGTGAAGCGATCAATATCAGTAGGTACTAAGGGGCAGATGGCGGTCTCGAAGATGGTTTGTGAGTCTTCGTGGCCTGGACCTCGTAGACAGTGGTAACGCCGCGGATGCGTTCGAGCAGGAACTTGCCCCAGCAATCCTCAACGATGCGGGAGCGGTTGTGCCAAAACCGAACTGCTCCGCCAAAACGGTATCCGACGAAGAGATCGGTGACCCTGATTGGCAAGTTGCATCCGGTGCATTTCGTACCTTTCGGCATGAATTGTGGCATGAAGCCTCCTTGTCAATCTTAAGAAAATTGTCACGCCACGGTGGGTGGAGCGACGGAGGAGATTCAAGCAGTTTGAGAGCCGAACAAATGGCCGCGGAATCGTCGTTAGCAGGGGTTGAGTGCAGTCACCTAGAGGTGTCCGTGTGGGATTTATTTGCCGCAGGACGTCCATTTTCCGGGACGCAGCACGGGCCTGCTATCACTCGCACTTCCCTCCTATACGTACAACTGTCGCGCGAGGTATTCATCTCCTATTTATTTTGAGGCGTTCGACGGTCACTGGCCTTGTCCATTCGCTGGACGCGGAGCAATTGAGGTTGTCCATGTCCTGGAAGCAACCGCAAGGCTGGGATCAGCGTGGAATCAAACGCGCTCACCCACTAAAACGTGGGACTGACCTGGACCCCTCTGGTGGATCTTGGCCAGAAGTGGATGGCCGATAATCCGGTCATACCACCCGGGCATTTTGGAAGGCAAATTCCAAACTGGCGAGTTGTTCTCCTCTTTTGTTGCCGCCGCAGTTTGGTACGACTGGCTAAGTGGAGATATGTCTCCACGGCCAAAGGATCGACAACCTTCTGGAACGTCAGTCACTTGAGAGCGGGGTCACCAGTCGTTTGCAGAGGCCGATCTCTCGCATATGAGCGGCGAGCAATGCCCGGAGCCACGTTCTCCATGACCGAGAACAGTTCTTCCAACTTGATCGGTTTCGTCACATAGCCATCCATTCCACAAGCCAGGCATCGTTCTTCGTCGCCTTTCATGGCGTGCGCGGTCAATGCAATTATTGCCAAATGAGCACCGCTGGCTTTCTCTTTTTCGCGTATTCGTTGCGTCGCTTCAAAACCATCCATCTCCGGCATCTGTACGTCCATCAAGACAAAATCGAAGGGCTGTTTCTCCAATGCCTCCAGTGCTTCTCGGCCGTTCTGTACCAGCACCACACGATGTCCCCTTTTCTCGAGAAGACGAGCAATCAGCCTCTGGTTCACAGCATTGTCTTCCGCCACAAGAAAGCAGAGAGATTGCCTATGTTCCTCGAGGGTCTGTCTGGTTACCAAAGCTGTGATTTCCGGCTTTGTCGAGTCTCGAGCCAGTACGCGAAGCAAAACGTCACGCAACTCCAATCTGTCGAACGGTTTGCTCAGGTACGCGGCGACTCCCAGTTTCTGGCAACGCGCCGCGTCGGGACGTTCAAGGCCCGATGTGAGCATCACAATCGTAACGCTCGACAACAGCGGATCCTGGCGAATCATTTCGACCAGGCCGAATCCATCTATGTCCGGCATGAGGGCATCAGTCAGAACTAAAGGAAGTTGGGCTCCCGACGCGCGTGCATGCTGAAGGGCTTGAATCGCCGCCGCCGCACCTTCGACAACCGTTGGTATCATTTCCCAGCGGATGAGCGAATCCTCGAGAATGCGGCGGTTCGTCGCATTGTCATCCACTACCAAGACCGGAACGCCAGCGAGTCGAAATACGTCGGGCAAATTCTTCGGTAGTGGGGCGACCCCTGGGCCAAATTGAACAGTGAAGTAAAACGTTGAACCCTTTCCGCCTTCACTCTTGACCGAGAGCTTCCCACCCATCAGTCCCACCAGCTGACCTGCGATCGTCAGGCCCAGCCCGGTGCCGCCATACTTGCGTGTCGTGGAAGAATCCCCCTGGGAGAACGCACCAAAAATCCCATCCTGCTTGTCCACTGGGATTCCAATTCCGGTATCTCGGACGCTGAAGCGTAAGATTGTTCCCGCGACGCTCTCCGTCTCTGTCTGTACACTAACCTCTATCTCGCCTTTCTCAGTGAATTTGATCGAGTTGCCGACCAAATTCACCAAGACTTGACGAAGCCGGGCGGGATCTCCAACGACGTTGGTCGGCACTCCCGGAGCCACGTCAAAAATAAACTCCAGGCCCTTCTGCTGGGCCTTAACCGCAAGTGTCTTGACGACTTGGCCCAAACTCTCCCGCAGATTGAAGTTCAAACAGTCCAACTCCAGCTTGCCTGCCTCTATCTTGGAAAAATCCAGAATGTCGTTGAGCAGGGTCAGGAGCGCGTCAGCAGATCCCTTGACCATAAGAAGGTATTCGGCCTGTTCGGGGTTCAGCTTCGTATCCAGAACAAGATCGGTCATGCCAATAATGCCGTTCATTGGCGTTCGGATTTCGTGGCTCATGTTGGCTAAGAATTCGCTTTTTGCCCGATTCGCCGATTCCGCTGCTTCTTTTGCATCAAGCAACTCCGCTTCGACGCGCTTTCGCTCCGTAACGTCTTCCGCAATTCCGACAACTCGAACCAATTTGCCTTTCGGGTCGTTTACTGGAAAACCGCGAGAGTGAATCCAGCGAAGAGACCCATCCGGACGCTCGATGCGGTATGACATCTCCGATTGAATACCTTGCATTAGTCTTTCAAAGTAACTACCGACGCCTCCGCGGTCGTCCGGATGGACACACTCAATCCACGCTGTTGCCCGGTCGTACACCTCTTGGCGGGGCCTCTTCCAAATCTCTTCGTAAGCCGGGCTGACGTATGCCACTCGAGTCGGTTCCGGCGTCACGACAAAAAATACCTCCCGAATGCTGTCGGCCAACTGGCGGAACTGCTCTTCGCTGGTTCGAAGAGAAGCCTCCGCGTGCTTGCGTGCGGTGATGTCGCGGACAGTAGCCAGCAGTACTGGCCGGCCATGCAGCGTCAGTGCCGTCAAGCAGACCTCAGCTGGAAAAACATCGCCGTTCTTGCGACGGTGCAACCATTCGAAGCGATTCTTGCCATTGAGAAACGCGGTCGCAATCTCCTGATTGCTCCCCGCCAGCGAAGGTGTGCCATCGGGTTGGTTCGGAGGTGACAAATCGGCCGGGTGCAGTGCGGTGAGATCGGCCACAGTTGCGTATCCGAACATCTGCACCGCAGCCAAATTGCAATCCACGAAGCCGTGTTCGCCCACCACCAAGGTCGCATCCGCCGAGTCCTCGAATAAGACGCGATGCTTGTTCTCGCTATCTCGCAGCTTCTCCTCGGCTTGTTTGCGTTCGGTCAAGTTGACCCCGAGGCCCACCAGGCAGAGTTCGTCCTCAAACACGAGCCGTTTTCCAGAAAACAGGTAAGGAGTCTCGGTCTGATCCTTTGCGATGAAGGAAGCTTCGACCACTGCCCCGCCCTTTGAAAAGACCTGCTGCATGCGCTCGGCGACGAGGCTCTTATCCGGTTCTTTGAAGAAACCCAGAACTGACTTGCGTGTGAGTTCTTCGGCAGAGTAGCCTGACACTTCGCGGAAAGTATCGTTCCATCTTAGCAGGTGTCCGTATTCGTCGATTAGATAGAATAAACCTGGCAGGCTATCGGCGACGGCCTGGTTGAAATCCTTTTCTTGCTGAACACTAGGCCCCGCCCGCTTGCGTTTGTTTAAGGCTTCCTTCGCATTTAACAAAACGGCGTTATCGAATCGCTTTGACGTAGACATCTCCCGCTAAGCTGGTTGACAACACCAGCGATGATGTTTGAAATCACCTTCAACCAATCATCTGGTCGACTCGGAAGAACTTCGGGGAGGGGGAGCCAATCGGCCAACTCAAATTTAGACTAACGCCGGCACATGGTCAACGGCACACTGAAAAGCCTTTGTTCAATGCATACCGAATGGATTGCGGCTGCCCCAACTAGCGCGGCTCACAGGTCTTCTCCATTAGAGTTCTGCCACAAAATCTGCCGCAGCGTATTCTTCGCTGCTGTTACGGTAAATGGCCGAGATTTCACCGCAATTCTTTAGGAGTGATTACTGGACGCAGCTCGTCAAGACCGGAGTCCCGGTCGGACGGATCATCCAAAATGGCCGCCGTATCTTTTTGGACGCGAGTATGCGTGGAACTCCGGAGAGTCGTGAAAGCGCGCTTTGTTGCAATGGCCCTTCCCGAGAAACAATAGGCCGACGGCATCTGTTAGTTCCCGCACTTGCGCGCCCAGTGGTATTCGGAACATCTGGGTCAACCGCGTCGCCATCCCGAACACTTATCCTTCGATTCCCTACCGCAGCGCTGTTCTTAGCCAGTGTCCGAAACGGGACAGCATACTTTCCATCGGCGTGCCAGGATGGGTGCATGCTGCATCACCTCTGCGGGCACCGTGACGATCTCAGCGCTCCAGTCAAGGCCGGCAACAGCTTGATTGACGGCGCCGTCGCAGTCTCAGAAAATAACTGGATAAAGCGCAACGTTCGTATTGTCGTTGTCGACGACTTTCCCGCGATCCTTCAATTGGTTAAGGACATCCTGAATGCTCATCCGGGCTTTGAGGTGGTGGGCGAAGCGCGCGATGGCCATCACGCCGTAGCGTTGGCCGAGGCCTTGAAGCCAGATGTGATCGTTCTTAATGTCACCATGCCCACGATGTCGGGTTTTGAGGCCGCTCGGCGCATCCGAAGTCGCTTTCCTGATTGCGCCATCGTAATACTTTCCTCCCACAAGGATGACCAGTTTATTGCGGAAGCCCGAAAGGCTGGAGCGAGGGGCTACATTGAGAAGTCGGATGCGGACGAACAGTTGGTCCGCGCGATCGAATCAGCGGTAAAAGGCGAAGAATTCTTCGTTGTCGAATGAACTTCTGTATTACAAACACCTAAGGAGTAGGAAATCGCATGCCGAACAACTCCCATCAAAGAGCCGCCGAGTTCCACGATCTCGCCTCGCACGCTCATCGCGCAGCAGCTGTACATCATGGCAAAGAGGATCACCAGACTGCGCACGAACACTCGAAAGCGGCGCTGGAATACTCGAATAAGGCTCACCAACACTCAGAGCAAGCCGTCAAGAAATCGGCCAATCAGCCTCGCGCGAAAACCTGATGATCAAGTTCATTTCAACAAACGCCACGTCAATCTCATGGCCCTTCGGTCTGACGGTAGCCGGGGCCCTCATAGGAGGAAGAAATGGATAAATCCAGCCGCCGGGTCGTTCAGTTCCTCGAGAAAGAAATCAAGACGTATGCGGCCCTCTCTCTATTTTTCATGAAGAAGGGCCTCAACGAGCGTGGGCGCGTGGGAGACAAACGGATCTTTCTAAGCCCGTCGTACTACAAGGATAGGGTGAAAGAAGCCAAACTGCTCGTAAACGAACTTAGAAAAGGGTGATGGCTGGCTTGGTTGACCATGCAAAGGATCCTTTGCTGGAACGACGCTCTGTCATGCAATGCGGCGAGCCAGGCAGATTTCTTGCATGATTGGTCTGAGAGGGCAGTTCGAGATCGTTCATCTCGCGCAGGCGTTCGCGGATTTGTTCTAGGTTTTGGGGGGGTTGTTTGCATGCTCAGAAGGCGGGATAGCACGTCGCGTTACGTTGGCCGACTCCGTCAAGGACCCGATTGTGCCCTCGCCATCTGGTTAGTACGTTAGACGAAAGGTGCTCTCCAGCGTCTGGCTGTCACCTAGCCGAGGGGACTGTGCCCAAATGGGTTCTTTGCTGTCCTAAGTGCAAAAATGAGTTTGAACATACCCACATTGATGACGTGGGAATGACGAGTATCTATTTTTCGTTCAAACCTGAATTCCCTCCGACGGGTGCTCAATACACATGCCCCGCGTGCGGATATAACACCATCTACCAACGCACTGACCTGACATATCGCCCTTAGGTAGCGCGTCTTTCCGCTTCATCGCTAACCTTGACACGAGCGCCTTATTTGAGCTTCACTTCGTCGCCGTGTTCGTCAGTCAGCGAATTCTCAATACGGAGGTCTCGGTACCGGGGATCGCTTTAATGGGATGAGCTTGTCAACGGTGCCAGGGATCACGGTCCTTGGCTGTTTTGAAATTCTCGCCGTATTTGCGTTGAGTTCCGCGATCCTTGCGGACTTGGTCATGCGCGGCAGCGCCATCTCTGTCTGGACGGCGAGTATCGTGCTGCTTGGTTCTTTCTTGTGTTTGTTACTGTTCATGGATTTATTCCTTGATTCGGAGTTACAGTTTCCCGATAAACAATCAAGCAGATCACCACCAAGGTCCCAAGTAGTCCATATCCCAGTATTGTTATCTCAGCCTTTTCTTTGGCCGGGATCAAAGTCGACTGTAGGGGGTTCAGCGGATAAGGTCTGTTCCGTTCCGCACACATCCATCGCTCACGGTTTGGGTTCCCTGTCTTGCAGCGCCGCGAGCAACCACTTCTGCATGACCATGCGGCAATCTGGTTTCACATCGCGAAACGCAAGCGCCATTCCCAGTGCCGGATGGGCGTACACAACGGTTGCTTTAGCCTCGAAGTACTCATCAGACTTGAAAATCTTCACTAAGACGGACGTTTTGGGGGCAAATGGCGCAGGAGTGTCGACGTAGCACCCGTGCAGACTCAACTCTTTAACGCTCGCTGTGATACTTGCACTGGGCGAGCTTTCGGGCGCGATCTCGGCCGCGGCCACAAACGGAAAGCTCAGGGTGCTGCGTTGTTGATTCATTGTCGGTCCGCAAGTAAATCAAAGCTGGAAGAAGACTCCGCCGAGGAGCTTTCCGACCATGGCACCCCGCCGCGTTTTAGGGTCCTCCGATCGGTGAAAGTGTATCCGGCAGGTCTGCGAAAAAGCAGAGAAGATTAACGTCGGACAGCTCGCTACCACGACGCCTTTTCCACCTTGGGCGATCGACCGGGATTGTCTACGAAGTGGCGGAAGTCGTGCAGATGGATTTTCGCTCTAAGCGCTGCGAGCCGTGCCGATTTCTGCATGATCCTGTCCCTCGAGAGGAACCAGGAGCTCAGGGTAGCATGTTCTACGCACCACCTCGGGCTGGGCGGAGGCGTCTGCAAAGCCCTTGCGGGTTTGGTACTCCACCCACCGCATCTTCAAGTTCATACCGACGCACAAGTACAGCAGCGCGTATAGGGGCCAGAAGAATCGCACGCGCAACACCGCATAGATGATTTCCCACGCCGTAACGTCGTGCGCGATCACGGCATTCCGAGCGTGGGCTCGATGAGCCACATCAAAAGCAGAGCGGCGAACGATACGCAGGCGAGACCAACAAGTAGGTACTGCTTGGGATGCATTGACGGCCTCAATCGAGAAGGGCACGCCCAAGACTGCTGTTCTTCTGACTGTTTTGCCCTAGCCCCCAGAAGAACCGGGGTGCCCTCCTCACATCGCACTATCGTGCAAATCTTGTTTAGATCTTCTAACCTATTATGTCAAGTACCATAACGGTACTGTCACGGCCCAAGGACTGTGGCGCCTTAAAAGAGACCGGTCTAGAGCCTCGCGGTTGTAGGTGGGAGAGGACCGTTGAGCCGACCGTGGCGTTTACTGCCGCTGTCCCCGCATCCGGCACCGTTGCTCCGTCTAAGGGCGCAGCGGTGTACAAAAAGGAATAGTAATGAGTATTTGATACAAGCAACATGAACCTATGACCGCTCCCGCGAAGTTCTGTACTGGGGTTTTGCTCCACAATCGAAACACAAAGGAAGACGGTCTCGTCACGAAGGTGTACCAAAACACCGAGCGTGGGGAAACGATGTATCAGGTCGCTGTGTCGATTCGACAGGATACGGGGGAGGGCCGTCACCTCGTTTCCGACTGGGCTGAAAGCGTCTTGGAACCTTCAGAAACCTCTGACAATGCGATATCGGAAGCTTCGGATGACCTGCCCTGAAAAGTTATCTCGAAAGGGCGGCATTGACTGATTTCTTGATAGCGTCTTCTGACCGTTGGTGAGCCTTATTCGAGTATTCCAGCGCTTCTTTCGAGTGTTCGTAGGCAGTTTGAAGGACTGCAGCGATAACCAGAACGAGTTTTTGTCCGGTTGTGGACAGTTGTGACCAGCAGGATTGGTTCGGTCTTTGGATTAGGGCACCTGCCTGGCTGATTCCTGCGGAAAAGCAAACAGAAAGCGAATGCCGATGTGTGTCGATGCGGACAGATATCTCCGTTCGACCCTTCTATTCTGGTGATGCCCAGGAAGTGTGGCGAGTTCAACCGTTCAACCAGCTTCCTTTGATAGAAGAGAATCACATGGCGGAGCCAAGATTGGCGAGATATCCGACATCGTTCCCACTACAGAAATGTGTTATCGAGATTCATTCAACATCGCGCTGGCAAGTTGAAATCCTGAAAGGAGGCTTTCTATGTTACTGGTAATTCTAATTCTGCTGCTATTGTTCGGCGGAGGTGGCGGCTACTACGGGTACTCCAGATGGGGCTCAGGCGGTGGCCTGGGAGTAGTCGGGACGGTCGTGCTTATCGCCGTGATCTTATACTTCCTCGGCGTGTTGCGTTGATCTTGCAAGGGCCGATCTGAGGTTGAGGGAAGCGTGTTTGTACTGTGCCAAGTAAAGGCTTCGCGAGAGGGACTCGTAAATCGATTGCGCTAAGGGAGACAATCCATGAAGCAAAGTACTACGGACAAAGCAACGGGAGAATTTCACGAAGTCAAAGGTAAAGTTAAAGAGAAGATTGGGCGAGCGATGAACAATCCCGACTTGGAAGCCGAAGGCCAGGGTGAAAAGATAGGCGGAAAAATCCAAAAGAAAATCGGCCAAGTGGAGAAAGTCCTCGGAAAATAGTGTGGACAGTGAAACTTAAACCGAGCCGTGAGACACGTCGCGAAATCATTTAAATTCCAACGGTATGTCCGGCGCATTGCCAACGATAACGCTGAATGAAAGAACCACAGGCTGACCCAGCCGCATCCGCTAAGCCAGCTCTAGCTCAAGTCCAATTCTTGCCTGAGAGCGCCGGCCCATCCGAGCCGTTTAGGATTCTTGTAATAAGGACTCAATTTGGAGGACTTGCGCGGCTTCGTTTCGCAATTTTCTGCGCGACGCGGCAGCGAGAACTAGCTGGAAGTCGCCTTTCGTAGAGAGGCGCGACATTCCATACGCCCTGCCAATGGCACGCCTCTTCCCTGCTCTGCACCGCCCGGTTCGTTGCTTGATCCACTTGGCAGTTTTAGTTCGGCGCGTCGTCGCGCGCTTGTTTGCCTGGAGCTGCCGATTCGTTATGATTCGCTAGATCTCTCGACCTCATCAGCCGATCGATTGGATTACTGTCGTCACTAACAGGACGACGGGTTGACTCCGGTTTGGGAGCCACCTGTTGCCCCGGGCATATTCTTTGCGCGCGTTCTAGCTGCCCAGCGCTGCGGTCCATGCCCGATCAAGCATCGTTTCGTACCTCCTTCGGAGCCTGCTGCGGAGCGGAATTTGTTGTGTCGAGGACGGGAGAGGCATACGATGCACGAGCCAGAAGTCCAAACCGGAAGTTCCCACTTATACCCGGACAAGCCAAACACTTGCGACTGACGAGTTCTCGGGGGCATGCCAGATTGATTCTTAAAGCGCTCGTTTCCCCACACGTAAGAAGCGTCTTATTACTCTTGATGATTGTAGCGGTTGCCGTCCTCTTTCGTTTTGCTGCGCTGAGCCATATACCACCCGGAGTATTTTCCGATGAAGCTCTGAACGGAAATGAGGGAATCCACGCGTGGCGAAGCAGGGATCTAAAGGTGTTCTACCCGACCAATAATGGCAGGGAGGGTCTTTGGATCAATCTGATTGGGATTTCCGAATCCATTTTGGGCACAAATGCACTCGGCCTGCGGTCTCCGTCTGCAATTGTTGGCTCCTTAACCGTTTTCTGCCTGTATTTGCTGGCAGCCGAACTGTGGTCGGTTCGGACCGGACTCTTGAGCGCCTGGTTTTTGGCGACGGGTTTCTGGCATGTCGCGTTGTCTCGCATGGCCTTGCGCGCCATTGCAGTGCCGCTACTTCTTACCGCTTCGCTTTGCCTGCTATTCCGAAGTATGCGAGCACTAGACACGAAATCACACAGCAGATCGGCACTTCTTGCAATTTTCGGTGGCTTCATTTACGGACTTGGATTTCAGACCTATATCGCATATCGCTTCACTCCCTTCGTGGTCCTCGCGCTGTTCTGGGTTGAGCTCCAGCGGCACCGAAAGCTGGCAAAGCCGACAGGTCCTTGGGTTCGAGTATTTACACTCTGGGTTGGTGCTGCGGTAGCAGCCGCTCTGCCGGTCGGGCTGTATTTTCTGAACCACCCCTCAGATTTCTTCGCCCGAGCCGAACAGGTCTGGATTTTTGCGGAACCTAACCCATGGATCGCATTTGGGCAGGGTTTGCTTCCCACTGCTGGCATGTTCAATATCAAGGGTGATTGCGCATGGTTATACAATCTCGGCTGCTCGCCTCAGTTGTTACCTCCTATCGGGCTGTTGTTTGTCCTGGGTGTCGGGCTGAGCCTCCGCCGCGCGTGTCGTGAGGGAGCCCTGGCCCGCGCGGACTGGTTGCTTCTCGTATGGTTCCTTGTGATGCTTCTCCCAACGCTGCTAACCGGGGGGCCTTCTGCCCTGAGAAGCGTTGGTGCTCTGCCGCCTGTGTTCATCCTCGTCGGTATAGGCGCCGAATTTGTGCTGCAAAAACTTGCAAACCGTTCGACCGCCTACCACCTGATGCTGGCTGCATTTATTGCAACCGGAGGGATCGAGGCATATCGGTATTTTTTCCTATGGGGTAACGACCCGCGGGCCGCTTATGAATTCGACGCCTCCAGGGTAGCAATAGGCCGTTTTTTGAACAGCCTTCCAGAATCGACTTCTCGTTATGTTGCATTTAGTCGAAATGACGACGACATTCGAATTCCCTACGATACTTCAGACGGACGTAGGCTACCTCTCCCGATTTCCGCCGAAACAGTCCTCTTCGAAACCCAGGGACATCCCGCACCCACGTTTCTGTACGAAGAGGAAGTCGAAAAAACCACTCTTCCAACAGGCAGCGTGCTGGTTCTGCTCCAGCCAGACCCTAAATTTTATTCTCGTCTCAAAGCAGGGCCGAAGTTAAAGGTGGCAACAACCGGCGAGATAACGTACGCAACGGTTGAATGATCGGCGAACGAAATGCTTTTGTGAGTTGCAACGGATTGAACGGACAAAACCTAAGCAGTATTTTCTCGATAAAGCGATCCATGAGGCTGCGTTTCCGCTCGAGACGATCGAGAAGCGTTGGCCGAATTGCGTAGAGTCGAGCCATTCCAGCACTAACACACCAGCCAGCAGCGGTACTAGCCAGATGACACGTGCCTGGTAACG